>Ga0209212_1002967_pt1 | contig 23116 bp, 24 predicted proteins | sample RifGroC2_FD_183996 | JGI IMG/M metagenome (GOLD analysis project Ga0209212, IMG submission 183996) | Groundwater microbial communities from Rifle, Colorado, USA - Groundwater C2 (SPAdes) (version 2) | ecosystem: Environmental > Aquatic > Deep subsurface > Groundwater | place: Rifle, Colorado... | reverse complement strand
CCCCCGCCACGATCTTGCCGATGGAGGCGAGCTTCTCGCTCTGGATCAGCTGCGCCACGGCGCGCTCCCGTTCCGACTCGCTGCGGCGCAGCCGCTCCAGCATCTCGCGGAAGCTGTCCTGCAGCAGGCCGATCTCGTCCGGCCGGCGCGGCGGCAGTTCCACGGCCAGATTGTCGGTGGATATGGCGGACATGACCGAGCTCAGGCGCTGCAGCGGGCGGGCCATGCTCCGCCCGATCAGATAGGACAGCAGGGCGCCCAGCAGAAAAAAGACCCCGGCAGCCACCACGATGCGCCGCGCCAGGGCATGCAACTTCGCTTCCAGCGGAGCGGTGGAGACCCCCACCCGCAGGGCGCCCCAGGTCTTGCCGTAAATATGCAACGGCATGGCCATGTCCAGGACGGGCGATGGGGAAGGTCCCCCCGGCACCATGGCGCTGACATAGCGCCTTTGGGCAAGGGCGCTTCGTGTGAGCGGGTCGGTGTAGGTCTTGCCGTACTCGGAATACCTGTTGTGGGTGAGGATCCTGCCGTCCTGATCGGTGACGAAGGCATGCACCACCGGGAAGCCGGCGTTGTCCATGATCTCCTCTACGAAATTGTCCAAAAGGCCGCCCTCACCGATGACCCCCATCTCCTCGTAGAGCAGGGCGTTGATGATCGGGGAGGAGAGCGAGGTCACCAGCTGCTTTCCCTCGGCTTCCAGGCTTTCATAGAGCAGACGTCGCTCGTTGGTCCAGGCCCACCAGCCCCAGAGAGCCGAGGAGAGTGCCACCAGCAGCACGGCCAGGAGCAGAAACTGGCTTTTTATGCTGACGAACTTTTCCGCCCTCATTTGTGGCAACCTACACCGCAACCGGTCGGGATCTCCCGGATCATGCGGAAGATGGCGCGATAGTCCGCGCTGGTCGCCGGGGCGAAGCCGTAACAGAACTCGTCGTCCCAGGTCTTCATGATGGCCCTATGCCTCGGATCGTTGCGGTCCAGTTTTAAAAGCGCGGCGGTCATCGCCTTTACCACGCCGGGAGGGGTATCTTCTCGCACCACCAGCGGCACCGACGGGATGGGGGCCGACCAGGCGAGGATGCGCAGGCCGTGGGACTTGTATTTTTCGGCCACCACATCCTTGACCGCGCCGGCGTCGTACTGCCCCTTGAGTATCGCCTTGGCCACCGCATCGTGGTGCTGCAGATTGGCGAAGGATTTGAGATCGCGCAGGCCGATGCCGTTATCCCAGAGCAGGTAGCGAGGGATCAGATTGCCCGAGGTGGAGTGCGGGGAACTGAAGGCGACGGTCTTGCCGCGCAATTCCTTCAGGCTCTTGAGCTTGGAGTCGGCCCGGACGATGATGGCGCTCCGGTAAAATGGGGTGCCGTCCTTGTTTAGCGGCTTGAGGATCGGGATCGCCTGGTAGCGCAGATTGGCCTCGGCGAAGGTCACGTCCCCCAGCGAACTGACCTGGGTCACCCCCTGCTGCAGGAAACGGACGGCCTCGGGATAGTCGCGGCTGATCTTCAGTTCGAAGCGGTAAGGGGTCTCGGCGCTCAGGTAGTCCATGATCGGCTGGTAGCGCTTGTACATGACCAGTGGGTTGTAGCGGGGGATGACGCCGAAGCGGATCACCGGCTTGTCGGCGGCCCATCCCGGCAGGGGAGCGGCGCACAGCAGCAGGGCGCATAGAAACAGGGCCAGCATCCCCCCCGCCGGCCGCAACGCTGCTCCCCGCTCCCGGCAAGGCCGGGTCGCTTCAGGTATCCAGGTCAGAATTCTCACTCGAACTATCCGCCCTTGCTGATGAAATAGGAAATGTGCCCGAGTATATATCCGCACGCCCGGATATTGCAAATAAATTAACTGCCGCGGCCGGCGCCTCAACGGCTTCCGACGGGACGCCGCGCCCCCCCCCGTTTCCCGGGAATCGCGCTCCGGCTAGGCATTTCTCCCTTGACTATATCTGCGCAACCGGATATATCTTCAACCATGAAACAGCTAGGCGAACTATTCAAAGCACTTGCCGACGAGACCCGTCTCCGGATACTGGCCCTGCTCATCGAGGAGCGGGAACTCTGCGTCTGCGACATCATCGCCGCCCTGCAACTGCCGCAGTCCACCGTATCCCGCCACCTCGCCTACCTGAGGAAGTCCGGGCTGGTGCACGACCGGCGCTGTGGGCTCTGGATGTACTACTCCATCGCCGAGGGGAGCGGTTTGTTCCAAAAAGGGTTGGTCGAGTTCCTCAGGGGACATCTTCCCGCCTTCCCTGCCAGCGCCACGGACCGCTCGCGCCTGGAGAACTTCGCCAAAGAGAACCGCTGCGCCTAAAAAATTTTGCCCTACTATATCCGCGTATACGAATACAAGGCCCTTTTATTAGCTAGTTATTAACCGTCTGACCAACCTGCCGCTTTCACGCCGGCGGGAACATGGAGGTAACCAACATCATGTCCGAAGGCATCTCGAAGAAACTCTCATTTCTGGACCGCTGGCTCACTTTCTGGATCTTCGCCGCCATGGCGCTGGGGGTGGGGCTGGGCTATTTCGTGCCCGGCACCGAGTCGTTCATCAACCGTTTCCAGGTGGGGACCACCAACATCCCCATCGCCATCGGCCTGATCCTGATGATGTACCCCCCCTTCGCCAAGGTGAGGTACGAGGAGATGCCCGAGGTCTTCCGCAACAAGAAGATCCTGGGGCTATCGCTTGTGCAGAACTGGCTGATCGGGCCGGTCCTCATGTTTGTTCTCGCCATTGTCTTTCTCCCGGACAAGCCCGAGTACATGGTCGGTCTCATCATGATCGGCCTGGCGCGCTGCATCGCCATGGTCATCGTCTGGAACGACCTGGCCAAGGGGAACACCGAGTACGCCGCGGGGCTGGTCGCCTTCAACAGCATCTTCCAGGTCCTTTTCTACAGCGTCTACGCCTGGTTCTTCATCACGGTGCTCCCCCCCTACTTCGGCCTGACCGGGAGCCTGGTCGAGGTGAGCATCGGCCAGATCGCCGAGAGCGTTTTCATCTACCTGGGCATCCCCTGCATAGCCGGCGCACTCACCCGGTTTATCGGCGTGAAGACCATGGGCGTTGAGCGCTACCACCGCGAGGTGGTGCCGCGCATCGGCCCCATCACCCTGATCGCGCTGCTCTTCACCATCGTGGTCATGTTCAGCCTGAAGGGGAACCTGATCGTGCAGCTGCCGCTCGACGTGGTGCGCATCGCCATCCCGATGCTGATCTACTTCATACTGATGTTCCTGGTCTCGTTCTGGATGGGCAAGCGCCTGGGCGCCGACTACTCCAAGACCACGACCCTCGCCTTCACCGCCGCCAGCAACAACTTCGAGCTGGCCATCGCAGTGGCGGTGGCGGTCTTCGGGCTTAACTCGGGAGCCGCCTTCGCGGCGGTGATCGGACCGCTTGTGGAGGTACCGGTCATGATCGCACTGGTCAACGTGGCGTTCTGGTTCCAAAGAAGATATTTTCAACCTGCCGTCGCAGCAAAAACAGTCTGAAATCAAACAAAGGGAGATGTCATGCAGAAAATCAAAGTTTTGTTCCTGTGTGTCCATAACAGCGCTCGCAGCCAGATGGCCGAGGCCTTTCTGAACCAAGGCACCGATGACAGATTCGAGGCTCACAGCGCCGGAATCGAACCGGGGGTGCTCAATCCTTATGTCGTGAAGGTCATGAAAGAAATCGGCATCGACATTTCGGGGAATGAGACAACCGGCGTATTCGACCTGTACAAAAAGGGAGCCATGTTCAATTACGTGATCGCGGTTTGTGATGGAGCAAATGCTGAGAGATGCCCGATCTTTCCCGGCGTCGCAAAACGGTTGAACTGGGAGTTTCCTGATCCTTCTGCATTACAGGGGACTGAAGAAGAGAGATTGCAGGGAACGCGAGAAATCAGGGATGCCATCAAGTCGAAGATCGACGAATGGGTTAAGACATTTGTGTGACTTTGGCGGAAAATAATGGAACCAGGCAAACTGATTTTGGGAGGATGCCATGTTCAAAAAGATGCTGCTCTGTACCGATCTGTCCCCAGCCGCCGACGCCATCATCCATTGCGTGGAAGAGCTGAAGTGCGTAGGCATGGAGGAGGTTATCCTCACCCACGTCATCTACGTGGCCAACACCCCCGGTCTCGAGGAGATGCTCATCGAAGAGGCGAGGCCCGTTCTCGAGCGGCAGAAGGAAGCCCTTGAAGCGAGGGGGGTCAAGGCCACCGTGGAGATGCCGTTCGGCCTTCCGGCTCACACCCTCAACGAGACGGCGGAAAAGCATGACGTCTCCGCCATTGTGATCGGTTCCCACGGCAAGGGAATCCTCCAGGCGACAACCCTCGGCAGCGTATCGTCCAAACTCCTGCACCAGACGCGACGCCCCGTGCTCCTCGCCCGCATCGCCCTCCTGGAGGAGGGAAAATGCCAAGCCGTCTGCCGGAAATTGTTCACCAGGGTGCTTTTCCCCACCGACTTCTCTGAAGCGGCAGAGAGGGCTCTGGACTACTTGGGAAAAATCGCTCTGGAGACCGGATGTCCCGTAACGGTCCTGCACGTCATAGAAGAAAAAGATGAGGATCCGGCTGATGCTCAACGCAGGGAAGAAGATGCGCGCTTTCTGCTCGAAGCGAAAAAGCGGCGTCTGGAGACATTGGGGGCATCAGGGGTGAACATCGACCTGGTCAAGGGTAAACCCTCAGAGGAGATCATCGGTCGCTCCAAGGAAGGAAATTTCTCCATCATCGTCATGGGCGGCCAAGGGAAGAGTCTCCTCAAAGAGGTCTTCCTGGGAAGCGTAGCCAACGAGGTTGCCCGCTTTGCCGAGGTCCCGGTCCTTTTTGTTCCCGCCCCCCCTCACAACGAATGAGCTGAGTGCTGATCTTCCGCTACAGGAAACTCCCCCTCCCCTTCAAGGGGAGGGTTGGGGTGGGGATGGGGGAGCGCGGCTGCAAAAGCAACCCCCTCCCCTCCTAACCTCCCCCCTTGAAGGGGGAGGGACTTAATTACCTTGTAGGGGGCTTTATGTCTTTGAGCTATCTTGACAACGCGCCAAAGAACCTCTTTTTTACCGGCAAGGGTGGCGTAGGCAAGACGACCACCTCGGCGGCAACGGCCATCGCCCTGGCCGACAGGGGCAAACGGGTGCTTTTAGTCAGCACCGACCCCGCTTCCAACCTGGATGAGGTGCTGGGGCTGGGACTGTCCGCCGAGCCTGCCCGCGTGCCGGGCGTGCCAAACCTATTCGCCTCGAACGTCGATCCGGTAGAGGCTGCCGCCGCCTACCGGGAGCAGATGGTGGGCCCCTACCGCGGCATCCTCCCTGAGGCCGCCTTGCGCAGCATGGAAGAGCAGCTTTCCGGCGCCTGCACGGTGGAGATCGCCGCTTTCAACGAGTTTGCCACCCTGATGGGAAACCCGGCCTCAGTTGAAAACTTTCACCACATCATCTTCGACACCGCGCCCACCGGCCACACCCTGCGCCTGCTTTCCCTGCCGGCAGCCTGGAGCGATTTCATCGACACCAACATCGGCGGCACCTCCTGTCTCGGCCCGCTGGCCGGCTTGAAGGACCGCCACCTTTTGTATGAGAGCACCCGGCGCTCGCTGGGCGATGCGAAAGCGACCCTGGTGGTCGTGGTCAGCCGACCTGATGTCGCACCGCTGGCTGAGGCTGCCCGCGCCTCGGCCGAACTCCGTGAGCTGGGGGTAGCCAATCAGCACCTGGTCATCAACGGCGTGCTTCAGATGACCGACACGAATGATCGGGTAGCGGTCGCCCTGCGTGAGCGGAGCCTGCAAGCGTTGGCCAACATGCCCCAGGCTCTGGTCTTGCTTCCCCGCACCGAACTGCCGTTGCGCGGGGCCGAGTTGATCGGCGTCCCCGCGCTGCGAGATTTCTTCAGCCCCGAAAGCGGCCTGCCCTCCACCCCCCCTACCGCTCCATCCCTTCCGCTGCCGGAGCCGCTGCACAATCTTGTCGACACGCTGGCAGCCTTGCCCGGCGGGGTCATCATGACCATGGGAAAAGGCGGCGTGGGGAAGACAACGCTGGCGGTGAACCTTGCGGCCGCCTTGGCAGGGCGTGGCAAGAAGGTGCACCTGACCACCACCGATCCTGCCGCCCATGTCGCCCTCACTTTGGGTGAGGCACCGGAGGGGATGCAGGTGAGCCGCATCGATCCCGAAGCTGAAACCGCGGCGTATCGCAACGAAGTCCTTGCCACGGTCGGTGCGGATCTGGACCATGAAGCACGGGCGCTCATGGAAGAGGACCTGCGTTCTCCCTGCACCGAAGAGATCGCGGTTTTCAGGGCATTTGCCAGGATCGTCGGTCAGGGAACGGACCGCTTCGTGGTCATTGACACCGCCCCGACCGGTCACACCCTGCTGCTTTTGGATGCCTCGGAGTCGTATCATCGGGAGGTTTCGCGTTCCCTGAGCGACGTACCGGAGGCGGTGCGCCAGCTCTTGCCGCGCTTGAGGGATCCTTCCTTCACCAGGGTTTTCCTGGTGACCCTGCCGGAGGCGACCCCGGTCCATGAAGCGCTGGCGCTCCAGTCCGACCTGCGGCGTGCCGGAATAGAGCCTGCCGGCTGGATCGTCAACCAGAGCCTGGCGCCCCTTACGGTCAGCGATCCCGTGCTGGCCCAACGCCGCCTGCGCGAACACCGCTATATCGATGAGGTGGTTCAACAGGGTTTGCCGACTTTCCTCGTTCCCTGGCAGGACGAACCGACCAAGGGCTGACGGCCCACCCTACTGTAACCAAGCACCCCAAAAGAGGAGAACACTAATGAAGATCGAAATCTACGACCCCGCAATGTGCTGCCCGACCGGTGTCTGCGGACCCAGCGTCGACCCCGAACTGGTTAGGATGCAGGAGGCCCTGCGCCAGATTCAAAAGCAGGCAGCCGAAGTACAAGTGGCGCGCTACGGCCTCTCGACCGATCCCCAGGCCTTTGTCGCCAACGCCACCGTGGCCGAACTGCTGAGGAGCGAGGGGCCGGAGTGCCTGCCGCTCGTCCTTGCCAATGGGGAAATTGTCAGCAAGGGAAGCTATGCCAGCAACGAGAAGCTTGCGGCAATCCTGAAGGACGCCGGCATCGAAGTAGCTCTGGCTGCGAAGAAAAAAACCTCCTGCGGCTGTGGCCCCGGCTGCTGCTGATGGTGTCGTCCGCCACGAAGCGGGCATAAATGTCGGAATACATGCAAGGAGGGAAATTCCATGGATGAAAGAACCAAAGAACTGATCGCCATCGGCGCATCGGTAGGCGCCCATTGCCAGCCCTGCCTCACCTATCACGTCGCGAAAGCTCGTGAACTGGGCATCGATGATGAGGCGATACGGGCCGCGATTGCAACAGGGCACATGGTCGAAAAAGGGGCCATGAGCTCCATGCGGAAATTCTCCGCAGACATTCTGAGCCCTCAACCGGCATCCGAAACCAGCAACTGCTCCGGAAGCAACCGGCAGGGTGGATCATGTTGTGGCTAACCGTACAAGGAGCTTAAAGATGACAACAGGTACAGACGATTCCGGCGACAAATCCTCCTCGCAGACGCAGGATCCGGGAGCGGCCGACTTATGAAGGCACCTGGTTCCAAGAAAAGTAGCACCACGCAGCAGATCATCCGCGACGTGATCGAACTGTGCGCCGACTGCGATACCTGCCGCTACATGATGGTCGAGGATTGCGTCTTTTTCCTGGAACTCTATCGTCTCTGGGACCGGGAGAAGGAAGACGGGGTTGCCATCACCGAGGCGGATTTGCGCGGCCTGGTGGACCTTTGCACCCACTGCGGCCTGTGCCCCTGCCCCAAGATCCCGCTCAAGGTGATGGAGGCCAAGAGCCGCTACATCGGTGAGGAGGGGCTCCCCCTGGCGACCCGCATCCTCACCGACGTCCCGCGCCTGGCCAGACTGTGCGGCACCTTCCCGAAGCTGGTGAACGCGCTCCAGTCCAACAAGGCGGTGGCCCCCCTGCTGCACAAGATCACCCGTACCCACCCGGAGCGGCAGTTCCCCCCCTTTCCCGAGCAGAGCTTCTTCCAATGGGCCGCGCAGAGGGGACTGACCGAAAGAACCGAGGGAAAGCGCAACCTGGCCTACTTCGCCGGCTGCACCGCCGGCTACCTCTTCCCGCAGGTGGGGCGTGCGACGGTGGAGGTCCTGGAGCGCAACGGCGTGACGGTCTACGTCCCGCCCCAGCAGTGCTGCGGCATGCCGCATCTCGTGGAAGGGGATCGCGACGCCGCCCTGGAGCAGGTCCGCGCCAACATGGGTCCCCTGCTGGCGGCGGTTCGCGCCGGCGACGATCTGGTCTGCTCCTGCCCCACCTGCGGCTATTATCTGAAGGTGCTGCTGCGGGACCGGGTGTACTACTCCGAGGCGTACCAGAGCTCGGTGCAGGCCGGCAAGAGCGAGATCAGGGTTCCCGAGGGGGGCAGGAGCGGCGGCAAACACAAGGTGCTCAGCAAGCTGGTTTACAACAACATACTCCAGGACGACGGCTACTTCGCCGAACTCGACCCGATGGCCCGCATCGAACTGGGCGAGCACGTTTTCGACGCGGGAGAATTTCTGGCCCGGCTGCACGGCGAAGGGGGGCTCGACACCCGCTTCCATGAGATAGCGGAGCGGATGGTCTACTTCGCGCCGTGCCACCAGAGGGAGCAGAGGATGGGGCGCCCCTACCTCGACCTTCTGGCGCTGATTCCCGGTTTGACCGTGGAAGCGGTGGGAGAGTCGGAGTGTTGCGGCATGGGGGGCAATTTCGGTTTCAAGGCGGATTTCCACGAGAAGTCCCTGGCAGTGGGCCAGCCTGTGATGGAGAAGATCAGGGAGAAGGCGCCCCAGGCCATCGTCACCGACTGTCTCAGCTGTCAGCTGCAGTTCCGCCACGCCCTCCCCTATCCGGTGCTGCACCCTATCGAATTGCTGGCCAAGGCTTACAGGGGAGACGACGCAGAAAACTGACGGCGCCACGACAGAACTCTTTTTTCGCCATCTTCTGCTGTCAAAGCCCCTTACCTCCCCGCCTCTGCACTGCCGTTAAGTAAAGGGCTGAAAGACCGCTGATAAATCATCAGGCACGCTTCAATGGATGCTCTCTTAAATAGGTCCTCAATGCTTCATCAATCCGAGATTGCCAGCCGGCTCCGGTGGACTTGAAATCCTCCACCACATCAGGGGAAAGCCGGATGGCGATCGCTTTTTTGGTAGGAGCTTTTTGGGGGCCACGGATACCCGGACGATGAATGATCGCCCGCTCCCAATCTTCATCGGTTTTAAGAAAGTTGTTAGGGTCGTCCTTGGCCATGCGTTCTATATCTTCTGCGGAATATTTGCCGACACGGTCCACGTCGGTCATTATTTCCCCCCGTGCACGCATGGCGTCAACTTCTTGCGAGGTCCTTCTAACTATTTTGCTCATTGTATAGACTCCTTTCCTTACGGCTGGCCTTGCGTAACGAGATGCAACGAACTGCACCTCCACGGAGCGTATAAGTCAGGGTAAGGGTAACAAGCTCGCCGCCAACTTCGGCGATATCTAGCCATCGCTGTTCATGAGGCCGATGGCTACCAACGGTGACCTTGCTCGGTGATTCATAGACAAGCTGGCCATCAGCAAGGTCGTAACCATGCTTTTCAAAGTTTTTCAGGCGCTTATCTTCGTCCCATTCATAAACCATGCTAATTGTATATACGATTTATGGTCATAGGTCAAGTTTTCCCATGGAGTAAAGCAGAGGGCGCGCTCGCAGGGAGCATTGCCTGGTTTTCCAAATTTTGCCGGCCAAATTTCCAATCCCCGGTCTCCAGGAATACCCCCGTCACCCACAGGTAACCGCTTCCATCCCATCGAAATAAGCCATGTCTGGGACCATGCGCCTTGAGGAGTTTCGCGACCCGGCAAGGCTCACGCTGTTCCGTTTGCTCATAAGCCGTTCCTCCGCTACCCCGGCTTCCCGTAATTCTGCCGTTGATCCATGCCCTGCGCCCCCCCGTTACGGCTGGCATCGAGGTTGACAATTGCCTCTAAATGCCTTAGATTGCCAGCCTGTCACGGGATGCCAACAATGGAACAATTTAAAAATAGGCTTATTTTCTCACTCATAATTCCGGTGCTTTTGTTAAATCTGTACACCGACGCCTTGTTTGGCGCGGCCCATGAATTGGAAGAGTCCGGAATTTCCATAGCCCACGAAATCAGTATCTTCAATGACTTTACCGATGGTCACTGCGCGGAATGCCCTGACAGCGACCACCAGCACAGCGAAGATAGCCATTCTAGTTGGGATCAGCAATCCACCCTGTACTTTGGTCGGCAAGCTCCGCTGATCTCGTACCACCCCAATATCACCGCACATGTCACATCCGAGCCTTTCCGAGCTATTCCCGAAGTGTATCTGGATAAATTCATCCCCCCGCATAACCTCGCATAAAAACGGATAGACGGCGCAGGTAAGCTCGCAGGGGAAGTTCTGCGTCTTCCGTCGCCGGTATTCTTCCGTGCAGTCAGCCATCCCACTTGCTTGGCTCGTCCGAGCAATAGCCTCGGCTGATTGCGCCCTTACCGCCTTAAGGAGAAGCTGCGGAGAAATTCCACAGCTTTTTCCTATCTATTGGCATCTTGATGCACTCACTGTCAATTCTTTTCCGGCCTTTCGTGCTGTTGGAATCTGCCTGTCTGCACCCAGGCCAGCCACGCATCGACGCCACATGTTAAAGGAAGCAAACCTTGGAGACTATACTGCCATTCGACAACCGGCGAGGAAAGCTGACTCGCCTCGGCGCTCTATTATCCCATGCCTGTGCGGGTGGTTTTATTACCATGAGAAGGGGAGTTGAGGCGAGGATGCCCGTTTTTTTCAGGCGCTCGCGGGCTGAGGAGCAGGTGGCGAGCGCTTCCCTGCCGCCGTTAAAGACCCCTCCCCGTCGCCTCTGCCTGCTGCGCCTGTCCGCCGTTGGCGACGTGAGTCACATGCTGCCGGTGGTGCGCACGCTCCAGGCCCAGGGGCCTGAGACAGCCATCACCTGGATCATCGGCAAACTCGAACACACCCTGGTGAGCGACATCCCCGGGATCGAGTTCATCGTCTTCGACAAAAAGCGGGGCTGGCGTGCCTACCTCGATCTGCAGCGCGCCCTGGGGGGACGCCGCTTCGACGTGTTGCTCCATATGCAGGTTGCCCTGCGGGCGAGCTTGGCCAGCCTGCTGATCCGGGCCGACACCAAGATCGGTTTCGACGCCGCCCGGGCCAAGGACCTGCAGTGGCTCTTCACCAATGCGCGCATCAGCTCGCCGCCTCGGCAGCATGTGGTGGACAGCTTTTTTGGCTTTGTCCAGGCGCTGGGGATCAAGCAGCGGCTGCTGCGCTGGGATATTCCGATCCCGCCGGAGGCGGCCCGGTTTGCCGCGCAGCTGCTGCCAGGCCCCGACCCCGTACTGGTGATCAGCCCCTGCTCCAGCAAAATCTATCGTAACTGGAATGTGGCGGGATATGCGCAGGTGGCCGACTACGCCATCGAACGCCACGGCATGCGCGTGGTGCTCACCGGCGGGCCGGACCCCGTGGAACGGCGCTATGGCGAGGAAATTACCGCGGCGATGCGACATCCCGCGCTGAACCTGATCGGTCGGACCAATCTCAAGCAACTCTTGGCCCTACTGGTCCGCGCACGGGCGGTGGTCGCTCCCGACTCCGGGCCGGCGCACCTCGCCACGTCAGTCGGCGTGCCGGTTGTGGGGCTTTATGCCACCACCAATCCCGATCGGGCGCGCCCCTATCTCAGCGCCGACTACGTGGTCAACCGTTACCCCGAAGCGGTGCGGGACCGGTACGGTAAGAACCTGGAAGACTTGCCTTGGGGGATCCGCGTGCGCGACCCGGGGACCATGGACCGCATCACGGTAGATGACGTCACAGCGCTCCTTGACCGGCTTCTCTCCAGGCACAGGGCAACACCGACTGCATGCCATTCCGGGTGCGATTCCGGGGACACATTAGCTATTTCGGCTCCCCTGCAGCGTCACCAATAACTCTTTCCATCCCGGCGTGGGCTCCCACCCGGGACACGCCTCTTCCCTCGGGGGAGACCCGGTTACCTTGCAAGTTACGCGGTATGGAAGGGATGTCCGGAGCTCTCCGGGGACGGCCACTACGCGCTGCGCTTTAGCGCCTCGATGCGCTCCTCCAGGGGGGGATGGGTCAGGAAAAGGCGCTTCAGTCCGCGGCCGACGGGGCCGGAGATGCCGAAGGCGGTGAGCTGGTCGGGGAGGTGGGGCTGCGCGACGCTGCGGCGCAGTTTCTCCAGGGCGGAGATCATCTTGTCCCGTCCCGCCAGGGAGGCGCCGCCGGCATCGGCGCGGAATTCCCGCCGCCTGCTGAACCAGAACACGATCATGCTGGCCAGGATACCGAAGACCAGCTGTGCCAGGATCGAGGTGATGAAGAAGGCGGGGCCGTGGCCACGTTCCGTCTTGAACACCACCCGGTCCACCAGGTGGCCGACCACCCGCGAGGCCACGATGACAAAGGTGTTAACCACCCCCTGGATCAGCGCCAGCGTCACCATGTCGCCGTTGGCGACGTGGCTTACTTCGTGCCCCAGCACCGCCTCGGCCTCGGCCCGGTCCAGGGAACGCAGCAGCCCGGTGCTCACCGCCACCAGGGCGCTGTTGCGGCGCATGCCGGTTGCGAAGGCGTTCACATCGGGCGAGTCGTAGATCGCCACCTCGGGCTTGCCGATCCCTGCGGCCCTGGCCTGCCGCTCCACGGTCTGCACCAGCCAGGACTCGGTTTCGTTCCCGGGCTGCTCGATGACCCGGGCCCCGGTCAGCCTTTTGGCGGTCCACTTGGAGATCGCCAGCGAGATCAGGGAGCCTCCGAAACCGAAGACGGCCGCGAAGACGACCAGGTTGGCGAGATCCAGACCCACCCCCTGCTGGTCCAGGATGCGCTCCACGCCAAGCAGTTGCAGCACGATGCCGAGTACCAGGACGATGGCGAGGTTGGTAATCACGAAAAGAAATACCCTTTTGAACATGGCGGCCTCCGGTTGCATCCCTTTGAAATAGATCGGCACTTTGCACTGGGGGAGAGTTTAGCAGAATGGGCTGGTTTCAGGCTCTTTTTCCACATTATTTGTTGCATGCCTGGTGCACCTTTGGCGTAACGCGACTCTCATGCGTCCCGGCCCCTCTCCCCTCCACACCCCCCTTCATGTCGAATACCGCACGCGGTTCTCTGAAATAACTCCTTGACAGCAGCTTGCTTCAGGACTATATGATTGATTAGTCATACAGGAGGCGATTATCATGAGCGATATCTCCATATACCGAGCCGATATCCTGAAGGCCCTGGCCCAGCCGACCCGCATTAAGATCCTCGACTTCCTGAGCGACGGGGAACGCTGCGTCTGCGAGATCTTCCCCGCCATCGGCGAGGAGCAGTCCAACACCTCCAGACACCTGAACATGATGCTGGCCAGCGGCATTCTTTCCCGGCGCAAGGAGGGTCTCAAGATCTTCTACGCCATCAAACACCCGGAAGTGCTGCGAATCCTCGACCTGGCCGAGCAGATCATGGCCAACGAGATATCCGGAAGGCACAAGCTGCTAAAGGCGGTTTGAACGGGGGAAAGCGATGAAAGAGCTCGCGATCGAATGGCAGCATTACGAGAATGAGGGTGCCACCTGCCTGCGCTGCTCGGCAACGGGAAAGACGCTGGAACAGGTCGTGGCGCAACTGCGACAGGAGCTGGCTCCGCAGGGCGTTACCATCCGTTTCACCGAGACCAAGCTCTCCGAGAGGGAGATCCCCTCGTCCAACATGATCCTTCTGAACGGCACTCCCCTGGAAAAGCTGTTGGCCGGGGCCGAGGCCTCCGAAAATCGCTGCTCTTCCTGCGGCTGCCTGGCCGGCCGCGAGACCTTCTGCCGGACCATAGAGTACCAGGGGAAGAGCTACGAGGAGATACCCGAGGAGCTGATCCGCAAGGCGGTACGCCAGGCACTCGCGCTGGACCAAGGGTAATTTTTTTGTCTCATTAAGTGAGTGATCAATCAAACGCTCATGGAGTGCGCCGTGCTGAAGAGTTTTGCCGACTACATCAGCTACACCCTCATCGGCCTGTCCCCCGGCTCCCGTTCGGGTGAAGCACTCGACTTCTTCATCTACGACACGCTGAAGATCTTCCTGCTGCTCACTACCATCATCTTCGTGGTGGCGATCATCCGCTCCTCGTTTCCGCCCGAGAGAACCAAACGCCTGCTCTCCCACAAACGGGAATTCGTGGGCAACGGCTTGGCGGCGCTCTTGGGCATCGTCACCCCCTTCTGTTCCTGTTCGGCGGTGCCGCTCTTCATCGGCTTCGTCGAGTCCGGGGTGCCGTTGGGGGTCACCTTCTCCTTCCTGATCTCCTCCCCCATGGTGAACGAGGTGGCGCTCATCATGCTCTGGGGGCTCTTCGGCTGGAAGATCGCCCTGATCTACATCGGCACCGGTCTGCTGGTGGCCATCTGCGCCGGCATCGTGATCGGCAAACTGAAGATGGAGCGGCACGTTCAGGACTATGTCTGGGAGTTGAAGGTAGGCGGCGGCGAACTCACGGTCATGAGCTGGCAGGAGAAGCTGGACTATGCCCGCGCATACACCCTGGGGCTTCTGAAGAAGATCTGGCCCTACGTGGTGATCGGCGTCGGTCTGGGCGCCTTCATCCACGGCTATGTTCCGGCCGACTTCCTGGTCCGCTGGGCCGGGCCGGACAATATCCTCGCCGTGCCGGTCGCGGTGGCCCTTGGGGTGCCGCTGTACAGCAACGCCGCCGGGGTGATTCCCATCGTCCACGCCCTGATGGAAAAGGGGATGGCCATCGGCACCGTATTGGCTTTCATGATGGCGGTCACAGCACTGTCCCTGCCCGAAGCGATCATATTGAAGAACGTCTTGAAGACCCGCTTGCTGGCCACCTTTTTCGGCACCGTTGCCATGGCCATCGTGCTGGTGGGGTATCTGTTCAACGCCATCTTGTAGGTGGACACGGGAATTCCCCCGTTGTCTTAACATCAGCTCAAAAGGAGGTCCAAATGGACGCACGTAAGGCAGTGACTGCGGCAGTTGTTCTTGTTTTGGCTGCATTGTCGGCGGCTCCGGCCCAGGCCGGGCCATGGCGGGAGTGGCGCGGCAGCGGCGGCTGGGGCGCAGGAGGCTCCTACCAGCGCATGTACAATGCAGCAACCGTGGAAACCATCTCCGGCGAGGTGTTGAGCCTCGACAAGATCACCCCAGCTAAGGGGATGAGCTCCGGCGTGCACATCACGGTCCGCACCGAAAAAGAGACCATCCCGGTGCACCTGGGGCCGGCCTGGTACCTGGAGCGGCTCGATACCAAGATCGAGAAAGGCGACACCATCCAAGTAAAGGGTTCACGGATAAGCTACCGCGGCAAACCGGCCATCATTGCCGCCGAATTGCAGAAGGGGGATGCGGTGCTGAAACTGCGCGACGAGAGCGGCTTCCCCAATTGGGCAGGGTGGAGAAGGTAACATGCAAGGTGGCAAGATGAGACGCTTCGTTGTGGTAACCTGCCTCATGCTCGTGGCCCTACTGCTCCAGTCGGGCCACGTCCTCGCCGCCCAGTCGGAGTTCGAGCGTTTTCTGGCACGCTTCGATTACGAGACCCGCGACGACATGAAGATCGACAGCAAAGGGCTGGTATCCCTTCTCATCAGCGGCAAGGGCGTTCTGGTCGATGTGCGGTTCAAGGAAGAGGTGGCCGTGTGGCGCACCGGTTTTGGCCTGAAGATCCCCCTGAACGAGCTACCCGAGCGACTCGCGGAACTGCCCAAAGGCAAAATCATCGTCGCCGCCTGCCCCCATAAGGACCGCTCGGCCATCGCCATGGCCTACCTGAGGAGCAAGGGGTATGACGCAAAGTACCTCACCGACGGACTGATCGGCCTGGCTGAATACCTGCGCGGCGAGAGGGCCAAGGATTTCCTGGAAGATCTGGAAAATAGCGACAAGAAGTGAGCCACTTCAACTCAAAAGGAGACTATGCGATGAAGATCGAGGTCCTGGGTACCGGTTGCGCCAAGTGCAAGACCCTCTATGACAATGTGCACAAGGCGGTGCAAGAGTCCGGCAAGCATGCCGAAGTGGTGAAGGTGGAGGATATCCCTTCCATCATGAAATACGGCGTCATGAGCACACCGGCACTGGTCATCGATGGCCAGGTAAAATTCTCCGGCAAGATCGCCTCGGTGCCGGAGATCAAGGGGATGCTGTAAAACGGCCTTGGCGCCCAATCAACCGCCGGAAAGGAAACTCCATGAAGACCTTCATAACTGCTCTTGCCCTTACCGTGATGCTCGCCGCTACCGCCCGAGCCGAACTCCCCTCAGCCAACGATGCCGCCATCCGCGCAGCCCTGAACTCGGGAAGGCCCTCGGTCATCGACCTGGGAGCCCGCAGTTGCATCCCCTGCAAGAAGATGGCGCCGATCCTGGAATCCCTGGCGGCGGAGTATCGCGGCAAGGCTTCGGTGCTCTTCATCGATGTCTATAAGGACATGGCGGCGGCCGACAAGTTCCGGGTCCAGATGATTCCGACCCAGATTTTCTTCGACGCCCGGGGCAAGGAGGTGAAGCGCCACATGGGGTTCATGGACAAGGCGGAGATCCTCAAGGAGCTGAAGGCGGCGGGTCTGAAATGACCTTCCTCGACAACATCGAGCAGATCGTGGCCGCCTACCCTCTGCTCGCCTTCGGCGCGGTCTTCCTGGCCGGGGTGCTATCCTCCGCCTCGCCCTGCGTCCTTGCCACCATACCGCTGGTGGTAGGCTTTGTGGGCGGCTATTCCGAGGGAGACCGCTGCAAGGCGTTTCGCTACTCGCTCGCCTTCATCCTGGGGCTTTCCCTCACCTTCACCGCCTTCGGCGCCGCGGCAGGCCTCTTGGGCACCATGTTCGGCACGCTGGGGGGATGGTGGTACGTAGCCGCCGGATGCGTGGCGCTGGTGATGGGGGGGCAGATGATGGGGCTTTACCAGATCAGCCTCCCGGTCAAGCGCGACTTCAAACCGAAACGGGGAGGCTTGGTCGGCGCCTTCCTTTTGGGGCTCTTCTTCGGCGTGGTCTCCTCGCCCTGCGCCACGCCGGTGCTGGTGGTGCTTTTGACCTTCGTGGCCACCAAGGGGCAGGTGCTCTACGGGGTGGCCCTCCTGTTCAGCTATGCCATCGGCCACTGTCTGCTCATGCTGGCGGCCGGCACCTTCACCGGCTTCATCGAGGCGCTCGTCAAGGCGCGCGGAGTGCTGAACTTCACGCTCTGGGCCAAGCGCGTCAGCGGTTCGGTAGTAGCGCTGGTGGGCGCCTGGTTTGTCTGGCAGGGATTCTGAGGCGGCACCTGTAACTACGCAACAGAAGGCGGGTGATTCGGGAGATCGAACTACCCGCCTTATTTAGGACCCTACACATCCAACTATCCATATACTAAAATAGGACGGATTTCCATGGTACCATACCGCACAATCGGCTTAGCGATCATGCTCTGTCTGGCAGCCGCATCGGCACAGGCCGAATCTCTCTCCCTGAAGGCGGCGCTTGCCAGGGCAGTTGCCAGCAACCCGCTCCTCACCGAGGGGCGGCTCGGGGTGGCGGCGAGCGAGCAGGGTGTCGTCGGCGCCTTCGGCAAGCATTACCCCCGCCTTTCCCTGGATGCGAACCTGACCGTGCGCCAGGACCCGATCCCATATATCCCGGCCCAAAGCGCCCGGGTCGGCCCCCATTTCAGCGACAGCTTCGCCTCCTACACCATCCAGATGAGCGTCCCGCTCTACCTGGGGGGACAGGTGATGCACGGTGTGGCGCTTGCCGAGGCGAGGAAGCAGCTCCAGGAGCAGAGCCTCTACTTCACCCGCAACGAGATCATCGCCAACTCCGTCAATACCTACCACAAGCTGCTCCAGTTCCAGAAGCTCAAAGATGCCTCACAGAGCTCCGTTACCGCCCTGGAGGAACAGGTTAAGAATTCCCGCCTTGCCCTCGACCTGGGGAGGATCGCCCGTGTGGATCTCCTCAAGGCGGAAGTCCAGTTGGCCAACGAGCGCCAGCGTCTCTTCACCCTGGAGGAGTCTCTCAGCACCCTGTCGGCAACCCTGCGCTACCTGATGGGAGAGTCCCCCGACGCCGAAGCTCCCCCTACCCTTCTCAGCGACGCTCTGGCAGTACCGGCGCTGCAGGGGGACTTCCCCCGGGGACTGGCATCGGCCAAGAGGCAGCGTCCCGAATACCTGAGTGCGCTGGCAGCGCTCCAGGAGGCGCAGTCCAGCCGGAAGATCACCCAGGGGAGGCTTCTTCCGGCGCTGAGCGCAGTGGCCGGCTACCTGGACCAGTTCGGCTTCGGCCCCAGGCACGAGGAGGCCAACTGGTTCACCGGGGTCAACCTGTCGCTCCCCCTTTTCGACCGGCCGCTTCTGGCGGATCTGGCGCGGGACAGGATCCAGATCGAGCGCAGCCAGGCAAGGCTCGCCGCCGTGGAAAACCAGATCAGGCTCGACATCCGAACCGCCCTGACGTCGCTTCGGGAGAGCCGAAAGCGGATCGAGACGGCGCAGGGAGTGCTGGTCCAGGCCAGGGAATCGTTTCGCATCGAGCAGGAGAAATATCGAAGCGGCGCCGGCGTCATGGTCGAGCTGCTCCTGGCCCAATCGGCCGAGGTAAACGCCGTTGCCAATCACACCCAGTCGCTTTACGACTACAACGCGGCCGTGGTTGCCTATCGCCGGGCGACCGGAACCCTGGAGGAGTATCTGCAATGAACAGAAAAATTGTCCCGGTCCTGGTCGCCATCGCCCTGATCGTAGGCGGCATTGCGGTGGTCAAGAGCAAAGAGAAAAAAATCGCCAACCTCCCCAAGCCCAAGGCCTCTGCCCCGACGGTGCAAACAACGCCGATAACCCGGGGGAGCATGGAGATCACCTCCCACTACCTGGCGAGCATCGAGCCGTTCTCCAGAAGCGATCTGTCGGCGCGCATCTCGGGCAACATCCTTAGCATCGCCAAACGCGAGGGGGACATGGTCCGTCAGGGTGAGTTGCTGGTCACCATCGACGACCGCGAGTTGCAGGACCGGACCGTGTCCGTCAATGCCGAGCTATTGGCAACCCGCCAGAGACTGGCCGGCGCCCAGAGCGCCTACGCCACCCAGAAATCGGTCTACGGCAGAGACCAGGCGCTGTACCAGGCCGGGGCCATCTCGCGAGAGGCGCTGGAGCGCTCCCGCGCCGCCCTGGATGGCGCCAAGGCGACAGTCGACGCCTTCCAGGAGAGTCTGAAGGGGCTCGCCATGAACACCAGCGTCGCCAGGACCCAGGCCGGTTATGCCCGGATCAGCGCCCCCTTCAGCGGCGTGATCTCCAAACGTTGGGCAGAACCGGGGGACCTCGCAGCACCGGGCAAGCCGATCCTGACGGTCGAGAAGACCTCTTCCTACAAGGTGCTGGCCCAGCTGCCGCAGGAGGAACTGGCCGGCATCCGCCAGGGCACCAAGGTCGTGCTCAGCAACGGCTCGCAAACCCTGGTCGCCAAGGTGAACCGGGTCTATCCCTCCCTGGGCAAGAACATGCTGGCGACCGTGGAGGTATTGACTCCCTCCGCTCCCTTTGGACTCCCCTCCTCGGCCACGGTCGGCTTCGATGTCGTGACCAGGAAGATTGAGGGGCTGATCGTGCCGGAGCAGGCAGTGGTGCAGAGCAGTCAGGGGCACGCCGTCTATCTGGTCAGTGACGGGGTGGTGAGGATCGTACCGGTCCAACTGGTCGGATCCAGGAACGGCAAGGCGGCCATCGCCGGCGATCTGGCCCCAGGCGAGCAGGTCGCCGTGGCCCAGGAAAACAAGCTCCTGGCCCTGTCCGAGGGGGCGCGGGTCACGGCGGCCGTGTCCGGCAACTCCGCCGCTCCCGTTGCCGCTCCCGTTGCCGCTCCCGTTGCCGCTCCCGTTGCCGCTCCCGTTGCCGCTCCCATTGCCGCTCCCATTGCCGCTCCCATTGCCGCTCCCATTGCCGCTCCCGTTGCCGCTCCCGTTGCCGCAGCTCAATCGGCCCCGGCGGCGCAAAAAGCCGCAGTAGCCGTTCCTGGAGGCCAGCCATGAGGTTCGTGGAGCGCTACATCCGCCACCCCCACCTGGTCCTCTCTCTGGTGCTGCTCTTGTCGATGATCGGGGTCATGGGGTACCTGAAGATGCCCTTCAACCTCTTTCCCGATGTCGACCGTCCGCAAATCAGCGTGGTCACGGTCCTGCCCGGTGCCGCGGCCGGCGACGTGGAAAGCGACATCACCCGGCTGATCGAGAAGGAGCTCTCCACCATAGACCTGGTGCGCAAGGTGACCTCGACCTCCAAGGACGAGGTCTCGGTGGTCAGCGCCGAGTTCGAGTACGAAAAAGGTCTGGACGCCGCCGCCACCGACGTGGCCAACGCCCTCAGCAAGGTGGGAGCGCGCCTGCCCCAGGGGATCAGGCCTCCCCAGGTTTTCAAGATCAGCCAGGCCACCCAACCGGTCATGACCCTGGCCCTCTCCCCCAAGCCCGGCTCGCCGGCCGACCTGAGAAAGCTCAGGGAACTGGCCGACAACCAGATCAAGGAGGAACTGCTGCGCAGCCCGGAGATCGCCAATGCCGAGGTGTTCGGCGGCTTTCAGCCGGAGATACGGGTGATCGTCGACCAGGACAAGCTGAACCGCTTCGGTCTGGGCTTGGCCGACATCATGGCGGCGGTGACGGCCCAGAACCAGAACATCCCCCAGGGGATGGTGATCAACCGTGAGGGTCAGTACCTCTTCAAGACCGAGGGGTCCGCCAAAAGTGCCGGAGCGCTGGCGGAACTGGTGGTCGCCCGCCGGGAGGGGGGGGTCATCCACCTGCGCGACCTGGCCAAGGTGGAGCCCGGAGTGCAGGAGCCGCAGTCGGCCTACCACGGCAACGGTAAGGAGGCCATCGGCATCAACATCCTGCGCAACCAGGAGGGCCACGCCCTGGACACCATCGAGGCCGCCGACCAGATCGTTCCCAGGCTCCAGGCGCGCTTTCCCTTCGTGAACTTCGAGGTGAGCTACACCCAGAAGGACCTGATCGAACGGAGCGTGGACAACATGCTGGAGGCGCTGCGCGACGCGGTCATCATCACCGTGGTCGTGCTGTTCCTCTTCCTGGCCAACCTGCGCACCATGCTGCTTTGCGCCATCGCCATCCCCTTCACCTACCTGATCACCTTCGCCTTCATGTGGCTCTTCGGCTTCGAGTTCCACATGGTGACCCTGACCGGCGTGATTCTGGCGGTGGGGATGCTCCTGGACGACGCCATCGTGGTGATCGAGAACATCGAGCGTCACTACCACGAGTCGAAACGCGACCTGACCGAGCTGGTTGCAGGCGGGGTCGAGGAGGTCATGCTGGCGATCTTCTCGGGCACCTATGCCACCATCGTTGTCATCATCCCCATCGTCTTTATCGGCGGCTACGTCCAGACCGTGCTGCGCCCGATGGCGTTGTCGCTCACCATCGCCCTGGTTGCCTCCTATATCGTCTCGGTCACCATCATTCCCATCCTGGCACCCTACATCCTGAAAAAGAGCGCCGGAGAGAACCGTTTCGAGGCGGCCATCAAAAAGCAAAGCGACCGGTTCGTGAACGGCATCCGCGACCTGTTCCTAGGCTTACTGGGGACGGCCCTCAAGCACCGCTTCTGGTTCGTGGCGGTTGCCTTTGTCGCGCTGGTACTGACCATGAAGTTCGCCAAGCCGCTGGTGGGGCAGAGCGTCCAGCCTCCCATGGATACCGGAATCATCAAGGTCAACTTCGAGGCGGACGCCAATTCCTCGCTGGCCCAGACCAACGCCATCCTTGGCCGCATGGAGCAGGCGATCAGGAAACAGGAAGGTCTGGTGGCGGTCAGTTCGGCGATCGGTTCAGAACCGTCCACCGTCTCCTTCGGCAGCGGCAAGAACCCGCAAACCGGGAACATCACCATCAATCTGGTGGATCGCTTTCACCGCGAGCAGTCCATCTGGCAGATAGAGGAAAACCTGCGCCGGGAATTCTCCGCCATCCCGGGACTCAAGTCGGTGGACATCTTCGAGTTCGGTGCCACCGCCATGTCCAGCATCCGGGCCGCGGTGGACGTGATGGTTACCGGTCCGGACCCGAAGGTGCTGGCCGGGATCGGTCAGGAGGTGAAAAAACGCCTGGAGAGGGCTGGAGGGCTGGAGTCGGTCTCCCTCTCCTGGGGGGTGGACAAGAAGGAACTGCAGTTCAAGGCGGACAGGGAGCGTTGCGCCACCTTCGGCATTTCCCCCCGGGATGTGGCGTCCCAGGCCCAGGCGGCCCTTTCCGGCGGAATAGCCTCCACCTTCCGGGTGGCCAACGAAGACGGTTTCCCGGTGCGCATCCGTCTGGCCGAGCAGTATCGCGACCGCCCCGACAAGCTGGCCGCCCTCAGGGTCAACACCCTTTTGGGGCCGACACCATTGGCCTCCCTGGGAACCGTGAGCGAGAGCTACGTGCCCGCCCTGCTCACCCGCCAGGACATGCAGAACAGCATCGACGTCTATGGCTACAAGTCGAAAGCGGCCCTTTCCCACGTCATGGAGAACGTCCAGAAAGAGCTGAAAGGGATCCAGCTCCCCCCCGGCTATCGCCTGACCCAGGAGGGGGACGCCAAGCAGGGGAAGAGCAACTTCGCGGCACTAACCATGGCGCTTGGTATCGGCATGGTGCTGCTTTACTTCTCCCTTATCCCGGCCTTCAAGTCGTTCATTCACCCGCTGACCATCATGACAGCCATACCCCTGGCCCTGATCGGCGCCGTCTGGTCGCTGCTTCTGGCCGGCCGCCAGCAATCCACCGCGGCGTTCATGGGGGTGATCCTCCTGACCGGGATCGTGGTCAAGAACTCGATACTTCTGATCGACTTCATCGAAGTCGCCAAGAGACAGGGGGCGACCACGCTGCTGGCGCTGACCGAGAGCGTCCGGGTGCGTACCAGGCCGATCGTCATGACCGCCTTCGGCACGGCCGTCGGCATGGTACCCATCGCCCTGGAACGGGCCA
>Ga0209212_1002965_pt1 | contig 23128 bp, 23 predicted proteins | sample RifGroC2_FD_183996 | JGI IMG/M metagenome (GOLD analysis project Ga0209212, IMG submission 183996) | Groundwater microbial communities from Rifle, Colorado, USA - Groundwater C2 (SPAdes) (version 2) | ecosystem: Environmental > Aquatic > Deep subsurface > Groundwater | place: Rifle, Colorado... | reverse complement strand
ACGCAACTTCAAATTATTCATAGCTAAAGAAACTCTTTCCGATTTCAATATATTTTTCAAACGAATATTTGAAAGCGACGGCAAAACTTCATGCGAAGCGGTGCTTGCCGTTCGCGACAAACCGCCGCTCTACGCCTTTATCGAAGGTATAGCCTCTGATTGCGGTCAAAAATGCCTTCTCGTTGTTATCGACGTCTCCGAACACAAAGAGATCGAGAATAAGTTAAAACTCGCCGGAGAATATAACATAGCCACATTGAACGCTCTTCCGGATTTATTATTTGAAATTGACGGCGAAGGGCTTATTCATAACTACCATGCTCAAAATTCTGAAATACAGTATATCGAACCGGCCAGATTTTTAGGAAAAAAAGTCCCGGAGATCATGCCCGAAGAAGCGAGCCGGATAATTATGGACGCGCTGCTGAAAGCTTCGAAGTGCGGCCGCTGCAGCGGGGTCGAATATTGCCTTGATATTCCGGGCGGCGTAAAATGGTATGAGCTTTCCATCTCCGCCAGGGGCGATCACAACGAGCCGGATTGTCTTTTTATAGTTCTGGTTCGCGATATAACCGAGCGCAAACAACAGGCCGAAGGAATTTCGCGGCTGGAAAAACGCTTCCGCCACGTCATCGAGAATATGCCGGCCGGAGCCATACTGTGTGAAAACGACAAAATATTCATTAATTCGCATATTGAAGAGCTGAGCGGATATTCGCAAAATGATTTTAACTCTCCGGAAGAATTCTTCGATACTTTATTCAAAGAAGGCTTTGAAACCATAATGAACGTCTTTGAATCTAATTTTGTCAATAAACGCCTGGGTTTCGTTTCACTTTTATTGCATAGAAAAAACGGCGTGATCAGGAACGTCGATATATCCCGAATGCTTATAGAAGGGCAGCTGACCGTCTGGATTTTCTACGATGCGACGGATTATTTATTTGTTCAAAAAAAACTGATGAAAAGCGAATTGCACTTAATGGAGGCGCATCGCGTGGCTCACATAGGCAGTTATGAGTGCGATCTTGTGAGCGGCGAAATAAGCTGGTCTGAACTCTGTTATGAAATAATGGGGATCAAGCACCAAAAAATTACTCCCGAATTAATAAAATCGCTAATACATCCCGACGACCAGGAATATTATTACAGCCATTATTTCGATCTTTTTTCTAAAAACAAGAATTTTAATATAGAATATCGCATAAAACGCCCCGACGGTAAAATTATTTACATTTGCGACGAGGCCATAATAAAATTCGACGATAATGGAATTCCATCGAATTGTATCGGATATTATAAAGATATAACCCTGCAGAAAAAAGCGGCTGAAGAATTGCTCAGAAGCGAACATAATAAATTGCAGCTGCTCGAACTTTCTCATGAAGGCTACTGGGCTATAAACGAAACTGAAAAAACCATATTCGTCAATAACCGGGTATGCGAAATATTAGGATATTCAAAAGAAGAAATAATCGAAAAGAAACCGTTGGAATTCTTCGCCAGCGAACATGCCGATTTATTTGTTTCGGTAATTGATCAATGTCTCATCGGAGAAAAAACCAGTTATAATTCACAGATGATACATAAAAACGGCCATAACGTTTTCGTGAACATGACGGTGTCGCCGACATTCGATGATAACGGAATTTATAATGGCGCTTTCATGCTCATAAACGATTTCACGAAACAAAAAGAACTGGAAAGTGAAATTAAATCGGTCCGCCAGGAACTCACCGAAAAATATTCATACAACGATATCATCGGAAAAAGCCCGGCGATGCAGGTAATATTCGAATCGCTGCAGACTATCGCGGAAGCCGACTGCAACGTTCTCATAGAAGGCCCTTCCGGCACGGGTAAAAATCTTATAGCGAAAATTATTTATAATATTTCCAACAGGAAAAACAAGGCTTTCGTCGTCGTCAACTGCGGAACGCTGCCCGAAAACCTTCTTGAATCCGAATTATTCGGCTACGTTAAGGGCGCGTTCACCGGCGCCGACAAAGATAAGCAGGGCAAGTTCGCCGCGGCCGAAGGCGGAGTGGTTTTTCTCGACGAGATCGGCGAAATGCCGTTAAATCTTCAGGTAAAAATATTGAGGATAATAGAAGAAAAAAAATTCGAACCGGTAGGCTCGAATAAAACCATGACATCCGACGTCCGCATAGTGGCGGCGACCAACAAAGATCTTAAAAAGCTCGTCGCCGAAGGCAAATTCAGGGCCGATCTATATTTCAGACTGAAGATAGTCAGTATAAACATACCTCCGCTGAAAGACCGGCAGGAGGACATCGAAGTTTTAACTGAATATTACATCAATCATTTCAATGAAAAATATAATAAAAATGTCAGCTATGTTTCGCAGGACGTTTCGCGGTTCTTCAAATTATATGATTTTCCGGGCAATGTCAGAGAACTCAAAAATATTATGGAACGCGCATATATCTTCTGCAATGACGCAATATTGCAAATGAAACATATGGCCTGCGAATACATATCAACGGCGGAAAGGCTTTGCGGCGAAAATCCCGAAAAAAATGAAGCGTTTCGCAATATTGAACCGGATAAAAAAATAAACGCGAAGCCGGATAAAATATATATCGATACCAACGAAAAAAAATTTATAGAAGAAACTATTTTAAAATGCGGCGGCAATAAATCGATGGCGGCCCGCGAGCTGAAAATAGATTATACCACGCTATGGCGAAAACTAAAAAAATACGGTATGAATGAATTGCCGGATCAAAATAAGCCGGAGGAAAATTCAGTTTCATCTGTAAAAAAAGATTCCGCCGTGATATCGCCGTCCGCGGGAGAAAAGGAAATTTTAAAAGAAGCGCTTGTAAAAGCCGGCAATAACAAAACCGAAGCAGGGAAGAGACTGAAGATGAGCCGGACGACATTATGGCGAAAACTAAAAAAATATGAGCTCCTCTAATTGAACCGCATCAGTCCGGGCGATATTATGAAACGCTGATTTTTAATTTCGAATATCGCTTCTTATTTAAATACTAACGGCACGATAAAGTTTTAATACTTTTCGGCCTCTCATAACACCTCTCATTTAAGCGTTATCACGCCATGAATATTTCGAAACCTTGAAATGCCTTTAATGCGTTTTGTTTTCGGCACGGAAGTTGCTTGTTTATTGCCGCGATGAATTAAGGTTTTTAAATTTAAAAACGTCTCTATTTAAAAACGTCTCTATTTAAAAACATCTCTGCTTGAATTATCTCTACTTAAAATATCTCTGAATTTATAAATCATGAAAATTAAATCAGGAGGAACTTTTATGGTGCTGAACGCGGCCGCGTACCTGGTGAAATGCCTGGAAGCGCAGAAGGTTGAGTTTATTTTTGGAATTCCGGGCGCCAGTATCGACGGCGTATATAACGCATTATTAGATTCTCATATACGCCTGATCGTTTGCCGTCATGAGCAAAATGCGGTATTTATGGCGGCCGCTTACGGACGCCTGACCGGCAAACCCGGCGTGGTATTGGTAACTTCAGGGCCGGGCGTAGCCAACATGGCCACCGGCTTATTGACGGCCACTACGGAAGGCGATCCGGTAGTGGCTATCGGCGGTAACGTTTCGCGCAGTTTAATGTTAAAAGAATCCCATCAGGCCGCTTCCAACGCCGCGCTGCTGAAGTCCGTGACCAAACTCAGCGTGCAGATCGGCATGCCCGAAGAGATCGGCGAAGTGGTCGCCAACTGTTTCCGGCAGGCTGTATACCCGCGCAGCGGCGGATGTTTTATAAGCATTCCGCAGGATATCTTAAGAGAACTTATAGATTACCCCGTCATATTACAACAACCGCCGATCCAGTTCGGCACTTCTTTTTCGGAAACGCTGCAAACAGTCTGCAATGCCGTCCTGAACGCAAAATTTCCGGTATTACTGCTCGGCGAAGAGGCCAGCCGCCCCGATAACGCTTCCGCTATCCGGGGTTTATTGGAACAATACCCGCTTCCTGCCGCCTGCACTTTTCAAGCCGTCGGCGTTGTTTCATACAATCTGATAAGATGCGCCGTCGGATGCGTGGGTTTATTTCATGATCAGCCGGGCGACCGCCTTCTGGAAAAAGCCGACGTGATACTGGCGGTCGGCTTTAACGAGATTGAATATGATCCGGAATTATGGAATTTCGATCACGATAAAATAATTATTCATATCGATTATATGCCCGCTAAGATCCGCCTCTGCTACCAGCCGCTTTACGAATTGCTCGGAAATATAGAAAGAAACATTACCGAACTCGCCGGACTTCTGGCCGGCTCGGTTCAAAAATCCGAGGGCCTGGAGCACGCGAAACCATTTCATGATGAAATGATCGCGCAGTCGGAATTGCCGGTCGCGGGCCATTCGGCGTTGATACATCCCCGCCAGTTTATACATGCGTTAAGACAGATCGTTAACGACGGCACCATAGTGACCTGCGACGCCGGCAGCGTATATATGTGGATGGCGCGCTACTTTACCGTTTATAATCCCCGGCAGCTGCTGCTGAGTAACGGCCAGCAGACTATGGGAGTGGGCCTGCCCTGGGCGATCGCGGCCAGCCTTGCATGTCCCGGGAAAAAAATCATTTCACTTTCCGGCGACGGCGGTTTTTTATTTTCCGGTATGGAACTCGAAACCGCGGTCAGGGAAAATTGCCGGATAATTCACTGCGTATGGCGCGACGGCGGCTTTAACATGGTCAAAGAAGGCGAAATGATCAAATATCAGCGAAAAAGCGGAGTCGATTTCGGAACTGTAAATTTAGTCGATTATGCGCGCGCGTTCGGCGCCGTCGGTTACGCGGCCACATCGAGCGCGGAACTGCCGGCTATTTTCGCCGACGCCCTGCAGCAGGATAAACCTGTGCTGATCGATATTCCTATCGATTATTCTGATAATCAAGCCCTTTTCGTCACGATACATTCTCATAAAGCTATTTAACGAAGGAAGTCTTTAAAGAACTTGAATGAAAAGGAGACTTATAAATTGAAAGCACTTGTATATCACGGCCCCGGCAGACGCGCGCTCGAGGAAAAGGCCAGGCCGGCTATCGCCTCCGCTACAGACGCCATCGTCAGAATAACTAATACCACGATCTGCGGAACGGACCTTCACATCATGAAAGGCGATATGTCCTCGGTCGCTAATGGCAGAACGCTCGGGCACGAAGGCGTAGGGATCGTCGAAGAAACGGGCGCGGGCGTTTCGAACTTCAAAGCCGGCGATCATGTGCTGATATCGTGCGTAACTTCGTGCGGAAAATGCCCCGAATGCAGGCGCGGAATGTACTCCCACTGCGGGAACGGCGGCGGCTGGATGCTCGGAAACACCATTGACGGAACTCAAGCCGAATACGTCCGTATTCCATACGCGGACAATAGTCTGCATATTATCGCCGACGGGGCGGACGAAGAAGCGTTCGTAATGTTAAGCGATGTTCTGCCGACCGGCTTTGAATGCGGCGTGCTCAAAGGACGCGTCAAACCGGGCGACACCGTGGCGATCGTCGGCGCGGGTCCGTTCGGATTGGCGTCGCTTATTGCGTCGCGATTTTATTCGCCCGCGCGGGTCATCATTATGGATATAGACGACAACCGCCTGGAGATGTCCTCAAAGTTCGGAGCGACGGATATCATTAACAGCAGGGATGCAAAAGTCTCTGAAAAAGTTATGGCGCTCACCGGCGGCAGAGGCGTGGACGTCGCGATAGATGCCGTCGGAATTCCGGTCAGTTTCGACATCTGCCAGGCCATCGTGGCGGCGGGCGGGCATATCGCCAATATAGGCGTTCACGCTAAACCCGTTCAGCTGAACCTGGACAGACTGTGGTCGCGTAACGTCACGCTCACGACGCATCTGGTCGACACCGTTACGATCCCTGCCCTTTTAAAGATCGCTCCTTCGGGCGATCTACAGCTGAAACAGCTTATTAGTCACCGTTTTTCGCTGGGCAACGCCATGCGGGCATACGACGTGTTCACAGATTCAATGAATGAACACGCTCTGAAAGTTATAATAAAAAATGAACAATAAAACTAAAGCGCGAAGTGATCCTGCTGCGGGACACAGATGGAAATGCGAATGCATTTTATTGAATTAATTGTTTTTAACTTGAAAGGAGTTGGAAAATGGATATTGCAGGTGAACCTTGTCCTCCGGGGAGCGTTGTTCCCGGGGTTAAACGGCCGGCCAATCTTGACGAGATCGAGACGCTCGCCGCCCGTATAGACTGCGGCTCGGTTTTCGAACTTGAAATAATTAAGAAATATTTCGAGCGAATGCTGAATACTCCTTCCTGGATAGCTTTTTATCTTATATCCGACGTCATAAAAAAAATAGACAGAATCTTATATAAAAAAACAAATTCTCCGGAAAAATTGTTCGAGGAAATCCGCGTCGTAGTTTCATATCTCAATAATTATTATGCGATAGATTGCGGCTCCGGCGAATGTTTGGTGAAACGTGAAAATAATCATCGTAATATAATTAATTTCAGGTCGTTAAGTTCTTTATATATTTAAGGATATGCAGCGTGATAGATCTTTAAACGGCATGGCTCTTGCTCTTAACGCTTCGGTAACAATGGCAAATATGCGTATTAACGCGCCGGCGCAATAAATACACCGGGAATCCGCCGCTACTTTCCGTCTGGAGAGCGGTCAATAAGGAGGTGACGGACGAAAGACGGATAATATGTTAAATCACGGTCAGATAAGGCCACAGGTAAAATTTGAAAGTAAAGGAGACTAATTATGTTAAAAGAAATTGAGGGTTTTAAATTCATCATCGTGTTTATAGTTTTCAGCGCGGCCTTAATTTTTTCATCGAATGTTTTCGCCGCCGCCAATATGTCTATTCCCGATCTCACGGGTGTAAAGGCGTTTACGTATGAGGCGAAGTATATGTCGCTCGAAGGTTATGTCATTTATCATTGTCAGGCCAGATATGGCGTTTGGATCTCGCGCAGCGAAGCCGGCGAATTGATAATGGCTCAAAAAAACGGGGCCGCCGTTTTACAAGATAACGATGTTAAAGTGAAGAGTAATAATTCGACGCGTAAAGATTCAGAACATTATCAGCCTAAGTATTTGCACACAAGGAGTAATTAAATGAAACAAAGACTTTTAATTAGTTTTATCATTTTTAGTTTTATCTTTTCTTCTTTTGATTTTCTGGCGGCGGCGACTAATAACCCGCCGGCGGGAACTCTGGTGAAGCTAAGCCTCGAGGAAGATCTTTCGTCGAGGAGCAGCAAACAGGGAGAAATGGTTAAATTCAAAGTAGTCAATCCCGTAAAAGTCGGAATAAAAACTGTTATATCAAAGGGAGCGACTGCGCAGGCCCAGATCAGCGAAATTCGCGGACCGGGAAATTTCGGACGAAACGCCAGAATCAAATTAAATTTTCTTTATGTGGTGGATAGAAAAGGTAACCGTGTTCCTATCGAGCTGGGAGAACAAGCAGCGAAGATCAATCAACAGGAAGGCTACGCAATAGGCGCTTCCGCGGCCGGATTTTTATTGCTCGGTCCAATCGGGCTCGTCGGCGGCATTTTCGTACACGGAAAACACGTCGAACTCGATAAAGGCACCAAACTTTTCGTCGAGGTCAGCGACAAATAGGCTACATATGACGAAAGAGTCCGCCGGAGCAAAAGGTTTATTACAACCATGAACCATGAACCAGAATATTAAGTTTATTCTGTAGTTAGGAAAGGAGTGATATAATGTTGGTTAAAAGCAAAATGCTGAACGGTTTTACATTAAAAAGTCTTGACGGTGAAATAGGGAAAGTCAAAGAATTCTACTTTGATGATTATCACTGGACAATTCGCTATCTGGTCGTCGATACCGGAGACTGGCTTACTAGCAGGCAGGTACTGATCTCCCCATACGCACTGGTCGCAGTAATGAAAGAAGAGCAGCAGATATCCGTGAATTTGACCAGGAAGCAAATAGAGGACAGCCCGTCTTTAGATACGGACAAGCCCGTCTCTTTGCAGTTTGAGGAGACCTACTACGGTTATTATGGATGGCCGATTTATTGGGGCGGCCAACACATGTGGGGAGCATATCCCGACATTTTGCGCGATCGTGAAAAGTGGAGCGAACAAGCCCGGAGCGAAAAAGTGTGGGATCCTAATCTGCGAAGCACCAAAGCCGTGAGCGGTAGTTACATACAAGCCTTAGACGGCGATATCGGTCATGTCGCGGATTTTATTATAGACGAAGAAACGTGGGCTATTCGTTATCTGGTCATTGATACACAGAACTGGTGGCCGGGAAAGAATGTTCTGGTTTCGCCTCAATGGATAGAGCGCATCAGCTGGAACGAGTCAAAAGTGTTTGTCAATCTTACCCGCGAGAAAATCAAAAATTCGCCTGAATATAATGAAGAATCTTTGCTGGACAGAGATTACGAGATCGAGCTGCATAGTTATTACAATCGCCCGGGATACTGGGTAAACAAACAGAAGTCCATGAAAAATTCCCGCTAAGGCAAAATAATAAGTCGCTATTCCGCATGCCCCGGAACGGATTGTGGAACACGCCGAATAAATTTTAATATCGAAACTACGGGAAAAATTCATCCCGCAACAAAGGAAAAACCGGAGGTAGTAATAATGAAATGGAAAGTAATGTTCACCCTGGTGCTAGCAGCAGCCGCAGCCTCAATGTTCTCGTTCAGCGCGCCCGCCCGCGCGTCGGAAAGCGATGAGAAGATCGTGTCGTCGTTCAAGGATACCTATGTCTACAAAGTGTATCTCAAAGACGATCAGGTCAACGCCGAAAGTAAAGATGGAATTGTAACGCTGAGCGGAACCGTAGCCGAGGAATACAGCAAGACATTGGCTGAGGAGACCGCCATGAGTCTGCCCGGCGTCACAAGCGTAGATAACAAGATTGCAATTAAAGCTGAAGCCGCCGCTGAAAAATCGGATGCCTGGATCGGCGGAAAGATCAAACTCGCTCTGCTGTTCCATCGCAAAGTCAGCGGTTTCAAAACCGCGGTCGATGTAAAAGACGGGATCGTAACTCTTAAAGGCGAAGCTTCAAGCATAGCTCAGAAGGAACTGACCGCCGAATACGCAAAAGATATCGACGGCGTAAAAGAGGTTAAAAATGAGATGACGGTGGCGGCTGCTCCGGAACCGCCGGAAACCGAGGCCGAGAAGATAGATGACGCCTCCATAAACGCCCAGGTGAAACTGGCGTTGTCGACCCATCGCTCGACCATCGCCGTAAAAACCGGAATCGACACGCATATCGGCGAGGTCACTTTGACCGGAGCCGCCAGCAGCTCGGCCGAGATTTCGATGGTCACAAAACTTGTCGAAGACATTCATGGAGTGACCGGCGTGAAAAACGAAATGACGGTCTCCGCAGGCGCTCCAGCTGATCCTGCTAACACGGCAACTAACGTTCGCGACCGCAACGATCAGACGCTGACGCCACTGGATCAGGGCAGCAGCACAACAGACGTGGAGATCACAACCAAAATCCGCAGAAGCATCATCGATGACAGTAAGATGTCCGTGAATGCGCGCAATGTCAAGATCATCACGATTGACGGTAAGGTCACAATGCGCGGACCGGTCAATACCGCCGATGAAAAAAGCCGCATCAACGAAATAGCGGAGCAGGCCGCGAAGCCTGGAAATGTGGACAATCAACTGGAAGTAAACGTAGCCCCCGCCGGCAGCAATAAATAAAGCGAACTGCCAGGCAAAAATAAATTAAAGTAAGGAGAATCATAATGTCAAAAAAATCCGTATTCTGTATAGCCAAATCTCTCGAGGAAGCCAACATCATTGTCGAACAGCTCAAAGCCGCAAAATTTTCCAATAACGACATCTCAGCGCTCTTCCCCGATAAGAGCACGACCCGCGATTTCGCGCACGAGAAAAACACCAAAGCACCTGAAGGCACCGTCGCCGGCGCGGGCACGGGCGGGATCATCGGCGGAGCAATGGGATGGCTGGCCGGTATCGGCGCATTGGCTATTCCGGGCGCAGGCCCCTTCATCGCCGCAGGACCGATCGTAGCGGCAATAAGCGGCGTCGCTATCGGCGCGGCCGTAGGCGGTATCACCGGCGGGTTAATCGGTCTGGGCATTCCCGAGATCGAAGCCAAACGTTACGAAGGCAAGGTCAAGGAAGGCAATATCCTCATATCCGTCCATACCGAGAGCTCAGAGGAGATAACACGCGCCAGTGACATCTTCACCAAAGCCGGCGCCAAGGACATATGCACTACGGGCGAGGCGTCCACAACCAAGTACAGTAAGGCCCACGACCGGGCGGCTCATTAAGCCCGTAAGCGGCCGTAATTAATATAACCGTCCCCTGCCGGCCGGAGCGATCCGGCAGGCGGGGGACGCTGTAAATATGTTTATGAAAACTGTTTTCTTTTAAATTTTATTTTCAAACAAGAAGGAGAATTTTATGCTTGAACAAATTGCAACCGTATTGATCATTCTCTGGCTTCTTGGCCTTGTCACATCGTACACCATTGGAGGATTTATCCATATCCTCCTGGTCATAGCCGTAGTGGTAATTCTGATGCGCGTAATTCGAGGCCAGCGCGTTTAACGGATCGAATCCCATGCTCCTTATCACATTCTGCGCAGGACAGTTTGATGAATTCAAAGAGGCAATGATCGATGATTTTTAATGGAGGAGTGAACCATGAGTGATGAAACAATAATCAAGGGTATGGGATCAATACCGCATCCGCAGGGAGTAGCTTTCCGCGTGTGGTCTCCCAATGCGCAGAAAGTATCCGTTATCGGGTCGTTCAACGGCTGGGACGGCCTGGCGAACCCTATGCAGGCTGAGGAAAACGGCTATTGGTATGTCAATGTGGCCGGAGCTAAAGCCGGCGATGAGTACCGGTTTCTTCTGTCCACGCCGGCCGGCGAATTCAAACGCATCGACCCGTATGCCCGTGAGGTGACCAATTCGGTTGGAAACGCGATCGTTCATGACCCGAATTTCGACTGGAATGGCGATGATTTTCATATCGCTCCATGGAACGAGCTTGTCATATACGAGCTTCACATAGGCACGTTCAACGACCAGGATAACGGCGACCGCCCCGGAGGATTTTCTTCAGTGACGGCGCGTCTGGGACATTTAAAAAAACTCGGCATCAACGCGATACAGATCATGCCGGTAGGCGTGTTCGCGGGAGACCGTTCCTGGGGCTACAATCCCGCCCATATCTTTTCGGTAGAGACCACTTACGGAGGCCCTCTTGCTTTTAAAAAATTCGTAAGGCGCGCCCACGCGGAAGGCATAGCGGTTATACTCGACGTCGTTTATAACCATCTGGGCCCGAGCGATCTCGACATCTGGAAATTCGACGGCTGGAGCGAGAACAACCGCGGCGGCATTTATTTTTATAACGACGACCGCGCCATCACACCGTGGGGAGAAACACGGCCCGATTACGGCCGCGGCGAGGTCCGGCAATATCTTTTCGATAACGCAATGATGTGGCTCGAGGAATACCATGTCGATGGAATTCGATTCGACTGCACCCAATTCATCCGCACTGTCGACGGTTTCGGCTCACATGACCTGCCCGAAGGCTGGGGCCTGCTCCAGTGGATAAATAGTCAGATCATGCAAAAATTCCCCGGAAAGATAACGATAGCGGAAGATCTTCAAAACAATAAATGGCTCACCAAGGATGTAGGAGCCGGCGGGGCCGGATTTGGTTCACAGTGGGACCCTAAGTTCGTCCACCCGATCCGTCAGGCGGTGATAACTACCGATGACGAGCAGCGGTCTCTGGCAGCCATACGCGACGCGGTCTGCTACCGCTATAACGACGATGCATTCGACCGTGTCATTTACAGCGAATCACACGACGAGGTGGCGAACGGAAAGGCACGCGTGCCGCAGGAGATCAGTCCGAACGACCCCAAGGGATGGTACGCCCGGAAGCGTTCGACGCTGGCAGCGGCGATGATCTTCACTTCGCCCGGAATACCAATGCTTTTCCAGGGTCAGGAGTTTCTCGAAGGAGGATGGTTCCGCGATACCGTCCCTGTCGACTGGGATCAAAATGACGAATTTCACGGCATCGTCAGACTTTACCGCGATCTCATCCAGCTGAGGCGCAACAGCCGCGATTTAACGCGAGGCCTCTGCGGGCAGCACACGCAGGTGTATCATTTGCACGAAGAACGCAACGTCATCGCCTTTCACCGCTGGGACAAGGGCGGACCGGGGGACGACGTCGTAGTGGTAGCCAATTTTTTCCGTGAAGCTCAGGATGGCTACGTGATAGGCTTTCCGGCCGCCGGAACCTGGAAACTTCGTTTAAACAGCGACTGGCATGGTTACAATGACGATTTCAAAAATCATCCCAGCGCCGACGTCGTTGCCGAACCAGGAGAGTGCGACGGACTTCCGTGGCATGCCGCGATTTCTATCGGCCCTTACAGCGTGCTGATCTTTTCACAATAAGTTCGCCTGTGGTATGTACGAATAGACACAATCATTATCATGTAAAATAAATAGAAAAAGGAGATACAATATGAAAACAAAAGTAGGTTTGTGGATCGACCACAGGAAAGCCAGTATCGTGACTATAACTGAAAATGGCGATGAGATGGAACTGGAAATATCGAGGGCCGAAAAACATGTCCGGCGTCCCGGCGATTCGCCTCTCAAAAAATGCTATGAATCAGAGCAGATACCCGCGGAGGATATCTGTCAGAGAATTATTACCACGCACCTCAATCACTATTATGACGCGGTTATTGCAAGCATTTGTGAAGCGGAATCCATTTTGATTTTTGGCCCCGGCGAAGCAAAGGGCGAATTGAAAAAACGACTTGAAACAAAAAAAATAGAAGGGCGCATCGCAGCCGTTGAAACAGCAGACAAGATGACTAAGAGCCAGATCGCGGCGAAGGTTCGTCAGTACTTTGCCAGACAGCAGCAGGCAATAAGCTGACGTGAAGCTTTCCTGCATGCTCTTCGGGCGACATAAAAGAATAAGCCCCTCGATTTAAAATCAGACGGCAGCGGTCCATTGAATTCACGATTTACCACTCACGCAAAAGGAGATACAAAATGCTTGAAACTATTGCAATAGTACTGGTCATTCTCTGGGCTCTGGGCCTTGTCACATCACATTCTATCGGCGGATTAATTCATATACTTCTGATCGTTGCGGTCATTTTTATCCTGATCCGCATCATTCGAGGCCAGCGGCTTTAACGGCGCCAAAACGGTTTCATGTGTCGGGAGCGGTCGACAAATAGTACCGGTTGATCGCGGCAAACATTTTAATAGACACTCCCTGGCGCGGCGTCCGCGGCGTGGTCTATAAAACAGAAGGAGATAAATGAATATGATTAAAATTATCGCAATCGTTCTGATCATCGCAGGCGTTATGGGTTTAGTGTATGGTAATTTCACATATACCAAACAGACCGATGAACTCAAAATTGGAAAGGTCGAGATATCGGTAGATAAAAAAGAAACTGTAAACGTCCCCGTTTGGGCCGGTGTAAGCGCAATAGCCATAGGCGGCATTCTGCTGCTTATTAAAAAATAATTAAGGAGGTTTTGTATGAACGTACTCAACATTAAAGGAAACTGGAACGAAATGGTAGGTAAACTGAAACAAAAATATGCTAATCTGACGGATGACGATCTCCTTTTCGCCGAAGGAAAAGAAGATGAATTATTAGGAAGATTGCAAAATAAACTCGGAAAAACCAAGGAAGAAATACGCGAACTACTCGAAAAAATGTAAAAAAAGAACTCTGCATATTTCATAAATATGCAGAGTTTATAAAAAGGAGACCGGCCATGTCAAAAGAAAACACGGGCGTTATAATCCTCAAAAACCACGAAGAGGCGGAAAACGCAGTTAAGCAATTGCAGCACTCAGGCTTCAATATGAAGAAAATATCCATTATAGGCAAGGACTATAACACCGAAGAAAGCGTCATCGGCTACTACAACGCCGGCGACCGAATGAGCTTCTGGGGTAAACAGGGCGCATTCTGGGGCGGAATGTGGGGCATTCTGGTCGGATCCGCGTTCTTCATGGTCCCGGGAATCGGTCCGCTTCTTATAGCGGGTCCTCTCGTCGCGGCCATTGTCGGAGGCCTGCAGGGCGCCGTTATGATCGGAGGGATGAGCGTTCTTGGCGCGGCTCTTTTCAGTATAGGCATTCCCAAGGACAGCATTATCAATTATGAATCCGCCATAAAGAGCGAAAGGTTTATTATCGTGCTTCACGGCACGGCGGAAGAACTTGCCGGAGTGAAAGATATCCTTAAAAACATCGGCCACGACATGCAGGTGCATTCTTCGTGAAGGAGGAGTTTTATATGGAACGCGAACTTATCGCCGGAAACCTTCAAGCCGGCTTACCCTGTGAAAATGAAGCAAATTCGCCTGGCGTGTCCTGGGCCGCAGTGATCGGCGGCGCATTTGTAACCGCGGCGTTGTCGGTTATCCTGCTTGCTCTGGGAGCCGGTCTCGGTTTATCCTCTATTTCGCCGTGGTCAAATATCGGAGCATCCGCCCCGACGGCGGGTGCGGCGGCTATCGTCTGGTTGTTCGTCATGCAAATCATTTCCTCCGCTATGGGCGGCTATCTGGCCGGCCGGCTGCGCACAAAGTGGGCCGCGATCCACACGCACGAAGTGTATTTTCGCGATACCGCCCATGGATTTCTGGTTTGGGCCGTAGCACTTGTAATCACGGCATCTTTCCTTGCGGGAGCAGCTGTGTCCATGGTTGGCGGAACGGCACAACCGGCCGAAGGCCGAAGTTTTGGCCCGGAAACTTATTTCATCGATATGCTGTTTCGTTCCGATGACTTTACTCCGGACCAAAATGATGTTTCAGCAGGCGCGGAGGCGGGATGCATTTTTGCTAATGCGCTTCGGTTGAAGGAAATTCCGCCAGCAGACAAGGCCTATCTGGCGCAGCTCGTAACTGCAAAAACAGGTCTCCAGCAAGCCGATGCAGACAAACGTGTATCTGATGTTTTCATAGCGGCCCGGGAAGCCGTCGAAGCCGCCCGCAAAGCGGCAGCACACTTATTGTTGTGGTTATTCATCGCTCTTTTAACCGGCGCGTTTTGCGCGAGCTTTGCCGCAACTATCGGCGGCAGGCAACGTGATAATGTATTGGTTTTTAAACTCGATCCCGTACAAGTGACCCGACGAACTGACGAGACACATTAAGAGGAGGTTTCTCTATGCGTTACATCCTGCTTTGGATTTTAGGCGTGCCAATCCCATTTCTCATTATAATCGCGATTCTCTTTGATTAAAAAATTCGGTTTTTTCTTTTCAGCATTTATTTTTTTAAAATTTAAATATCAGTCGGGAGCAGTAAATCCATTCAATAGAACCACAAACAAAAAAAGGAGGGATGGCAGAGCTCGGCCGTCGCCGTAAAAACCAGGATCGACAAGTAAAGCGAATTGCCGGGCAAAAATAATTTAAAATAAGGAGAATATCATGTCAAAAAAAAACGTGAATATTGCTCGATCCGAACGTTGTTAAAGATTCATACGGTTATGTCTGATGTCAGAAGATTTTTCGTAATCACACAGGAGGTAAAATAATGAGTAATGACAAGGTTAAAAGTTTATCTATGCATGCCCTGCCGGCCCTGCCCTATGCGGATAACGCACTTGATCCAATAATTTCGGCAAATACGATTGGTTTCCACTATGGCAAGCATCACAAGGGATATGTTGATAATCTTAACAAGCTGATAACAGGAACGGAGTTTGCGAGCATGCAATTGGAGAAAATCATCATCGCGACAGCCGGCAAAGCTGAGAAGACCGCGATCTTCAATAATGCAGCGCAAATATGGAACCACACGTTTTACTGGAACAGTCTGAGACCGAAGGACGCTGGTGAACCGCCCGCAGTATTGAAGGAAAAAATCGAGGCTTCCTTCGGCACTTTGGATGCATGCAAGAAGGAACTGGCGGCTGCGGCAATGGCTCAGTTTGGAAGCGGCTGGGTGTGGCTTGTGCAAGACGGCGATAAACTCAAGGTGGTCAGGACCGGTAATGCGGATATGCCGATGACCAGCGGCATGAAGCCGTTATTAACAATCGACGTGTGGGAACACGCCTACTACCTGGATTACCAGAACCGGCGCGCGGACTATGTCAAGGCAGTGCTGGATAACCTGATTAATTGGAATTTCGCGGCGGAGAATCTTAGCAAACAGCAAACTGAACGTTCGCAGGCTATGTCAGGCTAAAATATGAAATGAAGGAGAAAAAATATGCCGGAATTCGGATCGCCCTTTTCAGGGTTGGCAAACGGCAGAAAGCTCACGGCTGAGGAACTCATCAGAGCAATACGCTTCACGGTGGCATCAGAACTTGAAGCGATTCAATTATACATGCAGCTTGCCGAATCAACCGACAACCAGCTCGCTGTTGAAGTTCTCAAGGACATAGCGGACGAGGAGCGCGTACATGTCGGAGAATTTCTGAGATTGCTCCGCGAGCTTGCCCCCGATGAAGAAAAGTTATATGCCGAGGGAGCAAAAGAAGTAGAAGAAAAAATTGAGGGAATGTCGCGCTCGACAAGAGCTCGTCAGTCGCTGAGTTTGGCAAAGACATATAAGTCGTAGAAAAATTAAAAAAAATAAGGTAAGGGAGTTGACCGAATGAACATGATCACGACGAAGGACGGCACGCAGATATATTACAAAGACTGGGGCAGTGGACAACCCGTGGTATTTAGTCATGGCTGGCCGTTGAGCGCGGACGCATGGGAAGACCAGATGATGTTTCTGGGTGCTCGCGGATATCGTTGCATCGCTCATGACCGCCGGGGTCACGGACGATCCAGCCAGCCCTGGAATGGTAATGAAATGGATACCTTTGCCGACGATCTTGCGGCGCTGGTAGAAAAGCTGGATCTGAAAAACGCAGTTCATGTCGGTCACTCCATGGGCGGCGGCGAACTCGCCCGTTATATAGGCCGTCACGGCACCAAACGTGTGGCTAAGATCGCGCTGATCGGCGCGGTAACGCCGTTGATGCTCAAGACGGCCGCTAATCCCGGCGGCCTGTCGATGGATGCTTTTGATAAGATCCGAACTGGCGTCCTTGCCGATCGCTCGCAGTTCTTAAAGGATCTCAGCGAGTCGTTCTATGGCGCCAACAGACCGAACTCCAATGTCTCGCAAGGATTGCGGGATTCATTCTGGATGCAGGGGATGCAGGCCGGATTCAAAAGCGTTATCGATTGTATCAAGGCTTTTTCAGAGACTGATTTCACCGAAGATCTGAAAAAGTTCGATGTTCCGACGCTCATCATGCATGGCGATGACGACCAGATCGTGCCGATCGGCGCCTCAGCCATGCTTTCATCCGCGATCGTCAAAGGGTCTATACTAAAAATTTATCCAGGGATGTCGCACGGCCTGTGTTCCGTCAATAAAGACCAGATCAATGCCGATTTACTCGCATTTATTCAGGCCTAGAGGGCTATTTTTAATAATAAACATGGAGGATATAAAGGATTGATTGTCAATGAAGGATAAAAGTGTTACAAAAAGCTTTCCTGTCGTTTGTGTGGGCGGTTCGGCCGGCGGCCTTGACGCCTATACCAGATTATTACTTCATCTGCCGGCCGATATGGGCGTTGCTATCGTCATCGTCAATCACCTGAGAACCGTAGCCACCCAACTTCACGAGATTCTTCCGCGTTTCACGAAAATGCCGGTTGAACTTATAACGGAAAAATTACTCATCGAGCCCAATCATGTATTCATCATACCGGAACAGCGTGATTTGCACGTTCTCGATGGAGAGTTCCGTCTGAAGCCAATATCAAAACCCAGGGGATGGCCTGACGTAATTACGGTTTTTTTGCGGTCTTTAACGCAACACTGGGACGGCAAACTTATCGCTGTAATTGTTTCTGGTTTTGACGGTGATGGTGCGGCGGCGCTTTGTGGCATAAAACAAGTGGGAGGCATTACCATCGCGCAGAAACTCGACACGGCCAGGCAGCCGGATATGCCTGAAAGCGCAATAGCAAGCGGGTGCATAGATTTTGTTCTTTCGCCTGAGGATATTGCTCAAGAAATTATAAGAATTGCGCACGCGCAGTGAAGGGAAACTATCAAGCCGGTTATTGAAAAATATAGTTTTCATAACATAAATGAAGCCATCGCACGGCTTAGAAGCGGCCAGGCGCATTATCGCGTCGTGCTGAATTTTTAAGGAATATCGAACCACGCGTAACAATAATAAAACTTAAAATTGAGGTATCAAATGTCTTACAAAATAGTCATTTTTGGAGCCGGTATAGCGGGATTAAGCGCTGCCCATGAATTAGTCCACCTGGGATATAGCGTTTCAGTGTATGAAGCTACCGATCAGCCGGGTGGATTCTTTAGAAGCTTCCGGCTCAGCCAGGACAATAGACCAATATCAACCCCCGTGGCTTAAAAGTTTATCCAGAATTGATGATATCTTATATTCGATAAAAGCACCGCAAATTATTGATTCTATTTTTATATCATTAATTTTTTTCTTTGGCATTTATGGTTTTAAAAAATTTAAAGATTAACCAACAGCCGGCATGCCGGTATTACACACTTAGGAGATCGATAATGAACAAAAAAGAAACGATGAGTAATTCTGGAAAATGCAAACAGGAAAAGTGCAAGACTGCCGGCGGTGAGCTGCACCAGATTGCCGGTGGAGAGCACCCCGCGCTCACCACGAACCAGGGCGTCGCGATTTCCGACAATCAAAATTCACTCAGGGCCAATCCTCACGGCCCTACGCTTCTGGAGGACTTCATCCTTCGTGAAAAAATTACGCATTTTGATCATGAACGTATACCCGAACGTATCGTTCACGCTCGGGCGACGGGCGCGCACGGATTTTTTGAGCTGACCGCTTCGTTGAAACAATACACCACAGCCAGGATACTCACTGAAGTAGGCGAGAAGACACCTGTTTTTACCCGCATATCGACCGTCGCCGGAGGGGCTGGTTCGGTGGATACCCCGCGTGACATACGCGGATTTGCCGTCAAGTTTTACACTAAGGAAGGCAATTGGGATCTGGTTGGTAACAACGTTCCGGTTTTCTTCATACAGGATGCCATCAAATTTCCGGACCTCATCCATGCCGTGAAAATGGAGCCCGACCGCGGCTTTCCGCAATCCGCATCCGCGCATGATACATTCTGGGATTTCATTTCGCTCACCCCCGAGTCTATGAATACGGTGATGTGGATCATGTCAGATCGCACAATCCCTCGCTCGCTGCGAATGATAGAAGGCTTTGGCGTGCATAGTTTCCGCTTGATCGATGATGCAGGCAAATCGACTTTTGTCAAATTCCACTGGCGCCCTAAACTCGGTTTGCAGTCCACCATATGGGACGAGACCGTTAAGATTTCCGGCGCAGATCAGGACTACCACCGCCGCGATATGTTCGAGGCAATCGCGGCTGGTAATTTTCCGGAGTGGGAATTCGCGGTTCAGCTTTTTACGCAGGAGGAAGCGGACAAATTTCCATTTGATCATTTGGACGCTACCAAACTTATTCCCGAAGAACTGGTGCCTTTGAAAGTGATCGGTCGTATGGTGCTGGATCGTTGGCCGAACAATTTTTTCGCTGAAACAGAACAGATCGCTTACTGTCCTTCTCATATAGTTCCCGGCATTGATTTTTCGAATGATCCTCTGCTGCAGGGGCGTTTACTTTCCTATCACGATACGCAGCTTTCACGCCTCGGTTCGCCCAATTTCCACCAGATCCCTATCAACGCGCCCAAATGCCCCTTCTCTAACCAGCAGCGCGACGGACACATGCAGATGGATCAGCCGGCGGGCCGTGTTTCTTATGAACCCAACTCCCTGTCGAAAAACTCGCCCCGTGAAACGCCGGTCAACGGCTTTCATAGCGCCGCGACAATTGAAACTGGCGAGAAAGGCCGCATCCGTGCCGAAAGCTTTGCTGATCACTACAGCCAGGCGCGCCAGTTTTATCTCAGTCAAAGCACATATGAGCAGGCGCACATCGCTTCGGCATTTGTTTTTGAACTTTCGAAGGTTGAGCATGTTCACGTGCGAGAGGCTATGGTCGGACACCTTCGACATATCGAAGAAGATTTAGCTAAAAGAGTTGCCGGGGGTCTTGCGTTCGATAAAATGCCCGATGCGCCAGTTGCCGCGGTACCGGTGAAGGAAATGACGCCTTCGCCGGCATTACAAATCATCGGCAAGATGAAAGATACGCTCGCGGGCCGCGCGATTGGTATACTGATCACGGATGGTTCAGACGGTTCTTCCGTCAATAAGATTAAAAAAGCCGCGACCGACGCGGGCGCTGTCGTGAAGATCATCGCACCCAAAGTGGGCGGCGCGAAGCTTGCCGATGGTTCAATGCTTGCAGTTGACGGGCAACTGGCCGGTACGCCTTCGGTGCTTTTCGATGCAGTCGCTGTTATTCTCTCCGACGAAGGCGCAAAGATACTTTCGAGGGAAAGCGCAGCAATCGATTTCGTGCGAGACGCTTTCGGTCATCTCAAGGCCATCGCCGTCGACAAGGGCGGACGGACACTTTTAAAAACAGCTAATGTAGGGCAAGATGCGGGTGTCGTGGATATCGATGACAAAGACGCATTTATTGCCGCTGCAAAAAAACGTCAATGGGACCGTGAAAAGTCCGTTCGAACATTGGCGTAAAATTTTGAATAATCAGGAGGAACCGTTTATGCATCTTGAACTGAATCGCGAGTATCCCGAACCGGGCGAGGCGAAACTGATCGAGGAGATGGTCAAAATATTCGTTGAGCGAATGAAGCCCCAGCAGGGGCAGATCCGTCGCGGCCAGCATGCCAGGGCGACGGGTTGCGTGCGCGCGATATTCAAAATACGCGACGATGTATCTGAAGACTTTCGCTATGGCGTCTTTCAGAAGCCCGGCAAGTCGTTTCAATCTATCGTCCGCTTTTCTAACTCGTCTGAGACAATAGCTCCCGATGGAAAGGGCGATGCGCGCGGAATGGCCATAAAGCTTCTGGATGTGGACGGCATTCCGGCCATTGCCGGTACAGATAATCGCTGCCAGGATTTTCTGAGCGTCAACCATCCTGTATTCCCGTTTGCGACGCCGGCTGAGTTTGTGAAGTTCTTCGACATCCGCGCGACGCCTTTTGTAGGCGATCCGCTGGCGGTGGCCTGGCTTGCTCTTTTTCACAACCGGCACATGAATATCGCCCGGGAGATCCTTGGAGAAATAGCGGCCAGTCCGCTGGAACTGACGTATTGGAGCGCATCGCCTTACTGGCTCGGTTCGCCGGCAACAGCCGCCGGCTGCGCCGTGAAATATTCGCTCGTGCCTGGTTTTAAAGGGACGGCGCTGCCGGAAGATCCAACCGGTTTGCCGGACGACTATCTGAGCCAGGCACTGGAGCGGCATCTTAAAACACGCGAAGCAGTCTTTGAATTTCGGATTCAGCTTCAGACCGATCCTCTGGCAATGCCGGTCGAGGATGCGTCGGTCGAGTGGGATGAAAAAATTTCCAGGCCGATCCCCGTTGCGACGCTTACTATAGGTATGCAGGACGTCAATTCACCCGAGGGCCGCGCATTGGCCGGGGAATGCGAGGCTATGGCTTTCTCGCCATGGAATGCTCTGGCGGAGCATCGGCCGATGGGCGGGATAAACAGGCTGCGCCAGGCGGTTTATTTAGCCAGCCAGGCCAAGAGAGCCGTGAAGGCCCAAGACAGGCGTCAGACTTCTTAAAATACTAATTGATAAAAAAATAAACCGGTCAGGAAAGGAAAATTAATATGGAAAAAGAAATAACGGTCGCCGAATATTTGCTTATCAGGTTGAAAGAGATAGGTGTGGACCATATCTTCGGCGTGCCAGGCGATTTTGTTCTGGGTTTCTTCAACCAGATCATGAACAGCGAGTTGAAATACATCGGAACATGCAACGAACTCAACGCCGCTTATGCCGCCGACGGTTACGCGCGCATTCACGGCATAGGCGCATTTTCCTCGACCTATGGCGTCGGAGAATTGAGCGCCCTTAACGGCGTGGCCGGATCATTCGCCGAAAGAGTTCCGGTTGTTGTTATTACCGGTTCGCCCGCGACGGTTAATTTCCGCACGCAGCCTCTTTTGCACCACACGCTGGGCGATTATCATATTCCGTTGAAGATGTATGAGAAAATCACCGCCGCCTCGACCCAGCTTGTTTCCGGCGAAATGGCCCCGGCCGAAATCGACCGGGTGCTCTCGGCTTGTCTTTCGCGGCAGCAGCCGGTTTACATAAGTTTTCCTTCTGACGTGGTGATGATGAAATGCAACCGTCCGGCCGCTTTTATATTTCCGCGGTTCGCCCAAAGTGACCGGGAAGCGCTCGGCGAAGCGGTCAGGGAAGCGATCGGCATGCTGGATAATGCGCTAAAGCCCGTCGTGATCGGCGACGTGGAGTTGATACGCTTCAAGCTGCAAAAGGAATTTGCGGGCTTTCTCGAAAAAACCGGCTTTCCATTTGCAACGATGATGCTGGGCAAGACCGTCCTTTCAGAACAACATCCCCAGTTTATCGGCCTCTTTGCGGGAGAGCGAAGCCGCGACTATGTGCGCAATCGGGTCGAGTCCGCCGACTGCATCCTGCAATTTGGAACCTTGCCGACCGATTTCAATTCAGGTGGTTTTACAACATACCTTGACGATTCAAAGACGATAACGGCTAACGCCCGTTCGGTTAAGATAAAACACCATTATTTCGAGAACGTGTATCTACATGATTTCATCCTCGGGCTGACGGAAAAGCTTTCCAGGCGGGAATCCTCGACTCTTGATATCAAATGTGCCGGCGACGGCTGCGTACACCGGCATACGGAGCCTTATCTGCCTGATGCGGCTAAACCTGTTACTATTAAGCGTTTCTTCGACCGCATAAGCCATTTCATAGAAAACAATTCGATCATCGTCGCCGAAACGGGTGTGTCGTTATTCAGCGCAGCCGAGATGCTTATGCCGGAGGGCGCGACATTTATCGGCCAGGCTTTTTACGGATCGATCGGTTATACGGTCGGGGCTACATTAGGAGCGTG
>Ga0209212_1002962_pt1 | contig 23142 bp, 21 predicted proteins | sample RifGroC2_FD_183996 | JGI IMG/M metagenome (GOLD analysis project Ga0209212, IMG submission 183996) | Groundwater microbial communities from Rifle, Colorado, USA - Groundwater C2 (SPAdes) (version 2) | ecosystem: Environmental > Aquatic > Deep subsurface > Groundwater | place: Rifle, Colorado... | reverse complement strand
AAAAATAAAAAGGGGCTGCATCTCTGCAACCCCTTATTCTATTTGGTGGCCCGGGGCGGAATCGAACCACCGACACAAGGATTTTCAATCCTCTGCTCTACCGACTGAGCTACCAGGCCATTTTTACCGTATTTCCCCCGTTAACCAAACAAAGCAGGCCAACTTCGGAAGCCGCGCATTATACCGATACCGCGCCAAATAACAAACCCTGCCTGAGCAGGGTTTGCGAGCGCGTTAAAAACGTTGTGAAACAAACGGCCCATGAAGCAAATAAAAGCTACATCATGCCGCCCATGCCACCCATGCCGCCCATATCACCGCCGCCCATGCCGCCGGCCGGTTTGTCTTCCGGCATCTCGGCGACCATGCAGGCGGTTGTCAGCATCAGGCCGGCAATCGAAGCCGCATTTTGCAATGCGACGCGCGTCACCTTGGTCGGATCAACCACGCCCATCGCCAGCATGTCGCCATATTCGCTGCTGGCGGCGTTGTAGCCGAAATTGCCCTTACCTTCCAGAATCTTGTTCACTACCACAGAAGGCTCGTCACCGGCATTTTGCACGATGGCGCGCAGCGGGGCTTCCATGGCGCGCAACACGATGGTGATGCCCGCGTCCTGATCGTGGTTGCCGCCCTTCAGCTTGGCTACCGCCACCTTGGCGCGCAGCAGTGCCACGCCGCCGCCGGGAACGATGCCTTCTTCAACGGCTGCACGGGTGGCGTGCAATGCATCTTCGACGCGCGCCTTTTTCTCTTTCATTTCGACTTCGGTCGCAGCACCGACCTTGATCACGGCCACGCCGCCAGCCAGCTTGGCTTTGCGTTCCTGCAGCTTTTCCTTGTCGTAGTCGCTGGTGGATTCTTCGGCCTGCTTGTTGATCTGGCCGATACGCGCCTTGATCGCTTCTTCCTTGCCGGCGCCATCGATGATGATGGTGTTGTCCTTGCCCACTTCGATGCGCTTGGCTTGGCCCAATTCGGCCAAAGTGGCCTTCTCCAGAGACAGGCCCACTTCCTCGGCGATGACCGTGCCGCCGGTCAAGGTTGCGATGTCTTCCAGCATGGCCTTGCGGCGATCGCCGAAACCGGGCGCCTTGACAGCAACGGTCTTCAGGATGCCGCGAATGTTGTTCACCACCAGGGTAGCCAGCGCTTCACCATCCACGTCTTCGGCGATGATCAGCAATGGGCGACCGGACTTGGCGATTTGTTCCAGTACCGGTAGCAGGTCACGGATGTTGGAGACTTTCTTGTCGTGCAGCAGGATGTAGGGATTTTCCATCAAGGCCAGCTGACGATCCTGGTTGTTGATGAAATAGGGTGACAGGTAGCCGCGGTCGAACTGCATGCCTTCGACGATGTCCAGCTCATCTTCCAGGCCGGTGCCATCTTCAATCGTGATCACGCCTTCCTTGCCGACCTTTTCCATCGCCGCTGCGATCTTCTCGCCGATCACGGTGTCAGAGTTGGCGGAAATGCTGCCCACTTGCGCGATTTCCTTGCTGGTGGTGCAGGGCTTGGAAAGTTTCTTCAGCTCTTCGACCGCAGCGATAACCGCCTTGTCGATGCCGCGTTTCAGGTCCATCGGGTTCATGCCGGCGGCAACGAACTTCATGCCTTCCTGAACGATGGATTGTGCCAGCACGGTCGCGGTGGTGGTGCCGTCACCGGCCACATCGGAGGTCTTGGAAGCGACTTCCTTGACCATCTGCGCGCCCATATTTTCGAACTTATCCTTCAATTCGATCTCTTTAGCGACAGATACGCCATCTTTAGTGATAGTTGGCGCACCGTAGGAGCGATCCAATATTACATTGCGGCCTTTGGGGCCGAGCGTCACTTTGACTGCATCGGCCAGAATGTTCACGCCAGCAACCATCTTGTTGCGTGCGGCGTCGTGGAATTTTACGTCTTTAGCTGCCATGTTGTGTTCTCCTAATTTGTCGGTAATTACGCTTCAACTACGCCGATGATGTCATCTTCGCGCATGGTTAAATACTCCTGGCCGTCCATCTTGAAAGCCTGTCCGGAATATTTGCCGAACAACACGCGGTCGCCGACCTTGACCGACATCGCCTGCAACTTGCCGTCGTCACCTGTTTTGCCTTTGCCCACAGCGATGATTTCGCCTTGATCCGGTTTTTCGGTGGCTGCATCGGGAATCACGATACCGGAAGCGGTCTTGCGTTCTTCTTCCATGCGCTTGACGATGACACGATCGTTCAAAGGACGAATTTTCATACTTATTTCTCCTAAATCAGTGGGTTAATTAAATGCGGAGGCGGGATTTCATGGCTTTGTTAGCACTCCCTTCCTGCGAGTGCTAATAGTAAGGGCAACACCGCCCGATTTCAAGAGCGGCGGCGGGGTTTATTTTTGCGCGGGGAGCGTTTGTACGGGGAGCGCGATCTTGTTATCGGTACTGAACTGGTAATCGCGGAAGATGTGTTCCGCAGCCAGCGATTGATACGTGCCGTCGGCATTGCGGCGGGTCGTATCCTTGAGGCGATAGGTATAGTGGCCGCAAGTCCAGCAATCATAGTTGCGCATGTGGGTACACAGGCAGATTTTATCCTTGACGGAAAGTCTCTTGGCCTCCGGGTGCAATACCCGCTCGCGGTTATAGGCATCGATATACGAACAATTGCCGTTTGCGTCGAGGATATAGCCGAACGCTTCGCAGTTGGGGCGGATGCCAGAGCCGATCGCCGGGCAGTTTTTCAGCATCCGCATCGGGTAGCCGGTCGGCGACAGCAGGTTGACTTCGATGTCGTCTTCGCTGGCTTTGAAGTACTCCTGCCGCACTTGCTCGGGAATACCGCACTCCTTGGCGACGGTGAAGCGCGTCGCCACCTGCACCGCCGCCGAGCCGGTTTCCAGAAAACTTAGCGCATCGCTGCCGGTAAAAATGCCGCCTGCCGGAATCACCGGGATACCCAGCTTCTCGGTTTGAAGATGTTGCTGAACCTCGGCGACGATGGTGCGCAAATCATATTGCGCCCAGTCCATCCCAAATCCCAGATGACCGCCTGCCAGCGGCCCTTCCACCACGATAAAATCGGGTAAGCGGTTCAGCCTGGAATTTTTGCGCAGGAACAACTGCAAGGCGCGCAACGAAGAGACAATAATGCCCAGCTGGGCATCGCGGAAGCGCGGATGGTCTTCCATCAATCCAAACGAGCCCAGATGCAGCCCGGCCGCCAGCGTGATGCCGTCGATACCCGCATCCAGAGCGCCGCACAGGCGGGTGCGCAGCGTTTCGCGCGGCGAGTTCATGGTGAGCTTTTCCATGCAGTTGACGAAAATCATGCCGTCACCGCGCTTGGCTTCCATGGTTTTGCCGACGTGCAGGCGCGTCGCTTCCGCAACCTGCGCCAAGTCGAACTGCACAATCGACTTGTCGGCCTGATGGACGTTGAGCTTGTATTGTTTTTGCTTGGCGCTGACAAATTTCGTTTTGTAGCGGCGATCGGTTACAGTCGGCAGCATCGCGTCGGAGATATGTCCGACCCCGCCCAACCGCGCGGCTTCCAGCGCCAGTTCAGCAGTGGAAATGTCCACGCCCATCCCGCCGATCATAATCGGCACCAGCTCGCGCTTGCCAAAGCGCAGGCGGAAATCATCCACACATTTCATTACTGCCATCCCCCAGCCGCCCCCTTGGTTATCTTCCTATCCAGGGAGTCAGAAATAATTTTATGCACGTTTACACGATGCGCAGAATGCCACAGATAGGGCAATACGGAAAGCTGCTGCCCGCGAATTTCAACATTTACGCAGCAAGTTTTGGCGGGTAAAACCTGCTGAAATCGGCTCTTAGCCGCTTCAAACAAGGTGCTGCCGGATCGAAATACCGGGCAAGCACGAAAGTGCGCAAACTCCCGCAAAACTTCGGGATGCTATAATCCGCCCCCTTTCTTGAAAGTGTTGCGCAATGTCCGTTACCTTGAATTTTCAATCACATTTGCATGAATTATTCATGCAGGCTCTGGACGTCGTTCTTGCCGGGCAAAATTCCGGGGCATCCGATTTGACCCCGACTGCCGGGCTATCCATCGAGCGTTCCCGGCAGGCATCGCACGGCGATTATGCCTGCAATCTGGCGATGCAACTGGCCAAGCCGCTGCGCAAATCTCCGCGCGACATCGCGCAGGCGTTGATCGCGGCATTACCCGGCTCCGAAGTGGTGGAGAAAGTGGAAATCGCCGGCGCCGGCTTTATCAATGTATTCATCACCACTGCCGCCAAACAAGCGGTGGTCAAGGCGGTGTTGCAGTCTGGCGACGCTTACGGACACGGCACGTTGGGCGCGGGGCGCAAGGCGCAAGTCGAATTTGTTTCCGCCAACCCGACCGGCCCGCTGCATGTCGGGCACGGGCGCGGGGCGGCGTACGGTGCGAGCTTGGCGAATGTGCTGGATGCGGCGGGCTACAAGGTGTCGCGCGAATACTATGTGAACGATGCCGGACGGCAGATGGACATTCTCGCGCTGTCCACCTGGCTGCGCTATCTGGAACTGCATGGTGCGCAACTGGCGTTTCCCGGAAACGTCTATCAGGGCGGGTATGTGCGCGACATGGCACAGCAGATCAATGCTGCGCATGGCGCGCGCTATGTGCGCGCAGACGCCGAAGTGATGCATGGCACCCCGTCCGTTGAAGAAGATGCGGACGCGCATCTGGACGCGCTGATCGCCAACGCCAAACGCTTGCTGGGCGAGGATTACGCTTATATCCATAATTACGCGCTGACCGAACAACTGGGCGATTGCCGCAACGACCTGGCCGAATTCGGCGTGCGTTTCGACGAGTGGTTTTCCGAGCAGTCGCTGTTCGACAACGGGCTGGTGGCGCGCGCCGTGGAGACGCTCAAAGCCGGCAATCACCTGTATTTTCAGGATGGCGCATGGTGGTTCCGCTCCACCACATTCGGCGACGAAAAAGACCGTGTGGTGCAGCGCGACAACGGCCTGTACACCTACTTCGCCTCCGATATCGCCTACCACCTGAACAAGTTCGAGCGCGGTTTCGACCGCATCATCAACGTGTGGGGCGCGGATCATCACGGTTACATTCCGCGCGTCAATGGCGCGCTACAGGCATTGGGGCTGGACAGCAGCAAGCTGACCATCGCGCTGGTGCAATTCGCGGTGCTGTACCGCAACGGGCAAAAAACCTCCATGTCCACGCGCAGCGGCGAATTCGTCACGCTGCGAGAATTGCGCAACGAGGTGGGCAACGACGCGACGCGGTTCTTCTATGTGCTGCGCAAGAGCGACCAGCATCTCGATTTCGATCTGGATCTGGCCAAGTCGCAGAGCAACGAGAACCCGGTGTATTACGTGCAATATGCGCATGCGCGGGTACGCAGCGTGCTGGCGCAATGGGACGGCGCGCGCGCGGATCTGCTCAATGCGAAAGTTAAATTGCTGGATAGCGATTATGAAACAGCGTTACTGCAAAAGCTGATCGACTACCCTCAGGTAATCGAAAATGCCGCGCAGGATCTGGCCCCGCATCTGATCGCCTTTTACCTGAAGGAGTTGTCCGCCGATTTCCACAGCTACTATAATGCCTCGCGCTTTCTGGTCGAGGACGAGGCGGTCAAATGCGCGCGGCTGGCGTTGATTGCGGCGACAGCGCAGGTGCTGAAAAACGGCCTGGCGCTGCTCGGCGTAAGCGCGCCGGAAAAAATGTAAAGGAAGTGGAAATGAGCAGAAACACAGGCAACAAACCCGCCACGCCGCGCAGAAGCGGCAACCCGTTATTAACCGGCATTCTCGTCGGCATGGTCATCGGCGCCAGCATGGCCGCCGGACTGGCCTGGTACATCATGAAATCACCCAGCCCGTTTGTGCAGAAAGAACAAGTGATTGCCAAGCCACCGGTAGCTATCGCCAAACCGGGGGCCTCAGCCGAAACTACAATGCCCAATACGCCAGCAGCGGCAACGTCAGAAGTGATTGACAGCAAGCCGCGTTTCGAGTTTTACAAGGTGTTGACCGACAAGCAGGATACGGCGGTGGCAGCACCGGCCCAGCCTGCCAATAAGCCGCAACCTGCCAAATCCCAGACCACGGACAGCAAACCGATCGCCGCCAATGAACCCTATTTTTTGCAGGCAGGGTCATTTTCCAATGCGGATGATGCCGAAAAACTCAAGGCCAGGTTGGCGCTGCTGGGCATCGAATCCAATACCCAAACCGCGACCATCCCCGACAAAGGCGTGTGGCATCGCGTGCGCATGGGGCCGTACAAAAATATCGACGAAATGAACCGCGCACGCAGTTTATTGAAACAAAATGGGGTGGATGCCACTCCAATGCGGGCGCAGTAGCAGGGGCACAAGAAGCTTTTGTTCCGGCACCGGCACGGCGCGCCGTACCCCTACCCTCTTACTTATTACAAGGAGCGACAAGTGAAAAACATGATCAAAAACCTGGTTGTTGCGGCAGCATTATTGATAAGCGGCACTACCTTTGCGGCCATAGAAATAGGCAAGGATTACAAATTATTGAACCCGCCGCAACCGGCCAGCACGATGAAAATCGAAGTGCTGGAATTTTTCTTTTACGGTTGCTCGCACTGTTTCGATCTTCACAAACCGTTGAGTGTGTGGCAAAAAACCATGCCCAAGGATGCCGAGCTGGTTTACGTGCCGACCATTTTCCGCGATTCGTGGGAGCCGATGGCGCGCACTTTCTACGCGCTCGAATCGCTCGATCAGTTATACCCGTTGCACGATGCGCTGTATAAGGCGTGGAATGTGGACAACGAGGTGCTCAGCGACGAAGCCAAGATACTCAATTTCGTCGCGCCGCGCGGCGTGGATCGCGCGAAATTCTCGGCGGCCTACAACTCGTTTTCGATGCAAAGCAAAGTGGTGCGCGCCAAGCAAATGATCCGCAGTTATGGCATTGCCGGCACCCCGACTCTGGTGGTGAATGGCAAATATCTCATCACCGGCCTGCAACCGGCAGACACCATTCGCGTATTGAATGAAGTGATTGAGATGGCGCGCAAGGAACGCTCCGCCAAGCGTTGATTCAGGAATGAGAATTGAGGGTTGAAGAAAACCAGCGGCTCCGTCTTTAACCCAACCCTTGCCCCCCCGACCCTGTTTTTATGCCAGCATTGATTAGCGCATGAGGGTTGTCATCACCGGCGCGTCGGGTGGCCTGGGCCTGGCGCTCGCGCGCCATTATCTTGAGGGCGGCGCCATTGTCGCCGCCCTTGCCCGGCGCGGCGAGTTGCTGCAAGCCCTTGCCGCAGAATTTCCCGATCGGTTTTTTTGCTACGCGCTGGATGTGCGCGACGCGCCTGCCGTGCAGGATGCGGCCAGCGATTTCATCGCCCGCGCCGGCTGCCCGGATGTGGTGATCGCCAATGCCGGCGTGAGCACCGGCACACTCACCGAATATGCCGAAGACCTGGATACGTTTCAGCAGATCATGGACATCAATGTATTGGGCATGGTGAAAACCTTTCAGCCTTTCATCGCGGCGATGCGCGCGAACTCCTCCCTTGACAAGGGGAGGCCGGGAGGGGTTCTGGTCGGCATTGCCAGCGTGGCCGGCTTTCGCGGCCTGCCGGGAGCAAGCGCCTACTCCGCCTCCAAGGCAGCCGCCATTTCCTACCTGGAATCCTTGCGCGTCGAGCTGCACAACAGCGGGGTCAAGGTCGTCACGATTTGCCCGGGTTATATCAGGACTCCGATGACTGCCAACAATCCTTATTCGATGCCTTTTATGCTGGACGCTGGCGAGGCGGCAGCGCGCATCGCGCGTGCCATCGAACGACAAACCGCGTTCACCGTGATCCCCTGGCAAATGGGTCTGACCGGATATGCGCTCAAACTGTTGCCGCGCTGGCTGTATGGCCGGCTGTTCGCCCATGCGCCGCGCAAGCCGCGCAACCCGATCTAGATATGCGCCTGTACAAAAAATTTCTCGACGGCGTGCCGGAATATCTGGCGCACTATTACTGGTGGGCCTATCTGTGGCGCTGGAGTATCTGGTTTTTCGATCACCAGCTCGTCATCAACGCCATCCTGTATGGTCAATATGACAGGCTGCTGAAAAAAACACTGGCGCAGGTCGAAGCCAAACCTGCCGCAAAAATACTGCAACTGACCTGCGTGTACGGCAAGCTCACGCCGTCGCTGTTGTCCGGCACGAGCAATGAAGTTCACCTGTGCGATGCCGCAACCGGGCAGTTGCAACTGGCACGGCGCAAAACGCTGCACATTGCGAATCGCTGCCATCTGGCGCGCATGAATGCGGAATGTCTCGGTTATCACGATGACGCGTTCGATCAGGTGATCGTATTCTTTTTGTTGCACGAAATGCCCGTCGAAGCGCGCCATAACACCTACAGCGAAATCGCGCGTGTGGTGCGTCCCGGCGGCTCGGTGCTGATCACCGAATATGCCGCAACCCCACGGCAGCATTTACTCTACCGGTTTGCACCATTCCGTTGGCTGATTTGTCGCCTCGAACCTTTTCTGGCGGGATTCTGGCAGGAAGACGTTCATGCCAAATTGAATGAGGCGCTGTACCAGCGCGGCAAAGTATTGGCGGGCGCACCGCAGATCGAGCACTGTTTTGCCGGGTTCTACCGTGTCATGCGCTTCGACCTGCGGGAGTGATTCAGCCGGCGACGTTATTGCGTCAAGGCGCGCTGCATTCCCTGTCGCCGCGCATGCGCATGAAGCGCGCGAAACGCGGAATGCCGGTCTTTGCATTGACCCCGTTGTAGCGATACGTCACCCAGCAGCCCAGCGCGGGTGGCTCGTGCCGTTCGGCATCGGACAACCCCGACCCCAGCTTGAAGCGTAGCCCGGCCTCTGTCTGCACCTCCAGCGCGCCGAGCATCCCGGCATATTTTCCTTGGCCCGGCCGATGCCCGACCACCCGCGCTTCGGCGTCCAGATAGGGTTTGTACTTGAGCAGATCGTCGTTGCGCTCGGCGCGGTAAAGGGCAGTGCCGCGATGCAGCATCAAGCCCTCGCCGCCCTGTTTGACGGTGCGGGCAAGGGCGGCGCGCAACGCCGCGACATCACTTACCTTGAATTGCTCGACATGCCGCACCCAGGGCTGATGGATGGCGGCGACGATCCGCCCGAGTTCGACATCGCGCTCGCGGAAACTGCCGGGATGCGCGGGCAGGTCAAACAGCATAAACAGAATCTCGCGCCATGCGGCATCGTCCGGTTGAGCTTGCCGGACAGTGGAAACCGCCTGCGCGAAACGTCCGCGCCCGGCCCAGAGTTCGCCATCGAGCGGAGTCGCTGGCCAGCCGGCGGTGAACCATTGCGGAGCCTGGATACGCACGCCGCCGCGTGTCAGTAACTGCCTGCCATCCCAGTAGCCGCGCACCCCGTCAAACTTTTCGCTGACCCAGTATTCGGTCAGAGGGATATTGTCGCGATAGCTGTTGGCCAGTGTCAGCGGCGGCGGAGCGAGTTCGTCCGCGACCAGCGCCGCAGGATAGGAGGCGAAGCAAAGTACCAGCAGCAACAAAACCGGGCGTGTGCGCATATCTTCCCCCGCTGAAGCAAGAGCGTTGCCGCGAGCGCCGACATGCTCGTCGGCATGAATAAACCCAAAACACAGCAGGTTCGTAGCCGGGAGGCATCGAATCCATCCCCGGATAGCTTTGCCTAGCAGCCTGTCGGACTTGAAGGAAATCGGCTGCAAATCCGCCTGACCGGTGCAAATTTTGCCGCTTTTTTGGTCAATAGAACGACTATTGACCTGCAAAACCGGCAAAATTTGCCCTCGCCCAGCCGAATTTTGCGAGCGCCACTTTGCGGCTTGCCTGCTTAACCCGCTTCGCTTCGATTCTTCAAGTCCGACAGGCTGCTAGCCATCTGACCAGGCCGTCAAAAAACAACGGCGCTTCTTTCAGCCCGCGAGTTTCTGTTTCAATATTTCGTTGAGTTGCGCGGGGTTGGCATTGCCCTTGCTCGCCTTCATTGCGAGGCCGACGAAGAAGCCGAACAACTTGTCCTTGCCTCTGCGATACTCCGCCACCTTGTCCGCATTGGCGGCGATGATCCCGTCCACCAAGGCTTCGATTGCGCCGCTATCGGAAACCTGCTTCAAGCCCTTGGCCCCGATGATCGCGTCGGCGTCACCGCCTTCCGCCCACATCGTGCGGAACACCTCTTTCGCGCCGGAGTTGGAGATGGTGCCGTCGCTGATGCGCTGCAACATACCGCCGAGCTGTTGCGGTGTGATCGGACATTGCGCCATGTCGAGGCCGTCGCGGTTCAGTTGTGCGCTGACTTCGCCGAGTAGCCAGTTGGCGCAGAGTTTTGCTTCGATTCCGGCAAACCCCTCCCGGCCTCCCCTTGTCAGGGGAGGAGTAATAACTCCCTCCCCTGATAAGGGGAGGGCTGGGGAGGGGTTTGTCGCAGCTTCAAAAAAATCCGCCATCTCGCGTGTGGCGGTGAGGATGCTGGCGTCGTAGGCGGAGAGGCCAAGTTCATTCATGTAACGCGCTTGTTTGGCCTGCGGCAGTTCCGGCAGCGTGGCGCGCACTTGTTCGAGCATCGCAGGCGTGATGTCCAGCGGCAACAGATCGGGATCGGGGAAGTAGCGGTAATCATGCGCATCTTCCTTGCTGCGCATCGCGCGCGTCGCACCAGTATCCGGGTCGAACAGGATGGTGGCTTGGTGAATCTTGCCGCCATTTTCAATCGTATCGATCTGCCATTGCACTTCGTAATCGATGGCCTGCTGCATGAATTTGAATGAGTTGAGGTTCTTGATTTCGCGGCGTGTGCCGAGCGGAGCGCCAGGCTTGCGCACCGATACATTCACGTCACAGCGGAACGAACCCTCCTGCATGTTGCCGTCGCAGATACCGATCCAGCGCACCAGCGTATGCAGGGTCTTGGCATAAGCCACCGCCTCGGCGGCGGAGCACATGTCCGGCTCGGAGACGATTTCCAGCAAGGGGGTACCGGCGCGGTTCAGGTCGATGCCGGTCATGCCATGAAAATCTTCGTGCAGCGACTTGCCCGCATCTTCTTCCAGATGGGCGCGGGTAATGCGCACCGTTTTCTCGTACGCTTCTGTCTTGCCTGAAGCGGGCACATGAATCGTGAGTTCGCCGTTGCCGACAACCGGCAGATCGAACTGGCTGATCTGGTAGCCCTTGGGCAGGTCGGGATAAAAATAATTCTTGCGCGCGAACACCGAGCGCGGCGCAATGGCGGCTCCCGTGGCGAGGCCGAACTTGATCGCACGCTCCACCGCGCCCTTGTTAAGCACCGGCAGCACGCCGGGCAGCGCGATGCTCACCGCGTCGGCCTGCGTGTTCGGCTCCGCGCCGAACGCGGTCGAAGCGCCGGAAAATATCTTGCTGTTGGTCGAAAGCTGCGCATGCACTTCCAGCCCGATGACGATTTCCCAGGTCATGTCGATTCCTTACTACGCCTGCGGCGCGCGGCTGTGCCAGTCGGTCGCCAGTTGATATTGGTGCGCCACGTTCAACATGCGCGCCTCGTCGAAATAATTGCCGATGATCTGCAAACCGACCGGCATGCCCGGATTGCCATTGTTGGCCGCACCAAATCCGCAGGGGATCGACATGCCGGGCAGCCCCGCCAGATTCACCGCGATGGTGTAGATGTCGGACAGGTACATCTGCACCGGATCGTCGCCCTTCTCGCCGAGCTTGAAGGCCGTAGAGGGTGAGGTCGGCCCCATGATGACGTCGCAATTTTTGTACGCTTCGGCAAAGTCCTGTGCGATCAGGCGGCGGATCTTCTGCGCCTGTAAATAATAGGCATCATAGTAGCCGTGACTCAGCACGTATGTGCCGATCATGATGCGGCGCTTCACTTCCGCGCCAAAGCCCTGTGCGCGGCTCTTTTCATACATGTCGGTGAGGTCGGTGTAGTCCGGCGCGCGATAACCGTAGCGTACGCCGTCGAAGCGCGACAGGTTGCTGGAGGCTTCCGCCGGCGCGAGCACGTAATACACCGGCACGGCCAGCCTGGAATTCGGCAGGCTGATTTCCACCACGGATGCGCCAAGTTTTTTGTATTCGGCGATGGCCGCTTCGACGGTTTGCGCCACATCGTTGCTCAGCCCCTCGGCAAAAAATTCTTTCGGCAGGCCGATGCGCAGGCCGTTCAGCGGTTTTGCCAGCGCGCGCGCATAGTCTTCTTTTTCGCGTTGCAGTGAAGTGGAATCGCGCTCGTCGAAGCCCGCCATCACGTTGAGCATCGAGGCCAAATCTTCCGCGCTGCGCGCCATCGGCCCGGCCTGGTCGAGGCTGGAGGCGAACGCGATCATGCCGTAGCGCGAAACCACGCCGTAGGTGGGTTTCAAACCGGAGATGCCGCACAGCGCGGCAGGTTGGCGGATCGAGCCGCCGGTGTCGGTGCCCGTTGCAGCGGCGCACAGCCGCGCGGCTACCGCACAGGCCGAGCCACCGGAACTGCCGCCGGGCACGGCATGTTTATCCCACGGATTTCTCACCGCGCCGAAGTGGGAGGTTTCATTGGAAGAACCCATCGCGAACTCGTCCATGTTGGTCTTGCCAAGATTCACCGCTCCCGCGCGGTTGAATTGTCCGATGACATGCGCATCGTAGGGCGCGACGAAATTTTCCAGCATTTTCGAACCGCAGGTGGTGCGCCAGCCTTTGGCGCAGAAGATATCTTTCTGGGCGAAGGGAATACCGGTGAGCGGCTGCGCGTTGCCACCGGCCAGCAGCGCATCGGCGGCGCGCGCCTGTGCCAGGCTGACTTTGGCATCAGTGGTGAGGTAGGCATTGAGTGCCGGATTGAGCGCGGCGATACGGTCGAGGTAAAGCTGCGTCAGTTCGACACTGGAGATTTTTCTGGAGCGCAACGCGCTGCCCATTTGCTGCAAGCTGGAATCAAGCATGGTGATTATTCGATAACTTTTGGAACAAGATACAGCCCGGCCTCAACTTGCGGGGCAACCGACTGAAACAGTTCACGCTGGTTGGTTTCGGTGACGGTATCCTCGCGCAACCGCTGCGATACGTCCTGGGCATGCGACATCGGGGCTATACCCTTGGTATCGACGGCCTGCATTTCTGCAATCAGGGTAAAAATACCGGACAGTTGTGAGCGGGCGGTTTCGATTTCCGTTTCGCTCATCGCCAACCGCGCCAGACGGGCGACTTTGCGTACATCGGCATTGTTCAAAGGCATAGTAAAAATTTTATTGGAATAAGGGTAATAGGGTATCATAAAGGTGTTTATTGACACACCTCTTTGACTATCGGGATCGAACATGTTTGGATTTTTGAACGGCTATTTTGCCAATGATTTGGCGATTGACCTCGGCACTGCCAATACCCTCATCTGGGTACGCGGGCAGGGTATCGTACTGGATGAACCGTCGGTGGTGGCGATCCGCCAGGAGGGCGGGCCGAACGGCAAGAAGGTGATCCAGCAGGTCGGGCTGGCCGCCAAGCAGATGCTGGGGCGCACGCCGGGCAACATCACCGCGATCCGCCCGATGAAGGACGGCGTGATCGCCGACTTCACCGTCACCGAGCAGATGCTCAAGCAGTTCATCCGCAGGGTTTACAAGGCCGGCATCTTCAGCCCCAGCCCGCGCATCGTGATCTGCGTGCCGTGCGGCTCCACCCAGGTAGAACGCCGCGCGATCCGCGAATCGGCGGTCGGCGCGGGCGCGCGCCGCGTGGAATTGATCGAGGAGCCGATGGCGGCGGCAATCGGCGCAGGCCTGCCGGTCGAAGAAGCGACCGGCTCGATGGTAGTGGACATTGGCGGCGGCACCACGGAAGTGGGCGTGATTTCGCTGGGCGGTGCGGTGTATTCCGGCTCGGTGCGCGTCGGCGGCGACAAGTTCGACGAGGCGATCATCAACTACATCCGCCGCAATTACGGCATGCTGATCGGCGAAACCACCGCCGAGCAAATCAAAAAAACCATCGGTTCGGCTTTTCCGGGCAGCGAAGTGCGCGAGATGGAAGTGAAAGGGCGCAATCTGGCGGAAGGTGTGCCGCGCAGCTTCACCATTTCCAGCAATGAAATCCTCGAGGCGCTGACCGACCCGCTCAACAGCATCGTCAGCGCGGTAAAGACCGCGCTGGAACAGACCCCGCCCGAACTCGGTGCAGACATCGCCAACAAGGGCATGGTGCTGACCGGCGGCGGCGCGCTGTTGCGCGACCTGGATCGCCTGCTGATGGAAGAAACCGGCCTGCCGGTGCTGATCGCCGAGGATCCGCTGACTTGTGTGGTACGCGGTTCGGGACGCGCGCTCGAGAGCATGGATAAGTCCACCAGCATTTTTACGACCCGAATAACCATTTTTGGGGAAGGTAGGGGCGTGATTTATCACGCCCGTTTCATGTTTCACCATTTCGGGCGTGATAAATCACGCCCCTACCATTTTCAACTCACCATCAAAGATGGACAACACACAATCCTTCAAGTTTTTCAATCGAGGCCCCAGTCCTGCTGTGCGCCTGGTGTTCTTCGTGGTGCTCTCACTGTTACTGCTGTTCATCGACGCGCGCTACCGCTATCTGGAATCCACGCGCAGCGCGTTGTCCGTGCTGGTTTCGCCGATACAGCGGCTGGCAACCTTGCCGGGCGTGCTGTGGCTGCAGGCCGGTGATTTTTTTACCACACAGCACAACCTGGTAGAGGACAACAAATCGCTGCATCAACAGCATCAGCAGAATGCCGCGCGGTTGTTGCAGTTTCAGGCGCTACAACAGGAGAACCGGCAATTGCGCAACTTGCTGGCGCTGCCACAGCGCGGCGAACTCACCGCGCAATCGGCTGAAATCATGTATGCCGAACGCGATGTATTCAAGCGCAAGGTACTCATCAATAAAGGCGCGGACGCCAACGTGCAGATCGGGCAAGTGGTGATGGACGACACCGGCATCGTCGGCCAGATTACCCGCGTTTATCCCTGGCTTTCCGAAGTCACGCTGATTACCGAAAAAGATCATGCCGTGCCAGTGCAGGTGTTGCGCAACGGCTTGCGCACCATCGTGTTCGGTGCGGGCGATACCAGCCAGATGTCGCTGCGCTACATGCCGGTCAGCTCCGATATCCAGAACGACGACCTGCTGATCACCTCGGGTATCGACGGCATCTATCCGCCGGGTATTCCGGTCGCCAAGGTGGTAAAAATCGAACGCGATCCCGCCTACCCGTTTGCGCGCATCACCTGCCTGCCGGTGGCCGGCGTGGATAAACACCGCCATTTGCTGATTCTATCCGGCCTGCCCAAACCACCCGAGCGCCCTGCACAAGAGCCTGCTGCGGCGCAGGATTCAAAGTCGAGACAGAAAAAATAATGCCCTATTCTGCCCCCGCCAACCCGGAAATTCAGCGCCCGGTCAGCAACACCTTCATCGCATCGAGCGTATTGGTTGCGCTGCTCCTGAACGGATTGCCGTGGGAGGGTATCTGGCTGATGCTGCGCCCGGACTTTGTCGCGGTGGTGATGCTGTACTGGTGTACGCATAAACCGCTACGCGTCGGCATCGGGCTGTCCTGGGCGGTTGGAATCCTCGCCGATGTTGCCGATGCCAGCCTGTTCGGCCAGCATGCGTTGGCCTACACATTGCTCGCCTTTGGCGGCGTGATGCTGCATCACCGCTTGAAAATGTTCGACCTGCGCCAGCAGACCACACAGGTGTTCGGCATCCTGGCATTGACCTACGCGATCTATGCGCTGGTGCACTGGCAGGTGAACGGCTATGTGATATGGCCGTATTTCCTCGGCTGCCTGACTTCGACCTTGCTGTGGGCGCCGCTCAGCCTCATGCTCCAGGCGGCACGGCGGATACGCGCGGATCGTGACCATTAACGTGAAACTCGCGCAGCGATTCGTTTGCCCCCTCGCCCGCAAGGCGGGAGAGGGTTGGGGTGAGGGAAACGGGCATGGCGGGTTTCATTATCAGCGGAGGCAGCTCGCCATGCCCGTTAGGATTCGTTAATGGCCAAGTACGTCGAGATCAAAAACCATCAGCGCGAAATTTTTTACTTCCGGCTGCGCTTGGTTATCAGCATCGGTTTCGTGCTGCTGCTGCTGACGATCCTGCTGACGCGCTTTATCTATCTGCAAGTGGCGCGCTACGATTATTACCAGACGTTGTCGGATGGCAACCGCATCTCCGTCGTCCCGATCGTCCCGAATCGCGGCCTGATACTCGACCGCAACGGCGTGGTGCTGGCACACAATTATTCCGGCTACACGCTGGAGATAAACCCAAGAAAAACAACCGATATGGAAGCGACAATCAGCGAGCTGTCCACGTTGGTGGAAATAACCCCCAGGGATCGCAGACGTTTCAAAAAACTCCTTGCCGAACGGCGTAATTCAGAGACCCTGATGATCCGCAACAGGCTCAGCGATGAAGAGGTTGCGCGCTTTGCCGCGCAGCAATATCGCTTTCACAGCGTCGAGATCAAGGCGCGATTATTCCGCGATTACCCGTTGGGCGAAAAAACCGCACATCTGATTGGCTATATCGGGCGCATCAACCAAACCGATGTAGATCAGCTTGAAGAAAACGATTTGGCGGCGAACTATCGCGGCTCTGATTACATCGGAAAAACCGGCCTGGAACAAAGTTATGAAAACGAGTTGCACGGCACTACCGGCGTGGAACAGGTCGAGGTGGACTCGGCGGGACGCGCGGTGCGCATGCTGTCGCGCAAGCCACCGGTATCCGGCAATACGCTGGTATTGAGCATCGACGCCAAATTGCAGGAAATCGCCTTCAAGTCGTTCGGCAACTATCGCGGCGCGCTGGTGGCCATCGACCCGAATAATGGCGAAGTGTTGGCTTTTGTCAGCAAGCCGGGCTACGACCCCAGCCTGTTCATCGACGGCATCGATACGCAAAGCTGGGACGAGCTGAACAACTCCCCCGATCATCCGCTCAACAACCGCGCGTTGCGCGGGCAGTATCCCCCGGGTTCCACGATCAAACCGTTCATGGCGCTGGCCGGGCTATTCTATGGCACCCGTTCACCCAGCCATACCATCAGCGATCCGGGCTATTTCATGCTGCCGGGCAGCAGCCACCAGTACCGCGACTGGAAGAAGGACGGGCACGGCAGCGTCGACATATTCAAGTCCATCGTTGTTTCCTGCGACACTTATTATTATGGATTGGCCACAGAACTGGGCATAGACAACATCTTCAGCTTCTTGTCGCGCTTTGGCTTCGGCAAGAAAACCGGCCTCGATCTGGAAGGTGAGACTTCCGGTTTGCTGCCCTCGCAAGAATGGAAAATGAAACGCCACAAGGACAAATGGTATGCGGGCGATACCGTTTCGGTCGGCATCGGGCAGGGCTACAATCTGGTGACGCCCTTGCAACTGGCTTACGCTACCGCGACGCTGGCAAATGACGGCGTGGGTTACAAACCGCACCTGATCAGGGAGGTGCGCAGTTCACGCAGCAATGAAAACCGTTTGATCGAAGCGAAGCCGGCGTTCGATATAAAGCTTGACCCGGCGCATCTCGACCTGGTGAAGCGCGCCATGGCCGCTGTCACGCAACCCGGTGGGACGGCTGCGCAAGCCTCTGCCGGTGCGCCTTATCATATTGCCGGCAAGACCGGCACGGCGCAGGTGATCGCCATAAAGCAGGGTGAAAAATATGATGCCAGCAAGATCGATGAGCGGCATCAAGACCACGCATGGTTCATTGCCTTCGCACCTGCCGAACAACCCAGAATCGCGCTGGTGGTGCTGGCCGAAAACGGCGGGCACGGCAGCAGCACGGCGGCGCCGATTGCGCGCAAGGTGCTCGATTACTACCTGCTCGGCAAAGTGCCGACACCGTTGCCGGATATTGTAGAAAGCGAAGATGCCCAACATGACTAGGCAATTATCATGGCCAGACGATTATCATGACTAGGCGACAACTTTGGCGGCGTATGACCGCGCATCTTGATCTGCCGCTACTGCTGGGTATCGGCTTGCTGATGCTGACCAGCCTGCTGGTGCTGTACAGCGCGGACAATGCCGGTTGGGGGCAACCGCTGAAACAGATGCTCAACATCGCGGTGGCGCTGACCTGCATGTGGCTGATCGCCAACCTGCCGCTGCATTATTTGATGCGTACCGCCGTGCCGGTCTATCTGCTCGGCATGATATTACTGATCGGCGTGGCGCTGTTCGGCGAGATCAGCCACGGCGCGCGGCGCTGGCTGAATCTGGGTATCGTCACCATCCAGCCGTCCGAACTGATGAAAATCGGCGTACCGCTGATGATGGCCTGGTACTTCGAGAAGCACGAGGCCACGCTCACTTTGAAGAATTATTTCATCGCCGCGCTACTGCTGCTGATGCCGGTGGCGCTGATCGCGCGCCAGCCCGATCTGGGCACCGCGCTATTGATTTCCGCCAGCGGCTTCTATGTGCTGTTTCTGGCCGGGCTGAGCTGGCGCGTGATGGGCGGGCTGTTCGTCGCGGCGCTCGCCAGCGCACCGGTGCTGTGGTCGATGCTGCACGACTACCAGCGCCATCGCATCCTGATGCTGTTCGACCCCTCGCAGGACGCGCTGGGCAAGGGTTACCACACCATCCAGGCGACCATCGCGGTGGGTTCCGGCGGCATCCTCGGCAAGGGATACCTGAACGGCACACAGACCCATCTCGACTTCCTGCCGGAGCGCACCACCGACTTCATCTTCGCGGTGTATTCGGAAGAATTCGGCCTGCTCGGCAACCTGATCCTGCTGGGAATGTATCTGTTAGTGATCGGGCGCGGCTTCGTCATCACCGCGAATGCCTCGACCTATTTCACGCGCCTGATGGCGGGCTCCATCACGCTGACCTTCGCCACTTACGCGTTCGTCAACATGGGCATGGTCAGCGGCATCCTGCCGGTGGTCGGTGTGCCACTGCCGCTGGTGAGCTACGGCGGCACCTCGATGCTGACCCTGCTGCTGGGTTTTGGCATGCTGATGAGCATCGAGACGCATAAACAACTGGTCAAAACTTAGCTTAGGAGATCGTATGAACAAGCAAATCGTAGTTCTGGCATTGACAACCCTGATGCTCGCCGCCTGCGGCAGCACACCGCAGCGCAAGGTGGAAACGCGCGATACACCCGCGCCGGTTGAAGACCACGCGGTCGGCGCGCCCGCGGCATCGACGGGAGGCGGCTATCTCACCGGGGACGGCCCCGGCGCGAATGTCCCGGCCAACCTCGACGAGATTCCCGACGCCGTGCCGAAAAATGAACCGCTGCACCGCTACGCCAACCGCCCCTACACCGCGCTTGGCAAGACCTACACGCCGCTTGCTGCCGCAGACAACTACAAGGAGCGCGGCATCGCCTCGTGGTACGGCAAGAAATTCCACGGCCAGCGCACCTCCAGCGGCGAGGTGTATGACATGTACAGCATGACCGCCGCGCACCCCACCCTGCCGATTCCGAGCTACGCGCGCGTGACCAACACCACCAGCAAAAAATCCGTAGTGGTGCGCATCAATGACCGGGGGCCGTTCCTGCATGAGCGCGTAATCGATCTTTCATACACCGCCGCGCACAAGCTCGGCATCATCGGCAGCGGCAGCGCGGAAGTGAAAATCGAAAGCCTGGCTGCCGATAACGGCACGAATACCCTCGCCAGAGTCGATACCGTGCAAAACAAGCCCTTGGAAAAAGCCGAACCGGCGGCGGGCGGCGCGCCGCCCGCCGCAAGCGCCCCGCCTGCCGCCAGCACCACGGCAGCTGCAGACAGCCATATTTACCTGCAACTCGGCGCGTTCAAATCACAGGAAGCCGCAGAAAGTTTCATGGCGCAAATGCGCGCCAAACTGGGCGATGCCGGCAAACAACTCAGCATGTTTATCAAAGACGGTCTCACCCGCGTCCACCTCGGGCCCTATACGAACCAGAACGAAGCGCGCAGCAGCGCGGAGGATTTGAAAGGGATGCTGGGGTTCAAGCCGGTGCTGAATTTGCGTTAAACGGGAAGCAGGAAACGGCCCCCGTACCCTTGCCGGGGGCAGCCCGGCGACTGATCAAACACGCCTCTGGAAGATTAAACCAAGACATCCCAAAAGAACCAGTTCGAGGCGCGACCCGAAGTAACTAGGCCGAAATATATAGGCATTTCGGCATATATGCTTTTTGGGGGAGAGCGGATATATTCCACGCCGAGTGTCGTATCTAGCAGCCTGTCGGACTTGAAGGAAATCGGCTGCAAATCCGCCTGACCGGTGCAAATTTTGCCGCTTTTTTGGTCAATAGAACGACTATTGACCTGCAAAACCGGCAAAATTTGCCCTCGCCCAGCCGAATTTTCGCTTCGATTCTTCAAGTCCGACAGGCTGCTAGCAGTTGGAAACAACGCTATTTTTTCATGCTCTCCTCCTCTTCGGGCGATCCTGGATCGCCCTTTTTTTTGCCTATAATTTGACCAGACTGGTACGCGCCCGCGCGATTGCCGTGTCAACCTGGTTCGGTGCAGTGCCGCCGATGTGGTCGCGACTGGCGAGCGAACCCTCCAGCGACAGCACCTGATATACGTCTTCCCCGAGCAACGCGGAGAATTGCTGCAACTCGGCGAGGCTGATATCGCCCAAATCGCAGCCGCGCTGTTCGGCGAAGCGCACCGCCAGCGCCACCGCTTCATGCGCATCGCGGAACGGCAGACCCTTTTTCACCAGATAATCGGCCAGGTCGGTGGCCGTGGCATAGCCTTGCAACGCCGCGCTGCGCATGACTTCCGGCTTGACCTTGATGCCGCCGATCATGTCGGCGTAGATGCGCAGGGTTTGCGTCAGCGTTTCCACAGTGTCGAACAGCGGTTCCTTGTCTTCCTGGTTATCCTTGTTGTAGGCCAGCGGCTGGCCTTTCATCAGCGTCAGCAGCGCGACCAGATGGCCGTTGATGCGCCCGGTCTTGCCGCGCACCAGTTCCGGCACATCGGGATTTTTCTTCTGCGGCATGATCGATGAGCCGGTGCAGAAGCGGTCGGCGATGTCGATGAAGCCGAAGCGCGGGCTCATCCACAGGATCAACTCCTCGGAGAAGCGCGACAGATGCGTCATGATCAGCGCGGCACAGGCGGTGAATTCGATGGCGAAGTCGCGATCTGAAACCGCATCCAGCGAGTTTTCGCATACGCCGTCAAAACCCAGCAATTCTGCGACCATTTCGCGCCTGATCGGATAACTGGTTCCGGCTAAAGCCGCCGCGCCAAGCGGCAGGCGGTTCACCCGTTTGCGGCAATCCTGCAAACGCTCCGCATCACGTTTGAGCATCTCGAAATACGCCATCAAGTGATGTGCAAAGCTGATCGGCTGCGCCACCTGCAAGTGGGTGAAGCCGGGCATGATGGTGCGGGTATGGTGCTGGGCGAGGTCGAGCAACGCGCCTTGCAATGCCTTGACCAGATGCAGCAGGTCGTCGATCGAACTGCGCAGATACAGGCGCACATCGGTCGCCACCTGGTCGTTGCGCGACCGCCCGGTATGCAGGCGTTTGCCGGCATCGCCGACCAGCCCGGTGAGGCGCTTCTCGATGTTGAGGTGCACGTCTTCCAGATCCAGCGACCAGACGAACTCGCCGCCGATGATCTCGTTTTCGATTTGCGCGAGGCCGCGCTGGATGTCGCTCAGGTCCTGCATGGTGATAATGCCGCATGCGGACAGCATTTGCGCATGCGCCCGCGAACCCTGAATATCGAACATGGCCAGCTTGTGGTCGAAGCCCACCGACGCGGTGTAGCGCTTCACCAGTTCCGCCACCGGTTCCGTGAACCGCCCCGACCAGGTATCGTTATTTTTATCCTGTATTGGATTTTTATCTTGTGTTGGATCTTGCATCGTTGCCCCTACATGTCCCAGAATGAAGCATGAAAAACGGTAAAGTTCCACGCCATGAATAAGGCGCGCAGTATAAAACAAAACACCCTGCCCGACGCGTTGCCCAACTTCCGCAACCTCGGTGTGACGTTGCGTATCCTGCTGATCAGCAACGGCTTGGCGCTGTTGCAGGCGCTGGCGCAGGCAAGCGGCTGGGCGGACGTGACGTTGCGCATGATGCAGATTGCCACGCTGCTCACACCGATTCTGCTGACCGGCCTGCTGCTGCTGTGGGCGCTACAGCCTTGGCTGAACCGGCTTGCCTACTGGCACGGCGTGCTGGCGGTGAACGTGCTGGCAGCGGTGTTGACGCTTTCCATTTATTATTTCGGCGGCGAACTGTATCGCACGCCGGGTAGCGTTGGCGCCTGGTTCGATGCGGTGCGTTACATGCTGTTCAGCGTGCTGGTATGCGCCATCCTGCTGACGTATTTCCGCTGGCGCAGCCAGGTGCTGTCGCGCGCATTGCACGAAGCGCGCCTGCAGGTGTTACGCGCGCGTATCCGCCCGCACTTCCTGTTTAACACTATCAACGCCGTGCTCGGCATCGTGCGCGCCCAGCCCAGACAGGCCGAAGCCGCACTGCAAGACATGGCGGACTTGTTCCGCATGGCGATGTCGGATGCGCAGGATCTCGTGCCGTTGCGCCAGGAAATCGAGTTGAGCAAGCAATACGTCGCGCTGGAACAATTGCGCATGGGCGAGCGGCTGCGCGTGGATTGGCAAATTCAGGATGCACCGAACGACGCGCTGATCCCGCCGCTGCTGTTGCAACCGTTGCTGGAAAATGCCGTCTATCACGGTATCGAACCGTTGCCGCAAGGGGGCGGCATCACCGTTGTGCTGCACCGCAGCGGCGATGAATTGCGCCTCAGGGTGGAGAACCCCCGCGCATCAAGCGGCGCTGCACCGCATGCCGGCAACAAAATGGCGTTGCAAAATATCCGCGAGCGTCTGGCGTTGCTGTTCGATGTCGAGGCGCGCTATAAGGTCGAAAGCGGCAAGGATTTCTATTGTGTGGAAATCACGTTGCCATATATGAAGGAGAGCACAATATGAGCACCATCGAGCTGGCTTTGCGCGTCTTCATCGTGGACGACGAACCGCCCGCGCGCAACCGCCTGCGCGACCTGCTGCACGATTGCAGCGAACAGCTGGCGCTGGAAGTGGTGGGCGAGGCGGGCAACGGCCAGGAGGCGCTGGACAAGCTGATGGAAACGCCCGTCGATGTGGTGCTGCTGGACATCCGTATGCCGCAGATGGAC
>Ga0209212_1002960_pt1 | contig 23152 bp, 22 predicted proteins | sample RifGroC2_FD_183996 | JGI IMG/M metagenome (GOLD analysis project Ga0209212, IMG submission 183996) | Groundwater microbial communities from Rifle, Colorado, USA - Groundwater C2 (SPAdes) (version 2) | ecosystem: Environmental > Aquatic > Deep subsurface > Groundwater | place: Rifle, Colorado... | reverse complement strand
ATCACCCCCACGTCTTGCAACAGTATCACGATCACGTTGACAGCATTGCTTCAGTCGTTGCGCCACTGCCTGCAAAAGTTTGTCACCAACGCTATGGCCAAGAGTGTCATTGACAACCTTAAATCTATCCAGATCGAGGAAAAGCACCGCCAACAAACGGTTGTGATTGTGGCGCTGTGCTTGTGCCAGAGCCATATGGATGAGCTCATTGAACAGCTGTCTGTTCGGGAGGCCGGTTAGAGTGTCGTAGTAGGCCATAAGACGGATTTCCTCGTTTTGTTTGCGGAGCCGCCTCTCCATATTGACGCTTTCAAGACATTGTTCGATTGCAGCAACGAACTTTTCAATTTTTATCGGTTTCAGGACGTAATGATTAATGCCCAGATCGACTGCATCCAGAATAAAGTCGGTATCGCTGGCTGCTGTAAGAACAATGATTCGTGCATCATTGTCGAGCGCCTTGATCTCCTTGATCATCTGGATTCCATCCATGATTGGCATCCTGATGTCGGTTACAATGATGTCAGGAAGTTTAGTTGAGAAGAGTTCGAGACCCTTTTTACCGTTTTCAGCATGAAGCAGCGTCAGTTGTGGAAACTTTTTGGCCAACATATGGATAACCAATTTCTGAATATCCAGGTCATCCTCAACATAAAGGAGTGTCCCTGCGATTTTATTATCATTGGTTGTATCCATAGTTATCCCGGTTTACGTGTATGGAAAAACGTATATTATGCGTGACATTCAGTGAATTAACTGAATGTCTAAATGTAGTGTAGTCATAATAGTATCCGGCCTGTACAAACCTGATAAATGACATTACAATTGGACATTGTTGTGGAACACTGCCTGTTTAATTTTATAAATATAGTTATGTTTAACATTGCATTGAACAAATGCAATAGGTCGGAAGTCTATTTATCTACAACAATCAGGTTAACCCATTGTTGGGAGATAAATGGGGCGGCGGAGAATCGGTGAGGCGTCAATGGCAAAAAACAGTGTAGTCGCCTTGAATTGTAGGATTGGTTGTGCTGCCTGCTGCATTGCCCCTTCAATATCGTCTGCGATTCCCGGTATGGCAAATGGCAAGGCGGCGGGTGAACGCTGCGTGCAGCTGACAATGGACAATCGCTGCCGTCTTTTCGGCCAGCCTGACCGGCCATCTGTTTGTAGCAGCCTGCGACCAAGCCTGGAGATGTGCGGAAAAAGCGATATGGAGGCAATGGAGTATCTTTTGCAGTTGGAATGTGCCACGCGCACTGAATAATGGATGGTTATTTAAGAACCATACCAGGAGGCTGACATGGAGCATAAACCTTGGGTACCGGCTGACCTGCTGCAACTCTCCGCTGGTTATTGGAGTGTCTGCGCACTGCATGCCGGGGTAAAATTGGATGTGTTTACCCCTTTGGCTGAAAGTTCGATGACCATAGAGGAATTGGCCGGACGACTGAAGTGTGACAGGCGCGGGTTGACCATGCTTTTGAATAGCCTGGCTGCTCTGGATCTTGTGCTCAAGCAGGGAGAGTCCTATGCAGCGACCTCATTTTCCGCTGAGTTTCTGAGCCATGCGTCGCCAAACTATCTGGGTTATATCATTCAGCACCATCACGGCCTGATGCAACTTTGGGTTCACCTGGACCAGGCTGTCATCAGTGGAGGACCGGTCAAGGGTAGCCCCTCTCGTGGCGACGACGAGACGATGCGGGAGAACTTCGAGATGGGTATGTTCAATCTTGCCATGCAGATTGCACCTAGTATCATCCCTCATATAGACCTTTCCGGGCGTAAGCGTCTGCTCGACCTGGGGGGCGGTCCCGGCACCTATGCCATTCATTTTTGCCGACACAACGCCGACCTTTCAGCGGTGGTCTATGACCTGCCTTCCACACAACCTTTTGCTGATAAAATTATCACAAAATTCGGACTGAACGACCGGATTCGATTCGAAGCCGGTGACTTTGATCTGGATGATGTCCAGGGCAGCTTCGACGTTGTCTGGCTCTCTCACGTCCTGCATGCCAAGGGGCCAGAGGAATGTGCCGTTATTATAAACAAAGCCGTGGCTGCATTGGAGCCGGGCGGTATGTTTCTGGTGCAGGAATTTATCCTGAATGACAGTATGGATACTCCTCTTTTTCCGGCCCTCTTTTCAATGAATATGCTGCTTGGCACCCAAAACGGACGTTCATACTCTCAACGGCAACTGTTTGATATGCTCTCCGCGGCAGGAGTAATCGATCTGCGACGTATACCTCTGGATTTGCCTAATGGAGCCGGGGTAGTTGCAGGGATTGTACCAGGATAAATATAGGCATATTGTTTTTGTTCCTGATTGAAATCCTTTTGTGTTGTCATTCTACAATGAGAGGAACTCCCCCATGTGTTTCTTGCGAAAACTGTTGTTGCTGACACTTGTAATGATGCCGACTCTGGCGACCGCCAGCGGGTTTAGCCGTTTCGCCGCTACCTCCCGCATTAGCGCAGTTACCGTCTACCCTGACCGCGCTATGACTACCCGCAGCGCCAATCTGGCACTAAAACCTGGAAGTTATGTGATCGCCTTTGAGGGCTTGCCCGCCCTGATACAGGATGATTCGGTGAGGGTAGCGGGAAAGGGAAGTGCCGCGCTTACCATCCTGGGATCGGAAGTGAAAAGATCTTATGTTGAACAGGTGCCAGAAAAAAGGGCCAAGGAGCTGGAAGAGGAAATCTTGGTTTTGGAGCGCAAGGTTGGAGGGGTGGAGGCAAAAAAATCGGCCTTATCTGCCCAGAGGGTTTTTATTGATTCCATCAAGGTGGCCTGGGGTGATCGCATCTCCAAGGAATTGGCGGCGGGAAAACCGACTTCAATCGAGTTGAATGAGGCCTTGACCTTTGTAGGCAGTGGTGTAGCCAGGATTGAAGAGCAAACCCGCGATCTGGATTTTGAGAAAAAGCAGTTAAAAGACCGTATCGATGCCTTGCGGCGGCAACGCGAGCAGGCTATCGGTTCACTCCGCAGGGAAACCAAAACAGTTGAGGTGAGTCTGGACGTGACCCGCGCCGGCAATCTGACTCTGGACCTTAACTGCATCCTTCCCCAGGCAGGGTGGGAGCCATCTTACGATGTGCGTCTGGCCGCTGATGGCAAATCTGCCGAGCTCACATTCAGGGCTCTGGTGCGTCAGCAAACCGGTGAAGACTGGCAAGGAGTCGATTTATCACTTTCCACTTCCCGACCGGCTGTGGGTGGAACGCCCCCCGAACTGTATCCCTGGAGGGTTGCCTTCTATCGTCCGCCTCCGGTGCAAATGTCAGAAATGGCAGCTGCACCTATGAGTGCCTATAAGAAATCCGCCCGGGCCTCATTCAGGGATGATGTAGAAGAGTTACCCGCAGATGTTGCAATTCCAGCAGCATATGCGACAGCAAAAATGTCTGAGGAGCAGACCTCGGTTTCCTTCCTTATTCCGCGGACGGTGGACATACCTTCTGACGGAACTCAGCACGGTTGCATAGTGGCAATTGAAAGCCTGCCGTTGACGCTGGAATTCCTGTCTATACCCAAGTTGGTGGCCGAAGTTTATCTTAAATCCGAGATTGTCAACCGTGCTGCCTTTCCGCTCCTGGCAGGTCGGGTAAACATCTTTACCGGAGGCAATTTCAGCGGAAGTTCCCATCTGAAGAAGGTGGCTGCAGGTGAAAAGTTCGATCTTTATTTTGGCACTGACGATCAGGTCACAGTCAAGCGTGAGGAGCTGAAGAGCCACAAGGAAGCGGGTTTGTTTGGCAAGAACCGAATGCGCTATGGTTATCGTATCGAAGTGCAGAATTTCCATAAAGAGTCTCAGACTATAATCGTTAATGACCAGTTGCCATTGGCAGGCAATGATGAGATTGCGGTATCCCTGGATGAAGCGAGTCAGAAGCCGGATGAGATCAAGCCCGATGGTGCCTTGATCTGGAAACTGCACGTTAAACCGGGTGAAAAGCGGGAGATCCGCTTTGGTATTATTATAGAATATCCAAAGGATAGGGAGATAATCGGCCTATAGAGAAGGTGAGTTTACTTGGAGGACAGAATTATGAAAACTCGATTGCTTATATTTTTTATGCTGTCGTTAATTGTACTGTCAGGGTGTATGTTCAGTACGTATAAGCCGATCATTTACGATGATTATTCTGCCAAACAGCAAATGTTTGACCTGACATTCGGATGGAACCAAAGTATTTCCGGCAACAAGTTTGTAATTGACGGATATGTCAGAAACAACCGCTATTATATTGTAAACAACCTGGAATTGCAGGTTTCCCTTGTCGACAAAGATGGCCGGCAAAAAACACGTGAGACGTTTTTCTTTATTCCTGCGGATCTTCGCCTCGATGATTCAACACGCTTTAATGTTTCTCTGAATGCGCATCCGCAATCAGGCGATTTGCTAAATTTTTATTACCGTTACAATGCCTATGAAGGTGATGCTGAAGCCTTTACTTGGGTAAACAATTTTAAGGTCAATGTGCTTGAGTAGCTGCTAATCGCACCCATATGGTTGCTCCGGAATATTTTCAAACATGTTTTTCGAGGCCTATGATATTGTGATCAAGTTGTTTATTAAATGTCTGAATATTGGCTAAGAAAGGATATAACTTAAAAATATGCTGATTGAAGAAATGACCATGACCGAGTTTGAAGAAGGTCTCTCCAGTTCCAGAACTGTGCTGATTCCCTTTGGCTCGGTAGAGGAGCATGGACCGCATCTTCCGCTTTCAACAGATACTATCGAGGCTTATGAGGTTGCCAAAAAAGCTGCTCAGCAGTACCCGCTATTTGTGTCGCCACCTATTCATTATGGCAACTGCCGTTCCACTGCATGTCATCCTGGTACAATATCCATTTCAACTGCTACCCTGAAAATGTTGTTCAAGGATATTGTGCGATCGCTAAGAGGGCATGGTCTGCTTAATTTTATCGCTCTTTCCGGGCATGCCGGCGGTGCCCATTGCATGGCTCTTCAGGATGCCGGCGAGGAACTGATCGCTGAATTCTCCGATATTGCCATTGCTGTAGTGACCGAGTTTGATCTGGCACGACAGGAGGGCAGGGGGCTTATCGAGACAGCGGGCGATTCGCATGCCGGTGAGATTGAAACTTCACGTATCCTTCACAGCCATCCCCACCTGGTACAAGGCAGTGCCCCACGTGAATTCCCGGGCTTTCCAACAGGAATATTGGTGCGTGATAAGCGTCGTTATTGGCCCGGCGGGGTATGGGGTGATCCTGGCAAGGCAACGGCTGAAAAGGGCGCTTTGTTGGAGGAACTTGTGGTTCGTAAATTGCTGGAACTCGTACGTCTGCTGGAAAGTCGTTGCCATGAGTAGTGAAAACATTATCAGAGAATGTTTTTTGTCGGATGGGGTCAGAGCAGTTATTCATGATATAACCAGCCATTATTACGGTGGTTATTTCCATGTGCGACTACAGATAACTGCCGAGGTTCCCTTGCGTGGCAACTGGTTTGGATCTGAATCAGAGCATGCTGAGGCACTCACGCGCCTGGGGTCTATGGTTTGTTTTAAACGCACCCTTGAAAAGATGGCTGTGTCTGCCGCCGAGGTTGATGCTGTGAAGAGTGGACTGGTGGAATCATTTGAAATCAATGTCCTTCCGTATCTGTCTCGTTCTGATTTCCCCAGACGGTTTGTGTTGAGTGAATATGGAAAGGCCTGTAAAGCGACCGTCAACAAATCGTATTGTCGCTCATGACGGTCGCTCATGTCCATATTGAAAAGCTTGCCTTTGGCGGTAATGGTGTTGGCCGAATCGCTGGTAAAGTCTGTTTTGTTCCTCTTAGTTGCCCTGGCGATGAGCTGCTGGTCAAAGTCACCTCCGAGAAGCGCTCTTATCTGAATGCCGGAATTGTCGAGATTATTACTCCTTCTCCTCACCGGGTTGTACCTCCATGCCCTTTGTTCGGTTCATGCGGCGGGTGCAATTGGCAGCATATAGCGTATCCCCTTCAAGTTGATGCAAAGAGGCAGATTCTCGCCGAATCACTTTGGCGTGGTGCCCGTGTGCCAGACGAAAAGGTTGCGGAGATAGTGCGGGCACCTGAACAGTTTGGTTATCGAAGTCGTGTTCAGTTTAAATTGTATGCCGGCGAGAGCAAGCTGCAAATTGGTTTTTACCGGCAAGGTTCTCATTTTGTTGAGGATGCCACGCAAGGTTGCCCCATTGTCATGCCGATAATCAATGATGCCCTGCTGTGCTTACGGGATGTACTGTCAGCATTTCCTGAGCCTGCTGCAATCCCTCAGATCAACATTGATTGTGGTGAACAGGGATGCGTTGCAATCATTAATTACAACGGGCGTGACCCGGACAAGGCGGCGGCTTTTTTTGAAAAGTACCATTGCTCATTGGGACCTCTGACCGGCGTATTTCTTCAGGCTGGACAAAAAACTTTGCCGCGCAGGGTAAGTGGCTCAGGAACGCTTGCGTATTCTATGCCAGGTGCTGGGATCGATGCCTCCACGTGTTCGCTTACTTTTCGTCCCGGTGGATTTTCTCAAGTCAATAGTGCCCAGAACCGATCCATGCTCAACATTGTCAGGCAGTTTGCAAATTTTGGCGGACATGAGAAGGTGTTGGATATTTATTGCGGTAATGGTAATTTCTCGTTACCGTTGGCAGGGGAAGTTGCCGGTATTACCGGGATCGAAGAGTACGGAGATTCCATCTCATCGGCGATTGACAATTGTCGGCTCAACGGGATAGATAGTGCGGAATATATCGTCTCAGATGCTGCTAGGGGCGTTAGGCGTCTTGCCGAAAGTGATCTTCAGTATGATGTTGTTATTCTTGATCCACCCCGTTCCGGGGCGGCAGACACGGTAGGCGCAATCAGCTTGCTTAACCCGGAAAAAATAATCTATATTTCCTGTGATCCCAGCACCCTGGCACGAGATTGCGGCATTATGTCGGCAGGTGGGTACAGTGTCATACAGAGTATACCGGTCGATATGTTTCCACAAACGTATCACCTTGAAAGTATTACCCTGCTTCAGCGAGTTTGATAAGGAGAAAATTGGTGACGTTTTTATCAAAATTATTTTCAAAGACAGCGGATGATTATTTGGCAAAAGGTAAGCGACTCTTCGAGCAGGAACGTTACTATGAAGCTCGTAGCGTCTATGAAGATGGCCTGCAACGGTATCTCAATAATAAGAATGGCGCCAGTGCCGATGACTCAACGTCGACCGTGTTCCGAACGAAAATAGCTTTAGCCAACAATGCTCTGGCTGCGTTGAATATCAGTGAGTCAGAACATGCAGTCAAATGTGGAGCTTATGACAAGGCAGCAGAACACCTTGAACTAGCAAAAGCGCTGACAGAAGACGACCAGTTACGGGAAAAGGCGGAGTCCCGGCTGGCCTCTCTTGCGGAAAAAGTCAGTGCTTCCGAAATAATCAATGAAACAAATAGATTAGCCCCCACGGCAGCCTCATGTCATTCATGTACATCCACAGGCCCTGAAACACAGGCTGATACCCATTTAGACGCCCACAATTTATCTCCGCTTGATTATTATGATCTGTTAATACGGCAACTTCCAGGTGAAATGTATAACCGTTACGCTGCATTGGGAGAGAAATTTGCATATATGTATCTGGCGGTAAGTAAAGATGATCATGAGAAGGCTTTAGAATTACTTGAAGACTGGTTCGAAGGTCCCTTTCGCGATATCTACTGTTATGAAAAAGGAATGATTCTACACAGAATCGGTAACGTACGGCAGGCTGAAGAATGTTTACTTGATTCAATTGAGGAAAATTGCGCCAACCCACTACCTCATCTTGGACTAGCTTTGATTTTGATGGATAGTGAACGCTTGGCTGAAGCTGCGGAGCGCCTTGATGCAATGATCGCTAATGATATCCTTCCTGAACATGCGTTACTTTTGCGGGGGGATGTTTTTCATCTGGATGGGGATTTAGATGGAGCAATCAGGAGTTATGGGATGTTACTACCGACTGTTTATTCCAAGCAAGCTGCAGAAAAACTATTCGGTATTTTAATGCATTGTGGTCGGCAGCAGGAAGCCGAAGCTGTTTTTAAAAAATATCTCAAGGGTTGTCGGCACTAATTAGTAAGTTCTATTTGATTTTACAGCCTGTAATGGCTATACTCTGGGGGATGTAATGAATAAATCTGAACTCATTGAACTGTTGTCGGTCAAAAAGGATATTTCCAACAAGCGTGCTGAAGATGTCGTTAACATTATTTTCAGTTCCTTGACAGAAGCGATGATTGTTGGTGACCGTATTGAGATACGCGGGTTGGGTAGTTTCGTGATTAAAGATTATACCACATATACCGGTAGAAATCCCAAGACAGGTGAGCCAATAACTGTTCGTCCAAAAAAACTTCCCTTTTTTAAGGTGGGTAAAGAATTGAAAGAAAGGGTTCTTGGATAGCCGCTATCTTCAGAAACCTTTTCATAAGATAGGGAATGAACCAAGCAAGATCGCTAGCTACTAGAATATCTCTGAATCTATTTTTTTTCAGGAAAGGCCGCATCCGACCATTTCCCTTATGAGAACTTTTCCTGCTCTTGTCATAGCTTTTGTAATTTTGTCGGCTACGGCCGCATTTGCAAATCCAGGTCAGACTGGTTCAACCGGTCTGATTAATGTTCCCTCAGCCAACACTCTTGACTCTGGGAATATCTGTATTGGTGCTTGGTCAAACTACAGCGAAAACAGTAACCAGGCGCAGAAAAGAGCTATAATTGTTCCAGTAAGCATTACTCTAGGTATTGGTACTTTTTGGGAGATTTACGGCGCGTATCCCAATATTCTTTTTAATGCTGACGAAGATGCCTCTGGTCGAGGCACACTGGATATTGGTACAAAGCTCCGATTTCTTGGCGGTCGCGACTCATTATTCAAAATGGCAGCGGATTTCCTGGCTGAACGACATGTTTCAGAAGATACGGCTGTCGATGGTGCTACTGATCTTTCAACAAAGTTGATAGCATCATTTTCTAAAGAGAATGTAGGCGTTCATCTATACGGAGGATATCTCTTTCCCGGGAATGTCAAGGGAGTTGCAAGGGATGATGAAATCCTCTTTGGTGCCGGTCTCGAATATATGTTACTTGCCAGACTCAAACTGTTCGGAGAATTAACCGGTGTTGGAAGTCGCAACTTCAATGACGATTACAGTCTGGAAGCTTCCGGTGGTTTGCAATATTATCTTTCTCCGCATTTGACATTGAATGCATCGGCAGGAACGGGGCTTGGTAAGAATGATCCTGAAATGCGTTTGATTTTTGGGGTCAGTTCGTGTCAGGGAGTTGGTTCATATGTTAAGCCGATCCCACATGTAGGTAAAAAAACTGCAGATAATAAGCCTAAGATAGCCCCTAAACAGCTCAAAATCATTCCAATTTCGTCTTTACTTCTCAAGGCATCCGCTCCGAAGACATCACCGGTCAGCAAGCTTGAAGTTGAAGTCGATGCAGATAAGGAAGATGTTATTATCAAGCCATATGGGCAGATAACTATTGCTCCCCAGCAGGCATCCTCCAACTTGACGTCACCGGTTATACCCGTTGAAGTTCCTTTGAAATCTCGTGATGAAGAAATATCTCTGAAGGTACCCCAGAAAATTCTTGATCAGGAAGCCAGTGCCATCGACTATACAATGAATCGTATCCGTGGTATAACCCCACTTTATGGGATCGATGTAAAAGGCTCACAAGTCGCCATTCCTTCTGCAGTTGTTCTGCCGGAACGTATGACGGTCTACAGGAAATTTCGGTTTCCTGATGTTACTTTTGAATTTGATCAATGGACGCTCTCCAATGAAGGCAAAAAAATGCTTTCAGAGGTTGCAGATCAGATCAGGAAAGATAAAAAGTGGCTATATCTAAAGGTTGATGGCCATACTGACAGTATTGGCTCAATGCCTTACAACATGGACCTTTCGCTAAAAAGAGCCATTGCTGCAGCAACCTTTCTGATCAGCCATGAGGGTGTCGAGGCGAGCAAGATATTTATCAAGGGTTTTGGCAAATCAACAGCGATTGCTGATAACAGTACCGCTGACGGTCGAAGAAAAAACCGCAGAACAGAAGTACTCTTTCTGGTAAGCAAGGAAAGCCAATGATCGTAAAGGGCGCCGGGATAATAGGATTGTACTGCCTTTTCTTTATACTGTGTACAACAGCATCACCGGCTTTTGCCGATAATGGAACCGTATTGGACAAGGCACAAATCATAGGAATAGTCCCATTAACAAAGGCTGGTGTTACCCAGAACATTTACCGTAATATTGATCGAATTGTACCCGAACTCAAAAAGCTCCCATCGGAAAGAATTGTCAAGCTGGAATGCAGTTATAATGGCCTGTCAAAACGCGAACCCGATGTTATCAGTGCTTATCAGATTGCGGGGCGCGTGGAAAAGTATTTGCGAGAGCACCACAAATTAAATCTAGATCTTTGGATAGCAGCCTATATTGGCATGCAAGAACGCCAACATCCACCAGCGCTGACCTTTTCGGTTTTTTCCGATGATGTCAAGCATCTTGAAAAGGTGCCGGTTGTTCCCGCTGCATCACCCGCTGAATAGGCGTATTTCATGACGCCGGGAGGCAGGAAACATCATGAACATTTCATATTTAATAGTTGCGTTTTTACTGTTGTTAAGTTGCGGTTGTGGCACGGTAAAGGTTTTACCGGAACAGGTTGATACCGGAATTATCAATGTTGCTGATAATTCGCAGACTATTTCAAAAAATGGCATTGAAATCAGGGCCAGTTTCTCTGATACGGCCATTAACGCCTATAACCTTGAGGGAACCGTTACTGCGTTTCAGCTTGCTATTACTAACGCATCAACAAACGAGGTTGCATTTGCTGATGATTCGTTTGTACTCGTGGATGAACGCGGCTTACAATATTCTTTTTTGTCACCAGATAAGGTTCGTGAATTCATAAAGAAAGATTCTTATTATTTAATGCCTTATCCTTATGTGGGATTCTATTACCTTGAGGATTTCCAGAAAACAAGCTTCTATAACCGCTTCAACTCATCACTCCCATATTATTATGAATTGTATCCGCAAGATCTGTTTACCAAGTCCTTACCCCTGACCTCAATTATTCCTGGTATGAAAGTCGAGGGATTAGTCTACTTCAAAATCGATTTGACCTTGCATCAACAGGTAAAATTGTATGTCTACCGCAAGGGAGTTTCCAAAACAGCTCCCCCTGAATTTATCTTCCCTTATAAAATTGTGAAGTAATACCCGGAGCAATAAAGTATGCCTCTCAGTCTGTTTGAGGGCGTGTTGGGTGGTATTGGGCTTTTTCTACTCGGCATGCGTCTCATGTCGGATGGTATCCGTACCGTAGTTGATGACCGCATTAGGGTCATATTGACTGTACTTACCTCGAATCGGATATTTTCCCTGTTCCTTGGTATAATGATGTCGCTACTGCTCAATTCAGCAAGTGCAGCGGTCATTATTACGATGGGTCTTGCAAACGGCGGAGTTGTTACGGCTTTTCAAGCACTAAGCATCCTCGGAGGAGTGCTTGTCGGTGCATCTCTAACCCTCCATTTACCTGCTATTCCCTATAGCCTTGTTGCCACTCCTCTGATTTTTGTTGGGGTGCTATTCAAATATTTAGCTCGCAGAAGACGTTTTGCCAATACTGGTAATCTGCTTTTGGGTATTGGTGTCCTCTTTTTTGGATTATCATTACTTGAAGGTAGTTTCAGGCAGTTAGAACATCATCCTCTGAACGCTGCGATTATTGACCAGCTTTATTCTAATCCTATTTTGTCATATATTTATGGCAGCGTTGTCTCCTGTCTTGTCCAGTCAGTATTCTCTTCAGTGTCATTTTTTTCATCTCTGTTAATTAGTCATCATCTGAGCCTGATATTGGTTTGCGTGATGGTGTTCGGCGGTTTTTCAGGAATTGCAGCGATGGGATTGCTGGCATCTGTTGCCGGCAGTTATGTCTCGCGTCGAATCGCCTTGGCATTCATGCTGATAACGCTAGTTGTCAGCGTATTACTAGCCTTTGTCGTGCCCGGCATGCTGCTAACAAGATTTGAACTGCCGAATAAAGACACCATAGCAACGGGGCAGGTCATTAATCAGCTTGCTTGGATACACACTGCCGCAAGCCTGCTGATTGCCATCGTCATGAGTATGCTCAGCGGAGTTGTTTCCCGTATCTTAGGTTTCACGGAACGTCAGGGAGGAGTTGCAGGGCAGCAACCATGTGCAGGTTATCTTGATGCACGTATTCTTAATACTCCTTTACTGGCTCTTGAACAGGCCCGCAAGGAAGTTGTCCGCATGATGTCTGTAACGTCTTATATGTATGCAGACATTCGTGAACTACTCTTTGATTTTGATGCCCGCCGGGCAGGAACGGTAAGACAACATGAGCAGGTGCTTGATTCTTTGAATCACGAGATTACAGCTTTTCTGGCAGCGCTTGCTCGTTCATCGAATAGTCCGGATATTAGCTATGAAATTCCTGGACTACTGCAGACGGTTTCAGACCTTGAGCATATTGGCGATCGTTGTGAGGAGATACTTGAGCGAATAGTAGCCAGAAAAGAGGCCGGTGTCGTTTTTTCAAACCCTGCCATGAACGATCTTAAGAATTTTGCCGGGATTGTCAGTTCCACCTTAACGCTTGCCGGAGATTTGGTGTTATATGGCAAGCACCCGGAAGATAGTGAAATACGCACTGCAAAAAACGATGTGCGATCTGTCTTTCAGGATATTAAACAAGCACATTTCAACAGGATCAGCACAGGTGTCTGCCCACCCAGATCCGCATTGTTTTTCTCAGAACTATCAGCACTTTTTATGAATATAGCGGAGCTTGGCTGGAATGTGATATCAACACAGGGTAGGAAAACGGAATGATAGACAGGTTGGCTGCCATTGATTTTGGGACAAATACCGCCCGCTTACTGATTGCGGACAGGAATGCGGAAGGTAACTTTACCCATATTCGCCTTGAGCGTGAGATCGTACGTATGGGTGGAGGCTTTACCCGTGAGCATGGGCTTTCCCGTGATGCTCTGGAAAGAGGGATTTCCTGTTTATCGCGATTTTCTGCAATAATGCGTGAGCATGAAGTGCTTCATGTGCGGGCTGTTGCTACAAGTGCAGTCAGAGACGCTGCTAACGGCCATGCTTTTGTAGAACATGTGCGTAAGGTAACTGGAATTAAACTCTCAATTGTTGACGGAATAACAGAAGGGGCACTTACTCTTGCCGGTGTCCTTGCTGGTTTGGATAAAAAATACAATGAGATCTTTTTGTTTGATGTTGGCGGTGGCAGTACTGAGTATACCCTAGCTCAAGAGGGACAAGTGAAATTCATTCGTAGTTTGCCGCTGGGCGTTGTCCGGCTGACCGAGGGCAAAGTGACGCCTGAGGCCATGCAGGAAAAAATTGGCAGAGAGCTTGATGTGCTGTGTCGGCAGATGGAGTTGACAGGTTTTCGTGTGAACAGCGAGATACCTTTAATAGGGACTGCCGGGACGGCAACTACGCTTGCTGCGATTAGTATGAAAATGGATGACTATGACTATCGCAAGGTTAATAATGCCACTGTATCGCAAAAAGTGATCAAGGAAATCTATGATCGGCTGTTGCCACTGTCGTTCGAAGAACGTCTCAGAATACCGGGCTTGGAAAAGGGTAGGGAAGACTTGATTATTGCAGGCCTGCTGATCACCATGAATACTATGGAAAAGTTTGGTATTGATACCTTGAAGGTAAGTGATTACGGTCTGTTAGAAGGTTTGATTGTGTCCGATGGTGTATTGGATTGCTGAATCCCCACCTTGTTTGATAGTTCCAGTGCTGTTTTTCGCGCAGAATCAGCCTTTTCTGCATTCCCTTGTTGACTGAAAATCTTCGCAAGCTCTTCTTTGGTTGCACTTGCCTGGCGGATTCTGTTGGCACTCAGGTGGACGTCGTAAGCACGTTCCAAGTAGCGAACGGCACTTGCCACATTCCCCGCAGCAAGGGCTGTTTTGCTTAGCTCCTCCAGATCCATGGCGATTTTGGTACTCACAGCCATCCTTTTATCGATCTCCAAAGCCTCAGTAAGTAATCTTTCAGCATTTGTAAGTATATTTTCTTTGCGTGCAATTATCCCCAGCATCCTCAGGGAGTTTGCCTCTTCTTCAGTGTTACCAGAACTGTGGTTCTCGGCAAGGCCCTTTTGCAATGTGATGACAGAGGATCGCAAGTCATTGCGAGCAAGTTGAATGCGGCCCAAGAGATTAAGCTGCCTTCCCAAGAGTCTGCCTTTCTCATTTGTTACAGATTTCTCAGCCCATTGCTGTGCGATTTCTGCAGAGTTTGTCATAAATAAGATCAAGGCTTTTTCATGGGCAGCTTCAGCATAGATCGCTGAACCAGGATCTAAGAATGTAAGTGCTGCATCTATATTGTCTGATGCTTGCGCCAGATGATTTCCAGATCTGTACAGGCGGGCGAGATTTATATATGCCATTGCCTTGGCATAGCTGTCTTCGATGGAAGTACTGACAGCAAGCGACTCCTTTAACAGCGCCTCGGCCTGCTTGACGTCACCTTTATGCTCTGCTCGTATAGCTCGAATAAGTAAAGTTTCTGCTAACCTTTGTGATTCTGGGCGAATGATTTGAGTAGTACAGCCATTTAATAATATTAGAGCGCAAATACCAGCAGATAAAAGCTGATGTGGACAGTTCTGCCTACTCATAACTGTCACTCCGTATAAAGCCGGGTGTTTCTGCGGAAGGGGAGGGGCTGAGTAACCATATATTTTGGATGGAGTTGATCAAACGGTCAGTACTAAGCAGGACATCTTCGGTTTGGGAAAGAATGCCGGGTATTTTGGGGAAGGTGTTTTCCGACAGCAACTGTGTTTCTCTGGATATTACGCTTAAATTACCAAGGGTTGCGTCAGCTTTTACAAGCATTACCGGCAGTTTTTCGTCAATGTGATCAAGAGCACTGTTGACCCTGTTAAGTGTTGGCATAAGGTCGATGCTCTCGATTTTTCTGTTGGTGGTTTCGAGTATCTTGTCTGTTCTGGTTGCAATGCGATCGATATTGCCAGTGGCGGATACCAGTAGCTTATCGGTATTCCGGCGAGTCCCGTCAAGGTTACGGGTAAGCAACTCCAGATTGTGAATCGATTTTTTAAGATCACCGTTGGGGTTGTTGATGTAGCTGATAATATCACGAACCTCTAACAAAACAGGTTTGACCTGGTCAGCAAGTTCATCTGCAAGTTCGTCCAGTCCCTTGGTCTTGACATAGACGATAGCATCCTTGTCCTTCAACTCCGGCTTATCGGAAGAGCCAACCGCAACCTCAACAATGTTGTCTCCAACGAGACCTTCTTTTACCAGCTTTACCGTGGAGTCACTCCGTATCCATTTCCGATATTTGTTGTCGATCTCAGCATTGATGTCTACCATTGCCTGGTCGTTCAGGGCAATGGAGGTAATTCGGCCCACCCTGAAGCCTGATAACTTGACTGGCATTCCCTTGGTGAAGCCGGTGCCGCGGTCTACAGTGAAATGCAGATTGTATTTATGGGTAAAGAAGTCCTTTTGCATTCCAAAGAGAACAAACGCAACAATGATACCGGCCAAGGCAATAATTATAAATAAGCCGATCTTCCATTCGAGATTTTGAAATCTGGTGTCTTGTTGTATCATTAGGATCCAGTAGTTACTTCAGGGCTTCATGGACTTTTACTGTGCTATCAACAATCAGTTCCCTGATTGTATCGGCGGATGACACAAAGTAGAGAGATGTTCTTTCGACGGATGCTGCATGAAATTCGGCTGTAGCGGTAAAAAAGTTTTTTCGGGCCTCAGTCGGAATATCTTCAAAGCAGTTGCTGTACACCATGATCTTTGGTTGACAAAGGGTTGCCCTGATAAAAGCGGCGATACGCCTTTCATAAATAGACAGATGAGCAGGAAGTTCCATGATGTTGCCGGTATAACCAAGCTTACCTAACAAACTGATGGCCTGATCTTCCGACTCTTGGGCTATATGCCCTGAAGTATAGAGCAGAGGCAAGGTAATGTTTTCCCACAGCTTCAGATTGGATATCAGGCCGCCTCTTGATGGTATGACGCCGATTTGCTGACGTGCATGACAGAGTTGTGAGGTTGTCAACTCCATCAGAGATTGCCCGGAAACAGTAATCCTGCCACGTGAGGGAAGCGATAGCCCGGTGAGAAGCCTTAGCAGAACGGTACTTTCTTCTTCCCTTGATGTCTCAATAAGTACTGATCGACCCACCTCAACCTCGAAAGAAAAGTCTTCGAAGAAGCCGGTAACACTAACTTCATTGAAAGATACGGCAAAATTCATGGTTTACATAGTAGTTATATATCCTGCAATGTCAATAGGTAACAGTGAGTTGGACAGTTTCGTGAATCCCATATGTCAACATAGTTGCATTCGGTTTTTTCATATTTGTAGCGTGATCATATTCAGAAACTTAAATGCAGCTTTTTTGTGTTGAACATTACTTTAGCGACAACTGACAGAGCCAATCCTGATAAAGTTTAATCCGTCTAAACTATCGGCAACAAGGAAGGACTATTTCAAACAAATTGCAATCTTTCTCACATTTTAGTATAGTGCCGGGACTTTTCAGTACACCACATTTTAATCCATGGCAGGAAAGCTGATATGAAAGAAATTCTCTCTGGCAACGAGGCCATTGCCCGTGGTGCATACGAGGCAGGATGTAGTGTTGCCTGCGCTTACCCAGGTACACCATCTACCGAGATCCTTGAAAATACGATCAACTACAAGGAAATCAATTCTTCCTGGGCGCCCAACGAGAAGGTTGCTCTGGAGGTCGGTATTGGTGCTTCCTTTGGTGGTGGCCGGGCCCTGGTAACCATGAAGCATGTCGGTGTCAATGTGGCTGCCGACCCGCTCTTCACCCTGTCCTATACCGGTGTAAACGGAGGTCTGGTGCTGGTCACTGCTGACGACCCCGAGATGCACTCTTCCCAGAACGAGCAGGATAACCGCAATTATGCCAAGTTCGCCAAGGTGCCGATGCTGGAGCCTTCCGACTCCCAGGAATGCAAGGAGTTCACCCGGCTGGCTTTTGAACTCTCCGAGCAATACGATACTCCGGTCATGCTGCGCACAACCACCCGTATCTCGCACAGCAAATCGGTTGTTGAGCTGGGTGAACGGAATATTTGCTTGCCCGAGCCCAAGCTGGTAAGGAATGCAGCCAAGCTGGTCATGCTGCCCGGAAACGCACGCGTTCGTCATCCACTGGTGGAAGAGCGCATTGTAAAGCTCTCCGAGGCCGGTGCCACCATGGCATTTAATCGCCTGGAACTGCGTGATACCTCCATCGGCATCATCACCTCTGGTGCCTGTTATCAATATGTGCGTGAGGTGTTGCCGGCTGCATCTACTCTCAAGCTGGGGATGGTACATCCTCTGCCGCATACACTGGTCCGCCAGTTCGCCGACCAGGTCGACAAACTATTTGTGGTTGAAGAGCTGGATCCTTTTATCGAGGAGCAGGTCAAGGCCATGGGTATTGCCGTGATCGGCAAGGAAATCCTGTCAATATGTGGAGAGCTGACTCCGGAGAGAATACAGAAGGCATTTGCCAAGGTTGGTGTTGCTGCTGAGCCGCCTGCTTCTGGCAGGGCGGAAGCGTCACCGGTGAAAATGCCGCCACGCCCGCCGAATATGTGCCCCGGTTGTCCCCACCGTGGTGTTTTTTATACCCTCAACCAACTCAAGGCGTATGTCACCGGTGATATCGGCTGTTATACGCTTGGCTTCATGCCGCCGCTGTCGGCCATGGACACCTGCATTTGCATGGGTGCTTCAATCGGAATGGCCACTGGTGTCACTAAAGTGGTCTCTGCCGAGGAGCAAAAAAAGGTCGTGGCTGTGATCGGCGACTCCACCTTCTTGCATACCGGCATCAACGGCCTGATGGACATGATCTATAATCAGGCCCCAGCCACGGTAATAATTCTGGACAACCGTATTACCGCCATGACCGGCCGTCAGGATAATCCGGCCTCCGGTTTCACCCTCATGGATGATCCGACCCATCGCATCGATATACCGCTGCTGTGCAAGGCACTGGGAGTTAAACATATCCGTCTGATAGACCCATTTAACCTGGAGGAGACTCGTCTTGTTGTGCAGGAGGAAATGAACCGTCCTGAGCCTTCGGTGATTATTACCGACAAACCCTGTGTTCTGATCAAACGGGATGGGGTTTTTACAAAAGGCGCGATACTTGAAGTAAGCGAGGAAAAATGCACCGGTTGTCGTGCCTGCCTCAAGATAGGCTGTCCGGCCATTGAGTGGCGACCCGCGGATGGCAAGAAAGGTAAGGCCTACATCGATCCGCTGCTCTGCACCGGCTGCGATGTTTGTCGGCAACTATGTAAATTCGATGCAATCAAAATCAATAGATAAATTGGTAAAAACAATTTGTACCGTTGTTATCTTTTTTCTGTTTTTAGGAATTCCTTATGGGATTATCTGACATTACATTGACGTCGGGCCTTTCTTTTTCGCTGTTGTCATTGAAGAAAACTGCAAAGCAGATGGAGCAGGTGCATGAACGTTTATCATCAGGAAAAAAGGTCAACAGTTCCCTTGATAATCCGACTAATTTTTTTATTGCCCAGCAATTAAAAAATCAAGCAGATGATCTGACACAGGTGCAGCAGAATATAACTGAAAGTATACAAACCATCAAAACAGCAGCAAACGGTATCACAGGTGTCATCCAACTGGTTAATCAGATGAAGGCCGTTGTGGATTCGGCAAGAAATACCACCGATCCTCAAGCTAAGTCAGCGCTTGCCGCATCATATGACGAATTATATGCTCAATTGAATTACATGGTTTCTGACAGCTCCTACAGGGGGCTTAATGTCATAGGCGATAACGACCCAAGCCTGCTTGGCTGGAAAGCGGATGATCTTCCGGTAAGCCTGAATCCTAACGGTTCATCTGAATATATTGTTGAGGGTAAGTTTCTGGGGGCCGGTTATGCGCTTTATGAAGCCGGTGCGCCTGATGTTGGCTGGGTGCCTGACGATAGGGGGACGAGGATAGCCCCGGTGACTGCCGATATTACTGAATTCCCGGAGCCAGCATTAATATCGCTCCCGCTGGACTTTGTATTTGTCCTCGATGCGACAGGCAGTATGGGGCCATATTTAACTCAGGTTAAAGCAAATGTTCAAGCTTTTGTCGAGAGCATGCAGGCGCAGGGGGTCGATGGCCGGTATGCTTTTGCCAAGTATGGCGACATCAATCCGTCGCAAGGCGGTGAGGCTCCCGTTCTTACGCCGCCTGTCTTTTATACTGACGCAGCAGCATTTTCCGCCGCACTGAACGCGTCACCAAACAGCCTGGGTGGGGGTGATATTCCCGAGTCCGGTCTTGAAGGAATTCTTACAACACTGTCTGATCTGTCATTCAGGCCTGAAGCCACCAAGCGCATGGTGCTCTTGACCGATGCGGTTGTTCATACAACAGCAGACGGTATGTCTGCAGATACCATTGCCGGCACAGCCGCCTCATTGACAGCTGCCGGGATCCGGCTTGATGTTGCGGCCCCGCTGGGCGGTGCAGTTCAGGCTCAACTAGGTCCACTTGCCGCGGCTACCGGGGGGAGTTATTTCAGTATCACAGATTCGAGTTTCTATACTGGCGGATTTGGCTTCACTCCTGACACTACTATTCCTACTTCAGAACCGGTAATACTGTCTGCAGATTATGCTGCAGGTGAATTTTCACTGTTTTTCTCTAATCCCCCCCCTGGGGAAGTCAAGGTAATGACTTCTGAAAAGGCGGGGATTGGCGTTTACCACAGTTGGCTGTATGATGGCTTCAATTCCTCTGAAGGGATTACCGCAGCTTCGAATGATCTTGATGCGGCAATAACCATGCTTCGGACCCAATCGCAATTGTTCGGTTCAGGTTCTTCAGTCCTGACGACTCGCGATGCTTTTACGTCAAAGCAGGTCAATTTATCGCTAGAAGGGGCCGATAATCTCACCAACGCAGATCTGGATGAAGAAGCATCCAATGCTCTGATGCTGCAGGTTCGGGAGCAGATAGGCGCTACAACAATCGGTATGGCTGCAAAATCCTCCGAAAATGTTTTAAAATTATTCTGATTACGTAAAAGGTACTTATGAACACTACAATTACCAATATCCTTTTAGTCGGAGTCGGCGGACAGGGCATTCTGCTCGCATCGGAGATCCTCTCTGAAACCTTTATGTTGGCTGGTTTTGATGTCAAGAAAAGCGAAATTCACGGCATGTCACAAAGAGGTGGCAGTGTCGTCTCCCATGTGCGTTACGGAAAAGAGGTTTTTTCCCCGATTGTGCCGGAAGGGGAAGGGGATATCCTGTTCGGTTTTGAGTTGATGGAAACCTGCCGTTACCTGTCGTTGTTGAAGCCGGGGGGTACGGTGGTTGCCAATGACCTGCGAATCCCTCCGCCTTCGATTCTAATGGGCCAGGAGGTCTACCCTGAGGATCTGGCAGACCGTATCAAAAGTCAGTTTCCCGATTTTCTGCTGGTGGATGGTCAAAAGCTGGCCACAGAAGCTGGCAATCCCCGTGCGGCTAATACTGTGCTGCTGGGTGCTGTCTCTAAACGCCTGGATATAGCTGAGGAATTCTGGCTGGAGGCGCTAAAGAAAATGGTACCTCCCAAGGCTCTGGAGATTAACCGGAAGGCCTTCTTGATGGGGCGTTCACTGTAGTTAGATCTAACAACAGCTATTGAAAGATGATTGTATTGTTTATATCAATAAGAGATTTGATTTGAACCTGCAGAGTCATTTTTATTAATCAAAGAGGTTGCGCCGCATGTTTTTTAACGAGGAATTTGAAACCCTGCCCCGTCCGGCGTTGGAGGCGGTACAGCTTAAAAGGCTGCAAGCAACGCTTGAACTGGTAAGTGCCAATGTGCCGTTTTATCAGAACATACTCGGTAAAGCAGGAGTTAAGTCTGGAGATGTAAAACAACTTGCTGACCTGCAACGGCTTCCATTTACCTCCAAACAAGATATGCGCGACTCCTATCCCTATGGCCTGTTTGCCGCACCAATGGAGGAAATCGTTCGCATTCACGCCTCCAGCGGCACGACCGGAAAACCTACGGTTGTGGGATACACTGCCAGGGATATCGATGTGTGGGCAGAGTTGATGGCGCGTTCCTTTGTATCGGCCGGTGCCCATAAGGGCGACATTATTCACAATGCCTATGGCTATGGACTTTTTACCGGCGGACTGGGTGCCCACTACGGTGCCGAACGTCTGGGTGCTTCGGTGATCCCCATGTCAGGCGGCAATACAAAGAAGCAGATCATGATCATGCAGGATTTTGGCTCCACGGTGCTGACCTGCACACCGTCCTACTCTCTTTTTATGGCCGAGGCTGCCCACGAAGAAGGAGTTGATTTTCGCGATCTCAAGCTGCGGGTGGGGATATTCGGCGCAGAACCGTGGTCCGAGTCCATGCGCACGGAGATCGAGGAAAAACTTAACCTTGCGGCCATCGATATCTACGGGTTGTCGGAGATCATGGGACCAGGGGTGGCCATAGAGTGTATCGAGGGCAAAAAGGGATTGCATATCTGGGAGGATCACTTCATCCCCGAGATCATCAACCCCGATACAGGTCAGCGTCTGGGAGAGGGGGAGCGGGGAGAACTGGTCATTACAACCATCACCAAGCAGGGTATTCCACTGATCCGTTACCGCACCCGTGATATTACCAGTATAACCTATGAGCCGTGCATCTGTGGACGGACCCATGCCCGCATTGCCCGAATGAGCGGTCGTTCCGACGACATGTTGATCATTCGTGGCGTCAATGTTTTCCCTTCGCAGATTGAATCGATCCTGGTTGGTATTGAGGGGGTCGAGCCGCATTACGTCCTGATTATTGATCGCCTGGATAACCTTGATACCCTTGAGGTACAGGTCGAGGTGGATGAACAGCTTTTCTCCGATGAGGTCAAAGTGCTGCAGGCCCTCTCACATCGTATCGAGAAGGAAATCAAGGACATGCTTGGCGTGACCTGCCGGGTCAAACTGGTGGAACCCAAGACCATTCAACGCAGTGAAGGCAAGGCGAAACGGGTTATTGATAACCGAAAGCTTTGATCGTGCAACGTGCAACGTTCAGCGTACAAAGTCCGCACGCAGCACGTTGCACGACGCACGACGCAAGTTAAAGGAGGTTCCACATGAAAGTAGAACAAATATCAATATTCATTGAGAACAAATCGGGGCGACTGGCTGAGATCACCCGCATTCTTGGGGAGTCGGGCATCAACATTCGGGCTCTGTCGCTGGCCGATACGACGGACTTCGGAATCTTGCGTCTGATTGTCAACGACGTGGAAAAGGCCAAGTCCGTGCTGAAGGAGAAGGGGTTTACGGTCAACAAGACAGAGGTGGTTGCCGTTGAAGTCCCAGATCGCCCCGGAGGTTTGTCTACCATTCTCCAGACTTTGGATGCCGAGCAGATCAATGTTGAGTATATGTATGCCTTTGTAGAACGTTGCGGTGGCAATGCCGTGATCATCTTCCGTTTCGACGAGACCGACAAGGCGATAGCTGCCCTGAAAAACAATAAATTCAATGTACTAGAAGGTGAGCGTCTGTACACTATGTAAGTATTTATTATCTGGAGGGAAAAATGAAGAAAACATCGGTAGTATTGAGCTGCATCGTTTGTATGAGCCTTTTGTTTGCTTCCATTTCGTTTGCAGCCGGCTCCATCAAGATTGGTGGGCTGTTTGCCGTGACTGGTCCTGCTTCTTTTCTGGGAGAGCCTGAAAAGAAAACGCTGGAGATGTTGGTCAAGGAGACAAACGATAAAGGGGGCATCAATGGCATGAAACTGGAGGCGGTCATCTATGACACCACCGGCGATGCTACTAAGGCCGTGCAATTGGCCACCAAGTTGATCAAGGACGACAAGGTGAGTGTTATCATCGGCCCCAGTACCACCGGTGAATCCATGGCGGTCATCCCGGTTGCCGAAAAAGAGAAGATCCCGCTGGTT
>Ga0209212_1002958_pt1 | contig 23165 bp, 19 predicted proteins | sample RifGroC2_FD_183996 | JGI IMG/M metagenome (GOLD analysis project Ga0209212, IMG submission 183996) | Groundwater microbial communities from Rifle, Colorado, USA - Groundwater C2 (SPAdes) (version 2) | ecosystem: Environmental > Aquatic > Deep subsurface > Groundwater | place: Rifle, Colorado... | reverse complement strand
CAGCTAAAAAAGGACTATAAAGACCGATTTTCATTTTGCTGCATCTCCCAAATCTGCTGATAAACAAAAAAACGGTTTATCGCCTGAATTAAGCTTTCGCTAAAACCCACATAACCGTCCAAAAAAAGTAGCTGCCGCTAACCCCTCCGCTAATCATATAAGCACCGGACCCGGTTACGGGGTCAGTGATGATATAACCACAGCCGTTCCATCCATTGAAGTTGAGGTTGGTTTTAGAAACAGTAACTACCTTTCCCGCGTTGACGGCGTTCTGAATGTCCGCTTTGACATACGCGTCGACTTGCAACTGCGGCAGAACCGTGGCGAGGTTGGCCTGATTGACAGTGTAGATTGGAATTCCCTGCGAACTGGCAATCTGAAGCGCCTTGGCTGCGCTTAAACCTTCGGCGGAGTGCTCGGGGGTGGAGAAGAGTTGTTCCGGAACGCTGTGTTCCAGTGCCGAGGAGGTCATGCCGCTGCTGAGCATGAACTGTCGTTCAGCGTCATCGTTGCCGTCCTTCGCGATCACGACACTTTGCAGCCGATCCGCATCCATCTCCAGACCGCCGGGGCTGACGTAACGCGGTATCCCCCACAGCATCATGACTTTGAGCTTGGTGGAGAAACTGGTCTCCGACGGAAGGGTCAGCGCCCTGACCTTCATGGTGAGCGCCGCGATGAAGTTCGTCGTGTCGAACTCGGCGTGGTAGGCGAGCGCGGTGGTATAGAGCAAATCGCCGACCAGATCGTCCTTAGTCAACCCTGCGAGATTTTGAGCCTCCAGCTTGGCCTTGGTCGTCTCCAGATTGGCTTTGAGGTTGGTCAACTGCCCCTGGCTGATCCTCCCCAGATTGAGGCCAATGGCCTGATAGACCCCGGCGTCGATGAGGTTGGTAATCTGGTCCGTGCCGTGAGCCGGGTCGGCGAAGGTCATGGTGAAGATGTTGGTGCCGCCGAGGCCAATGGGGGCGCCGGTGGCGACTACTTGGCCATCGAGGCGCAGCTCGGGTTTGACCTTGATCAGGTAGGCCGGCAACTGCGACGGCAGCTCGCTCGGCTGGATCGGCGTGCCGTCGGCGTGGGGCTTGGGCAGGTAGGAGGCGATCACCGCCTCGTCCTGCGCCGTGGCCGGGGCATAGCTCAGGGTGATCTTCTTCTCGGGCAGGCTCTTGGTCAGATTGAGAGTGATCTCCACCGGCTCGGGGGCATCGGGATCGAAGATCGTCAGGTCGGCGGTCACGTTCTTGACGTTAAAGGAGAGCTTGTGCCGGTAGCTGTCGGGGATGGCGGCGAAGGTCGCGCCCTTGACGGCGGTTTTGTACGGCAGGGTGCCGAGGAGATAGGGGTACTCCTGCTTGACGATCTCCTGCTTGCCGAGGACATCGCCGACGGTGGCGCCGGGATGGTTCTGTTCGATGTAGCTCTGCACCCGCGCCTGGTAATCTTGCAGCGTCTGCTGCACCAGCAGAGAATTGACCCCAGTGACGGAACCGGCGGCCTCGTCGATGGTGGCGCTGGCCTTGAGCTGGTCGACGAAGGACTGGGCGTCAAAGGGGACGGCGGTCTTGAGGTCGATGCCGTCGGTGAAGCTGTACTGCTTGAAGGAGGGATCGAGGCTGATCCAGGTGTCCTCTCCCCCGCTCTTGTGCCGGGCGCCGCGCGAGGGAATATAGTCGATGTAGGCCTCGACCCAGACGTGCTCCAGCCGGGCCGAGACGATCCGGCCACCCGCCATCCCCGCCTTGATCGGCACTCCGCCGCTGGCCATGAACTCCAGCGCGGCGGTTGGGTCGGTAAAGCCGCCATTCCAGTTCATGATCTTGTCGATGGGCAGCTCGACGGTCCCCATAACGTAGCGCGCCTGAATCCCGGCGGCGCGCAGCAGGGCGATGAGGAGGGAGGCGTTGTCGAAGGCGTTGCCCTGTTTGGTCTCCAGGGTCAACTGTGCCCCCTGGATCGAACCCCAGGTCGGGACGAACTCGACGTTGTTGCGCACCCATTCGTAGATCCTGACCGGATCGTTCCCCAGCTCCAGCGCCTTGGCGCGAATCTCCGGGGTGAACTGCACCTCGATGGTCTCGGCGAGCTCGTCGGGACCGAGGAGTCCGGTCAGCGACCCGGTCGCGGCGACGACGATGCGCTTCTGATTTTTCCAGGCGTGTTTGTCGCGCTTGAGATCGCGGTCGAATTCTTCCTTGAACTGGCGCGGCTCGCGCTTCTGCGCCTTGGGCTGGCGATGGGGGAGGTTGTTGGGGTCAAGTTTTTGGTGACGGGAGGGGGCTTTGGTCTTCTCGCGATGCTGACGCAGTTTCTTCCGCGCCGTCTCGGTTTCCGCCGGCGTTGTGGCACCTTCGATTTCTTTCAGCTCGGCTTTCAGTTCGCTGACGTTACTTTCGTAATGGCGCACGAAGGCTTTGTGCCGCTGGAGAATTTCGGCGGGGAGCTTGGCCTCCTTGAGCTTCTTGCGGGTGGCGGCAAGCTCGCGACGAATCTCTGCATCGACCGCATCGATCTCGCCCCGCTTCGACTTCAGTTTCTGCCGCCGGGCCTTGTCGTCACCGACGGGCGCACTCAGCTCCCCCTCGACCTCCCGCACCAGCCCTTCCAGCCGTTCCTCCGCCGAGGGTGGCTGCGCTTCGTTACCGCGCTTCGCCGGCCCATTGGCGGCCAGCTTCGCCGCATGCGCCGCCGTCGCTCCGCCGGCCAGGGTCCAGGTGAAAAAGAGCGCCACCACCAGCGCCGTGCTGCGCAGTCCCTTGCCGAAACGCCTGTTGCCCGTCGTCACCCGCATCGTCATCGTCATCTCCCGTAAACGAAAACGACCCGTAGGCGAATCCAGTGCATAAAGCACCGGTTTCGCGTACGGGTCATTATTGAATGTTGTGTAATTCCCTCACTTAAAACCCCCGCACCATCTCCATAACAAGACAAGAATTGCAGGGGACTAAGCTACGCGCATCAAATAGCAGTTGTCAAGGCAATTACCCCATCCCTTATTTTGCCGCCGCGGCGACCGCGGCCATGACTTCGTCGATGATCCAGCGCGGGGTCGAGGCGCCGGCGGTGACGCCGACACTGGCGATGCCGACAAACCAGCCGGGATCGATCTCCGCCGCCGTTTCGATATGATGGGTGCGGGGCTGCACCTCCAGGCAGACTTGGGCGAGACGGCGGGTATTGGCGCTGTTGTAACCGCCGACCACCAGCATCACCTCCACCTCGCCGGCCAGGCGCCGCGCCTCGTCCTGGCGCACGGCGGTGGCGTCGCAGATGGTATTGAAGACCCTCAACTCCTTGCACTTGTCGATGCAGACCTCGACGATCTGGCGCAAGTTCTCCGGCGACTGCGTCGTTTGCGCCACCACTCCAAGCCGCCCGAGCAAAGGGAGGGCCGCGGCCGCGGCCCGGTCGGCGACGACAAAGACCTGCCCCTTGCCGCCGGCGGCGTAGGAGAGAATCCCCTGCACCTCGGGGTGTTCCCGCTCACCGACCAGAAGCAGATCGTAGCCCTCGCGGCTGAGGAGGGCGGCGTGTTCCTGGGCCTTTTTAACAAAGGGACAGGTGGCATCGATGACGGTCAGTCCCCGCTGACGGATCGCCGCCAACTCCTCGGCCCGCACCCCGTGGGAACGGAGGATGACGCTGCCGTCGACCAAACCTTCCACCTGATCGACGACGGTCACCCCCTTCTCCTCCAGGCGCGCCACCAACTGGGGGGAGTGGATGATCGGTCCGAGGGAGCAGAGGGTGCAGTCGGCCTCGGCGACGGCATCGAAGGCCATGTTGGTCGCCCGCTTGACCCCGAAGCAGAAACCCGAATGGGGCGCCAGCACGATCTTCATGCCACCCCCTTGCGCCCCGGCCGACGTTGCCGCACCAGCGCCAGCATGGCCGAGAGGACCTCGTCGATGGTGAGCCCGGTGGTATCGATGGCAACGGCATCGGCGGCCTGCAGCAGCGGCGCATGCTCGCGGGCGCTGTCGGCGGCATCACGGGCCTCGACCTCCGCCACCGTCTGGTTCAGGTCGACCTCCAGCCCCTTGGCCCGCAACTCGGCACAGCGGCGCCGTCCCCGCTCCGTCGCCGTCGCCACCAGGAAAAACTTGACCTCGGCCTGGGGGAAGACGACGGTGCCGATATCCCGTCCTTCGAGGACGACGCCGCCGCCGGCACCGAGGCGCCGTTGCAGCGTCACCATGGCGTTTCGCACCGCGGCCACGGCCGAAATCCGCGACGTCAGCAGGCTGTTCTCGGGGGTGCGAATGGCGGCACTGACATCCTCGCCGTCAAGGATGACCCGCTCCCCCGCGCCATCGGCAACAAATTCGATACGCAAACCTTCCGCCAGTTCCCCGAGGGCGGCGGCATCGTCTACGTCGATACCGCGCCGACCGGCAGCGAGGGCGACGCAACGATACATGGCGCCGGTGTCGAGGTTGATATAACCGAGCTCCCGGGCAAGGAGCTTGCTCAGGGTGCTCTTCCCCGCCCCGGAGGGGCCGTCGATGGCGATGGTCAGCCGATGCATGTCGCGCGGAGTCTCCGGCATCGGCAACCTAGCCCCGCACCCCGGCCAGCAGTTCCCAGAAATTGGGAAAGGAGGTGGCGGTGCAACCGGTGTCGGCGATAGTGACGGCTGATCGTGCTCGTAAAGCGGCGATGGCCATGCTCATGGCGATGCGGTGATCGCCGTGGGACTCGATGGCGGCGCCGGTGAAGGACTCGACCCCGGTGACGAGCATGCCGTCCTCTGTCGCCTCGACCCTGGCCCCGACCTTGCTCAGTTCGGCGACCATGGCGGCAATGCGGTCGGTCTCCTTGACCCGCAGCTCCTTGGCATCGCGAATTACCGTCGTCCCTTCGGCCAGGGCGGCGGCGACACTGATGACGGGGAACTCGTCGATGGCCCGCGGCACGACCTCACCGCCGATCTCGATCCCCTTGAGGGGAGAACTCTTGACCAGGATGTCGGCGACCGGCTCGCCCGAGAGTTCCCGCTGGTTGAGGAGCTCGATGGAGCCGCCCATGGTCCGGAGGATGTCGATGGAACCGCTGCGGGTCGGATTGACCCCGACGTTTTTGATGAGAAGTTCGGAGCCCGGGGTGATGAGGGCCGCGACCATGAAGAAGGTCGCCGAAGAGATGTCTCCCGGCACCACCACCTCGCGCCCGGTCAGGGCCGGTCGCCCGACCAGGGCGACGCCGCCGGCAAAGGGACGGATGTCGGCGCCGAAATAGGTCAGCATCCGTTCGCTGTGGTCGCGGGAGAGATGCGGTTCGCACACCGTCGTCACCCCCTCGGCGTAGAGACCGGCGAGCATGACCGCCGATTTGACCTGGGCGCTGGAGATCGGCGAGGTGTAGTCGATGGCTTTGAGGGCGCCGCCCTGAATCGCCAACGGTGCCAGCTCGCCGCCGCGCCGCCCCCAGATGCGAGCGCCCATGGTCGCCAGCGGCCCGACAACGCGTTTCATCGGCCTTTTGCGCAGATACTTGTCGCCAGTCAACACCGTGAAGAAAGCTTGTCCGGCCAAAAGCCCGGTCATGAGGCGGATCGTCGTCCCCGAATTGCCGCAATCGAGGACATCGTCCGGCTCGGTCAGGCCATCAAGCCCCTTCCCGGCGATGCGCAGGGTGCCGTCGGCGTCCTCGGCGATGGCGATGCCCATGGCGCGAAAGGCCTTGAGGGTCGAATGGTTGTCCTCACCATGGAGGAAGCCGCGCACCGTCGTGGTGCCGGAGGCGAGGGAACCGAGCATGATGGAGCGATGAGAAATCGACTTGTCGCCGGGGACGGCGATCTCCCCGCGTAAAGTACGGGCCGGAGCAACGGTGCGGGATTCGGACATAGAACCTCGGCTGAAGGCGGAAGGCTGATAGCTGATTTTACAAAATTGCGTCGCGGCTGGTCTTGGAGCGGTGGAAAAATTCGTAGAGCCTCTCCCCCTCCCCTTGGGCGATATCGGCCTTGAGTTCGCGGAAATAACGTTCGAACTGCTCCATCATCTCCAGCAGGGCGGCGCGGTTGGTCAGGGCGATGTCGCGCCACATGGTCGGGTCGCTTGAGGCGATGCGGGTAAAGTCGCGAAAACCGCCGGCCGAGTAACGCAATATATTCTCGTCGTAGCGGTCATAATTGTCGACGGCGTTGACCAGGGCGTAGGCGACCATGTGCGGCAGGTGACTGATCGCCCCGAGGACGCGGTCATGCTTGTCGACCTCCATCTCCACCACCTCGCTCCCGGCGACCTGCCACATACGCCGCACCAGGGCCAAGGCCGCCGCCTCGGTGCGCGGCGTCGGGGTGAGGATGCAGCGGCGCTTGTGATAGAGGGTGGCAAAGGCGGCCTCGGCGCCGCTCTTCTCGGTGCCGGCGATGGGGTGGCCGGGGACGAAATGGACCGTCGCCGGCAGCACCGGCTCAATCGCCGCGATGACCGCCGCCTTGACGCTGCCACCATCGGTGACGATCGCCCCGGCTTTCAGATGCGCCGCGATCTCGGCGGCGACGGGACCGAGGGTCAACACCGGCGTGGCGAGAAAGACGACATCGGCATCGCGGACGCCGTCAGCGGCATCCTGACTGATGACATCGACAATGCCGAGTTCCAGCGCCTTCTCCAGATTGGCGCGGCCGCGGCCGATACCGACGACCTCGCCGACCGCTCCGGCCTCTTTCAGGGCCAGGGCGAGGGAGCCGCCGATGAGGCCGACGCCGATGACCGCCAAGCGCGGGATGAAGAGAGGTTCGATGCTCAGCGACCGCCTCATCCCTTGACCTGCCGCACATTCTGGTAGGAGCCGAGGACCTTGAGGAACTGGCAATAGCCTTTCAGATCTTCCACCGCCAGCCGCACCTTCTCCTCTTCGATGTGCCCCTCCATGTCGAGGAAGAAGATATACTCCCAGGCTTTGCTCTTCATCGGCCGGCTCTCGATCTTGGAGAGATTGATGCCGCGCTTGGAAAAAGGCTCGAGCATGCGGTAGAGGATTCCCGGCTCGTCGCGGACACTGAACATGACCGAGGTCTTGTCGTTGCCGGTCGGTTGCGGGCTGCTCTTGCCGATGACGAGAAAGCGCGTGAAGTTGTTGGGATTGTCCTCGATGCGCGACTTGACCACCTCGAGGCCATAGAGGGTTGCCGCCATCTCGCTCGCCACCGCGGCGACCGTCTCGTCCTCGGCGGCCATCTGCGCCGCCAGGGCGGTGCTGGCGACGTCGAACTGGGGGACGTCGGGGAGGTTTTCCTCGAGCCAGCGCCGGCACTGGGCCAGGGCCTGGGGGTGGGAGACGATCTTGCGGATCTCGCCCATCTGCCCGGAACGGGAGAGGAGGTCGTGGGAGATGGGGAGGAGGACCTCGGCGTGGATCTTCAGCTCCGACTGCATGAACATGTCGAGGGTATGGGCGACGGCGCCCTCGGTGGAATTCTCCACCGGGACGACACCGAACTCGGCGCGGCCGCGCTCGACATCCTCGAAAACCGCGGTAACACTCTTCTGCGGCACCAACTGGGCGGAGAGACCGAACTGCTCCATCGCCGCCACATGGGTGTTGGTCGCCTGCGGCCCGAGGAAAGCGACTTTCAAGGGATGCTCGAGGGCGAGGGAGGCGGAGATGATTTCGCGCCAGACCCGGCGAATCGCCTCGGTCGGGAAGGGTCCACCGTTGGCGGCCGAGAGGCGGGCGAAGATCGCCTGTTCGCGGGCCGGGACGTAAAAGTCACGCTTCTCCCCGGCCTTGGCCTTGCCGACTGCGATCACCACCTGGGCGCGACGATTGAGGAGCGCGAGGATGCCGTCGTCGACGGCGTCGATCTCCTGGCGCAGCTGGTCAAGGTTTTTTTTCGTCATTGCAGACACCTTTCACGGACGTGACGGGATGCTGAAAATAGCCGATTCGCAGGCAAAATGCAACCGCGGCGAGGGGACCCCGTCACCCCTTCCCCGCCGGCTCAGCCAATATCGCCAGAGTCGCCGTACCGTGGGCCACAAGATGCTTGCCGCTATGAATCTGCAACGTCACGCTGGCGGTGCGTCGGCCGAGGTGAAGAAGCTCGGAACGGGCGACGAGATGCTCGCCGAGGGCAGCGGCACGCACGTAGTTGACGTTGAGATTGACCGTCGTCACCTTGCGCCCGGCCGGCAGCAGGGGAGCGGAGAAGAAGCAGACGGTATCGGCCAAGGTGGCGAGCAGGCCGCCGTGAGCACCGCCGAAGTAGTTGAGATGGCGCTCGTCGACGGTCGTTTCCATGACGGCATGACGGGGACCGATCTCGGTGAGGCGAATGCCGAGGGTGACATTGAGGGGGATGGCGTTGGCACTGTCGATGGTGGCAGCTTGCATGCGGGAACTCCTTGGCGGCGAATAACCCTTTAAGCTCGAATATCCGACGGGTTACCGCGTTAGCGCCCCGCCTGCGGCGAATTGGTGTCCAACGCCATCAACTTCGCCATGAACTCGCGGGGCCGGTCGGTGATATGTTGGCCGTCGTGATAAAAAGTGACCAGTTCCAGTTCATTCCCCTGCAACGCCCGCGCGGCCACGTCATCCGGAGTAAAGGTGTTCCGTCCAAGGGACTTTTGCGTCGGCCAGTCGAGGTCGCCATAGGCGAGGTAGACCAATTTCGAGCAGTAGACCCGCTCCTTCGATTCGACGTCGAAATTGAAGTCGTAAGGTTTGCCGATCTGCCGCAATGCCTGCAAAACCACGCGTGCCCGCGACTGGCGATCGGCGGCGGGACGGCGCACGACCCCGAGGGAATCAACATTCATGAACGTTTCCAGGGGATTGATCTCCACCCCCGAGCGCAGCGCTTCCACCACGTGGCGGCCGTTGCGGATATCCGTCTGATAAGGCATAACGACCGGATCGTCCCAAATCCCCAGCGCCCGCAATTCCTCCTCGCTCCCGATCCAGACCGCCGCATGCCCCCAGTAGCCGGGAATCAGCTTGTCGGTCAGACGAAAGGGGGTTTTTTCCAGCAGAATGTCGCCGCAGCGCAGCCCGGTACGCACCTTGGCCGTGACCTCCTCCTGGCGCGACAGCTTCCCCTTGCGGGTCTCCACCAGCCCGACGGCATTGCCGAAAACCATGCTGAAGAGTGTCTCCCCCTTGCGTTCCAGGCCGGCGACGGTGTCGCCGGTGGCGGCGCCGAGAAAACCAATCTTGCGGCCAACCACATAAAGGGGGGACCAGGTCTTGACCATGCTGTAGGAAGGGCTTTGTTCTATGAGGGTGATAACGTAATCGAGCCCGGCATCGGTTTGTGCCGTCCCTTCCAGCGCGACCTGAGACTGTTCGAAAAAACGGATCGCCCGGCGCACCCGTTCACGATTGGCGATCGAATTATAATTGAGGGTCACCTTGTCGAGTTCGGCACGGTGAATGGCGTAGGCGGGATCCCGTTCATTGAGGAGCCGTCGCAGCTTGGAGTCTCCTTGGTAAAGAGAGACGGCGAGGAGGTAGTTGTCGTAGAGAACCAGTGCCGCCGCCAGGGAAAGAGCCACCCCCTGCCGTTGCAGCTCCGGGGTCAAGCCAGCCTGCGGCAGCTCCTCCGCCTTCAGCCCGAGCCACCCTTGGTGCGCCTCGGCCACTTTCAGGAGATGGGAACGCAGCTCAAGATGGATAGTCAGCCCCTGATTAAGCAGGGCCAGGTCGTCCCCGCTCAGGGGCACCCCGGCTTCTTGTCTGGCGAGAATGTGTTTGCCGACCTTGATCGTCTCGGCGCGCAGCATCAAGGCCTCTTCGGCCAGAGGACGAAAAGCCGCCAGTTCAGCTTGCAACATCGTGGCCCGCTCGACAGCACTCAGCGTAGCCGGAGCGGCAGAAACGGCAAGTGTCACCGCGTCGTTTCCAGCCCTGGCGGATGGGGTTGCGGCAATGACCGGAATCACACCGAAAGAGAGTAGCAGCAAGACGAGAAGAAGCCGGGGAAGAAGTTGCATGGGTCACCTCAAGAGATTAGCTAATTTCGCTATTCGTGCCACAGATCAACGCAGACGCGTGTAATCAACTTTGCCGGGGAGATGATCAAGGGCCTGGCACACCTCCGGAGCGAAATTCTCGCTCTTTTGGGCATAGGCATGGAGATCGGCATAGATCGCGTTCACCCGCTCGGGGGTCAGCTTTTTCAGTTCCCCGGATAGGCCGCCAACACCGGCGACAGCAGCTCCGGCAGGCCGGCGGACTCTTCCGGCTCAGCTTGCGCCAGACCGGTCAAAGCGAGCAAGAAGAGGAAAAGGCAACTGACTCTCATTGCCCCGCGCAGCATCGCCGTTTCGTTTCTCCGCATTATCCTGTTTCCCTCTCCGGCGCCGCCGCCAGAGCCGCCTCGCGCACCCCTTTTAGATCAAGCTTGCCGGTACCGAGGAGCGGCAATGCCGAGACCGCGACATAACAATCCCGCCCAGGTTTCCACAGATTGGGAAGATCGCTGGCGACGAGAAGCTGATACAGCGTCGAGGCGTCGCCGGCTTCCGGAGTGTGGACCACCACCAGCTTCTCGCCCCGCTTCTCATCGGGGACACTGGTCACCGCCAGCACCCCGATCCGACCGAGGGCCGCGTGCAGGGCGTCCTCGACGGCGCCGTGGGGGATCATCTCGCCGCCGATCTTGCTGAAACGGGCGAGGCGATCGGTGATATGGAGAAAACCGCTGTGATCGAGGCGACCGATATCGCCGCTGACGTACCAGCCGTCACGCAGAACTTCGGCGCTCTTCTCCGGTTTGCCGAGGTAACCGAGCATGATGTTCGGACCCTTGACCAGAATCAACCCGGGCTCCCCTTCCGGCAGGGTCACCCCGCTCTCCGGGTCGACAATCTTGACCACCACACCGGGGACCGGCAGGCCGACGCTGCCGTCGCGGGCGCCGATCTGCCGGATGCCGTCGATCTCGACATCGGGGAGGGACAGGGAGATCACCGGCGAAAGCTCGGTGGCACCGTAACCTTCGAGGGGACGGATGCCGAACTTCTCTTCGAAGCTGTCGGCGAGTTTGCTCTTGAGTTTTTCGGCGCCGGTGACCACCAGGCGCAGGGTGGAGAAATCCTCCTTCTTGGCTTTACGCAGGTAGGCCAAGAGGAAGGTCGGGGTGGCGATGAGCAAGGTCGAACGCTGCTCGCGCACGGTGCGGGCGATCACCTCGCCGTCGAGAGGGTTGGTGTGGTAGACCGCGGAAAAGCCGGAGAGGAGGGGGAGCCACAGGGTCCCGGTAAAGCCGAGGGAATGAAAGAACGGCAGGGCCGAACAGATGTTGTCGCGCCGGGTCACGCGAAAAACGATGCGCAGAGCCTCGAGATTGGAGAGGATATTGTGGTGCGAGAGCATCACCCCCTTCGGCTCGCCGGTGCTCCCCGAGGAGAAGATCACCGTGGCGAGGCGGTCGGCGGCGAAAGCGCTCGGCCGTGCCCAGAAGCGCAGCGGCAGCAGCCGCGCCTTGAGAAAGGCGCGTCCCTTCTCCCTCGGCGTCAGTCCGGCGAGAAGTTCCTCGATGTAAAGGACGCCGGGGAACTCCGGCAGTCCCGCTAGTTTTTCCAGAAAGGGACGCGCGGTGACGACGGTGGTGAGCCCGCACTGGGCGAGGGCCGAACGCAAGGAATCGGCAGAGGCGGTGTAGTTGAGATTGACCGGGACGATGCCCTCCAAGGTCAAGGCCAGATTGACCAGCGCGCCGCCGACCGTCGGCGGCAGACAGATCCCGACCATCATCGGGTTGTCTCCCCCCTTTGCCAAAGGGGGGCCGGGGGGGATTTGAGTCGCGCCCTCACTCTCCTTCAACTGCGTCCGCAAGCGCTGCGCCAGGATGATCGCCGCCACCAGACTCTCGCCGTAACGCAACGCCCGTCCGCTCGTATCGGCGATCGCCGGCCGTGACCAGTTCTCGCGAGCGGTGGCGGCAAAGAGTTCGCCGAGGGGCCGGCGCCTCGCCTTGCGCGCATCGAACCAGGCGCAGGAGAGTTCCATCACCGCCCGGCGCACCGTGTGGGCGCTGCTATCGGCCGGCAACGGCGGGCCGAAGAGCAGGGTCACCCGATAGGGGACAAGCGAGGGGATACGCGAGAGGAGCTTGCCGTGGGCATAGGAGAGGATGCTCCCCCAGGCGCCGCCGATGTAGACCGGGATAATCGGATGGTCACTCCCCTTGACGATCCGCTCGAATCCCCCTTTGAACTCGTTGAGCATGCCATTGCGGGTGATTGCCCCCTCGGCGAAGATACAGACCAGATAACCGTCATCAAGCGCCTGGCGGGCGCTGCCGATGAATTCGACGAGCCCTTTCCTGCCGTCGCTGGTCGAGACCGGAATCGTCTTCATCAGTCGGAAGAGGCGGCCAAGGAGCGGAGTGGCGTAGATGCGGCGATCCATGACAAAACGGATGCGGCGTTGCTGGGTGGCAAGAAGGAGGAGAGCGTCGAGCCAGGAGACGTGGTTGGCGACGAGGAGTGCGCCCCCTTCGCTCGGCACGTGGCGCTCACCGATGATCTCCAAGCGGTAGAAGAGACGCATCGCCAGGAGAGCGACGAAGCGCAGAAGGAAGTCGGGGAGAACGATCAGGGTGAGAATACTCAGGAGCAGAGTCACTATTCCGAGGAGGGTGAAGGCGGCGCCGGGAGAGACCTGCATTGGCCCGGCGAGAAGCCAGAGGAGGGTCGAAGCCCCGAGCGCCCCGAGCCAGCTGAGAAAACTTGCCGCCGCCTGGATCTCGCCACGGCGGTCGGCCGGGCTGCGCAGTTGGATGAAGGCCTGCAACGGCACGATGAAGAGGCCGGAGCTGATGCCGAACAGGGCGACAACCAGCAGCACCGTCGGCAGATGCGGCGGAAGGGCGTGCAAGGCAAAGGCGCTGGCGCAGAGTCCGGCAGCTCCGATCGGCACCACGCCGAATTCGACGGTACGGCCGGAAAGACGGCCGGCGAGGAGTGCGCCGAGGCCGATACCAAGGGCGGCGGCAACGAAGAGGTAGCCGCTCTGCTCCTGGCTGAGGCCGAGGCGGCTCATGCCGTAGGGAAGGAGGTTGAGTTGGCAGAAAGCGCCGACAAAGAGGAAGTAGGCGGCACCGCTAATGGCGAGCAGGAGGTAGCCGTCGTGACGCAGGCTATACATGGTGCGCCAGTAGGAGAGCGGTGAAACGGCCAGGGGACGGTGGCCAGCGACCGGGGTGGTCGGCAGGGAACGCGCCAGAAGAAGGCCGACGACGGCGATGGCAACGCCGGCGAGCAGCGCCATTTCATAGCGGCCGGCGGCGAATTGGACGAGAAAGGGGGCGAGGGCGGTGCCGCCGACGATGGCGACGAAGGTACTCATCTCCAGCAAGCTGTTGGCGCGGGACAGTTCCTCACGCCCGACCAGTTCCGGCACCACGCCGTACTTGGCCGGGGCGAAGAGGGCGCTGTGACAGCCGAGGAGAAAGACCGTCAGGTAGAGAAGCAACGGCTGGGTCATGGCCACCCCCAGCACCGCCAGGCAGGCGATGGCGATCTCCAGCCCCTTGACGCCGATAATCAGGCGGTTTTTGGGGAAGCGGTCGGCCAGCGACCCAGCCAAGGCCGAGAAGAGGAGAAAGGGGGCGACAAAGGCGGCGCTGCCGAGGGCGGCGATAGTCCCGGCGTCTTTCGCCCCGAAATGGCCGATAAGAAAGAAGACGATAATCAGCTTGATCAGGTTGTCGTTGAGGGCGCCGCAGGCTTGGGCCAGATTGAGACGGGTAAAGGCGGCCGGGAGGCGAAAATTAGATGCGCTCATGAAAACTCCGTCAGGGGCGGCGCAGGAGACGCGCGGTATTGGTCAGAACGCTCTGCGGCAAACCCAGCGCCTGTTTCAGCCGCAGGCTCTGATCCCAGGGGTTGCGGATCGCAGCAAGCCGGCGAATTTCCGCGAAAGGGAGGCGTCCAAGCTGGAACCAGGGGGAGGTCAGACCGGTACATGGCAGCGGCATATCGGTGCCGAAGTGCAGACGGTCGTGCAACTCCGGGCGGGCCAGTACCTTCTGCAAATGACCGAGACGATTGATCTGGGTCAGGGCTGAAATATCGGCGTGGAGATTGGGATAGGCAGAGGCCAGCCGAAGAAAACGGGGGAAGTTGTGCTCACCCTGGTTACGGCCATTACTGGCACAATGCGCCGCGATCACCGTCACCCCTTCTTCCAGCGCGTTACGCAACCGCTCGGGATCGGCCAGGGTATTGTCGGCGCGGGTAAAGGACTCCTCCTCGCCGGTATGACAAAGCAGGGGCAGGCGCAGGGCGGCAAGACGACGATAGAAAGGCCGCAGCCGCTGGTCGGCCGGATCGATCCCCTGTATCGAGGGCAGCCACTTGAGGAGGACCGCGCCGGCGGCGGCGACAGAGTCGAGCTGTTCCAACGCGTCGCGACGATAGGGATTGACGCTGGCACCAAAGAGAAGATTGTCGTGGCGGCGACAGGCCTGGGCGATGAAATCGTTGGGGATGTAGAGTTCGCTCGCATCGGGCGACGGCCGCCCGGCGCTATCGACAACGCAGTCGAGGGCAAGTATCACCGCTTGGTCGACCAACTGCGCCTGCGCCAGTCCCTCGGCGAGCCGGCGCAACACCAGCATGTCCCCTTCCCGCTCCAGTTCCGCTTCGGTCACGCCGAAGGCACGCAGGTAGAAGCGAAACTTCCAGCTGCGCCGCAGCCGTGCAGAAACCCGGCACCCGCTCCCGCCGGCACCAAAGCCGGCGGCATGACAGTGCAAATCGATGACGGTTTCCGGGTTCATGCGAGACTCCTGGTAATTGGTTGATACACGCCTCTTCGCAGGAGCCATGCCAAACCAACCGACAGTGCTATCCTCTCGGAATCATTGTTCATTGTAAAGCTCATTCTTTTCGGGGCTAGAAGCATTTTCGCACGCTCATTGACACGCCATGTCCGACGCATGTACATTCCATGCATGGACAAGACGATCTTAGTTCCGGCGGAGCGTGAGCTCTTCAGCGTGATCGCCCAGGCCGCACTCGCCAACCCCTTCAGTCCCGAACGGGAAGTTCTCGATCGGCGCATTGTCGGAGCGGGCCGCGAGGTGCAACGAGACGACCTCTACCGCCGTGTCGCCAAGGGTGTCGCCGAGGCAGTGCGACGCCTCAACGCCAACGGCCGGGCCAGCCAGCGTCTCTACTCCGGGAGGGACCGCGAACTGGTGCGCAAGGTCGCTCTCTTCGATGTTTATCACCGCTATCGCGGTGCCTTTGACGCTTACATCCGGCAACAGATTACCCACGGCGACACCCCCTGCGCCGTCCCCTTCGGACGCGAGCTCCTGACTGCCCTCGCCGACCTCGACTTCAAAACCGATGAAGCCTTGCGCTACCTTGCCATCTTCTCCCAGATGCGCCGCGCCTTTTACTTTATCGAGACCACCCTGACCGGCCTCTCGCCGTCGATGCAGAGTCTGCGCCGTCACCTCTGGAACAATATCTTCACCAGCGATATCGGTCGCTATGAGGCGCTCCTCTGGGACCGCATGGAGGACTTTTCGACCCTGCTCCTCGGCGAAACCGGCACCGGCAAGGGCGCGGCGGCCGCGGCCATCGGCCGCTCCGGCTACATCCCCTTTGATCCAGGTCGGGGGACCTTCAGCGAAAGCTTCACCCGCAACTTCATCAGCCTCAACCTCTCCCAGTTCCCGGAAACACTCATCGAGTCGGAACTCTTCGGCCACAAGAAAGGGTCCTTTACCGGCGCCATCGGCGACCACACCGGGGTCTTTTCTCGCTGCACCCCGCATGGCTCGATCTTCCTCGACGAGATCGGTGACCTCTCCATCCCGGCCCAGATAAAACTCCTGCAGATCCTGCAGGAGCGCAACTTTGTCCCGGTTGGCAGCCATGAACGCCAGCGTTTCCACGGCCGGGTGATCGCCGCCACCCATAAACCCCTCGATGCCATGCGCCGCGCCGGACTCTTCCGCGACGACTTCTACTATCGACTCTGCTCCGACATCGTCACCATGCCATCGCTGCGCCAGCGCCTGCACGAGGATCCGCGCGAACTCGATGCGCTGGTCGATGGCATCCTGCGGCGGCTGCTCGGTCCTCAAGGAGGGGAGCTGACGGATTTTGTCGGCGCGGCTATCTTGCGCTCCGTCCCCGCCGACTATCCTTGGCCGGGAAATGTCCGCGAACTGGAGCAGGCGGTGCGGCGCATCCTTGTGACCAGCGACTATCGTGGCGAGCCCCCAGCGACAGCGACCGATGCCCAACAAAGACTCCTCTTCGCCATCAACGACGGCACCCTCAACGCCCAGCAACTCCTGACAAGCTATTGCCACCTCCTCTATCGGCGCCATGGCACCTACGAGGAAGTGGCTCGGCTTACCAATCTCGACCGGCGCACGGTCAAAAAATACCTGACCAACTAGAACAACAGCCGGCGCACACCCTCCCGCAATATTCACCGCCAGCGCCAGCGCAACAGGCGGAACCAGCTCCAGGTCAACCACGTCGCCGCCAGCCGGCCGCCGGCGTGATCGGTCAACCGCTCCAAGTAGCGGTCGTAACGGGCCAGCTGGGTTAAAGGTCCGCTCCCCGGCGGCTGCCCATGGCGGAAGTTGCGCCGCAGATCGAGGAAGAGGGCCAGTTGCCAGCCCTGGGAACGGACGTAGCCGCCGGTGCCGAGCCAGATCTCCCAGCGCGCCCGCCATGGCTGTGCGCGCATGAAAACGTCGATGCCGGCGAGGAGGGGGCCGAGGTGCAGGCGCCGGGTGCGATCCTGGCGGCGATAAAGTTCGCCGATAGTGGCGAAGAAAGGGGTACAGCCGAGGACGGCGAAGTTCATGACGATGGCACTGAGGACTTGGCGCGCGTAGAGCCCCTCGACTTCGAACCTTCTGGCCGAGGTCACGATCTCCCGCGGCAGCAGGAGCCAGCGACCGGCGGCAAAGACACGGGCGGCGAGACGGTCGTCTTCGAGGAGCGGCAGTTCGTCGTCGTAGCCGCCGAGGGCATGGAAGAAATCCTGTCGCAGGAAAAAACCCTGATCGCCGTGGAGACAGCCGGGACGGTTCAGCCGCGCCTTGGCCTCGTAAAAGTAATAAGGGAAGGACGGGGCGGCATCTGCCCGGGCGAAACGCAGGGCAAAGCGTCCGGCAACGCGCGGACCGGCCGCAGTCAGGGCGGTGAGGCCGACGGCCAGGGCATCGGCGGCGGGAAAGGAGCAGTCGGCGTGGAGAAAGAGGAGGTAATCCCCGCTCGCTGCGGCGGCCCCGGCATTCATCTGCGCTCCCCGACCGCGCGAAGCGGAGAGGAACCGCGCCGGAAAGGGCAAGGTCGGCAGGAGTTGCGCCGCCAGCTCTGCCGAGCCATCGTCGGAGCCACCATCGCAGAGGAGGAGCTCGCAGTCGATCCCCTGCTGACGAACAAGGTCGGCAAGGAATTGCGGCAGAATGGCGGCCTCATTGAGAACCGGGACAATAATCGAGAGGCAAGGTGCGCGCATGCTTAGTCTCGGCGGCAAAGAGGGAGCGTCCTTGATACCTCTCCGCAACGCCCTTGTCAATCGTGACATACGCCAGTGTTGGCAGCGGGGCGGCAAATCTGCTACAGTGCAGCCAACTTTTTCGGATAAAGGAAACCAACCATGCCCAAGGCAGCCAAAACCTCCACCAGAAAACCGGGGCTGAAAGCCCTCGGCCTCACGACCGCCTACCCCGACCAGTATGACCCGCGCTTGCTCGAAATTTTCGCCAACCGGCACCCCAAACGCGACTCCTGGACCCTGCTGGAGTGCAGCGAGTTTACCAGCCTCTGCCCCATCACCGGCCAACCCGACTGGGCGACGATTCTGATCCGTTACGTTGCCGATGCCCAGATGGTCGAATCGAAATCCCTCAAGCTCTATCTCCACGGTTTTCGCAATCGCGGCGATTTTCACGAGGATGTCGTCAACGTCATCCTCGACGACCTGCGCGCCGCCATGGTCCCCCGCTATATCGAAGTCCTCGGCATTTTCCATCCCCGTGGCGGCATCGCCATCCACCCCTTCGTCAACTGGGGGAGCCCCACGGAACGCCGCGACGCCCCCGGCCAGAGCTGGGCCGACTACGCCCGAGTGCGCCGCGACACCATGCCCCTTACCGAGACGCTGGAGCTTGGTAAGCATCTGCGCTGAGCGAACCCCTCGCCAACAGAAAAAGAAAAGGCGAACCGAAAACGGTTCGCCTTTTCTTTTTGCATGGATGTAACCGCAGCCTCTAGACCCCGGCGCGCTGACGCAGGGAAGCGGCGCGGTCGGTTTTCTCCCAATTGAACTCGGGGAGCTCGCGGCCGAAATGGCCATAGGCGGCGGTCTTTTTGTAGATCGGGCGCAACAGGTCGAGCTGTTCGATAATGGCGCGCGGACGCATATCGAACTCGGCGGCGACCAGTTCGGCGAGACGATCCTCGGAGATCTTGCCGGTGCCGAAAGCATGGACCATGATCGAAACCGGCTGGGCAACGCCGATGGCGTAGGCCACCTGCACTTCGCAACGGTCGCAGAGACCGGAAGCAACGAGATTCTTGGCGACGTAACGTCCCATATAGGCGGCGGAACGGTCGACCTTGCTCGGGTCCTTGCCGGAGAAGGCACCGCCGCCATGGCGCCCCATGCCGCCGTAGGTATCGACGATGATCTTGCGCCCGGTCAGGCCGCAATCGCCCATAGGGCCGCCGACGACAAAACGCCCGGTGGGGTTGATGAAGTAGCGGGTCTTGGCATCGAGGAGATGGGCCGGGATGACCTTGCGCACGACCTCTTCGATGATCCCTTCCTCGATGCGCTTGTGGGTGACTTCGGGGGTGTGCTGCGAGGAGATGACCACGGTGTCGACACGGGCCGGAAGACCATTGATGTACGCGATGGAGACCTGCGACTTGGAGTCGGGGCGGAGGAAATCAAGAATATTGGCCTTGCGCACGGCGGCCAATTTCGCCACCAGCTGGTGGGCGAGCTGGATCGGCATCGGCATGAGCTCGGGGGTTTCGTTGCAGGCATAGCCGAACATCAGCCCCTGATCGCCGGCCCCCTGCTCCTTGTGCAGCCCTTCCCCTTCCGTCACCCCCTGGGCGATATCGGGGGACTGCTTGTCGATGGAGACGAGGACGGCGCAGGTGTCGGCATCGAAGCCCATGGCCGAGTCGGTGTAGCCGATGTCGCGGATGGTCTGACGGACGATCTCGGGATATTCGATGCGGGCGTTGGTGGTGATCTCGCCGGCAACCACGGCCATACCGGTGGTCACGAGAGTTTCGCAGGCGACGCGCGATTTGGAATCCTGGGCCAGGATGGCGTCGAGGATGGCATCGGAGACCTGGTCGGCAACCTTGTCGGGATGACCTTCGCTGACGGACTCGGAAGTAAAAAGATAATCGTTCATCGACATGGGGACTCTCCTGCTGCGAGGTGAAAAAACGCCGTATCCTAAAGGCAAAAGCGCGCTGGTGTCAAGATTTACGTTGTGGCGCTTTACGTGGCGGAGCTACAGACCGAAACGGGCAAAGAGCTCGGGGAAGCGCCGCGCCATTTCGGTTTCGAGACACTCACTGACCTCGCGGGCGGTGGGGAGCTGCATGAGCCGTTCCAGGAGGCGCACGCCATCGGCATGGCGGACCTGACGCAGAACGCGTTTGACCCGGGGTATTTCCACGGCGTTCATCGACAGTTCGTTGAAACCGAGAGCGAGAAGCACCGGCACGCACATGGGGTCGGCCGCCATTTCGCCGCACATGCCGACGGCAATCCCCGCCTTGCGGCCGGCGCTGCAGGTCTGCCCGAGGGCGCGGAGAATGGCGGGATGGAGGGGGTTGTAGAGATAGGCGACATGCTCGTTCCCCCGATCGATGGCGAGGGCATACTGGATGAGGTCGTTGGTGCCGACGGAGAAGAAGTCGCACTCCCGCGCCAGCAGTTCGGCGATGAAGACGGCCGCCGGGGTTTCGATCATGATCCCCAGAGGGAGGGCTGGGTCGAAGGGGAGACCCTCCTGCCGCAGCTCGGCCTTGGCCTGTTCGAGGTGATCGCGGCAGGCACGCACCTCGGCCACCCCGGAGATCATCGGCAGCAGCAATCGCACCTTGCCGTGGGCCGAGGCGCGCAAGATGGCCCGGAGCTGGGTGCGGAAGAGGCGGACTTCCTTGAGGGAAAAGCGAATGGCGCGCAGACCGAGAGCCGGATTGGCCTCACCGGCCAGATTGATCTCGCTGACCAGTTTGTCGCCACCGACATCCAGAGTCCGGATCGTCACCGGTTGCGGCGCCATGCGCTCGACGATTTCGCGGTAGATCGCCAGCTGCTCCCCCTCACTGGGGGGAGCGCTGCGGTTCATGTAGAGGAATTCGGTGCGGTAGAGCCCGACCCCCTCCGCCCGGTTGGCCAGAGCCTGCGGCACATCGTCGGCCAGTTCGAGGTTGACGCGCAGGGTCAGCCGATGTCCGTCGAGGGTTTCCGGCGGCAGGTCGCGAAAGGCCTGGAGTTCCCGTTCGCGATAATCGTAGACCTGCTTTTTCCCGAGATATTCGCGGAAGGTTGCCTCGGTGGGGTTGACGATAACCACGCCGGCGCTGCCATCGACAATGACTGGCGCATCGGCAGGGACGAGCAGGGTTGCACTCTCCAGCCCGACGACGGCGGGGATACCAAGGCTTCTGGCGAGGATGGCAGTATGGGAGGTACGTCCGCCGACATCGGTGATGAAGCCGGTCACCAATTCACGGTCGATGAGGAGGGTATCTGCCGGGGAGAGGTCATGGGCGACCACCACGGCGGGGCGGACGACCTGTTGCAGGGTATGATGGGCAACGCCGGCAAGATTGCGCAGCAGGCGGTTGCCGACGAAATCGATGTCGCTGCGCCGTTCACGCAGATATTCATCCTCGATGCTGTCGAAGATGGTCCGGAAGCGCTGCAACGTCCGGCGCAATCCTCCTTCGGCATTGACGAACTGCTCGCGAATGGCGGTGATGGTCCCGCCGACAAGCATCTCGTCATCGAGGATGAGAAGGTGGGTGTCGATAATATAGAGATGCTCGGCCAGGGTCTGGTCCTGGACCCGGGCCCGCACCTCGCGCAGCTGCGTCCGGGCCAGCTCCAGCGCCTGGCGGAAATGGGCGATCTCTCCCTCGACCTCATCGGCACTGATCGCCCGTTCCACCGGAACCGGGCAACTGCCGCTGAGGACGTAGGCCGGCCCGATGGCGATTCCGGGGGAAACGCCGATGCCGATGAGGATCTGGTCACCAGCGGGATTATTCTTCTCCGAACTTGTCATCGATCAATTGCCTGACTGCCGCCATCGCCTCGGCGGCATCGTCGCCACCGGCGGCGACGAGGATTTTCGACCCTTGGGGGGCCGCCAGCATCAACAGTCCCATGATGCTCTTGCCATTGACCTCGAGGCCGTCGCGTTCGATGGTGACATCGGAGCGGAAACGGTTGACCGTCTGGACAAGTCGCGCCGCCGCCCGGGCATGGAGCCCAAGGCGATTCTGGATGGTGAATTCCTCCTTCAGCATAACCCTCCCGTCACGACAGCAGATAAAAGACGAACAATACGCCGGTGGCCACCCCGAGCATGAGCAAGAGGGGTGAGACACTGAGCCGACACAACCAACCGACCGCAGCCAGGGCCGGCAGGAGCAAGAGAACATAAACCAGGTGGGGCCCGTCCGTCCCGCTCAGAGTCGTGACGGTGACGAAAGCGCACAAGACCCCCAGGAGCAGGACCGTCACCTGCTTGAGCCTGACGGCCCAGTCGGGGAGGTCGTAGCGCGGCAGCTCGCCGGCGATACCGACGCCAAGTTTCAGCCCTAGCTGCAGCCCGCGCAGGCGGCAGTAAAGGTGGGGGAGATTGAAAAGAATCAGGAGCACCAGTGGAGCCCAGAGGCTTCCGTTCAGGGCAAAAAAAAGTGCCACGACGGCCGCCAGAGGCCGCAGCCCGCCCCAGAAGAAAGCGTCACCCATGGCAGCACAAGGGGATGCGAGGAGGGTCTTGAATTCACTGACCGGGAACTCCACTGCTTCCCCGGAGGCCGCCGCCGCTTCCAGATGCAGGGTCGCCCCGAGAACCGCCGGCGCGAGAAAGGGATGGGTATTGAAATATTCCGTGTGCCGGCCATAGGCGCGGACCAGGTCTTCGTCCCGATAAAGATAACGCAGGGCCGGCGCCATGACATAAAGGGCTCCGAGGCCCTGCAGGCGCTCGAAATTCCAGCTCGCCTGCAACAGCAGGGAACGCAGGAAGAGGCGCAGGACGATGGCGCGGGGGAAAGGAGTCGCTTCCATTACACCTCGGCAAAGAACCAGAAGAGCAGAAGTGCCGCAGCAAACGACGTCGCAAATATCGGCAGGGCGCGACGCAGGTTCAAGGTATTGATGAGCACGGCACTGCCGACCAGAAAAAAGGCCAGCCGCAGCCAGGGAGCCGCCGCTACGAAGACCGGCGCCAGTAACGGAGCCAACTGCCAGAGGAGCAGGGTGCCGCAGGCAACGACACTGAGATAACTCGCCAGGGCGGCGCCGACAAAATGTCCCAAGCCCAAAAAGTGGCTCCTTTCAACGGCCCCGAGTTGTCCGGCGGCGAGGGCCACCTCGGTGCGGCCGATGAGCCGCTGATTGCGCTGGCGGGCAAAGCGATCGCAGTATTGCCCCAGCTTGCCCAGAGGGAGGGCCAGTAAGAGACAGAGGACGACCAGGGGCAAGCCCCGCAGGCCCGCGGCCAGCGGTCCGGCGGTCACGACGAGAACGGTGGCGCCGACGGCCACCTGGGTATCGTCATGGGGGATCGCTGCCCCGACGGGGAGCCGGCTGAGCCAGAGGAGTTCGAGCAGGGTCCCGATCTCCAGCCCGACCAGAGGCGCACCCAGCAGCCATCCGGTAAAAGGAGCTGCGACCAGAGGTCGGGCCAGCATCCCCTGCAGACAGGCGGTGCGATCGAGTCCGCTCACGACAGCCACGCCCGCTCCGAGTAACCACGGCGAAGCGGTCACGCCTGCCCCCCCCCGTCGAGCAGCTTCTTCCAGTCACAATCGGCATCGCTCGGGAGGCAGCGGGAGGTAATTCTGACTCCGACCGCCTCGAGTTGGCGCAGATCGTCGAGTTCATTTTGATCGAGCGCCACGGTACAGGAGTAGCGTTCCTTGCCGGCGGCATAGTGCAGGTTGCCGAGA
>Ga0209212_1002955_pt1 | contig 23185 bp, 22 predicted proteins | sample RifGroC2_FD_183996 | JGI IMG/M metagenome (GOLD analysis project Ga0209212, IMG submission 183996) | Groundwater microbial communities from Rifle, Colorado, USA - Groundwater C2 (SPAdes) (version 2) | ecosystem: Environmental > Aquatic > Deep subsurface > Groundwater | place: Rifle, Colorado... | reverse complement strand
TCCCGTTTCCATGCCCGCCTCCTGTCAGGGTTATCTCCTGTCGGGTTATCGGCAGATTCGGCTCATTCTGGAGTAATTTCACCCAACAGGCGCACGAAACTGGCGTCCACCACTTTCGAATGCACCCATTATCGGGATTAAGGTTGACCAAAACGCCGCCAGCCTTTATCTTACGCGGTTCTTTTTGGTATAAATCCAAGGTGCTTGTGATGGGGTGTTTGCGATGGAGTTGACTGGCGCGGAGATACTGATCCGCTGTTTGCAGGAGGAGAAAGTTGAATATGTGTTTGGTTACCCCGGCGGGGCGGTGTTGTTCATTTACGACGCACTGTTTCAGCAGGATAAGGTCAAGCATATTCTGGTGCGCCATGAGCAGGCTGCGGTGCATGCGGCCGACGGCTATGCACGCTCTTCAGACAAGGTGGGCGTGGCGCTGGTCACCTCCGGGCCGGGGCTGACCAATGCCGTGACCGGTATCGCGACCGCGTACATGGATTCCACGCCGATGGTCGTCATCAGTGGCCAGGTGCCGACCGGCGCGATAGGTGAAGATGCCTTCCAGGAAGTCGATGCGGTGGGTATTACCCGTCCGTGCGTGAAGCACAATTTCCTGGTCAAGGACGTGAAGGACATCGCCTCGACCATCAAAAAAGCATTTTACCTCGCCAAGTCCGGGCGGCCCGGCCCGGTGCTGGTGGATATCCCCAAGGATGTGTCCAACCATAGAACCAACTTCGAATATCCGGCCAGCGTGAACATCCGCTCCTATCATCCGGCGGGCAAGGGCGACAGCGGGCAGATCAGACGCGCGGCGCAGATGTTGCTGGAAGCCAAGCGGCCGATGATCTATGCGGGCGGCGGCGTGGTGTTGTCCGACTCATCCGCGCAGTTGACCGACCTGGTGCGTTTGCTGGATTTCCCCTGCACCAATACGCTGATGGGCCTGGGCGGTTTTCCGGCCAGCGACAAGCATTTTGTCGGGATGCTGGGAATGCACGGCACCTACGAAGCGAACATGGCGATGCAGCATTGCGATGTGCTGCTGGCGGTCGGCGCGCGTTTCGACGATCGCGTGATCGGCAACGTCGAACACTTTGCCGAAGTGCCGCGCAGGATCATCCACATCGACATCGACCCATCCTCGATTGCCAAGCGTGTCAAGGTGGACTTGCCCATCGTCGGCGATGTGAAGCTGGTGCTCGATGAGCTGCTGGACGTGCTGCGCGGCGGCAAGCAGACGCCTAACACAGCGGATATGGCTGCATGGTGGAAGCAGGTGGACGAGTGGCGCGCCGTGGGTGGCGGGTTGCGCTACAAAAATTCCACCGAAATCATCAAGCCGCAATTCGTGATCGAGAAGCTGCATGAAATTACCGGCGGCGATGCGTTTATCACGACCGACGTCGGCCAGCATCAAATGTGGGCTGCGCAGTATTACAAGTTCGACAAGCCGCGCCGCTGGGTCACCTCCGGCGGCCTGGGTACGATGGGTTTCGGTTTGCCTGCGGCGATGGGCGTGCAGATGGTCAACCCCGGCGCAACGGTCGCCTGCATAACGGGCGAAGGCAGCATCCAGATGAACATTCAGGAGTTGTCCACCTGCAAGCAGTTCCATCTGCCGATCAAGATTATCGCCCTCAATAACGGCTATCTGGGCATGGTGCGGCAGTGGCAGGAGTTCTTCCACGGCAACCGTTACTCCGAGACTTACCTGAACGCGCTGCCGGATTTTGTCAAACTGGCCGAGGCTTATGGGCACGTCGGAATGCGCATCGAAAAACCTGCGGATGTCGAAGCGGCGTTGAAAGAGGCATTCGCGCTTAAAGACGACCTGGTGTTCATGGACTTCAGAACCGACCCGACGGAAAACGTATTCCCGATGGTACCCGGTGGCAAGGGTTTGTCGCAGATAATTCTGGCGGAGGAATTGTAATGCGGCACATTATTTCTCTGCTGATGGAAAATGAGGCGGGCGCATTATCGCGGGTGGCGGGGCTGTTCTCGGCGCGCGGCTATAATATCGAGTCCTTGTCGGTGGCGCCGACCGAAGATCCGACCCTGTCGCGCATGACCATCGTCACCAGCGGTTCGGATGCGATCATCGAACAAATCAACAAACAGCTCAACAAACTGGTGGATGTCGCGGCGGTGATGGACTTGAGCGAAGGCGAGCATCTCGAGCGCGAGTTGATGCTGGTCAAGGTGCGTGCCGAGGGCGATGCGCGTGAAGAATTGAAACGTATGGCGGATACTTTTCATGGGCGCATCATCGATGTAAACGAGCATATCTATACCATTGAGCTGACCGGCTCATGTGCAGAGCTGGACAGTTTTTTGAAGGCGATTGGCCGCAATTCGATTCTGGAAACGGTGCGCACCGGTGCTTCAGGTATCGGCTGCGGCGACAGGATTTTGAAACTTTAAGGCTTTGTAGGGTGGGCACGTTTCTTGTGCCCACCGTTCATCTGCCAACTAACGACTAATTTTTTATTTACCAAAGAGGGCAACATGAAAGTTTATTACGACAAAGACGCAGACCTTTCCCTGATCAAGGGCAAACAGGTAACCATCATCGGCTATGGCTCGCAAGGCCATGCCCACGCGCAGAACCTGAAGGAATCCGGCGTCAACGTGACGGTCGCGCTGCGCAAGGGCGGCGCATCCTGGGCCAAAGCCGAGGCCGCCGGACACAAGGTTGCCGAGATCGCCACTGCGGTGAAGGATGCCGATGTGGTGATGATGCTGTTGCCGGACGAGAATATGCCGGAGGTGTATCACGCCGACGTGGCAAAGAATCTGAAGTCCGGCGCCGCGCTGGCATTCGCCCACGGTTTCAATATCCATTACAACCAGATCGTGCCGCCCGCAAATGTGGACGTGATCATGATCGCGCCGAAGGGTCCCGGCCACACCGTGCGTTCCGAATACCTCAAGGGCGGCGGCGTGCCGACGCTGATCGCGGTGTATCAGGACAAGTCCGGCAAGGCCAAGGACATCGCGCTGTCATACTCGGCGGCGAATGGCGGCACCAAGGGCGGCGTGATCGAGACCAACTTCCGCGAAGAAACCGAAACCGACCTGTTCGGCGAACAGGCGGTGTTGTGCGGCGGCGCGGTGGAACTGGTCAAGGCCGGTTTCGAGACGCTGACCGAAGCCGGTTACGCGCCGGAAATGGCTTACTTCGAATGCCTGCACGAACTGAAACTGATCGTGGACCTGATGTACGAAGGCGGCATCGCCAACATGAATTACTCGATTTCCAACAATGCGGAATATGGCGAATACGTGACCGGCCAGCGCGTGATCGGCGACCAGGCGCGCGCGGCGATGAAGGAATGCCTGAAGAATATTCAGAACGGTTCCTACGCCAAGCAGTTCATCCTGGAAGGCCGCACCAACTACCCTGAAATGACCGCGCGCCGCCGTTTGAACGCCGAGCATCCGATTGAGGTAGTGGGCGGCAAGTTGCGCGCGATGATGCCGTGGATCGGCAAGAACAAGCTGGTCGATCAGTCGAAAAACTAGGAAGTGGGAAGTGGGGAGTGGGAAGTAGGAAAATCCCCCCCCCACTTCCTACTCCCCACTACCTACCCCCCCCATGAACCCATATCCCCATCCCATCATCGCCCGCGAGGGCTGGCCGTTCCTGATCGGCTCCATCGCCATTGCGTTGCTGTTATCCGCATTGGTCGGCGGCGTCATTGAGTTGCTGGCCTGGGTCGTCGTGCTGTTCGTGGTGCAGTTCTTCCGCGACCCGCCGCGTGAGATTCCGCAGGATGTCGGCGCGGTGCTGTCGCCTGCCGACGGGCGAGTCATCAAGGTCGAGCGTACGCAGGATCCCTACGGGCAACGCGAAGCGATTCTGATCAGTGTGTTTATGAACGTGTTCAACGTGCATTCCAACCGCAGCCCGGTGGGCGGCACGGTCGAGCAGGTGCAATATTTTCCCGGCAAGTTCGTGAATGCCGACCTCGACAAGGCGTCCGCAGAGAACGAGCGCAACGCGGTGGTGCTGAAGACCGCAGATGGGCAGACTGTGACCTTTGTCCAGGTGGCGGGGCTGATCGCGCGGCGCATCCTGTGCTACATCAAGGCCGGTGATACGCTGGCGCGCGGCCAACGCTATGGCTTTATCCGCTTTGGCTCGCGCGTGGACGTGTACCTGCCGCTGGACGCCGCCGTGAAAGTCAGCATCGGCGACAAAGTATCAGCAACCACCACTATTCTGGCGACATTGCCGCAGAATAGTTAACGGTTTTGCAGGTGCAAATTTATTCGCACGGGCAATGGGTGATGTGCGAATACCCACAGGGCACAAGAACCTCTGCGAGGTAAATTCGCACCTGCGAGAGCCGCCAGGAATAGCATGGAATTATGAAAAATTTTCGCCAACTGTTGTTTTTAGGTTAATCTGACCGCATGGACGAATTCGATACCCGCAAGCCGATGAATCTGCGCAGACGCGGCATTTATTTGCTGCCCAACCTGTTTACGACCGGCGCGCTGTTCGCCGGTTTCTACGCCATCGTTCAGGCGATGAATCAGCGCTTCGAGTTCGCGGCCGTGGCGATTTTCATCGCGATGGTGCTGGACGGGCTGGATGGGCGCGTGGCGCGGCTGACGCATACGCAAAGCGAGTTCGGTGCCGAGTATGACAGCCTGTCCGACATGGTTTCGTTCGGTGTCGCGCCGGCGCTGGTCATGTATGAATGGGCATTCAGAGGGCTGGGCAAATGGGGCTGGTTCGCCGCGTTCATTTATTGCGCCGCCACCGCGTTGCGCCTGGCACGCTTCAACACCAACATCGACGTGGTCGATAAACGTTATTTTCAGGGCTTGCCCAGCCCGGCCGCCGCCGCATTGGTCGCGGGATTCGTCTGGGTGATGCTGGATTACGGTTTCAAGGGCAGTCAATTGAGCTGGTATGCGGCGGCGCTGACGGTGTTTGCCGGTCTGAGCATGGTCAGCAACCTGCCGTTCTACAGTTTCAAAGACCTGAACATGCGCAAGAGCGTGCCATTTCTGGTGATCTTCCTGATCGCGCTGTTCTTCATCCTGATTTCCAGTTACCCGCCCGGCGTGTTGTTCGCCTTGTTCCTGGGCTATGCCTTGTCCGGCTACGTGCTGTGGGTGTGGCGCCTGCGCAAAAAACAACAGCCCATTGCCTGAGACCCCCTTGCTTGAGACAACGAAACTGGTAATATTCGCTCCATGCATTTCTCCACGCACATCGCGACACTCCACTCCACGTTCAGCCTGCTGGCCGCGCTGCTGCTGCGCGGCGTGCGCTAACTATCATTCCCACAATTTGAAGCAATATGCGCGACAACCTTAAGCGGTTGCGCAGGTTTAACCTATTTTCATTGGAGTTTTTATCATGCCAAATAAAATGCCAAATAAAATGCCGAATAAAATGCCGAATAAAACGACTGACAAATTGATTATTTTTGACACCACTTTGCGCGACGGCGAGCAGAGCCCCGGCGCGGCGATGACCAGGGAAATGAAAATCCGCATTGCGCGCCAGTTGGAAAAGCTCGGCGTGGACGTGATCGAGGCGGGTTTTGCCGCCGCCAGCCCGGGCGATTTCGAGGCGGTGAAAGCGGTCGCCGAAACCGTGAAAAATTCCACGGTATGCTCGCTGGCGCGCGCCGGCGAGAACGACGTGCGTCGTGCCGGCGAGGCGATCAAGCCAGCCAAATCCGGGCGCATCCATACCTTTATCGCCACCAGCCCGATCCACATGCAGCACAAGCTGCGCATGTCCGAGGATCAGGTGGTCGAGCGCGCGGTCAGCGCGGTGAAGTGGGCGCTCGAATATACCGACGATGTGGAATTCTCCGCCGAGGATGCGGTGCGCTCGGAGATGGATTTTCTGGTGCGCGTGTTCGATGCGGTGATCAAGGCCGGAGCCAAAACCATGAACGTGCCGGACACGGTGGGCTATTCCATTCCCGCCGCATGGGGCGAGCGCATCCGGCAATTGATCGAGCGTGTGCCGAATTCGGACAAGGTGGTCTGGTCCACGCATTGCCACAATGATCTTGGCTTGGCGGTGGCGAATTCCCTGGCCGCCGTGATGAACGGCGCGCGCCAGGTCGAGTGCACCATCAACGGCCTCGGCGAACGCGCCGGCAATGCCTCGCTGGAAGAAGTGGTGATGGCGGTCAGGACGCGGCGCGACATATTCAATCTCGACACGCGCATCGACACCACGCAGATCGTGCCGACCTCCAAGCTGGTCTCCAGCATCACCGGCTACCCGGTGCAACCGAACAAGGCGATCGTCGGCGCGAACGCTTTTGCGCACGAATCCGGCATCCATCAGGACGGTGTGCTCAAGCACCGCGAGACTTACGAGATCATGCGTGCCGAGGATGTGGGCTGGAATGCCAACAAGCTGACCCTGGGCAAGCTCTCCGGGCGCAATGCGTTGCGTCAGCGCTTTGCCGCGCTGAATATCGAGTTCGACTCGGAAGAGGCGTTCAATGCCGCGTTCCAGCGTTTCAAGGAACTGGCGGACCGCAAGCACGAAATCTTCGATGAGGACTTGCAGGCGCTGGTGAGCGACGAGGCGGTGGCGCAGGTCAGCGAGCATTACCGTCTGGTCTCGTTGCGCGCCCATAGTGAAACCGGCATCTTGCCCGCTGCAAAGGTGGTGATGGGTATCGGCGGCGCGCAACATGACGCCGAGGCGCAAGGCGGCGGGCCGGTGGATGCGACCTTCCAGGCCATCGAAAAAATTGTGCACAGCGGTACCGAATTGCAGTTGTACTCGGTAAACAACATCACCAGCGGCACCGATGCGCAGGGCGAGGTGACGGTGCGCCTGGCCAAGGGCGATCGGATCGTCAACGGGCAGGGCGCGGACACCGATATCGTGGTGGCTTCCGCCAAGGCTTATCTGAATGCGCTCAACAAATTGCACAACAAGCTGGAGCGCGCCCACCCGCAGTTGTAAAACTTCCGGCGGGTTGACCGTCTGGGCATGCGGTACACCTTGGGCGAATCTGTCCCTGATCGAATAAGCCCAACCGTTGCCAACATCCTTAAGCATTCCTTAAGCTGACCGCGCTATCTTGCGCTTGCAAAAAACACCCGGGGTAATGCTGCTTTCTGTTTGGAATGAGGCGGCAGGCACGCCAGTTATCTGGTACTCAGCTGGATGTTAGTGCGCTGTTTATATGAATTTCCGTTATTCCGTCAAATTTTACTGGAGGTTATCTTGAAGAAAATATTGCTGGGTGCCGTATCCTTGCTGGCCTCACTGGGAGCCAATGCAGGCTTGATCGAGTGCTCCATCATTCCGAAGTCGCAATGCCCGCACGCTGAATTTTCCGGCAAAAATCTGGCGCAGGCCAATTTGCAGGAAGCGCATCTTCTTGAAGGCGATCTGTCGCGCGCCGACCTGACCAAGGCGAATCTCAAGGGGGCGAATATTTTTCACGGCAAGCTGGTGGGCGGCAATTTCACCGAAGCGGACATGACCGACATCACGCTGTATAACGCCGACCTGACCGGCGCCAACCTGACCGGGGCAAACATGACGCGCGCCAAACTCAAGGGCGCAAATCTCAGCGAAGCCAATTTGACCGACACCGATTTGACCGACGCGGAGATTGATAATGTAAAGTTTGGTAAGGCCATTTTCTGCCGCACCACGATGCCGAACGGCATCGTGAACAGCGGCGCGAACTGCCCCGCCAAAAAGGCCGCGAAGACCGATCAGGATGTTGCTGCGGAGGGTTCCATCAACGGCTGCATGATCCAGCCGCGCACGGTGTGCATGAATGCCGCGCTGGCCGAGGCCAATCTGGGCTCCGTCAATCTTTCCGGCGCGCAACTCTTCATGGGCAATCTCGCGCAAGCCAACCTGTTCAAGGCCAATCTCGGCAAGGCCAATTTGACCGAAGCCAATCTGGCGCGCGCCAATTTGACCCGCGCCAACCTGTCGCAAGCCAACCTGACCGAAGCCAATCTGAACAAGGCGATGTTGCGTGGCGCGCAACTGGAGCGTGCCAATTTGACCGGTGCGATCCTGTTGAACGCCGACCTGACCGATGCCGACCTGAGCGGCGCCAATATCGCCGATACCACGCTGACCGGCGCGACTTTTTGCAATACGGTCATGCCCAACGGCACGGTGAATAACAGCGGTTGCCGGGTTGAAAAAACGGAACCCGTTGCCGAGCCGGTGAAACCCAGGAGCAAGTAATCGGGTGGCGGTCTTGAACAGCAAGGGCACGCAGCGCGTACCCTTTATTTTGTGTGCCGATCAACGGAAGGTGTTTTTATAATTAGCGGTGGAATATTGTAGGGGCGCGATTTATCGCGCCCCAGCCCATTCATACATCAGAAGAAGGGCGCGATAAATCGCGCCCTGCCGAATTTGACCCCTGAAATAAAATTATTTACGCCGAGAGCTTCAATGCGGTCAGCGCAAGCCGTTTGCCGAGCGCCATGCACAGTTTTTTCTCGGCTTCCGTGATCGGCTGGGCGCTGGCAAGCCCCGCCACATGGCTTGCGCCATACGGCGTGCCGCCGCTTTGCGTGGTGTTGAGTTCCGGTTCGGAGTAGGGCAGGCCGACGATGATCATGCCGTGATGCAGCAATGGCAGCATCATCGATAGCAGGGTGCTTTCCTGTCCGCCATGCATGCTGCCGGTGGAAGTAAACAGCGCGGCCGGTTTTCCGGCCAGCGTATGCTTCATCCACAAACCGCCGGTACCGTCCCAGAAGTATTTCATCGCGGCGGCCATGTTGCCGAAACGGGTGGGGCTGCCCAAGGCGAGGCCGATACATTCTTCGAGATCGCATAATCCGGCATAAGGCGCGCCGTCGGCCGGAATGCCGGCCTCGGTTGCCTCGCATACCGCAGAAACTTTCGGCACGGTGCGCAGCCGGGCGCGCACCCCATCCACCTGTTCCACGCCGCGCGCAATGAGTTGTGCCATTTGGCGCGTGGCGCCGTGCTGGCTGTAATACAGCACCAGGATTTCTTTGTCGGTTATCATGCGCGCATTATAGGGAAACGAATTGGCCATGCAAAAGAATTGGCGGGACTTTTTGAATTTCATGCGTTTCATTGTGATGCGCTTCAATCAGGATGGCTGCATGCAGATTGCGGCGAGCCTGACCTTTACCACGCTGCTGTCGCTGGTACCCCTGATCACCATTGCCTTGACCTTATTCTCGGCGTTCCCGGTGTTCGAGGATTTCTCCAATCAGATCAAGATCTATTTGCTCAATAACCTGATGCCGGAGATGGCGGGAAAGATCATTACGGAATACATGCAGCAGTTTGTCGATAGCGCGGCGCGTTTGACGGCGGTTGGTATTGCTTTTCTGGTGGTGACGGCGATCATGATGATGCTCACCATCGATCAGGCATTCAATGCCATCTGGCGGGTGGCGCGCCCGCGCCCGTTGCTCAAACGGCTGGTTGTTTACTGGGCGGTGCTTACCCTCGCGCCGTTGCTCATCGGCGCGAGCCTGTCGCTGACCTCGTGGTTGGTCGGATTGTCGATGGGCTATGCCGAACACGTCCCGGTATTCGGTGTGGGTGTGCTGAAGATATTGCCGGTGCTCTTTACCACGCTGGCGTTCACCCTGTTGTACCGGCTTGTGCCGAATCGCTATGTGCCGCGCGCGCACGCATTGATCGGGGCAATCGTGGCTGCCCTCATTTTTGAGTCCATGAACCTTGTGTTCGGTTATTACATCAGCCATTTCCCCACCTACAAGCTGGTGTATGGCGCATTCGCCAGCGTGCCGATTTTCCTGATGTGGATTTATTTGTCCTGGCTGACTATTCTGATCGGCGCGGTGATCGCGGCATCGTTGTCGCATTGGCGCGCTCCCGTGATACGGAACTTGTCATCGGCTATCCAGTTGCTGAATGCGTTGCGTGTGCTGCAAATCCTGGTGAATGGTTTGCAACAGGGCAAAGTAAACACTTTCCCGGAATTATCCAGATCGTTGCATCTCGGTTATGACGTGCTGGAAAAAATTCTTGAAAAGTTGGCGAGTGCCGATATTGTGCGCAAAGCAGAGGGCCAAGGCTGGCTGTTGATGCGTGATGCAAACCATATTCGCGCCACCGAATTGCTGCGCCTGTTCGTGCTGGACCACAGCGCACTACCCGTTGAGCAGAGTGACGATCCATTGCAGCAATGGCTTGCCGGTTATGCCGGGCAGCTTGATCAAAGTGCCGATCTGACTTTGCAGGAGCTTTTCGCGCGTAACGTGGAGCCTGCCCAGCCTGTTTTATGAACCCTGTGCAGATGTCGCGCATCAGCCGAAAAAATATGATTTTGCGGCCATCTGAATTTTGAGGGCAGGGCGTTTTACGGTATCATCTCGCCTTACGAAAAACATTTGTCCGGGCATCCGCATGACCAAGTACATCTTCATTACCGGCGGCGTTGTCTCTTCCCTTGGGAAGGGCATTGCCGCCGCTTCGCTTGCGGCCATCCTCGAATCGCGCGGCCTCAAGGTCACGATGCTCAAGCTTGATCCCTACATCAACGTCGATCCGGGCACCATGAGCCCGTTCCAGCACGGCGAGGTGTTTGTCACCGAGGACGGCGCGGAGACCGACCTGGATCTGGGGCATTACGAGCGCTTCATTTCCGCGAAGATGCGCAAGGCCAATAATTTCACCACCGGGCAGATATACGACAGCGTGATCCGCAAGGAGCGGCGCGGCGAATATCTGGGCAAGACGGTGCAGGTGATCCCGCATATCACCAACGAGATCCAGGCATTTATTGAACGCGGCGCGGCGGCTTCGCTCGACGGCAAGGCCGATGTGGCGATTGTCGAAATCGGCGGCACGGTCGGCGACATCGAGTCGCTGCCGTTCCTCGAAGCGGCGCGGCAAATGGGCTTGCGCATGAGCCGTAATCAGGTCGCCTATGTGCATCTGACCCTGGTTCCCTACATTGCCACCGCCGGCGAATTGAAGACCAAACCGACGCAGCACAGCGTGCAGAAATTGCGCGAGATCGGTATTTTCCCCACCGCGCTGGTGTGCCGTGCCGACCGGCCTATTCCCGACGACGAGCGCGCCAAAATTTCGCTGTTCGCCAATGTGCGCGAAGAGGCCGTGATCTCGATGTGGGATGTGGACAGCATCTACAAGGTGCCGCAAATGCTTAACCAGCAGGGCCTGGATCGTATCGTCTGCGAAGAGCTGGGATTGGACCTGCCGCCCGCCGACCTGTCGGTGTGGGCGAAACTGGTGACTGCGCTGGAAAACCCGCAGCATCAAATCACCATCGGCATGGTCGGCAAGTATGTCGATCTGACCGAATCCTACAAGTCGCTGATCGAGGCGTTGCGCCATGCCGGCATCCACACCTCAACCCAGGTGAATATCGAATATATTGATTCCGAGGATATCGAAACCTTCGGCACGCAAGGTCTGGCGCACTTCGACGCGATTCTGGTACCGGGCGGTTTCGGCAAGCGCGGTACGGAAGGAAAAATTGCCGCGATCCGTTTTTCGCGCGAAAACAAGATACCGTATCTGGGCATTTGCCTCGGGATGCAACTCGCGGTGATCGAGTATGCGCGGCATGTCGCGGGCATGGCCGACGCGAACAGCACCGAATTCACCCCGGAATCCGAACATCCGGTGGTGGCGCTGATCACCGAATGGCGCGACCGCGACGGCAAGGTGGAGACGCGCAGCAGCGATTCCGATCTGGGGGGCACCATGCGCCTCGGTTCACAACGCTGCCCGGTCAAGCCCGGCACGCTGGCGCAGCGCATCTATGGTGACGAAGTGAACGAGCGGCACCGCCATCGCTATGAGGTGAACAACCATTACGTGCCCGCGCTGGAAAAAACCGGGCTGGTTATTTCCGCACGCACCCCTTCCGAGGATTTGCCGGAGATCATGGAGCTTCCACAAGCCATGCACCCGTGGTTCGTCGGCGTGCAGTTCCATCCCGAGTTCACCTCCACCCCGCGCGCCGGGCATCCGCTGTTCAAAGCTTTTGTCGAAGCGGCTTTGCAGCGTCAGAAGACAGATGACAGAAGGCAGAAGACAGGGGTGGCTGCGTGAAGCTATGCGGATTTGATGTCGGGCTGGATCGCCCGCTGTTCCTGATTGCCGGGCCTTGCGTGATTGAATCACAGCAGATGGCGCTGGATACCGCCGGGCAGTTGCAGGAAATCTGCCGCGAATTGAATCTGCCGTTTATTTACAAATCTTCCTACGATAAGGCCAACCGCAGCTCCGGCAAGTCGTTTCGCGGCTTCGGCCTGGATGCCGGACTGAAAATTCTCGGCGAAGTGAAGGCGCAACTCGGCGTACCGGTGCTGACCGACGTGCATGGTATCGACGAAATCGCGCCGGTCGCGGCGGTGGTGGACGTGCTGCAAACCCCGGCGTTCCTGTGCCGCCAGACCGATTTCATCCAGGCCGTGGCGAGTGCGGGCAAGCCGGTGAACATCAAGAAGGGGCAGTTTCTGTCGCCGTGGGATATGCAGAACGTGGTAGAAAAAGCGCGCGACGCCAGCGGCCAGAACAACATCATGGTGTGCGAGCGCGGCGCGTCGTTCGGCTACAACAACCTGGTGTCGGACATGCGCTCGCTGGCGGTGATGCGCAACACCGGCTGCCCGGTGGTGTTCGATGCCACGCATTCGGTGCAGTTGCCCGGCGGGCAGGGAACGGTCAGCGGCGGACAGCGCGAATTCGTGCCGGTGCTGGCGCGCGCCGCCGTGGCGGCGGGAATTTCCGGCCTGTTCATGGAAACGCACCCCGACCCGTCCAGGGCGTTGTCCGACGGGCCGAATGCCTTTCCGCTCGGGCACTTGAAAGCATTGTTAAAGACGTTGATGGCGCTGGATGCAACCGTCAAGCGGCAGGGGCTGATCGAAGAGAACGTAAACTTGCGTAGTGCTTGAAAAAATAATTTAGCCACGGATTAACACGGATGAAACACAGATTAACCCGTGCAATCATCCGTGTGTATCCGTGTTAATCCGTGGCTAGTTTCCGTTTTGGATTTAAGTTAAGGAAAAAATCATGAGTGCAATCGTTGATGTCATCGCCCGCGAAATTCTGGATTCGCGCGGCAATCCCACCGTGGAGGCGGATGTGTTGCTGGAATCCGGCGTGATGGGGCGCGCCGCCGTGCCGTCCGGCGCTTCCACCGGCACCAAGGAGGCGGTGGAGCTGCGCGATGACGACAAACAGCGCTACCTCGGCAAAGGCGTGCTGAAGGCGGTGGAATATGTGAATACCGAGATCGCCGAAGCGATCATCGGCCTGGACGCGGCGGAACAAGCCTTTGTCGACCAGACCATGATCGAACTGGACGGCACGGAAAATAAAGCGCGCATCGGCGCAAATGCGATTCTCGCGGTGTCGATGGCGGTGGCGCGTGCCGCGGCCGAGGAAAGCGGCCTGCCGCTGTACCGCTATCTGGGCGGCGCAGCGCGCATGGAAATGCCGGTACCGATGATGAACATCATCAATGGCGGAGCGCATGCCACCGGTGGCGCGGACATTCAGGAATTCATGATCATCCCGGTAGGCAGCCAGAGCTTCCGCGAGGCGCTGCGCTGCGGCGCCGAAGTGTTCCATCACCTGAAGAAAATTCTCCATAGCCGCGGCCTCAGCACCACGGTGGGCGACGAGGGCGGCTTTGCGCCTGCCCTGGGTTCCAACGAGGCCGCGCTGAAAGTCATCGTGGAAGCCATCGAGGCGGCAGGGTATGTGCCCGGTGCGGACGTGGCGATCGGCCTCGATGCTGCCGCCTCGGAATTTTATAAGGATGGCCAGTACCATTTGAAGGCGGACGGGCTGACCCTGAACTCCGCACAGATCATCGACCTGTACGCCGCCTGGGTGGATAAATATCCGATCATCAGCATCGAGGACGGCATGAGCGAGCATGACTGGGACGGCTGGAAACAGCTCACTGCGCGCCTCGGCAAGTCCATCCAGCTGGTGGGCGACGATGTGTTCGTGACCAACACAAAAATATTGCGCGAAGGCATCCGCCAGGGTCTGGCGAATTCCATCCTGATCAAGGTCAACCAGATCGGCACGTTGACCGAAACTTTTGCCGCCATCGAGATGGCCAAGCGCGCCGGTTATACCGCCGTGATTTCGCATCGATCCGGTGAGACCGAGGATTCCTTCATCGCCGACCTCGCGGTCGCCACCAACGTGATGCAGATCAAGACCGGCTCAATGTCGCGCTCCGACCGCATGGCGAAATACAATCAGCTGCTGCGCATCGAAGAAGACCTGGGCGATACCGCCTCCTATCCGGGGCGCGAGGCGTACTATCAACTGGGTTAATTTCAATTCTGTTTCACCTTTGAACTGAAATTGGAATAATGCGCCGTGCGGTCACGCTGATACTGCTCGTTCTGCTGCTGTTGTTGCAGTACCCGCTATGGCTGGGCAAAGGTGGCTGGCTGAAGGTATGGGATATGAATCGCCAGGTCGGGGCGCAGCAACAGGCCAACCAGCAGACCCGGGCGCGCAACGCCTTGCTGGATGCCGAAGTGCGCGATCTCAAACAGGGCACCGAAGCCATCGAGGAACGCGCGCGCAGCGAGATGGGCATGATCAAGCGTGACGAAATTTTTTTTCAGATTCTGGAAAAACCATCCGCACAGATAGCAGAGAAGCAGGCAGCGCCATCGCCTGCTTCTGCTGTTTCCGGCACTCACAGATAATGCATATCCAATTTTGTGATGGATTGCTGGATGATGTTTTTCCAGAGTTAAACCGCATTTTGTAATTGACGAGCCGCTATCGGAAGAGATTCAATACAGCGGATCCCTCCGTCAAGACAATAATGCATCGAGTTTAAGAGGGTAATCTTTCACATGCAGCGGAACGGTGTTGTCGCCGGCCAAAACTGTTAGTGCAATGAAACCACTCAAGTCCGGTGAGTGAAACGGCAAGAATTTTGCGTGCCATTGCCGCTTGTCACAGCGGTCGATCAAGCTCCTGATCAATCATTGACACCGGGTCTTCTATGGGCTCAAGGTGGGTCGTGACATGCGCATGAGGTAAGGCGTTGCGGATATCCACCTCGATACGCTCCGCCCAATCGTGACCCTGCTGCACCGTCCAGCGCCCCGGCACCAGAACGTGCAAGGTCACGAAGGTGCGGCTGCCCGCCTGGCGGGTGCGCAGGGCATGAAAATCCAGCCCTTGCCGGCGATACTCCGCCAACAGCGTCTCGATTTGCATAAGCTTTTCCACGGGCAATGAGACATCCATCAAGCCGGCAGCCGAGCGGTTCATGAGATGCCAGCCAGTCCAGACGATGTTCGCCGCAACGACAAGAGCAATGATCGGATCGAGCCAGAGCCAGCCGGTCAGCCAGACCAGACTCACGCCGACAATCACCCCAGCCGAGGTCCACACATCTGTCATCAGGTGGTGCGCGTCGGCTTCCAGAGTTATCGAATTGCGTTTTTTCCCCACCTCCAACAAGATGCGGGCTGTAGCAAAATTGATGGCCGATGCTACCACGGACACCAGCAACCCGACCCCGACCGCTTCGAGTGGCGCGGGATTGATCAGGCGGTCAACGGCGGCATAACCAATGGCGAGAGCCGCCAACAGGATTAAAAAACCCTCAAAAGCACTGGAAAAATATTCGGCCTTGCCGTATCCGTGGGCATGTTCATCGTCGGCGGGAAGCTCCGCCAACGTCAGCATCCAGAGCGCCATCATCGCTCCCGCGAGGTTAACAAAGGACTCGATGGCGTCAGACAGCAGCCCGACCGAGCCGGTCATTTTCCACGCCACGCCCTTCAGCAGGATGGTGGCAATGGCCGCCGCGATGGATAGCCATGCGTAGCGTTTCAGTGATGTGTTCTGCATGGTTTCGGTTTCCTAATCAGAGCTGCTTGGGCGAACCAAGAAGAAGATAGTCAATCGTCGTCATCGCGCCCTTTGCGATCCCGTTTCCCTTCATGCTTGCCCCGCCTTTCTCCACCGCCGCCCCGGATGTCGCGCTCATTGGCGTTGCGGTGGCATTCGACGCAATCTCCATTACCGGCAAATCCAGCTCCGCAGCACGGCCGCGCAAGGCATGATAGTCAAGCCAATGACGCCAGAAGCCGAGAAAGATCGCCAGTTGCAGCACGATTCCCGACGCAATCCAGAGTAATAAAGAGAGCGAAGTCATGGATTTATGCTACCTCAATGATCACGTTTCGCCTGAATCTCCTGCCTTGGAAACGGCTCCACTGGTGGTGTGAAATAGAAGAAAAATTTATGCTGCCACCGGCGAGGTTGCTACCCCTTGGTCTTGGTCAAAAATACCGTGATTTCTTCGCGGTCATGGTAAAGCTGCTTCGCAATCATTTTGTAATTGATGCCTTCCTCGTCCAAGCGAGTGCGGATGCCGCCCAGCGCGCTGTCGAGTGCGACGACGCGCTGCTTCATCGGCAGTTTCAGGTTGAAAATCGCGTGCTTGCACCAGCCTGCCGCAAACCACTCTTCGATCAACTTGGCGACTTTGGAGGGTTTTTCCACCATGTCGCATACCAGCCAGTCCACCGCTTTGCGCGGTGCGTATTTGAAGCCGTCCTGCTTGAGATGCTCGACCAGCGGGTGCTTCGCCAGTACGCCCTTCATCGGGCCGTTGTCCACCGCCGTCACGCGGATGCCGCGCTTGACCAGTTGCCAGGTCCAGCCGCCGGGTGCGGCGCCGAGATCGACAGCCGTCATGCCTTGCCGCAATAAACGCGTCTGTTCGCTGCGATCCATGAACACCTCGATGGCCTCGGCCAGTTTCATCGTCGAGCGGCTCGGCGCTTCGGCGGGCATGGACTGGCGCACGATGCCCATGATTGTTGTTGCGCTGTTGTGCGGATCGCTGGTGCCGATCAACGCTGAGGATTTGCCAGAAAAGTTGCCAGCGAAGAAGATGTGCAGGCGCGGCAACTGTTGGTTGGTGTTCTGGATATTGTCCTGCAAGCGGCCCTGTTCGCGCAGCGCGCTTTCCAGCAGCGGCTGAAAACGGCGGGTGAAGGTGGACAGCAGTTTTCCCTCGTTGGTATCCGGCGCTTCCAGCCATAGCGCGCCGAAGCTGCCGGGCAGGGTGGCGATGGCGGCGAGGATCGGGGTCAGGCGGTCGCGCTCGGACAGTGATTCGATGGTGTGATGCAGCCGGATCAACTGGCGCGCGAAGATCAGCTCGCGGTAAGACGGCTTCTGTTCGTTGAGCGCGATCACGACATAGCCGCTGTCGGCGACGATGGCGGGTTGCTCGATGCCGATGATGGGTTTTTGTTGCATCGCCTGGCGCAGGGCTTCCTGCGCGCAATCCTGCTCGAAGCCGGGGCGGCAATACAGCAGCCAGTTGGTGTTTGTAGATTTTTTAGTTTCGGCATAACGCGGCTTTGCCGCATTAGCCTCCACTGAAACTCCATTTGTGTTTGTTTGTCGAGTCGTTTTCATCCTCGCATTGTGGCACAGGTTGGGGTGGCAAGCCCGAAGGTGGTAATATCCGCGCCTCTTTTTTGGCGGCAAGGCAATGGGCAAGCGTTACGATTTGATCGTGTTCGACTGGGACGGCACCGTGATGGATTCGACTGCGGTGATCGCGGGTTCGATCCAGGCGGCGTGCCGCGACCTGGGCTTGACGGTTCCCGACGATGAAACCGCGCGCCATGTGATCGGCCTGGGTTTGAGCCAGGCATTGCGTTATGCGGTGCCGGACGCGCCGGAATCCATGTATGAGCCGCTGGTGGCGCGTTACCGCCATCATTTCCTGATACAAGATGCGGCGATTCCGCTGTTTGATGGTGCGCGCGAGACGCTGGCGGAGTTGCATGGAGAAGGTTATTGGCTGGGGGTGGCGACCGGCAAGAGCCGCACGGGGCTGGACAGGGTGCTGGAATCCACCGGCCTGAAGCAATATTTTCACGCCACGCGCACGGCGGATCAGACTTTTTCCAAACCTGATCCGGCCATGCTGTTTGAACTGTTGGATGAATTGGCGGTCACTGCCGGGCGCGCGCTGATGATCGGCGATACCACACACGATGTGCAGATGGCGCAGAATGCCCAGGTGGATGTGGTGGCGGTGGGGTACGGCGCACATCCGCCGGAGCAGTTGCAGGAATTGAACCCGCTCGCGCTGGTGAAAGATTTCGCGGAATTGCGCGCCTGGCTGAAAGCCAACGCTTGACAACTTATTGAAGGAATTGCGATGTCGGATCAAAACAACAACTGGGAACGCGGCGTGCTGGAGAAGCTGGCGATGACGGCAGTTCAGGAGCAGCGCCGCGCGCGGCACTGGGGTATCTTTTTCAAGACACTGACCTTCGGCTATCTGTTCATCATCCTGTTTCTGGTGATGGGTTGGCTGGGTGCGCCAGAGAAAGCATTAAGTGGCGGCAAGCACACCGCGCTGGTGGACATGCAGGGCGTGATCGCGCCGGATAGCGCGGCCAGCGCCGACAACCTGATCCCCAGCCTGCAGGATGCGTTCGAGGACAAGAACACGCAGGGCGTGATCCTGCGCATCAACAGCCCCGGCGGCAGCCCGGTGCAGGCCGGGCAGATCAACGACGAGATCCGCCGTCTGCGCGCCAAGTATCCGGCCATTCCGCTGTATGCGGTGGTCGAGGATATTTGCGCATCAGGCGGCTATTATGTGGCGGTGGCGGCGGACAGGATATTCGTCGACAAGGCCAGCCTGATCGGTTCGGTCGGCGTGCTGATGGACGGCTTCGGCTTTACCGGTACGATGGAGAAATTAGGCGTGGAGCGCCGCCTGATTACCGCCGGCGCCAACAAGGGCTTTCTCGACCCATTCTCGGCAGCCGATCCGGCGCATCAGCAATACGCCAAACAGATGATTACGGAAATCCATCAGCAGTTCATCGACGTGGTGAAGCAGGGGCGCGGCAAGCGCCTCAAGGAAACGCCGGATACCTTCAGCGGTCTGGTGTGGAACGGGCAGCGCGGCGTGGAGATGGGGCTGGCGGACGGATTCGGCAGCCTGGAGTCGGTGGCGCGCGATGTCATCAAGGCGGAGAAAATCGTGGACTTCACCATGCAGGAAAACTTTGCGGATCGCCTGGCAAAACGCCTCGGTGCAGGCGTAGCGAGCGCGATCGGATTCTCGGCGCAGGGTGGCGTTTCATTGCGCTGACAGGTTTTGAATGGGAGCGCCGATCTTGGGATACTTGAATTACAAGTGGTGCGCGGCACTCTATTAGCGCAACAGCGGCTCCAGTTCCTTCAGCACATTGCGCATCAGCAGCGGTTGCGCTTCTTTCGTGGGATGCAGGTTGTCGGCCTGAAATTGCTGCGGCGCAACGCCTTCCAACAAAAACGGCAGCAGCCTGACGCGGTATTTTTTCGCCAGCTTCGGGTACATCTCCCCGAACTGCGCAACGTAAGGCTCGCCGTAATTCGGCGGCAGCCTCATGCCGACCAGCAGCACTCTGGCGCGGGCAGCGCGGATATCCTCGATGATCCTGCTCAGGTTGGCCTCGATGTCGGCGGCGCGGTAGCCGCGCAGCCCATCGTTCGCGCCGAGCTCCACGATCACCACCGCCGGGCGGTGTTCACGCAACGCCCCGGTGATACGCTGCCGCCCGCCCTGCGCGGTCTCGCCGCTGATGCTGGCGTTCACCACGTGATATTCCGGATGGCTGCGCGCCAGTTCCTGCTGCAGCAGGGCAGGCCAACTTTCCGCTACTGCGATGCCGTATCCGGCTGATAAACTGTCGCCGAACACCAGAATGTTTTTTGCCGCATGAGCGGAAAGCGGCAGCCACAGCGCGGCGACCAGCAGGATAATTTTCAGGGGCAGAGTTTTCATGGCGACGATTGTGCAGGCAGTTGAACTCACCAAGCAAGTGTTAAGCTCATCCATAGATGGAAAGGGGCAGCCGCTGACCATCTTGCAGCAGGCCAGTTTCGCGGTCGAGGCCGGCGAGAGCCTCGCGATTCTCGGTGCGTCCGGTTCCGGCAAATCCACTTTGCTCGGCCTGCTCGCCGGGCTGGACGTGCCGAGCAGCGGCAGCGTGCTGCTCGACGGCCACGACCTGTTCGCGCTGGACGAGGACGGGCGCGCGCGGCTGCGCGGTGCCATGGCGGGCTTCGTGTTCCAGTCCTTCCAGTTGCTGCCCGCGCTCAACGCGCTGGAGAACGTCATGCTGCCGCTGGAGCTCCAAGGCGCGACCGACGCGCGCGAACGCGCCGGGGCATCGCTGCATCAGGTCGGACTCTCCGCCCGCGCGCACCACCTGCCCAAACACCTCTCCGGCGGCGAACAGCAGCGCGTCGCACTGGCGCGCGCCTTCGTCACCCGGCCCAAGATCCTGTTCGCCGACGAACCCACCGGCAACCTCGACGCCGCCACCGGCGCGCAGGTCATCGCACTGATGCTGGAACTCAACCGCGCGCAGGGCACGACGCTGATTCTCGTCACCCACGACGAGGCGCTGGCGCGGCGTTGCGGCCGGCAGTTGCGGCTGGAGGCGGGCAGGGTGGTGCTGTAAAAATGGTAACGAGGCACAGGTATGCTTATTACCAAGGTGATGCGGTAGAATCTGCCTTACAAGATTGAGTTTATGTACGTCCTTTAGGAGGTGAAATAATGACATCACTCGTTATTGAACAAGAAATGCAACAGCAATTTCATCAACTGGCCGAGGAAACAAAGCGTACCGAATCTGAAATAATCCACGAAGCGCTTGCCGGATACCTTGCGTCAGACCGGCACTACGTCGAAGTTCTAAAACAACGAATTGCGGCAGCAGACCGTGGAGAATTCGCCAGTGATATAGATGTTAAAGCGTTCTTTGCTGAGCGGAATGCGTAATGGCACTGCGCTGGCTTGATGCCGCGCTTGCTGATTTACGCGCCATCAAATCCTACATTGCTGAAGAAAATCCACAAGCAGCGGATCGGGTTATTGCCAGCATACACAAAGAAACCATCGTTCTCCTGAATCAACCCAGCATCGGCAGAGCCGGGCGTATAACCGATACCAGAGAGCTGGTCATCAGCCAATATCCATACATCGTTGCTTACCGGGAGCAGAGTGGTGAAGTAGAAATTCTTGCGGTAGTCCATACATCGCGCAGATGGCCGGAGCAACTATCGAAAGGTAATAGTTAAAGGTTGTGGCATACGGCGCTATGTCATCCATTGCTTGAACAGTTATGCCCACCCAATTCTCCGATTTCTACCAAAGCCTCGACCCCGACCCGCTCAAGCGCGGCAAGCAGTTCGAGCACTTCGTCAAATGGTTCCTCAAGGCCGACCCGGAATGGGCTACGCAAGTTGACCAGGTATGGCTGTGGGATGAATGGCCGGGGCGCTGGGGTGCGGACTGCGGCATTGATCTGGTCATTCTCCACAAGAACGGCGACAACTGGGCGGTGCAGGCCAAGTGCTACTCGCCCGATTACCATATCACCAAACACGATGTCGATAAATTCCTCAGCGAATCGAACCGACCAAGCATCCAGCACCGCCTGCTGATCGCCACCACCGACGGCATCGGCGCGAACGCAAAGCAAGTATGCGACGCACAGGAAAAGCCCGTCGTCCGTTTTCTGCTGTCCGATTTTGAACGTTCCGCGCTGGAATATCCGGCCAACCTCGGCGAACTCGCGCAAGCCAAGCGCAAACCCCGCCCTACGCCGAACGATGGAAATCACGATCATCAACTCGAAGCTATCGCTGATGTTTCGCAAGGTCTGCAAACCGCCGACCGGGGCCAACTCATCATGGCCTGCGGCACGGGCAAAACTTACGTCACACTGTGGATCAAAGAAGCGCTCAACGCCCAGCGCACCTTGGTGCTCGTTCCCTCATTAGGCTTGCTCTCCCAGCTTCTGCGCGAATGGACATTCGCCGCCGCTGCGCCGTTTGAAGTGCTGTGCGTCTGCTCGGATCAAACCGTCGGATCAAAAAATAACGACGAAGCCATCCACAGCGTGGCCGACCTGGCCTTTCCCGTCACCCCAAGCAACTTCGAGCAAGCAGCGGACGAAGTAAAACGCTTTCTCAGTGGTGCGGGCAACCGCGTGGTGTTCTCCACCTACCAATCTTCCTCCGTCATCGCCGCCGCTCAAGCCGACCCGGCCATCCCCGCGTTCGATCTGGCCGTGGCGGACGAAGCCCACCGTTGCGCGGGCAAAGTCGGCAGCGACTTCACCGCCATCCTCGACAACGCGCAGATACGCAGCGTCAAGCGACTATTCGCCACCGCCACCCCGCGCACCTACTCCAGCACAGTCCATAAAGCCGCCGAAGATCGCGGCGTCGAAGTCGTCGGCATGGACAACGCCGCGTTGTTTGGCGAAGTGCTGTATGCCCTGCCGTTCGGCAAAGCCATCGAACGCAAACTGCTCACCGATTACCGCGTCGTCATCATCGGCGTGGACGACCCCACCATCGCGCAGTGGATCGCCAACCGCGAACTGGTCAGTCTTTCGCCCCCTCGCCCTCCGGGAGAGGGTTGGGGTGAGGGTGCTTTTGATAAACAGAAAGATCAGCCAACCCCAACCCGTCAAACCGACAGCGAATCACTCGCCGCCCAGATCGGCCTGCTCAAAGCCATCAAGGACTATGACCTCAAGCGCATCATCAGCTTCCACAGCCGCGTCAACCGCGCCGAAATCTTCGCTACAGACATTCAGCAAACGATGGAGTGGATCAGCGACGAACACCGCCCCAGCGGAACCCTGCGCACCGACTTCGTCTCCGGCAACATGCCCGCCAACAAACGCAAGATCAAGCTCGACCAACTCAAAGCATTGGGCGCGGACGAAAGAGGAGTGCTGAGCAACGCGCGCTGTCTGTCCGAAGGCGTGGACGTGCCCTCGCTCGACGGCGTGGCGTTCATCGACCCGCGCAGCAGCCAGGTGGACATCATCCAGGCCGTGGGCCGCGCCATTCGCCTGAGCCAGGACAAGAAGGCCGGAACCATCGTTTTGCCGGTGTTTATCGCTGCCGGACAAAATGCCGAAGACACAATAGAGGCCAGCAACTTCAAACCGATTTGGGAAGTGCTGGATGCGTTGAAGGCGCACGACGATGTGTTGGCTTGCGAACTGGATCAGATCAGGACTGAGATGGGCAGAAAATCCGGCGCAGGTGTCAGCGCCGAGAGCCTGCGAAAAATCAGCATTGACCTGCCTGCCACGGTGGGTGCGAATTTTA
>Ga0209212_1002953_pt1 | contig 23194 bp, 26 predicted proteins | sample RifGroC2_FD_183996 | JGI IMG/M metagenome (GOLD analysis project Ga0209212, IMG submission 183996) | Groundwater microbial communities from Rifle, Colorado, USA - Groundwater C2 (SPAdes) (version 2) | ecosystem: Environmental > Aquatic > Deep subsurface > Groundwater | place: Rifle, Colorado... | reverse complement strand
CACCATCTTTTGATATGCTGGCTCCGAAATTTTCCAACCGGTCTTCTGAAAAGCTTCTACCCCTTCTTCAGGTGTCAGTGGTAGATTCGTTATGCCCATCCGTTTGAAAAACTTTGGTATTCCCAAGGGCATCACCCCTAGATCTTCCATCAGGACCACGTTGCTCAGAATTTCTCGGGTCAGCCCCACCTTCACCAGCTTCCCATCCTTGATCAACGCGATACGGTCGGCGAATAACGCTTCTTCGGTTTCGTGTTCGATGATCATCAGAGTTAGGTCATCGCGTTTGCATAGGCGATGTGTAATTTCAAACACACCCATTTTGCTGATCGGATCCAGATCGGTGGTAGGTTCATCCATCACCAGCACGGTAGGTTTCAGCGCCAGGACCGAAGCGATGGCGAGCTTCTGCTTTTGACCGCCAGACAGGGTGGAAGGTGGGCGGTTTCGAAATGCATCCAGACCAACGTAATCCAGATTTTCATTAATTCTTCGTCTGATTTCATCCCGATCTACAGCAAAGTTCTCCGGTCCAAAGGCTACTTCTAGCTCAACATTAGTAGAAAAGAGCTGCGCTTCGAAATCTTGGAAAACCATCCCGACAATCTCGGCCATTTGGGCAACTGTATTATCGCGTGTATTGCGCCCCATCACAGTAACATTGCCTTTCAGTTTGCCATTCTGAAAATGGGGAATCAATCCATTAATAGTTGCAGCCAGTGTGCTTTTACCTGCTTCGCTGGGACCCATAATGACCAGAAACTCCCCCCGTGATATGTCTAAATTAATTCCATCCAAAGCAAATTCCTTTTGACCGCGGTAACGATATTGGAGATCACGTATTGAAACAATCGGCTCCGACATTTATCCTCCAAAATAATTTTGGTTCAACGCTCACCGGCTTGGTATGGGAATTTGCGCATCAAGGCTTTCCAAATCGTCTGTTCGTTTTCAATCGCTTGATCCATTGAATTCATCGCCAAGCAAATATACAATGCGTGGATGAGTGCATACTGTGCAATTCGCGAGGAGATGGTTTCGGGCATGCTTTCTTGTGACACCGAGGGCAGAACTACATCGGCATATTTGGTAATCGGCGAAAGGACATTACCTGTAATACAAATTACCGGCACGCCGGCGCGTTTCGCCTCCGCTGCTGTACGGCGCGGGTCGTAAGAATCTCCGGTTTGGGAAATGACGACCAGAACATCCTGGGGGGTTAGTAAAGACACCTGCATTACCTGCAGATAAGAATCCGTCTGGACCTGACAATTCAGACCCAGACGGAAAAAACGATTATACATTTCATGCGCCATCGGCCCCGATGTGCCAACCCCAGCAATCAGGATTAAGCGGGCTTGCGCCAAAAGATGTAGCGCTTTCTGAAAGGTTTCTTCATGAAAAATTGCCAGGGTATCATCGATCGCCTGCTTACTGCCGAGAAGCACCTTTCGGGCAAGTGTCCCTGGGGCATCTTCTGCCGATAAACCGCTTGCAATCAACTGTGGAGAGTGGGGTAAAGTTTGAACCAGCGCAAACTTGAAACCCAGCCAACCTTCATATCCCAGCGACCGGCAGAATCGCACAGCTGTTGCGTCGCTCACCCCGGCTTGATGGGCAATTTCTACCAGCGTTAGGCGTATGACCTGTTCGGAATGACCCAGAACATACTCGCCCACCTTCCTTTCTGCTGGCGATAAGGATGGTAATAAACCACGCAACCTTGCTAATGTGTCCCCGCCAACCCCAACATTCTGTGGTTGATCCATGCCCCTGCTCTTCCTTGGACCAGGTATGATGTTGAAGAATTACACTTTTCATCTGGAAAATGTAGATTTACTACATTTTCTTATTTTAGTGAGATTTGATGAAAAGGTCAAGTACCTGTACCTACCCTTTTATCGCTCGGTATTATTTTGCTGTCATTTCGTTCGAAATCGCTCTATTAAATAAACACAAAAAAGGTCTTGACGTGTCGGTGATTTTGCCCCAATTACCATTTTCGAATATTTTGAGAGGGTTGGGGCTTGTGAAGAACACAACGGTAGTTTTCTCCGATTGCCATGCGATTACAGGGAAATTGCATGGAATTGGATTACAGATTGCCATATGTTGAGAACTTTTTTATTACCACCTTCATCTCGTTATCCGAAAGGATCACCGGATCACCAATACATCTCGCTTGGTAATACAACCTACTTACAAGCTCGATCTCCTCTGCGGTAGCAAAGGCAGCATCAATATTGGCACCTACTGTCACCAGGCCATGATTGGCTAAAAGGCAGGCGTTGTAATTTCCTATAGACTTGAGAATGTTCTCAGAGAGCTCCTTGGAGCCGTAGGTAGCATAAGGCGCCAGCGGCACTTTGTTCCCCGACACGCCAACCAGGTAATGTACAGCAGGCAGTTCCCAATTGAGACAGGCGATGGTGGTAGCATAGATTTGGTGGGTATGGACCACGGCATTGATATCGGCGCGGTACTTGTATAAGCCGAGATGAAATTGAATTTCGCTGGAAGGTTTTAAATTGCCATCCACGACATTGCCATCCAAATCCACCACTACGACGTCCGCCGGCGTCATATCAAAATAACACACACCGCTGGGTTTAATCGCGACCAAGCCTTCAGCGCGATTGTAAATGCTCAAATTGCCCCCCTTCCCGGTAGTGAGTTGGGCGGTGATTAGGTTTCTTCCATATTGAACGATGGACTTTCTTTCCTCTTCTAAACGCATTTTTATCTCCTAAGTTACTAACGAATTTGAAGATAATTGTAAACATCAATCTTTTTTAATGAAGAAATTAGCGTAGTCCTCTTTTTACCTGGTTTAAAGTTCAAACCATCTTGCCTAACCGGCAAATCCTTTTGGCATGCGGGTTTCATGCCCGTTCACACTCAAACGGATAATATCGGTGGCGCGATCTGGATATTGTGCAATTAACTCCTCGGCGATGGCTGCTTCAAACCCTGAACCACTGAAACCAGGCGCCATCGTGCAGCCAAACAGAGCATACCGGCCTCCGGGTAGGAGCGAACCGGCCTGCCAGGTATAAGCTGGAACAACAAATTGAACCTTTTCGCCCTGGAGCACATTGCAGCCCAGCAAAACTTTCTCGCTTGATCCATCGGCATGAAGTAAAATCAACTCAAAAGGGTCGCCACAATACACATGCCAGATTTCGTCATATAGCAAGCGGTGAAAACAAGAAACACTCAACGGATTATTGCAATACATCCCGATCATGGCAGTGCCTACCGGGGTTCCGTCGCTGATTTCCTGGTTAGATCGGTAAGTGCTCTTAAAAAAGGTGCCTTCAACTGGCAACCGATCAAACTCAAAATATTTAAGAATCGCCAGAGTGTCCGGATGCATTTCCTGTTCCTCAGCCTTTGATACCAAGTTATTCCAGTTCTTCGTAAGCCCATTTTCTCATTTCTTTAAGCCTTTTACAATACAACCAGACGCAACCATAAGTGGTTGTTGCTCTCGAATCTCACAAAAATGTCTTTCTTTCGGCATGCCAATCCCACAAATCATTCTCAATACCCAACCTTGACCCTAGCAGAATTACTCAGGAGAGCGGCATTTCGATTTACACAATACTCACTTTATAACGTATAAACCAAGGAATCAGTGCATGTTTAAACAAAATTTGCGCCCACGAACCGCACTCGCGAAAGAGGTAAGGCGAGAAATAAAAAACAGAGACCTACGTTTCTGGTCCATGCTTGGTAGTAAGGACTGGATTCACTCGCCCTGCCAGGAGGCTAAGGAACCACTGACCAAAAGGGTATGAGTCTAAATCCTAAAATCGCGACAATTGCAAGAATGATTACGACATCAATGAACGCAAGTAAACACTATTCTTTCCTCCCCCAAATAGAGCATTAAGAAACCTCTCTTATGACAATTGATAATTGCTGCGCCCTTACCTAACAAGAGAAAGACTGAATCTCAAAAACCCATCGATTTGGATAGGTTTATAGGTTAAAACCTACCCATATTGACGTATTGTAAAGGAATCACTGGAATGATACTTTTGATCTATCTCCTGAAGAGAACCTTATTGTAATAGACATGAAAAACTCTCTTCTCAATCAAATAGTTCAAGGATTTAGCGCATGTTTAAACCAAAACGCCCATTTCTGGGCGTTTGGATAACAGTAGCGGGGGGTGGATTCGAACCACTGACCTCCGGGTTACTCCGAAAGCACCCGGAACGGTGTGAGCAAAAAATCCTGAATCCGTACCTTGTGCGGCGGGCTTCGCAAACCCTGATTCAAGCCTGCCCGGCGCACAGCGATAGTTGATCGACGTGCGTATAGTAGCCGCTTAACGTGGGTTCGTCAAGTCCCTTTGGGCTAACAGTCCCTTTGAGTTCACCGTTTTGAGCTAACAATTCATTGTAGCTAATTGTCGTTTTATGCAAACAAGCCCTATCTTTAAATCAACATATGTGAAAGAACCTTGTTTACACCATTGATATTTCGAAAATTCTCAATTCTTCTATTCAGTTTCAAATGGACAGCCATAAACAAGTAGAAATCTAATTGGGGTAAAGTATATTTTGTAAATCGTGGTGTACACCTGTTAGGGTTTATCACAACAAAATCGCCTCACGAGAATGATATCAAGACCTTTAACCTCAAAAGGACAATCTGTGATGTGTTGCGGAGCAGGAACCAGATGGACATTCAATTCGTGAACGAAGCTTTGCAAAAATATGTAGTCCATAAAGACAGGAATATTGACCAGATCTACAACTATGCGAAGCAATTCAGAATCCAAAAAATCGTCAGAGGATATATCGAAATATTTTTATAGAAATCACGAAACGGATATAAAAACTGTGGAACTCCGTGTCATTTGAACAGTCAGACCGGAAATCCATAACCAGATGTATTGCTTTAGTTTAAAACCATACTACACCTCATGTTTTTTTGATTAATTCTCGGTCTGCGTATAGCATTCTGGACGCTATAACACTATTTGCGGGTTTTGGTAGATTTCCGGTGTTCCATGTTATTTCCTTGGGAAAAGTTGTGCTTTATATAATTTCGAAAAACAATTATTTAGCCTTGCTAATTATCGTATTGAACGGACTTTCTCCATAAATGGCCTTACTCTGTTTATATCCACTTCATTCCATATATACCCATCTTTTTTGAAGAATGTACCAATTATCGCACCATCAGCAGAACTAAAGATTTGTTCAACATTATCTAAATTAACACCTGTATTAGCAAAAATAGCAGTCTGTGGAACTGCAAGTTTAATTTGCTGTAGGGTTGACGTTGAGACTTCGGTTCCGGCGGTCAACCCTGACACGCACAACGCGTCCGGGTGCGCGTTGAATACGGTCGAGCGGGCAATCTGCACCGGGTCCCTTTGCGAGACATACGCCGCCGACTCGGGCACGATGTTATACAGCAGTTTTACTTCTTTCCCGCCTACACGGTGTTGGTGGCGCACAGTCTTGCCGGCATTGGTATTCCACAGGCCGAAGTCGCTACCGTACACGCCAGTGAAGATCTCCCGCACGAAAACAGCCCCTGTAGCCACGGCCAGATCGATAGACGCTATCGGGTCCCATAGCACATTCACCCCGAACGGGATTTTAATCTCCCCCATCAGTTCGCCGATGATTCTAGCCATGGTGATGCTGGTAATCGCTTCGGTTTCCAGCAGGTAGGGCAGGCTGGCCTCATTGGAGAACATCACTGCGTCCACACCCCCGTCCTGCAAGGCGTGCAGATCCCTGCGCGCCGCCTCCAGAATGTCCGACACCCCTTTTTCTGCATCATAGCCGGGGTCGCCCGGCAGGGGTTTTAAATGGCACATCGCGATGATTGGTTTTGAGGTATGGAACTTTTCCGTCAGCCAGTTCATAAGCCGTCTCCCATCATGATTTCTTCGGATCGAACACGTCGATGTCGGGTTGCCGTTTCAACATGGCCAGCCGTTCCGCAGCATCGCGGGGTGTGACCCGCAGCATATCGAACGCGCCCCAGTATTCCACCGCGTAAGAGGCCGATACCGTCCCCCGCAACCCCGCTTCTAGCACATCCCCGCTCTCAACAATGCCCTCGATGAATCCTCCTGAAAATGCGTCACCGGCGCCGGTCACATCCACCGTATTGGCCGGATAAATAGGCAACTTGTAGGTGATCACTTTTTCGGCATCATGCACGATGGCGCCGCGAATGTCCATCTTAACCGCGATCCAGCGCACGCCCCAATCGGCAATCCGCTTCAGCACATCCATCAGTGGCTGCCCCGGCCAGATCTTCTCGATTTCCACAATACTAGGCGAAAAGACATCGATCCCCTTGATGGCGTCGCCGTTGCGATACCAGTTCCAGTTGATAAAGGGTTCCGCCAGAATGTCCAGCGAGATCATGGCGTTGGGGCGTACCTTGCGCAGAAAGTTTCGAGCGCGCATCTGCCCCTCTGGAGTCGAAGGCGAGAGATGGAACCCCCGGGCATTGATATAGCTCTCCGGCGGATTGGGCCGCACCTCATCCAATTCGGCAAAGGTCGAGGATTGCAGCTTGGGGAACTGCTGCTTCTTGTTGTTCTCTTCGTGCAGCAGCCACAGTCGCAGACTCCAGCCGGGGATGCGCAGAATACCGTCCACCGCCACATCATGCGCGGCCAGCACATCAAGTTTCTCTGCGGGGTAATCATGCCCGACCACAGAGTTGATGCCCACTTTGTGCCCCCACAACCGGATGCCCAGCGCCGAGTACACCGAACCGCCACCTGTCTGAGCGCGTTTCAGCTCCCCGATTTCGGTGATGGTATCATCGACGGTAATTTGACCGATGGTGGCATAATCGATCATTCGATTAATCCTGCATTATTTCTTTCCAAATTGGGGTCTGAGTTAATAATGTTAGGCATACGACCGATTTTGCAAGATCTACCAGGTCTCGTATATTCGCCGTTGTCTCCTCTTTTTGGAAATGGCGATTCTCGCCTAAAAAGCCGATGAGCACGACATTTGGGGTGCGCAGCATGGCATTGACACCCTCCGTTCGGCTGAGATAGCCATCCAGGTTTTCGCGCAGGCGGATTCCTTCCTGGTCGATATCCCTGGCGAGTTTGCGTAGTAGTTCGTACAGGTGCGGAGGTGTGATCTCGCCGCGGTTGTGACTGGCTTTTTCGGCAAAGCTAGCGCCGCCACCCTGCTGGATGCCAGAAGGCCCCTTGCCTTCCACCATCGGCGCCGATTCATGAATGTCTGTGGCAACAACCAGATCCGGTTGGTCGAAAAAGTGCAGCAGGCGTGCGCCGCCGCGGCAGATCGTCTGGTTGCTTTCCCCGGCCACGCCTTCTTCTTCATCCGTCAGTCCCAGCAGCACCTCGATATCGTAGTCGGCCAGGAACTTGACCGCAAGCACCAGCGCCACCGCTCCGGCAATGTCATCGATGCTGCCGCGGATTTCCCCAGTGCTGCGATCCCACGACATGCTGCTGGTAAAACACACCCGCTGGCCGGCTCGTACTTCCTTTCCGTCAGCTGGCTCGAAAAAGACACCTCCCACGTCATCGGTGGCAATGTATCCTTCCGAAACGACCCGGTACGATTTGCTTTCGATATCATAGGAAACGACCACCCCGGGCAGTTTACCCGGTAGCATCATGTGGTAACAAAGCGGCGCCAGCGGGTATTTGCCGTCCACCTGCGGCTGCACCAGGTAGCTGATATTATCGAGATGCGCCAGCAGCCAAATTTTCTTGGCGGATTCGTTTTTACCCGCCAGAAGAACGGAGTTTCCGGTTTGCTTATAATTGCTTTCGAAATAAAGGTTGGGATGGCTAAGCACGCCATCTTGATTGAACAGTTCCTTCAATACCCGGGCGCGGGTGAATGGAACCGTTTGTGATGGGGCGTAAGTATCCGCCAGGGGTTTGAGATAAGCGTAAATCTTCTCTTCCGTGATTTCGGTGTTCAGCTTTTCGAATAGCTTTGGATCCAATTCCTTCAATTGATCAACAAAGTTGATGGTCATCAGTTCTCCTTGTTCCCTGCCTTAATTTTTTCGCCCTCTTGCTTTGATCATGACCGCACCAATAATCAACAAGCCCTTGGCCAATCGCTGCACAAACGGGCTTACTCCGGTCAGATTAAGAATATTGGACAGACTACCGATGATAAGTGCTCCTAGGAATGTTCCGAACATCCCGCCTTCACCGCCGAACATGCTGGCACCGCCCACCACCACCGCCGCAATGGCATCCAGCTCGTACCCTTCACCAGCTATGGGGGGAGCAACTGCCAGCTGTGAGGCATACAAGATGCCCGCGATCCCGGCCGTGAGACCGCAAAGTGCATAGACGAAGGTTTTGTTCAAATCAACATTGATGCCACTCAGACGAGCTGCTTCGGCATTGCTTCCGATAGCATACACATACCTGCCAAAAACAGTGTACCGCAGTATCAAAGCCGCAATAATCACCAGAGCGATGAAAATAATGGCTGGGACCGGTACCCCCAGGACATAACCATTTCCGATGAACAAAAAGGATTTATTCAGCACGGGAATGGGCATACCGCCGGTGTAAATATACGCGATACCCCGTGCAATGCCGAGCATGCCGAGCGTCATGATGAAGGGTTGAATGTTACCCAGGGTGATACCGAGCCCGTTGATGATACCCATCAGCGTACCTATCGCCAGCCCCACCAGGATTGCGGCAAAAATTCCATATTCCGGCAATACCCCGCCCACCAGTACGACTACTAGCGCCAGTACCGAACCAACCGACAGATCAATACCGCCGGTCAGGATGACAAAGGTTTGTCCAATAGCTAGGATGCCAAAGATCGAGATTTGGCGGGCAACGTTCAGCAAGTTTAATGAGGTCAAAAAACGCGGTGAGAGGATAGTCGCCACAATGACCAGGACCACATACGCCGACAAAATTCCGAACTTTTCCAGAATTCCACCGATATCTCTGGTTTCGCGAAATCTCTGAATGGATGACTTTACGTTAAACGATTTGGCGCCCATTTTGATTTGCTCCTAATAATGCACATTCAAGAACTTTCTCTTCAGTTGCTTCTTCTCTGGTGAAATAACCTGCTACCTGTCCGCGCCACATCACCAGAATATTATCGGACATCCCCATGATTTCCGGCAATTCAGATGAAATCATGATGATGGCCACACCCTTATTTGCCAGTTGATCCATCAACCGGTATATTTCAACCTTTGCCCCCACATCGATTCCGCGTGTGGGCTCATCGAAAATCAGAACCCTGGATTTTGCCCCCAGCCAGCGCGCAATAATGGCTTTTTGTTTGTTTCCACCGCTGAGATTGGCTGCCAGCTGTGCCGGCCCGGTCGCCCGGATGTCCAGCTCTTTGATGAGCTTGAGGATGGCTTTCCGTTCTTTTATCAAGTTCATATAAAACAACCGCACGTAATCTTTCAAGGATGAAATACTGATGTTTTCGCCTAAATTCCTGTTGAGGAATAATCCCTGAGTTTTGCGGTCTTCAGGCAGCAGGCTGATTCCGAATGTCAATGCGTGTCTGGGTGAAGTGAAATGGACCCTCTGTCCGTTGACATAGATAGTGCCGGAGTCGGGGGTGTCTGCCCCGGCCAGCGCGCGTGCCACCTCGGTGCGCCCTGACCCGACCAGACCGGAAATACCCAGGATCTCTCCCTCATGCAATTCCAGGCTGATATTGTTGAAAGCTCCGTGCCGGGAAAGATTTTCAACTTTTAATATGGTCTTGCCAAATTTTCTTTCTGTCCTTTGATATACCTTGGAAAGCTGATGGCCGATCATCATTTGGAACAGGGATGTGGTGTCGAGCTCTTTTGTTTCCCGAGTAGCGACAACATTCCCATCTTTGAGAACCGTCACACGGTCAGCAATGATAAAGATCTCTTCCAACCGGTGAGAGATAAACACCACTGATATCCCTTGACTTTTTAACCGCCGGATGACAGAATACAAATTTTCGATATCATGCTTTCCAAGCACAGCTGAAGGTTCATCCAGCACGAGTAAATTGGATTTTCTTTGCAGGGCGCGGGCGATCTCGATGATCTGTTGCTGCGCAATACTGAGGTCGCGCACCGGTTTCCGAACATCGATCTCCACACCGAGAGCCTGCACGATCTCTTTGGCCTGGCGATATAGTTTTTTCCAATCAATCGTAAGATTGTTCTTTAACGGATATAGCCCGAGCAATATGTTTTCACCTGATGAGAGGTGAGGGGCTAATACGAGTTCCTGATGAACCACATTAATGCCTTTATCGATGGCATCCTTGGGATTGCTCAAATGAATTCGCTCGCCCATATGATAAATTTCACCGCTGTCAGCTTTATAGGCGCCCCCCAGGATTTTCATCAGCGTTGACTTTCCAGCGCCGTTTTCCCCCACCAGAGCGTGAACTTCTCCCGGCATGATCTGAAAATTGACATTATTGAGAGCCAGTACACCCGGGAAATGCTTGGTAATACCTCTCATCTCCAAGAGCGGAATTGAATCCATAACACAAACCTGTCTGTTTTCATGAGAAGTCGGGTCGCCGCGACCGGATCCACGGCGACCCTCATTCAAGGATGAGCGTACCGCGTCAAACCGAAGAGATTATGCAGCGCAAGGATCGTCGGGCGGTTCGAAGTCTCCCCAGCCCTTGCCAAGCCATTGATCTACATTTTCCGGGTTGACCACAGGCAGATCGCCCAGTCGGTATAACCAGCCTTCGAATTCATAGGTTTGCTTGTTGGGGATTTCCTGCCCCAGTAGTGACATCAAGGCTGCGCGAACACCAATGTCGCCAATGAAGGGGGAGTAGTTCCCATCAGCGGTGAACATGCCTGATTTGACCGACTTGAAACCGGCGTTGGAGGCATCATGCGTAAAGTGCATGATTTTTTCGCCGCAGCGGTTGGCGCGAGAGATGGCGAACTGGGCGCCCCAGGATGACTCTTCTGCATGGCTGAAGACCGCATCAATTTCTGGGAAGGCCACCAGCCAGTCTTCCATCAGTTTTACGGCTGGATCGCGAATCCATTCGCCATCCCCTGTCTGCAAGATTTCGATATCGGCAGCACTGGCCAGGGCTTCCATCATACCCTTTTGGCGGTCGATCGCGGGAGAGGACCCGATCAAGCCGGTGATCTCCAGGATCTTGCCCTTACCGTTCAGCCTTTTGATCATATCCTCTGCAACGCCTTTTGCCATGGTGATATTGGATTGTCCAATAAAAAGGGATTTCTCTGAGGGGATATCGCGGTCGAGAAGAATCAAGGGTTTCTTGGCGGCCATGACCTTGTTGCCCGCCGGTACCAAACCTGCGGATTCAACCGGACTCATCACAACTGCATCCACTTCTTGCGCCAGCAAATCATCGATATCAGAATTTTGTTTCTGGATGTCAACATTGCCATCTGTAACCACCATGGTTACGTTCTCATGGCGCGCGACCTCTGCCTGGGCGCTTTTGATCATTTCAACGCGCCAGGGGTGGTTAAAGCCGGTTTGAGAGAACCCGATTACGATGGGTTTATCACCAATGGGGCCTTCTGGAAGGGGCAGTGTGTCGCGGAAGGGCAAGGTGTTTTTGTAGAAATCCAGCAGCTGATCGGTGGTCATATTGGTGATCGGCCACACTTTGCTGCCGCCGCCGCCCGCAGCGGTCGCCACAACGGTGGTTGTCGCCTGTGATGCCGGGCTGCAGCTTGCTAGAATCGTACTGACAGGACCTGCAAATGCCAGTGCAGTACCAAGCGTTCCAACCATTTTTAAGAAGTGGCGGCGGGAAATATTGCCCTTCGCAAAATCATTGGCCAGCTTGTCAAACTTGTTTTTATCGCCATCAAAATCAAAACGGTCCATCGAAGAACTCCTCCTGAATCACTAGGTTTTGTTAGATTAGCCAAAATCCCAAACACACACACGCAAATTGTGAAATGTTTCACCTCCTCTTACCGAACAAATCGGCCGGCCTGATGGTTGATCAAGCTTTCGAACAAACTATCGACACCTTGTCGTTGGGGAAATATCACCGATAAATTCGCCGCTAAAAAGGAATAGTACAATCACACTCGAGGTGAACTAGGGCATTATGGCCCGTCTTGCTGTCCGGAACAGTTCGACGTGATATCGATAACGATCGGCTCGGAAGATCAGTTTTACAAATTCAACCGGTCTGTTGGACTCAGAATAAGTCATGCGCGTAATAACCAGGACAAGATCACCACGTTTCATCCCTAAGGCTTCAGCTTCAGTTGGGGTTGCTTGCGATGCATCTACAAATTCCTCAGCTCGTACTAATTTGATCCCGAGGTTCATTTCCATCGCCATGTACATTGAAAAATGGTTTAATACATCCGCAGTAAATAGGTTCGAATTCATTTCATAAAATGAATATGGAAGATATTCATCTTGGAGAGCCATCGGCATGCCGTCAGCTAACAACGTCCGTTCGATATGAATCGCTTGGTCTTTGTTCGCGTCCCCAAAAAAATGCTTGACACGGGATGGTGTAGGAACAATGCTGACAAGGGTGTTACGATAGGAGGGCTCAAATCCTTCCGCGCGCATATTTTCGCTAAAACTAGTCAATGATGGTAACGGCACGATTTTGGGGCGAAGGATAAAACTACCTTTACCGGGGATGCGAACAATTTTTTCTTCCGCTGCCAATTCTTGTAACGCGCGTCGTACCGTAATCCGGCTCACATTGAATTGGATTTCAAGCTCTTTTTCGGAAGAAAGGCGACCACCGGGCATAATCTCGCCGCTCTCAATGAGATTGCTTAAATGGTTCTTCAATTGCAAATAGAGGGGGGTAATATTGTCGTTCAAGCTTGCAATCATAATATATCTCTAAATGTTATAACAGGTTATAAACGAGTATGATCTTACTATGCATTATCATACTCATTGGAATTACTCTGTCAATATGACTAATATCGAAACTTGTTATAAAAAAGCAAATACTACTAAAAAATGTGGCCAGGGCTGAGTTTAGCCCTGGCCATTGATACTCAAGTAGTTTTGGATTACAAGGAATTGTCTCCAAGGATCATTTTCCCGAGCGACCCTGCTGGGTGATAACGGGCATAATCCCGTTCACTAAAGCCCTTCGACACAGCTACAGCACTTAGTAAAGCATCCATCATTGCAACCGCGGCAAGTGCGCTGGAGGTGGGCGCAAACTGTATGGGACCCGCCTCCTGTTTTACTCCTGTGCTCAAGGAGATATCGCAATTTTTTGCGAGAGTGGATTCGGGTTTTCCAACGATAGCGATTGTTTTTGGCCCAAGGTTTTTAACAACAGATAGCATTGCTAGAGTTTCCTTGGTTTCGCCGCTGTGCGACACAAAAACCACAATATCTTGTGGAGTAATCATTCCCATATCACCATGCACAGCTTCAGTAGCATGAATGTAAAAAGACGGTTGGCCAAGGCTTGCCATAGAGACCGCAGATTTGTGGGCAGCATGATACGATTGTCCAACGCCGGCAAAAATAACCCGCCCTTCACATTGGGTGATCATAAGGCATGCCTGGTTGAACCGGTCATCTAAACCATTCACCATTGCCTCGATTGCCCCTGCCTCGTCGGTCAGGATAGTCTTCCCTAACTCTACAAAATCGAAACCAGGTTTATTCATATTTATATTTCTCCTTAACGCATGAACTGGCAAATGTAATTTATTTTAGTACCTTTTGCGGTATTCCTACCATCCTAAAACCGATGAGCAATGGTTATTTCGAAAATGCACACCTATCCATATTGATATATATTTTGAAAAAACCTATCCAAATTGGTAGATTGTAACTAATCCATTGGAATGATATTCTTGGTCTAAATAAATATTGCAAGGAATCAGCGCATGTTTAAACCAAAAACGACCATTTCTGGTCGCCTGGAAAACAGTAGCGGTGAGTGGATTCAAACCACTAACCTCCGGGTTACTCCGAAAGCACCCGGAGTGATATGAGCAAAAATCCTGAATCCGTGCCACCGGAACGCCCCACCCGCAGGGTGGGGGTTTGTGCGGCGGGCTCTGCTGACCTTGGCCCTGGCGGCCAGGGCCAGGGTCAGCCAAACCGACGAAGGCTGATTGCGAAGCACCCTGCGGGTTCTTGCTTGCCCGGCACGATGCGGAAGATGATCAAAGTGCGTGTAGAAGCCCTTTTACGTGGGTTCGTCAAGTCTTTTTTATGTTTTCTTCGGCCTAATCCACCCTCTAATTAGGCGCGATGTATAATTAATTTTTAGAATGTCTGAGCCACTTCTCCTCACCAAACTATACATTCCTCCACTTCGTCCCAAGGTTGTCTTGCGCCTGCGCTTGATCGAACGGTTGAACGAGGGCATGCACTGTAAACTAACCCTCATCTCTGCCCCCGCCGGCTTTGGTAAAACCACGCTGGTCAGCGAATGGATTGCCGGTTGTGGGAGGCAGGTGGCCTGGCTATCACTGGACGAAAGGGATAACAACCCATTCCGCTTTCTGACGTACTTCATCGCTGCGTTGCAGACAATTAGACCAAATATCGGCGCAGGAGTATTGGGCACACTCCAATCCCCTCAACCACCGTCCACCGAGTCGGTTTTGACTACCTTGCTCAACGAGATCGCCACCATCCCAGACAATGTCATCCTTGTCCTGGACGACTACCATGTGATTGATTCCAAACCGGTTGACAAGGCTCTCACCTTTCTGATTGAACATCTGCCCGAGCAGATGCGCTTGGTTATCACCACCCGTGAAGATCCAGATTTACCCCTGGCAAGGTTACGCGCCCGGGATCAATTAACAGAACTGCGTGCTGCCGATTTGCAGTTTACCCAGGCAGAAACCGCTGAGTTTCTCAACCGGGTAATGGGTCTGAACCTTTCGGTTAAAGATGTCGCGGCGCTGGAAACCCGCACCGAGGGCTGGATTGCCGGCCTTCAGTTGGCTGCGCTCTCTATGCAGGGACGGTCAGACACCTCAAGTTTTATCCAGACTTTCACTGGCAGCCACCATTTCGTGTTGGATTATTTGGTGGAAGAAGTCCTGCACCAGCAGACCGAAGTCGTCCAGTCTTTTCTGCTGCGGACATCGATCCTTGAGCGTATGTGTGGGTCGCTCTGTGAGGCAGTTTTATGCGCCACGGCTGGCTCAGGTCAGGAAACCCTTGAATATCTCGAACGCTCCAACCTGTTCATCATCCCTCTGGACAACGAGCGACACTGGTACCGCTATCACCATCTCTTTGTTGATTTGCTACGGAGGCGACTGCAACAGAGCGTTGCCTCGTCTACAGGAGGGGAAGGGATAGGTGTGGCCGAACTACATAGCCGGGCTAGTTTGTGGTATGAAGACCATGACCTGGATATTGAAGCTTTCCAACATGCCGCCGCCGCAGGTGAAGTTGACCACGCCGTGCATCTGATCGAAGGAAAAGGAATCCCCCTGTACCATCGCGGTGCATTGGTTCCTCTTTTAAACTGGTTGGAGTCGTTGCCAAAGCCAGAACTTGATAAAAGACCTGCGTTATGGTTGATGTATGCCAGAGTATTAACGTCTTCCGGCCAAGCGAGCGGTGTCGAAGAAAAACTTCAGGCTGCTGAAACCGCTTTACAAGGGGCCGAGTTGAGCCTCGAAGCCCGAGACCTTATAGGAAGTATTGCCAGCAACCGGGCTACCATGGCGTACACGAAGTACCAGCCAGATACGGTCATTGTTCAGGCACAGCGCGCACTAGAGTATTTAAGTCCGGATAACCTACCGACCCGTACACTTACCACCTTCACGTTGGGGGTAGGCTATATGCAGAATGGGGACCGCATCGCGGCCACCCAGGCTTTTAACGATGCCATATCTATCAGCCAAACAACGGGTCACACCTTCGTGACTTCCATGGCTACAATGGCGCTTGGCAATATGCAAATTATGGAAAATAAACTCTTCGCGGCTGCTGAGACTCACCGGAAAGCCTTGCAACTGTTTGGCGCTCAGCCTTTGCCAATTGCCTGCGAATCACACCTCGGCCTGGCCCAGATATTCTACGAGTGGAACGACCTGGATGCTGCTGAGCAGCACGGGCAGCAAGCCCTCCAACTGGCGCGACAATTTGAAAAAGTGATTGACAGATACGTTATCTGTGAGGTATTTCTCGCTCGACTGAAACTGGCCAGGAGAGATGTGGCTGGCGCGGCGGCAATGTTGGCGCAAACCGAGCAATCTGTGCGCCAGAATAATTTTGTTTATCGCGAACCTGATGTTGCTGCCGCACAGATAATGGTACTGCTAAAACAGGGGAATCTGACAACAGCCGCTGATCTGGCCGGGAAATACGCACTCCCGCTCAGCCAGGCGCGGGTATTCCTGGCCCAAGGTGAGACATCTCAGGCGCTGGCACTGCTGGAGCCCTTGCGCCAGCAGATGGAAGCAAAGGGTTGGCAGGATGAACTTCTCAAGGTGATGATTCTGCAGACAATCGCTTTGCAAGCACATGGCGAAAAGGACAAGGCTGTGCAAATGCTGAGCGACGCGCTGGCCTTGGCAAAGCCGGGCGATTATATTCGCACTTTTGTGGATGAAGGTGAAGCGATGCGGTTGTTGATTGAAAAACTATCGCGCAGTCGAAACCATCCACTGAGCGGTTATACGGATAAACTCCTGGCTGCCTTTATACAACCGGCGGTGGTGTCAAAATCAGCAATCATTCGTCAAAAATCAGCCATGATAGAGCCCTTGAGCGAACGCGAGCTGGAAGTGCTTAAGCTGCTGCGAAGCGATTTAAGCGGACCGGAAATCGCCCTACAACTGAACGTGTCGATTAACACCTTTCGCACCCACACTAAAAATATTTTTATAAAACTGGGAGTCAACGATCGCCGGGCAGCTATCCGGCACGCCGAAGAGCTCGATTTATTCTAACTGAACTGAAATTAACCAACCCCGCCCCGGCATGTGTCCTAAAAACATCTGGCGGGGCTTTTTATTTTTCGCCAAAAATCACAACCTCAATCACATCATGTTGTGATGACACCTCACAATATCGAGTTGTATCCTTTGGGCAGATAAACAACGAAAGGAATAACGCGAAACACACGATGAGTGACAAAGATGAAAAACAAAACCAGCAGCGCTACGAAATCCGCCTCAAGGGACACCTGGATGACAGGTGGAGCGACTGGTTTGAAGGCCTGACCATCACGCTGGAAGAGGACGGCAATACGCTTTTAACCGGTCCGGTGATTGACCAGGCCGCGTTGCATGGCTTGCTAAAAAAAGTACGTGATTTGGGTATGCCATTGGTCTCAGTCAGTCCTGTCGAACCCGGCCAGGCAGATCAGTCAGACGTCAAATCCTAAATAGGCATAGGCGGCTTGTTTATGCCCAAATCAATCACAATAAAGGAGATAAAAAAATGAATACGACCAAAGCAAGTCCCCAGGAGACAAACAGAAAGACCGCAGCAGTTGTAGGCGTGCTATTCATTCTGGGGACAGTTCCGGCTTTACTGAGCTTGCCGCTAGGGTTAAACACTGTGAATGCTCCGGATCATCTAACAGCGATTTCCACAAATGCAGGCCAGATGATCATCTTCACTGCGATTAAATTCATCATGGGTGTTGCCTGTGCCGGCATTGGCCTTGCGCTGTATCCGATTCTGAAGAAATACAACGAAGGCCTCGCGATTGGTTCGGCTGGTTTCAGGGTTATCGAGGGCGTGGTCGATGTTGTTGGCGCTCTCCTCTATGTTGTCCTATTGGCACTAAGCCAGGAATTCGTGAAAGCTGGGGCTCCAGCGTCATCGTACTTTCAGACAGCAGATGTAGTGATCAACGCAGGAATCGGTTGGCTGAGAGATGCGGCCATGCTGTTGACTTTCGGCATCGGTGCCCTGATGTACTATGTTGTCTTCTATCAATACAGAATCGTTCCTCGTTGGCTAACCATTTGGGGCCTGGTTGGAATCATATTGACCATCATCAGCGCACTGTTGGTGATGGTCCATCTCCTCCCTCCTTTTGGGACGATCCAGGTCATTCTCAATCTGCCGATCCTTCCGCAGGAGCTGGTTTTAGCGGTCTGGCTGATCGCGAAAGGTTTCAATCCGTCGGCGGTCACTTCCGGAGCAGCAAAAACTTCGACGAACGAGCTTTTGAGCGCGGCATAGATTTGCATAATAGGGGAAAGGGATGGCCGAAAGCCCCCTCTCCCCGCTCAGATCCATGGTAATGCTTGTGGAATGGATTAAAAAAATCCACACAACACATCACAAGGAGAAAGCCAAATGTTGAAAAAAGGGTCAATGGTTCTTTCAATATGGTGCATCATAAATTTTATACTCGCCCTCATCATTTTGAGCTATGTCATCGTTCTCAAGCAGAACTCCCCAATTTTGCAGGTGGCTTCATTTTCACAGGCTGAAATTGCCAGCCTTGGTGCCAAAACTATGGCAGCGCTGAATAGTTTCACAATCCTATATAACTCCTGCTCGCTGATGATCTCGGTACTCACCTGGCCGCTGATCCGCAGGAACCTGGCTGCGGGGCAAAAATGGGCTTTTTGGCTGCTGGTTGGTGTCATCGGCTTCATTGAAGCCATGGCATTTCTCGCTTCTTCTTACATCGGGAATGGGCGCTGGCAGGTCAATGTTGTTCAGAGCGTCTTGTATGTGGTGGGTATTGGTTTATCAGGCTTTTCCATTTTCAAAGGAGCAAAAAATGAATTCAGTCACTAAAATCGCCAGAACCTCCGGCCTGTTTTACTTGCTTTACGTGGTCACCTCGGTCATCGCCAATCTATTCGGTAAATTTGTGTTCGTGGAAGCACCGGTCACAGTCAATCAAATCATGACCCATGCACTTCAATTCCGCATCGGTTTTGTGATCAACCTATTCGCAGTCGTTCTTTTCCTTTTGGCAGCCTGGGCTTTGTACGTGCTTCTGAAACCGGTGAATAAAGATTTAGCCTTACTGTTCCTGTTATTCAATGTCGCAGGTTTTGCTGTCTGGTTATTTAGTTCACTTTGCCTGTTTGGCAGCCTGGTAATCTTGAACGGGTCTGAAATCATCAAAGCGTTCCAGCCAGATCAACTGCAGGCGCTGGCTGTGTTTTTTGTCAGCATATACAAAAATGGGGTCTTTATCGCCCAGGTACCTTATGGCATTTGGCTCTTTCCCCTTGGATATCTGGTTCTGAAATCGGGCTTTCTTCCAAAAATCCTCGGCGTGCTGCTGATCGCGGCTGGTATTTGTCAATTCGTATATGTCTGCCAGCGTTTCATCTTTCCTGATCTCGGGATTATCGCTTATCCCTGTTTGGTGATCAGTTTTATTGCAGAAGTTTCACTAGCGTTGTGGCTTTCCATCAAGGCCGTGAAACCCCGGTTATCAGTGAATCCTGAATAAAGAAAAGAGAAAAAGATGAAAAACTCGAAAAGAATCTGGAAAAAGGCATTGGTACTGACCCTAGTCGGCGGCCTGGCCTTTTGGCTAGCAAACTTCGCGATTTCCCGAACCCCCATCGCAGCGGAATACAGGGCTGCCATGTCAATTTCGTATTATCCAATGCTGCTTGAATCCTTGATTGGCGGTTTGATCATTGGGTTTTGGGTCAGTTATCCCTTGCTGCGTTTCTTTGACAGGATTCCGGTAAAGGATCCAATTTTTAAATCTGTCATCTTAAGCTCGATTGTGCTGGTCATCATCACGATCGTGATCGGAGGTCCCTCAAGTTTTTATGCAACAGGTAATGTCTTGCGGTATTTCATAATCGGCACAGCCTTTAACCTGATCCGGATCACCGCTCTTGGAATAGCGATAGGTTATGTGTGCAAAAGGCAGTACAAGGGAATTAATCCATCTGTAGTTGCATCGAAACCTGCCGGGTCGGAATAGGTTGGCAGCCATGGAAACCCAGGTCACAGGTCAAAGCAAGCCGCAGTCTTCCCGCGAGTTCTCAAAAAAACTGCTTAAGTTGGCGGTAGCAGGAGGAATGGCTTTCTGGATAACTGATTTCATAATCTCGGTATCCCCCATCGCTGCAGAGTATAAAGCCGCGTTTTCGATCTCTTCGCTACCTGTGGCCCTTGTTGAAGCTTTGGCTGGCGGCATGGTGATCGCATTTTGCGTCAGTTTTTTCCTGCTTCGTTTCTTTGACAGGCTTCCCGGTAATAAAACCATCCTCAAGGCATTGATCCTTAGCTTTGGTGCCATGGTCATTTTCGAGGTCTTTTCAGCGCTTGGAAACCCGGCCCATACCTCTATCTACCTCCTGCTGGACACAGGAATGAATGCTCCAAGATTTCTTGCACTAGGATTGGTTATTGGTTGGTTATTCGAAAAGCAAAAAAGAAATGGATGAAAATGAAAGCAATAATTTGCCCGAAATACGGTTCACCGGAAGTTCTTCAGCTCCAGGAAATTGAGAAACCCGTTCCGCAAGAGGACGAGGTGTTGATCAGGATATATGCGGCTTCGATCAATGCACGTGACTGGCGTTTCATGAGAGCAAAGCCTTTCTTCGTCCGCCTAATGCCGGGGAGTCTTTTTCATCCAAAAAACATGGTACTGGGGGTCGATTTCGCCGGGCAAGTCGAGGCAGCTGGTAGTAAAGTTGAGCAATTCAAACCTGGCGACGAGGTTTTTGGGTACATGCCCACCACCAGCGGTCACGGTACCTTTGCGGAGTACGTGTGCGCAAAGGAAAACCTGGTTGCATGTAAACCAGCGAATCTTACCTACGCCCAGGCTGCAGCTGTACCTTTGGCAGCGATGACTGCCTTACAGGGGTTACGTGATGAAGGAAATATTCGCCCCGGGCAAAAGGTATTGATCAATGGCGCGTCTGGGGGTGTGGGGACGTTTGCGGTGCAAATTGCCAAAGCCTTCGGGGCTGAAGTCACCGCGGTGTGCAGCACGCGAAACATGGAAATGGTGCATTCCCTTGGGGCAGATTATGTCATCGATTATAAGGTGGAAGATTTCACTCAAAGCGGGATTCAGTATGACTTGATCCTGGCTGTAAACGGATTCCATCCTATTGAGGATTACCTTCATGCGTTAAAACCAAGTGGATCCTATGTCGTTGCTGGGGGTTCCATGCGTCAGCTCATCCAGGCGGGGAGCAGGGCGAAACGCAACCCGACGCTAGGAACGCAAAAAATCATTATCCTTTCCATGGAACAGAACAGCAATGATCTGATCCTGATAAAAGAATTACTTGAAGCAGAAGACATCAAACCAGTGATTGATGGGTGTTACCCGCTCGATAAAACCCCTGAGGCATTCCGGTATTTCGAAAAAGAACATCCGAAGGGAAAGGTCGTGATTGAAGTATGCCGACCAACTTCGTAAAACAAAGAGGAAATATGGACTATGTACTTGATGGTTATTGTGGTGTTTTTTGCGGTGCCTGCCCGGTCATGTTAGCAACCAAAGCAGGAAAACTCGATGAGGAAAAGCAATGCTATGGATGCAAAAGTGAGAAACCAACCGGGTTTTGCGAAACCTGCGGCATCAAAGGTTGTGCCATAAGCAAGGGGGTCGTTTTCTGCATTCAATGCAGCAAATTGACGACTTGTAACCTCATGCGTAATTTTGTTGCGGACACGCAGTACCCTTACGGGCAATGCGTGTTGAAAAACATGGAGATGATCCAAACCACAGGCCTCTCAAATTGGCTGGAAATGCAGGACAAGCGTTGGCGTTGCGAGCATTGCGGTGAACCTCATTCCTGGTATCAAGAGATCTGCTCGAAATGCGGTTTGACCGTCAATAGCTACCTGGCAGACCTGTGACTTAATACCAAAATCACGAGATATCAATGCAAATGAGATATTCAATTCTAAATTAGATTAGAAAGAAGCGAAAAGGAAGGAAAAAAGGAATGAGCGAGCGATGACTGTATTGATCAATATCATCATCGAACACTGGCTGATGTTGTCATCAGTCTCGGGTAAATGTAGCGCCTGACAAATGAATCCCTGTTTTCGAAAATGGTATTCACCATGGTGCATATTGAAGGAACAATAATTGGGACTTTAGCGTCTAACAGCAATCAGGAAATGGAGAAAATAATAATGAAAAAGTTACTAATGCTGTTTGTTACAACTGGATTGATTCTATCTACAACACCGACAGGCTGCACTTCACCCCGCGGTGAAGCACTAGAATCTTCCGCGACAGAGATACCTCAGTCAGCTTTACCAAACCCCGCCTCGGTCTATTGCGAGCAGCATGGGAACACGCTCGAAATTCAAACTGCTGCCGATGGCAGCCAGTCCGGAGTCTGCGTTTTCCCGGATGGCAGTACCTGTGATGAGTGGGCTTACTTCCGGGGAGAGTGCGGAATTGAAGTACAGACAAGTTCCACACTTGCACCAACAGCTGAGTCGACCTCAGATGCCAGCGGGGGCTACATGCCGCCCGGTACTTCAGAACCGATTGCCGATTGGTGGGGTGTCATCAAGAGCACTGACGCCGGTGCGCAATATGATGATTATTTCGAGCGGCAGGATCTTGGTGGGACAATCTACTTTGGGATTGGTTCAATGGTTCCAGAAATAAAATCGCAGATCGAATCACTCCGCGACAGCGGTAAAATTGTCCATCTTTATGGCACTTTGTTCAGTAACGTCCCTGATTACAACGACTCTCAGATTCTGGTGGATCGCATTGAGGTTGAAGGGTAAACAAAAACTGATATACTCACATTGAGGCATTATTGTTACACTGGTTAAGCCAAACACAGGTTGTGGCGAGAAGTGGATTCGAACCAATGACCATAAGATTATGAGTCTGGATCCTGAAACCGAGGTCCTAACGGTAAATATTTGAATATATATCTCTTGAGCGAAGACTTATCTTTTCTCTTATAAAGGCCTGGATTAGAATGGTCGTTTAGTTTGCCCTAACAAGAGGACAATATAGATATTCCTGTGATTTTAGATAATCGATACCTCTGGGTCCCCAAAACCTATCAAAATGGATAGGTTTTCAGGTTAAAAACCTACCGATATTGATAGATTGTAGTCGAATCGTAGGGATGATAATCTTGATCTACCTAATGAAGAGAACCATAAAGTAGTCAACAAAAAGATCTCTTCTCAACTAAATAGCCAAGGAATCAGCGCATGTTAAAACCAAAAACGCCCATTTCTGGGCGTCTGGATAACAGTAGCGGGGAGTGGATTCGAACCACT
>Ga0209212_1002949_pt1 | contig 23248 bp, 21 predicted proteins | sample RifGroC2_FD_183996 | JGI IMG/M metagenome (GOLD analysis project Ga0209212, IMG submission 183996) | Groundwater microbial communities from Rifle, Colorado, USA - Groundwater C2 (SPAdes) (version 2) | ecosystem: Environmental > Aquatic > Deep subsurface > Groundwater | place: Rifle, Colorado... | reverse complement strand
AAAAAGACGGCGGCAACTTCGGATCCGATCAGCCGGTCATTGTTTTTGGAAAAGCTGGAGTGGTCCCAGATCTTCTCATCCAGAGCCATTCCCAGGAACCAGCGGAACAGGAAGTTGTAGTGGATCTGCTCAACGAGTTGCCGATTGCTGCGGATCGAATAGAGGATCATCAGCAACTGAGCCTTGAGCAGTTTTTCGGGTGGTATCGAAGGCCTGCCGGCAGAGGCATAAATGCTGTCAAAGAGCTTATGCATCCCAGATAAGGCTTCATCAGCCATCTTTCTGATGGCTCGCAAAGGATGATCCTTGGGGACGAAGGATTCAGGCGTCACATAGGTGAAAAGAGCCTCTGTCTTGTTGTCCACTCCGCGCATAACATTCTCCTGCAATAGCAATGTGTTACGCGCCGCAGTTTACCACAAAAAGGCTCTTTTCAGTACTTAGAATTTCAACAACCTGTTAGAGGGTGAAATAGAAGGTGGCGCCGCGCCCGGGGGCGCCCTCGGCCCAGACCCGGCCGCCATGGCGCTCGATGATCCTTTTGACCGCCGTTAGCCCCAACCCGTTACCGGGGAAGAGGGCTGCATCGTGCAGGCGCTGAAACGGGTGAAACAGCCTGCGGCTTTCCGCCATGTCGAAACCGGCGCCGTTGTCTTTGACATAGAACAGCTGCCCCGTTTCGCAATCAAGATCCCCGAACTCTATTACCGGGGCCTCGGTCTGCCCGGTGAACTTCCAGGCGTTGTCGAAGAGCTTGCGCATCGCTATCTTTAACAGGCTGGCGTCCCCGGTGACCCGCAGTTGCGGCTTTATCGAGAACACCACTGGTCGTTGCGGCGCCATCAGGCTGAAATCCACGGTGATGCCGTTGGCAATTTCACTCAGGTCCACTGTTTCCAGCTCCAATTCCATATGCGATAACCGGGACAACTGCATGAGCGCGTCGATAAGTTCGTTCATCTGCTGTGCCGATTCCAGGATGCTCTCCAGCGTGTTCAAGCCCTCAGGGTCGAGCTGCCCGGCACAGCGCTGCTTGATCTCTTGGGTGAAGCCGCTTATCCTCCTTAAGGGCGCGAAAAGTTCGTGAGCCACCGAGTAGTTGAATTCCTCCAGCACAAGGTTGGTTGCCTGAAGCCGGGAGGCTTGATCCATCAGTAAAGTTTCCAATTGTTCCAACTGCTGGAGCTGTGCCAGGGTCTCGTCAGTCTGTGGTTCCTGTCCCAGCAGTTCGCGGATGGTCTGCAAGGAGGAGTGCACGATCTTCATCAGTTCGCCCGGGTTTTCATCGATGAGCATGGAAGTCTCCGGCATGGCGATCTCCCTTCCGCGTATTTTATTACTGCCGAGTTGCTATGCTGCACCGGTTTTTTCAGGCTTCGGTGCCTGATTAAGGCCCGCTATGCAAGTTTATAAAAGTTGATGCTTTTGTCTCCTAGGTTTTTTCTTTAATTTTTCGCAAGGGGCGAATCGACATGTCAGCACCGCTCGTCTTATTGAAGGGGATCTGCAAGAGTTTTCGGGAAGGGGAGCGGGAACGCACCGTTTTTCGCGATGCCTCGCTGGCCATCTCCCCCGGGGAGTGGGTGTTCCTGCTGGGGCGAAGCGGAACCGGCAAGTCCACGCTGCTGAACCTGATAAGCGGCATCGACCTCCCCGACAGCGGCGAGATTATTGTCGACGGCAAGGCCCTGAACCGCCTGGGCGAGCGGGACCGGACCCTCTTCCGGCGCAACAGCATCGGTTTCGTGTTCCAGTTCTATAACCTGATCCCGACCTTGACTGTGGAGGAGAATGTCCTGCTACCCCTGGAGCTTACCGGACCGCTCACTGCGGCACTGCGCGACCGGGCAGGCGAGCTCCTGGAGCAGGTGGGGCTGGCAGAGCGCGCCAGGAGCTATCCCGACCGGCTCTCCGGTGGCGAGCAGCAGCGGGTCGCCGTGGCCCGGGCCTTGGTGCATCGCCCCAAGCTGGTACTGGCGGACGAGCCGACGGGCAATCTCGATGCCGAGACGGGCCGCCAGGTGCTCGACCTGTTTCAGCGCCTGCTGCGGCCGAGCGGCGCCACCGTCATCATGGTGACCCACAGCCAGGAGGTGGCGCAGCTTGCCGATCGCCTCCTGACTATCAGGGACGGACGGCTGGTCGAGCCGGAGCCGGGCTCCGGAGTCCGGCCATGATCCTGCTGCGGGCCGGGCTGCGCAATGTGCTGCGTCATCCCTGGCTGACCGTCCTCGCCGTGGTCGGTGTCTCGCTCGGTGTGGCAGTGGTGAGCGCCGTCGATATCGCCAATGAGGCGGCGCAGCGCTCCTTCCGGATTGCCGCGGAAACCGTCGCGGGGAGGGCGACACACCAGGTGGTTGGCGGGCCGGCAGGCCTTCCCGACGCTCTTTACCGCTCCATTCGGGTCGAGCAGGGGTTCCGCGACTGTGCGCCGGTCGTGACGGGGCATCTGCAGGGGCGCACCAGGACCGAGCCAGCCGGTGCCCGGACCGACCAAGGGGGTGTCCGGACCGACCAAGGGGGTGCCCGGACCGAGCAGGGTGGCACCACCTTCCAACTCATCGGCATCGATCCCTTCGCCGAACCTCCCATACGCAGTTTCAGCTCACAGTTCGCCGATCCCGGCGTGATCAGCGCCCTGGTGGGGCGGCCGGATACCGCTCTGCTGCTGCGCCAGACCGCGCAGGAGTTGGGCCTGCAGCGGGGCGACAGCTTCCCGGTCCAGGTGGCGGGCGCCCCTCACAGGCTGGTCCTTGCCGGACTCCTGGAGGCGCCGGATGACGTCTCCCGCATCGGCCTCGCCTCGGTCCTTGTTGTCGATATCAGCACGGCGCAGGAGCTTCTCCAGATGACGGGGCGACTTTCGCGGATCGACCTCATCGTGCCGGAGGGAGCTGCCGGAGCCAGGATCTTGAGCGAAATCGGCTCCATCCTGCCTGCCGGCGCTACCGTCATTCCGGCCGGTGCGCGCGCCGGAGCGCTCGACAAGATGACCCGCTCCTTCCGCCTCAACCTCAGTGCGCTGAGCCTTTTGGCCCTGATGGTCGGCATGTTCCTCATCTACAACACCATGACCTTCTCGGTCATCCGCAGGCGCCGCCTGATCGGCATGCTGCGCGCCCTCGGGGTGAGCCGGAGGGAAATTTTCGGGCTGATCCTCGGGGAGGCCCTTCTGGTGGGGATTGCCGGCACCGTGATCGGCCTCGTCTTAGGCACCCTGCTGGGAGCGGAGTTGACCCGGCTGGTCACCAGGACCATCAACGATCTGTACTTCACGATGGAGCTCCACCGGGTACCGCTTCTCCCTGCGACCCTGGCCAAGGGGGCGCTGCTTGGGATCGCCGCCACCCTTGCCGCAGCCTGTCCCGCTGCCCTGGAGGCGACGGGGGCACCTCCCCGGGCGGTTTTGTCCCGCTCCGTCATCGAAGCCCGCCGCAGGAAGCTCGTCCCCATCGCCGCCCTGTGCGGCTGTCTCGTCATGCTCTCAGGCGGAGCGCTGCTCCTGGTGCCATCCGGCGGTGTCGTGGGGGGCTTCGCCGGGCTCTTCGCCGTCATCATCGGCTACACCCTGCTCATGCCGGCAGCGGTCCAGCTATCGGCCCGCCTGCTGGGCCCGGTTCTAGCCACGCTTTTCGGGGTGATCGGCAAGATGGCTGCGCGGGGCGTGGTAGTTTCGCTGTCTCGCACCGGGGTTGCCACCGCGGCCCTGGTGGTCGCTGTGGCAGCCGGCATCGGGGTGGGGATAATGGTGGGCGGATTCCGGCTCACGGTGCAGAACTGGCTGGAGAGCTGGCTGCAGGCTGACGTCTACGTGAGGAGCGCCGACGAGGCTGGCGGGCGCAAGCGTCCGGCGCTCGACCCGGCGCTGGTAGAGAGGCTGTCACGGATAGGCGGCGCCGCTCACATCAGTCTGTCCCGCAGGGTGAGCATCGAAGGTGCCGACGCTGCCACCGAGATCTTCGCGGTCGATCTGCCGCGTACAGCCTTCCTGAATTATCCCTTCAAGGAGGGGGCACCTCCGGGCGCCTGGGAAAGCTTCAGCCGTGGCGACTCTGTGCTGGTGTCCGAGCCCTACAGTTTTCGCCACAAGGTGCGCACCGGGGGGCGGGTCACGCTGCGCACCGACCGGGGCGAGCGCACCTTTCCGGTAAGCGGCGTCATCTACGACTACGGTTCGGACGCGGGAATCGTGATCATGAGCCGCTCCGCCTATCTCAAGAACTTCGATGACCGCGCCATTGACGCCATCTCCTTCTACGCCAGTGAGGGGACCACTGCCGCCCAACTTGCCCGGGAGATCCGGATAAGGGGAGGAGAGAGCAGGCTCACCGTGATCTCCAATAGCGAGCTGCGCCAGGCGACCGTTGAGCTCTTCGACAGGACCTTCGCCATCACCGGCGTGCTGAGGATGCTTACCCTCGGTGTCGCCTTCGTCGGCATCCTGTCGGCCCTCATGGCCATGCAGGTGGAGCGTGCCCGTGAGCTTGCCGTCCTGAGGGCGGTGGGACTTACGCCTGGCCAGGTCTGGGGGGTGGTTTGCGGCGAGACCGCTCTCATCGGCCTGATCGCGGGACTTCTGTCGCTCCCCCTGGGGATAGCCGAGGCGCTCATCCTCATCTATGTCGTCAATCTGCGCTCCTTCGGCTGGACCATGCAGCTCTCCATTGAGCCGGCCTACCTGATTCAGGCGGTGGCACTGTCGCTGGCCGCGGCGCTCTTGGCCGGCATCTACCCCTCGCTGTCGATAGCCCGGACTCCGCCCGCCCTGGCGCTTAAAGAGGAGGAGTAGCGATGCCCATCTTCGCCAAGGCTTGGGCGGGTGGCCGCCGCCTCTACCTGATAAGCGCCGCACTCCTGTTGCTCCTCATCGCGCTCAGCTATTGGGGGCTCCGGGGCGAAAGGGAGGCGGAGCAGCCAAATCTGATGAGCGTCAACAAGATGCTGGGCGGTGCTCCCGCGCAAGGCTTTGCCCGGGCCGAGGCGCCGCGTCGCTTTAATTTTCCCGAAGATCATGGGGCGCACCCCGGCTTTCGCAACGAGTGGTGGTACTTCACGGGGAACCTGAGCGATCCCCGGGGACGCAGGTTCGGCTACCAGCTTACCTTCTTCAGGGTGTCGCTCACCCCCGAGCCGGTGGCGAGGAAGTCGCGCTGGGGGGCGAACGAGGTGTACATGGCCCACTTCGCCCTCACCGATGTGGATGGCAAGCGTTTTCGCTATGCCGAGCGCTTCAGCCGCGCGGCGCTGGGTCTTGCCGATGCAGGGGGAGCCCCGCTTGCCGTGCGGCTGGAGAACTGGAGCGTACTGGAAACCTCCGGGCGTCCCTGGAGCGTGAAGCTCAGCGCGGCGGACAAGGATATGGCGATCGAGCTCGATCTCCGGAGCCTGAAGCCGGAAGTCCTGAACGGGGAGGGGGGGCTCAGCCGCAAGAGCGGCACCCCGGGCAACGCCTCCTATTATTACACCCTGCCCCGGATGGCGACTTCCGGCACCATCCGCGCCGGTAAGGAGAGTTACCGCGTGACCGGGCTCTCCTGGCTGGACCGGGAATGGAGCACCAGTGCCCTGGAGCCAGATCAGGTGGGGTGGGACTGGTTCGCCCTGCAGCTCGATGACGGGCGGGACATCATGTTCTACCGGCTCAGGCGGAGCGACGGCAGCAGCGACCTCTTCTCCAGCGGCACGCTGGTCGCGGTGGATGGCACAGCCAGCCACTTGACACGGGAGGAGGTTCAGTTGGAGACGGTCAGTTGGTGGACCAGCCCGGCAACCAGATCCAGATATCCGGCAGTCTGGCGCATGCGCATCCCGTCGCAGCGGATCGACCTGGAGATCACCCCCCGTCTCGCGGACCAGGAGCTGGTCACGGGCTTTCGTTACTGGGAGGGTGCAGTCGCGGTGCGGGGGGCGAACAGTACAGCTTCCGGCTCAGGGTATCTTGAGATGACAGGGTACTGAGCCCCCGACCATTATTTCGTTTGCGGTCTTGGTGGATATGGGGTAAAAAATACCATACAGCCTGGAGGTCTCATGGAGGCTGAACTTATAGTCAGGGATAAGTTTAAAGATGGCGGTTGCGTGACCGAGATCGTGGTGTGGAAATTGACTGCGCCGGTTCCCGGCTGCCGCCACCGCTTCAAGTATCGGTTCTATTTCGGCCTCGATGATGGCACATGCATTTTCCGTTATGACAATGAACGCGGTAAGGGCGACCACCGTCATATCGACAACGGAGAAGAAACGTATCGCTTTACAACACTGCAACAACTGTTCGACGACTTCAACGATCAGAAAGCTGCGTGGCGGTTGGCCAGGAGGAAGAGATGAATAGGGATTTCAAAGTAGGCATCGTCACTGAAGACGAGTTCAACGCTGAGGTAAGGGAATTACTGGCAAACGCCGACAAGGGTATTTTTCCGGAAAAGGCGGTAGAGAGGGTTTATTTCGGAGACATGAAGACATTTCTGGAGCACATCACGCCAAAGCGTTTTACCCTCCTGGATACTCTGCACAAATCCGGCGCAATGACCATCTATGCCTTGGCAAAGTTGCTCAAGCGGAACTACAAGAACGTCCATAATGATGTGAAGGCGCTGGAAAGCATAGGGCTTGTCGAGAAGGACGAAGCCGGACGCTACCTGGTTCCCTGGGAAGAGATCACAGCTTCTACCCGGCTGGCTGCGTAAGAAGAAAAGGGCACCCTCAATTCATCCCGGTCCCAGCTTTGCCGAAAAAAGAAAAAGGCACCTGGCTGTTACGCCAAGTGCCTTTTGTCTTTTAATGGTGGAGCTGATCAGGATCGAACTGACGACCTCTTGAATGCCATTCAAGCGCTCTCCCAACTGAGCTACAGCCCCATTGAATGAATCCCGTTTCTTGCATCAGACGGCTTTGCTGTCAATCACGGCTATGACCTGACTGACTGTCTGACGAAAGGGACTATATGTGTGATCTGATAAACTGACTGGTAAAGAAAAGGCACTTGGTTGTTACGCCAAGTGCCTGTTGTCTTTGATGGTGGAGCTGATCAGGATCGAACTGACGACCTCTTGAATGCCATTCAAGCGCTCTCCCAACTGAGCTACAGCCCCATCGAAGGAGTCCCGTTTATAGCATCGAGTCAGCTTGAGTGTCAACGGTTTTTTTCCATTTTTTTCCCTGATTTCATTCTTGACCTCAAAACCGCCATCCGCTATACTCCCGGAGCATTTTAGCCGGAGTGGTGAAACTGGTAGACGCACTGGACTCAAAATCCAGCGGGGCAACCCGTGTCGGTTCGAGCCCGACCTCCGGCACCAACTATAAACGAAAAAGGGCTCAGCCTCCCATGGCTGAGCCCTTTTTTTGTTTTCCTGCCTCACACTTGGGCCGCTACAGTTGCAGGCGCTGTTCGGCGGCATCCCAGTTGATGTTCTGGAAGAAGGCGCTGATGTAGTCGGCGCGCTTCAGGCCGTAGTCGATCATGAAGGCGTGCTCGAAGACGTCCATGATCAGGATCGGCGCGCAGTTGGCGGGGTGGCCGACGTCGTGCTCGTTGATCCAGACGTTCATAAGCTTGCCGTTGGTCAGGTCCTGGTACAGGATGGCCCAGCCGATGCCGCGCATGGCGCCGACCGCCTTGAAGTCCTGGGCCCACTCGTCATAGCTGCCGAACTCCTGGTGGATCTTGGAGGCGAGGCGGCTGTCGGGATTGATCGGGTTCTTCCCGCCCAGGTTCTCGAAGTAGCATTCGTGCAGCCGCATGCCGTTGAACTCCCAGCCCAGGCGGCGCTTCAGTTCCGCGAACTCGGGGGCCGCCCCTTTGCCTTCCTTGCGCAGCACGGTCAGCGTGTCGAGCAGGGTGTTGGTGTTCTTCACGTACCCCTGGTACAGGGTGAAATGGTTTTGCAGCAGCGTCTCGCTGAAACCTTGCATGCCGACAAGCTTTGCGTAATCCTTCGCCTCGTACGTCATAAGTTCCTCTCCTTGTGGGTTGATATCGTTGATAGTCATGCCACTGACCGCAAATCCATTGCCAATTCTACACGCTCGATTATTAGTGTCAAATCGCGCCGGCTCAGGACCCGGGGGAGATTCTTGGAAGTCATAGGATCTTCTAGAACTGGTAATTGACGGTCAGCCCGGTCATGCGGCTGCTGACTTCGGGTACGATGCTCAGGCGCTTGGAGAGGGCGCTCTGCTCTTTCTTTTTGTGGTAACTCAGGATCGCCTTGCTGGTGAAGTAGCCCAGCGCCGCACCGAAGAAGGTGTCGGAGATCCAGTGCTCGTTGCTGTAGAGGCGCGACATGGCGACCATGGTCGCCAGGCCGTAGGCCACCGGCGGCACATACTTGTTGTCCTTGTACTCCTCGGCGAAAACCGTTGCCAGCGCAAAGGAGGAGGAGGTGTGGCCCGAACAGAAGGAAACGTTATCTCCGCTGATGCTGGGCCCGTCCCAGGACCAGTTGCCATCGCCAGCCTTGGGGCGGTGGCGGTTGAACAGCATCTTGTGGGCCGAGGTCACCAGACCGGTGATGGTCAGGCTCTCGAAGGCCAGAAGCGAGGTCCGGCGCGCCTTGCTGTCGTCTGCCATGTGGCCGTAAAGATAGAAGGCGCCCATTGCCGGAAAGTGCAGCAACGGGTTACCTATGGTGTTGCCAACGCTGGCGATCCCCTTTCCGGCTGAATTCTGGTTCTTGCGGGTGAAGTCGTTTAGTGGCTCGTCCACCAGAAAAAGGGTGGCCGTGCCCCCCAGCACCACTCCGAATTTGAGCCAGTCGCTGGAGTCCCAGCGCAGCGGCGAACTGAAGAGCTTGCCGCTGTCGACCAGGATGCCCTTGACGTACTTGCCGTTGAAGCGGTCCATGTCGCCGTTTCCGGCCTCTTCGGCCTGGGACGGCTTCAGGTTGAGGTCGCGGTCCGCCGGCGCCGCCTGCCACGCTTTCGGCCCTTCGGTCGCTTGAGCCGCCCCCCCTTGAGGCGGTGCTTGCTCAAGGACCGCGACCGGCGACGGCGAAAGATCTAAGGATGCTGCATTGACGGGAATAGTGAATAGGGTGGTGCCAAGGAAAATTGCCGCTACTGTAGCTTTAAATGCCATAGTGAGAACGCTCCGAGATGGGTGACGGTATCCGATGGGACTGCTGCACGGAAAAAGGTTCGAATCTGCACCGGCATGATAATATTTTGCTGGCGGAAAAAACAACTCTAAAACGGTTATTTAGAGTTAATCGTTCATGCTGTGCTTTAGGTGTGGCTGCGAGCGGGGCGTAACCTGAGCCGGTCCGCGCCAGGCTTGGCCGTTTGGTGGCGCCGATCCGTTGTTTCTAAATAAGAGATAATGTGCTAGTATCCAAAACCCGTCGCTCCCAGCGCTGTGGTGGGAGCGCAGCGCCTGCAGACCGGAACGCTACGCGCACAAAAAAGCTGCAAGATCATTTTTCTTGCACATTTACCAGGTAGTCTCTAGCTCAGACAGTGAAAAGGCTTACTCCCCTTGCTGCGTCCGCGGAAACGGCGCAGCCCGCCGCAGATATCCCTGCAGATATCAATCGCCGCGACGTCATGAACGGCTGGGTCCGGAGACCCATTTGATCGTGAGCGTCCGTGCGCGGTTGTGGCGGCCGCAAAGGGTAACTTCATAAACGAGGTGGACAGGTGAAAAAACTGGTTGTTCTTGCCGTACTGCTTGCCGCCGCTCTGGGAGCGGGTGCCTATTTCAAATTCAAGGAGCCCCCCAAGGCGCAGTTCAAGACGCTCAAGCTGGAGCGTGGTGACATCCTCTCCACGGTGTCCGCCACCGGCACCCTGAACGCCGTGGTGACGGTCCAGGTAGGCACCCAGGTTTCCGGCACCCTCTCCAAGCTCTACGTCGATTTCAACTCGCCGGTCAAGAAGGGGCAGCCCATCGCGCAGATCGATCCGGCCCTCTTCAATTCGGCCGTGCAGCAGTCGCGGGGCAATTTCCTGAACGCGGAGGCGAGCCTCGCCAGGGCGCAGGTCACCCTGGCCGACGCCAAAAGGACCCTGGGGCGCAACAAGCAGCTCCTGGCGGAAGGGATCATAGCCCAAAGCGACCTCGACGCCGCCCAGACCGCCTATGACTCCGCCCAGGCCGGGGTCCGGGCGGCCCAGGCGCAGGTCATGCAGACCCGCGGCGCCCTGATGCAGGCCGAGACCAACCTGAACTATTCCACCATCCGCAGCCCGGTGGACGGCATCGTGGTGTCCCGTAACGTCGACGTGGGGCAGACGGTGGCGGCATCCTTCCAGACCCCGACGCTGTTCACCATCGCCCAGGATCTGACCAAGATGCAGATCGAGACCAGCGTTGACGAGTCCGACATCAGCCGCCTCAAGGTGGGGCAGACCGCCGACTTCACCGTGGACGCCTATCCCGAGCTGCAGTTCCAGGGGACGGTGAGCCAGATCAGAAATGCCCCCATCGTGACCCAGAATGTGGTGACCTACGTGGCGGTGATCGGGGTGAGCAATAAGGAGCTCAAGCTCAAGCCGGGGATGACGGCCAACGTATCGGTGCAGATCGAGAAAAGGGAAGACGTGCTCAAGGTGCCAAGCTCGGCCCTCAGGTTCAAGCCCAAGCAGGCCAAGGAGGACAAGGGAGGCCGGGGTACCAAGGCGGAGAGCGCACCCCCCGGCAAAGGTGCTGCGGACTCCGGAACAGGGCAGGGTGGCAAGGGCTCCGGAGCAGGGCAGAGTGGCAAGGGCTCCGCAGCAGTGCAGGGAGGCAAGGACTCCGCAGCAGGTCAGGGGAGCAAGGGCTCCGGGGCAGTGCAGGGGAGCACTGCTTCGGCCGGAGCCGGCCGGCCCGGTCGAGGTGGCCCGGCCGGCGCCGGAGATAAGGGGCCGTCCCAGACGGTGTACCTGCTCGATGCCGAAGGAAAGCCCGTTCCCGTTGCCATCACGACCGGCATCAGCGACGGCGCCTTCGTCGAGGTCACCGGGGGGGAGTTGAAGGAAGGGGACGAGGTGGTCGTGGAGCAGGTGACCACCCAGGCCAAGAAGCCGGGCGGCATGGGGTCACCCATGGGACCGAGGTTCTAAGATGAGCGATGTGGTACGTCTGAGCGATGTCACCAAGGTCTACGTCATGGGCGAGGAACGGGTCCATGCCATGAAAGGGGTCTCCTTTACCGTGGGGCGCGGCGAATTCGTCTCCATCATGGGGGCTTCGGGAAGCGGCAAGTCCACCTGCATGAACATCCTGGGGTGCCTCGACGTCCCGAGCAGCGGCTCCTATCTGCTGGATGGCGTCAACGTGGGGCTGCTCTCCAATAACGATCTGGCCGAAATCAGGAACAAGAAGCTGGGCTTCGTGTTCCAGGGGTTCAACCTGTTGGCCAGGACTACCGCACGGGAAAACGTGGAGCTGCCGCTGGTCTATGGCCAGGTCCCGGCCGCGCAGAGAAGGGTGCGGGCCATGGCGGCCTTGGAGCGGGTCGGGCTTGCCGGCCGGGAAGGGCATTACACCAACCAGCTCTCGGGCGGCCAGCAGCAGCGCGTGGCTATCGCCCGGGCCCTGGTGAACGAGCCGGCCATCATCCTGGCGGACGAGCCCACCGGAAATCTCGACTCCGGGACCACCCTGGAGATCATGACCATTTTCCAGGAGCTGAACCACCAGGGGATCACCATCGTCATGGTGACCCACGAGCCGGACGTCGCCGAGTTCACCGGCCGGCACATCATCTTCAAGGACGGCCTGGTGATCAGCGACACCCCCCATGCGGCCAACTCCGCAGCCGCGGCACTGGAGACACGTAACTCATGAGCACTTTTCTGCAGAGCCTGCTCATAGCGGTGCGCGCGCTCCGGGTCAACAAGATGCGCGCCCTGCTCACCATGCTGGGGATCATCATAGGGATCGCCGCGGTGATCATCATGGTCGCCATCGGCGCCGGGGCCAGCAAGATGATCTCGGACCAGATCTCCTCGATCGGCTCCAACCTGCTCCTGGTGCTGCCCGGCTCCACAACCAGTGGCGGCCTGCGCTCAGGCGCCGGCACGACCCAGACCCTGACCTACGACGACGCCAAGGCGATCAAGGCCGAGTGCCCCTCGGTCGAGGCTGTCGCCCCCACCGTGCGCGGCTCGGGGCAGGTGGTGTACGGCAACCAGAACTGGTCCACGGTGATCAACGGCGTGACCCCGGAAGTGATCACGGTGCGCGACTGGACGCTCGTTGCCGGCCGCAACCTGACCCAGTCCGACGTGGACGGCGCCACAAAGAATTGCTTGATCGGCCAGACCGTCGCTGATAATCTGTTCGGCGCCGAGGACCCGGTGGGGAAGATCATCAGGATCAAGAAGATCCCGTTCACGGTGGTAGGCCTCCTGGGACGCAAGGGACAGTCGCCCCAGGGACAGGACCAGGACGACGTGATCTACGTCCCGTTGAGGACCGCGCAGCGCAAGCTCCTGGGGAGCCAGTTCCCCAACACGGTGGGCGCCATGATGGTCCAGGCCAAGAGCTCGGAGGTCCTCAAGAAGGCCGAGGAAGAGGTGAAGGCGCTTTTGAACCAGCGCCACCGCATCGGCCCCAGCCGCGAAGTGGACTACACCGTCAGGAACCTCTCCGAGATACTGGCGGTCTCGGAGCAGTCCTCCAAGGTGATGTCGATGCTCCTGGGCGCCGTCGCCTCCATCTCGCTGGTGGTGGGCGGGATCGGCATCATGAACATCATGCTGGTCTCGGTCACCGAGCGCACCCGCGAGATCGGGATCAGGATCGCCATCGGCGCCAAGAGGCGCGACATACTGCTGCAGTTTCTGACCGAGGCCGTGCTGCTCACCACCTTCGGCGGCATCATCGGCATGGTGCTGGGGGTGGCGGGGGCGCGCGCCGTGGCCGCACTGGTGGGGTGGCCCACCCTGATCGCGGTCGACACCATCGTGATCGCCTTCGCCTTCTCTGCCGGGGTAGGCGTCTTCTTCGGCTTCTATCCCGCGCGCAAGGCGGCCTCGCTCAACCCCATAGAGGCGCTCAGGTACGAATGAAAGGATCATCAATGAAGAGAAGCATGAGATTGACGGCAGCCGTGACCCTTTGCCTCGCGCTCGGCTCTGCCGGCCCGCTTCTGGCGCAGGAGCCCGCCATCGAACTGACGCTGAAGGAGGCGATCAGGCTTGGCTTCGAGAGGAATCTCGACCTCAAGGTGGAGCTTTACAATCCGGCCATTGCCGAGGCCGACATCCGTCGCAGCCTCGGGATCTACGACCCGCTGCTCTCCCTGGGAGCCCGCTACGACCGGAGCAACAACACCAACACCATCAATTTCTCCCCGGTCAAGTTCGACCAGTACCAGGTGAGCGCGGGGCTGAGCCAGTTGCTGCCCACAGGCGGTCTGGTCGGCGCTGCTGCCACCAGTTCCAAGATCAAGGGCACCAGCAGCTTTTACAGCAACGACGTCACCTTCTCCATTTCCCAGCCGCTTCTCAGGGACTTCGGCAGGGAGAACACCGAACTGGAGATCGCCGTATCGCGCTTCAGCAAGGAGGGGTCGCTGGACCGCTTCAGAACCAGGCTGAGCGATACCGTGGCGCAGATCAGAACCGACTACTTCAGGCTCTACAACCTGCGCGAGGTGCTCGCGGTAAGAAGGAATTCTCTCGCCCTGGCCAGGACCATCCTGGACGAAACGCAGGCCAGGGTCAGGGCCGGTGTGCTGCCGGCGATGGAGATCCTGAACGCGGAGTTCACCGTGGCGACGCGCGAGAGGGAAGTGATCGACGCGGAGCGGGCGGTCCGGGACCAGATGGACGTGCTGCGGGTCGCCCTTCAACTGGAGCAGGGGCGGGATGTCGTGCTCCTGGACCAGCCGACCCGGGACAGCTACCCCGTGGTCGAGGAGGAGGCGCTGGCGCTGGCCATAAGGAGCCGTCCCGAACTGGCGCAGCAGCGGGTCGCGATCAAGATCGATGAACTGCAGCGGCGAGTGGCCCGCAACCGGGTCCTCCCCGATCTGACGTTGGATGCCTCTCTGGGCACCGCCGGTTTCGATCCCCGCTTCGGTCGCACCATGGAGAAGACCGCCACGGCCGACGCGCCGAACTGGGGCATCGGCTTGCAGTTCAGCTATCCCCTGGGGAACCGGGCCGCCGAGAACGATTACATCAAGAGCAAGCTCGCGGTGGAGCAGGCGCAGACCCAGTTGCAAAGCCTGGAGGCGGGGGTGGTCCGGGACGTCAGGGCCGCCATCCGGCTGGTGGCTTCCAGCTACAAACAGCTGGAGGTCACCTCGCGTGGCACGGCCTATGCGCAGGACCGGCTCAGGGCCTTCCAGAAGAGAAACGTCGTCGGGCTCGCCACCACCAAGGACGTCTTCGACGTGGAGAACGATCTGGTCACCGCCCAGGGGAACCAGATCCAGGCCGTGGTCGACTACAATAACGCCATCACCCAACTCTGGCGCGTGACGGGCGAGATCCTGGACCGGCAGGGGATCAGGGTGGCGGAGGGTGTGGCAGATACCCTGTACAATAAGGCGAAGTAGCAGGATAGATTAAGACTAAGATTAAGATTAAGTGGGCAGGGGCCAGGGGACATCTGTCGCACCCTGCTCCGCTCTTCGCTTTGAAAGGGGAGGGGGAGCACTGGCGTTCCGGACGATGAAAGCCGGGTAGGGGATGGCTGAGCCGGGTTTGCCTCTCCGACGAACCACGCTACAATTAGCTATCGTTAAGGGCGGTGTGGGGGTAGCTATGTCGGTGATACGTTATGAACATGTGCATCAAAACAAGCTCAACACCTCCGGCGCCAAGACCATAGCGGATTTCATCAAGATCCACGAAGAAAACGTGGAGAAACTCAGACGCTGGCAATCAAAGGGAATCGAGCTCGATCCCTACGGGGTCGGCAACAGTTACGCCATTTTCTTCACCTACGACGAAGAAGTTGCCCGTGAGGAAGGATTCGAGCGGATCCGGACCGAAAGCGGCAACATCCTGCCCAGGCGGTAAGGCAAGCCGTTCTACGCTCTAACGTTCCAGGTTCAATCCCCGCCTTCTCCCCCTGCTTCCCAAGCTGCAACCTCCGCCTCAAGTTTCTCTTTCATTAGATCCCTCGACTATGCGATAATTCCGAAGTTGCGCCAGCGCCGGGATGCCAGGCGGGGTGCGCCATTCATCTTGAATAGAAGGAACGACATGTCACATCTGCACCGCTTTTCACGTACCGAACTCCTCATCGGGCCGCACGGGCTCGACAAACTGAAAAACTCCACCGTCGCCGTCTTCGGGCTGGGCGGGGTGGGGAGCTACGCCGCCGAGGCCCTGTGCCGGGCGGGGGTAGGCCGCCTCGTCATCGTCGATTTCGACGACATCTGCCTCACCAACGTGAACCGGCAACTGCACGCCATGGACGGCACGGTGGGCAAGGCCAAGGCGCTGGTCATGGCCGAGCGCCTGCGCCTGATCAGCCCGCAGGCCGAGATCGTCCCCTACCAGGACTTCTACGCCGCCGAGAACAGCGCATTCCTGCTGGGCGACGGCTACGACTACGTGGTGGACGCCATCGACCACATAACCAGCAAGCTGCACCTGATCCGCACCTGCCGGGAGCGGGAGATCCCGATCATCTCGAGCATGGGGGCGGCCGCCAAGCTCGACCCGACCCTGATCAAGGTGGCGGACATCTCCCAGACCAACAAGTGCCGCATGGCGCGCTCGGTCCGGAAGCTTTTGAAGAAGCAGGGGATAGAGCGGGGGGTGAAGGTGGTCTTCTCTACCGAGGAGTACCGCGAGCCGGAGGTGAAGGACGGCGGCTGCAAGGGGAACTGCATCTGCCCCAACAAGGACGACCAGCGTTTCTCCTGCGAGCACCGCCGCGTCATCCTGGGGAGCGTCTCCTTCATCCCTTCCATATTCGGCCTGACCATGGCCGGGGTGGTGGTGAACGATCTTTTGGCCACAGGCGCAGGCTGCGTGGCGGCAACCCCTTGACCATTCGGTTCCCGGTAAAGCCCTCGTTCCCAAGCCCTTGCTTAGGCTGAATAGTTGCGCTACAGAAAAACAAAGGGGGATCTCAATTTCGAGATCCCCCTTTGTCGTTCTGCGTATGCCGCCTTTACCGTCTACTAAAGCTCCCCTTACTGCAGCAGTTGCTGCAAGTGCCGGAATTTTTGCGACGACGATTTCAGCTGGGCCAGGAGTTCGGCGGGGATCTCCGCCTTGAACTGCTTTGCCACCTGCTTGTACTCGGCGTCCATCTTGTCTACGGAATTGGTGAAAGCCGGCAGAGAATTACCGGGCGTCATGGCGAGCGTCTGCATCTTGCCGTACACTCCTTCGAGCTTGGAGAGCTTGGCATTGCAGTCCTTGAACTTCTCGGGTTCCTTTGCCAACTGCGATTTGAGCGAGGCGAGTTCGCTCTGGACGCGGGCCAGCTGTTTCTCTTGAACGGGTGTGGGGCGTGGCGTCACGACCTTGCCCGCCGCAACACCGGCCTTCCAGTCGTCCGCCATCTTCTGGCAAGCTTTGCGGCTGGTGTCGATCCCCACCTGCATGCCGTAGGCCGCCAGGACGAAGTTCTTGACATAATTAGACTCGGCCTTTTTCTTCAGGTATATCCCGGCTCCGGCGGCTAGCAGCGCCACCAGCACCAGAAGAGCCGTCGCCAGCACCACTCCTTTAGAGAATCTCTGGCCTCCCCTTGCCGCGGCAGGGGGAGCCTGCGGAGCGATGCCGTCCAGGGAGGGAAGCTGGCCGATGGTGCTTTGGGATTTTCTGAAAGGGCTCGACGTTATCTTTAGCTTTTGGGCCTTCTTGCCCGCCTTTCTGCGACCCAATGCTGCCACCAGGTAGTCCGGATAGGGCCTGCCGCAGCTGGCGCAGTGCATCTGGGGGCCGAGCTCGTTGCCGCAGGATGAGCACGATATTTCTCCGGGCCTTCTCAGCGCTCTCGCCCCGAAAGATTCCTTGTAGACCGTGAAGTTTGCCTTGCAGGCGGGACACGAAGCGGATTTACCCTCCTCCGAAACCTCAGGAAGGATGAGCTCGATGCTTTGGCGGCATTTAGGGCAGGTGCACTTCATAGTTGACGTACCTTTTTGAAAGTTGGTTCCACGGAGACTGCTGCATTTTTACCGCCGGTCCGCCGACCGCAAGCGGCAGCTCGCTAGAGTTCGTAATAGGTCTTCTTGGTATCCATGGCGGCGCCGTCGCCGGAACGGAATATATCGTCTTCACTCTGCGGGGCATTGATCGAATCGGCGGTCTGGCCGTCCGGCCCCTTGCTGCAGAGGTCAAAACTGGGCTGAGCCGGATCGTCAGGCCTTTCGTTGATCAGCACCAATAAATTGTTGGTGCGGTGCAGAACCGGACTGTATTCGTAAAGGTTCCCCCACGGGTCTTTGGTCGTGCCGTGACCTACATTGGCAAGCGATGGGGGATAGCTTCCGCCCCGGTCTATCGCGTAGGCGATCACCGCCTTTTCGATCTCGCGCAACTCTCGCATGGCCCTGGCATTTTTTGCCAACAGCTTTACGTGGGTAAGTGCCGGAAGACCCATCAGCGTCAAAATGCCGATCAGCAGCGCCACGACGATGAGCTCCACCAAGGTCAGGCCGCGGTCGCCGGACAAGGGGTGTGCGAGGGGCTGGGTGAGGGAGGCCGGGGGGGAGGAAGCAGATGCTTTGTGGTAACTCATAGTGGCTTTCTCTTTTTCGCCTGGTGTCTCTGCAATAAGGGGAAGGGGGGGCGAGTCTCTTGTAAAACGACGTGCACCGCGAATGTTGCACAGCTAAATCGTGTGTTGACAGTGACTTACGCCCTGAAGTTGCCGTTATGCCGACCGGGTGCCGGCCTTTGCCGGCTTTAATGAATATTGGTGCTCGCCGGAAAAATCGGGGACACTATATAACAGCTTGCTGCGCGTTGCAATATAAATGAAGCGTTTTCAGATAGATATGGTGGTTGGGCAGGATCCCAGCATCTTCTTCAGATGCAGCGCGTTTCTGACGGCGTTGCCACCGTGGCAGTTGTTGAACATGACGAAGGTGGTGCGCGCGCGCCAGCTCAGCCGGCGCGCCGTCAGGGTAAAGGACCTGATCTCCTGTTCGCCGTATAAATACTCGTCGATCGAACAGGCGCGCTGGCGCCAGGTTTCGGCGTTGCGTCCGTGCAGCCTCAGGTAGGCCATGCAGGTCGTCAGTTCGGGAAGGAAGGGGGCCGTGCTGAGATTGCCGTACTGGGGCTCGTCGCAGGTGACGTAGGTGATCTTGTGCTCCCTTAGGAAGGCGAAGGTCTCCTCGGCGTGGCGCCGGGTGAGCCAGCTGCCGTGCCTGAACTCGACGGCTATGGGGAGCCCGGCCATGAGCTCCCTGCAGTACAGCAGATAGTCCCGGTTGGCGTTCTTGCAACTAAACCAGGGGGGGAACTGGAAGAGCACGAAGCCCAGCTTCCTGGCGGCCCTGAGCGGGGTGAGCGCCGCAACCAGTGCCTGGGCCAGGGCGCGCAGTTGAACCGGGTCACTGACCTGCAGGCTCTCCTGTGCCAGTTCGGCGGGGGTGAAAAGCCCGCGCAGGTCGCCGGTGAGCGCGCCCGGGTCGATGGCGTGGCCGGTGAGCGCGCCGAAGGCCTTGAGGTGAAACAGGAAACCGGGCGGGGTGCGGTTGACCCAGGCCTGGGTCATCTGGAGGGTCGGTATGGAGTAATAGCTGCTGTCGACCTCGACGGTGTCGAAGCGGTCGGCGTAGAACCTGAGGCGCCCCTCTGCGCTGGCGCACCCATCCGGGTAGAAGCTGCCGCCTTCGATCAGGCTCTTTTCCGCCCAGGAACAGGTGCCGATGCGGATCGTTCCGGACTCCATGGCGTCGAGATCAGAACAGGATCACGCCGAGGGCGTAGTTGATGATGGCGAGGACCAGGCTGAAAAGGAGCGCCCACCAGAAACCGGTGACGTTGAAGCCGGGGACGAGGGCGGAGGTTAAAAGGATGAGCAGGGCGTTGATCACGAAGGTGAGCAGCCCGAGCGTCAGTATGTTGAGCGGCAGGGTGAGCAGCAGGAGCAGGGGCTTGATGAAGGTGTTGACCAGCCCGAGCACCAGCGCGGTGATCAGGGCCGCGAAGAAGCCGGAGAGCCGCACCCCGGGGAGCAGGTAGGCGGTAATGACAATGGCGGCGGCATAGATGAGCCATTGGACCAGGTATGATGTCATGCTTTCCTCCTCCAAGCTCGATTGTGATGGCTCCAGTATACCATCCTTGGTGCCGCAATCTTGACGGCTTCGACTTCATGTTTGATGTCATCAAAATAATGTTAAGCGTTAATGTCGCGGGCGCTGTTGATCAAACTGGATCCAACTACTTCACGGGGTCTTTGATGATGGCTTCTGCAGCACGTAAGTCCGCTTGAATACTGGATCTAACCGGTGAACCAGCTGCCAGAAAGCTGTTGACATGCTGCCCAATACTCTTGTATATTTCGCCGACTGTTCCAATTGAACCTATAAGGAAAAGACATAATGAAGGAAATACTTTCTGGCAATGAGGCCATTGCCCGCGGTGCTTACGAAGCGGGCGTGAAGGTAGCCTGCGCCTATCCCGGAACCCCCTCCACAGAGATCCTCGAAAACACTATCCGTTACAAGGAAATAGACTCTTCCTGGGCCACCAATGAAAAGGTTTCCCTTGAGGTCGGCATCGGCGCCTCGTTTGTGGGCGCCAGGGCCCTGGTGACCATGAAGCACGTCGGCGTCAACGTCGCCGCGGATCCGCTCTTCACGCTCTCCTATACCGGGGTGAACGGAGGTCTGGTGCTGGTCTGCGCCGACGACCCGGAACTGCACTCCTCCCAGGACGAGCAGGACAGCCGCAACTACGCCAAGTTCGCCAAAGTGCCCATGCTTGAGCCCTCCGATTCCCAGGAATGCCTGAACTTCACCAAGCTGGCCTACGAACTTTCCGAGCGCTACGACACGCCGGTCATGCTGCGCACCACTACCCGCATCTCGCACAGCAAGTCGGTGGTCGAGCTGGGCGAAAGGGTTACCGGTCTCCCCGAGCCCAAGCTGGTGAAGAATCCCGCCAAGTACGTGATGCTGCCCGGCAACGCCCGCCCGCGCCACTACGTGGTGGAGGAGCGCCTGGTCACGCTCTCCAAGGACGGCTCAAGCATGCCCATCAACAGGGTCGAACTGCGCGACTCCAAGATCGGCGTGATCACCGCCGGCATCTCCTATCAGCACGTGCGCGAGGTGCTCCCCGAGGCCAGCGTTCTGAAACTGGGCATGGTGCACCCGCTCCCCTACGACTTGATCCGCGAATTCGCCGCTAAGGTGGAGAAGCTGTACGTGGTGGAGGAGCTCGATCCCTTCATCGAGGACCAGGTCAAGGCGGCGGGGATCCAGGTGATCGGCAAGGAGATCGTTCCCATCTGCGGCGAACTCACCCCGGGCCGGCTCAGGAAGGCCTTCGGCCTGCCCGAGAAGGCGCAGAGCCAGGTCGAGAAGCTCCCCGGCCGCCCCCCTAACATGTGCCCCGGCTGTCCGCACCGCGGCGTCTTCTACAGCCTGAACCGTTTGAATGCCTACGTCTCCGGCGATATCGGCTGCTACACCCTGGGCTTCATGCCCCCCTTATCCGCCATGGACACCTGCGTCTGCATGGGCGCCTCCATCGGCATGGCGACCGGCGCCGTCAAGGTGCTCCCCCCAGAGGAGCGCAAGAAGGTGGTGGCCGTGATCGGCGACTCCACCTTTCTGCACACCGGCGTGAACGGCCTGATGGACATGGTCTACAACAAGGGCGCCGCCACGGTGATCATCCTGGACAACAGGATCACCGCCATGACCGGGCGCCAGGAAAACCCGGCCTCCGGTCACACCCTGATGGACAGCCCGACCAACGCCATCGATTTCCCCATGCTGTGCAAGGCGATCGGCGTCCAGCACGTGCGCACCATCAATCCGCTCGACCTGGAGGAATGCGCCCGGGTCATCGCCGAGGAGATGGAGCGCCCCGAGACCTCGGTCATCATCACCGACAAGCCCTGCGTCCTGATCAAGAGGGAAGGGGTCTTCAAGCGCGGCGCGGTCCTCGAGGTGGTGGACGAGAACTGCGCCGGCTGCAAGGCCTGCCTGAAGATCGGCTGCCCGGCCATCGAGTGGGTGCCGTCCAGCGGCAAGAAGGGGAAGGCGCACATCGATCCGCTTCTATGCAACGGCTGCGAGGTCTGCCAGCAGCTGTGCAAGTTCGCAGCGATCCAGGAGGCGAAATGAGCGACAAGATAACCAACATTCTCCTGGTAGGAGTGGGGGGGCAGGGTATCCTGCTCGCCGCCGAGATCCTTTCCGAGACCGTGATGCTGGCGGGATACGACGTCAAGAAGAGCGAGATCCACGGCATGTCGCAGCGCGGCGGTTCCGTGGTGTCCCATGTCCGTTACGGCAAGGAAGTGTTCTCGCCCATGGTGCCCGAAGGGGAGGGGGACGTCCTGTTCGGGTTCGAGCTGATGGAAAGCTACCGCGCCCTGCCGCTTTTGAAGCCCGGTGGCACCGTGGTGGTCAACGATCTCACCATCGCCCCCCCGTCGGTCCTGATCGGCCAGGAGCAGTACCCGGAAGGCCTGGCCCAGAAGATCAAGGAACTGGTTCCCGACTGCATCCTGGTGGACGGGCAGAACCTGGCCCTGGAGGCCGGCAACGCGCGCGCCGCCAACACGGTTCTTCTTGGCGCCGTCTCCAAGCGGCTCGACATCGAGGAGAAGTACTGGCTCGAATCGATCGAGCGCATGGTTCCCAGGAAGGCGCTGGCGGTCAACCTCAAGGCTTTCGAGCTGGGGCGGGCGCTGGCCTAAGGTAAGGAGGAAGTAGCCATGTATTTCAACGAGGAGTTCGAGACCCTGCCGCGCGAGGCGATTGAGGCGCTGCAGCTCAAAAGGCTCAAGTCGATGGTGGAGCGGGTGCAAAAGAGCGTCCCCTTCTACCAGGAGTCCCTGGCCAAGGCCGGGATCAGCGCCGCCGACATCCACAGCCTGGCCGATCTTTCCCGGCTCCCCTTCACCTACAAACAGGACATGCGCGACTCCTACCCGTACCGCATGTTTGCCGTCCCCATGGAGGAGATCGTCCGCATCCACGCCTCCTCCGGCACCACCGGGAAGCCGACCGTGGTGGGCTACACCCAGAAGGACATCGACACCTGGAGCGAGCTCATGGCCCGCTCCTTCGTGGCGGCCGGGGTGCACAAGGGGGACATCATCCACAACTCCTACGGCTACGGCCTGTTCACCGGCGGCCTGGGGGCGCACTACGGCGCCGAGCGCCTGGGGGCCTCGGTGATCCCGATGTCCGGCGGCAACACCAAGAAGCAGATCATGATCATGCAGGACTTCGGCTCCACGGTGCTCACCTGCACCCCGTCCTACTCGCTCTTCATGGCGGAGGCCGCCAGGGAGGAGGGGATCGACTTCCGCGACCTGAAGCTTCGGGTCGGCATCTTCGGCGCCGAGCCCTGGTCCGAGGCGATGCGCGCCGACATCGAGGGGAAGCTGAACCTTTCCGCGGTCGACATCTACGGGCTCTCCGAGATCATGGGACCCGGCGTCGCCATCGAGTGCTGCGAGGCCAAGAAGGGACTGCACATCTGGGAGGACCACTTCATCCCCGAGATCATCGATCCGGACAGCGGCGAGGTGCTGGGCGCCGGCCAGGAGGGTGAGCTGGTCATCACCACCATCACCAAGGAAGGGATCCCGCTGATCCGCTACCGGACCCGCGACATCACCTCGATCACCTATGAACCGTGCATCTGCGGCAGGACGCACGCCCGGATCGCGCGCATGAGCGGCAGAAGCGACGACATGCTGATCATCCGCGGCGTGAACGTGTTCCCCTCCCAGATCGAGTCGATCCTGATGGGGGTCGAGGGGGTCGAGCCGCACTACCTCCTGATCGTGGACCGCAAGGACAACCTGGACACCCTCGAGGTCCAGGTGGAAGTGGGCGAGCAGATCTTCTCCGACGAAATCAAGCACCTCCAGGCTCTCTCGCAGCGCATCGAGAAGCAGATCAAGGAGCTGCTCGGGGTCACCTGCCGGGTCCGGCTGGTGGAGCCCAAGAGCATCACCCGCAGCGAGGGGAAGGCCAAGAGGGTCATCGACAACAGGAAAAAGGCCTAAGGGGGACAAGTCATGCACGTGGAACAGATCTCCATTTTCATCGAGAACAAATTCGGCAGGCTGGCCGAGGTGACCCGGATCCTGGGGGACGCAGGGGTCAACATCCGCACCCTCTCTCTGGCGGACACCTCG
>Ga0209212_1002944_pt1 | contig 23296 bp, 15 predicted proteins | sample RifGroC2_FD_183996 | JGI IMG/M metagenome (GOLD analysis project Ga0209212, IMG submission 183996) | Groundwater microbial communities from Rifle, Colorado, USA - Groundwater C2 (SPAdes) (version 2) | ecosystem: Environmental > Aquatic > Deep subsurface > Groundwater | place: Rifle, Colorado... | reverse complement strand
ATGGTCCTGCATGCCCTCTTCCGTCTTGCGTATCCCGGCGGTGGCCTGGAAACCGTCCATTTCCGGCATCTGGCAGTCCATCAGGACCAGGTCATAAGGCCGGCGCTTGAGGGCCTCCAGGACTTCGAGCCCGTTGGCCGCCACATCCGCCTCGTAACCGAGCTTCTCCAGCTGCTTAACGGCCACTTTCTGGTTCACTATATTGTCTTCGGCCACCAGGACCCGGAAATATTTGTTCAGCGGGTGTTCCGCGGCGAAGGCCGGCGCGGGCGCCGTGGCGGCCGAGCCGCCGCGGCCAGGCTCCGCCAGCGCCGAGTTAAGGGCTTTGAGCAGGGTCGCCGGTCGTACCGGCTTAGAAAGGCAGACCGAGATCCCGGCGGCTCCGAGCTCTTCGGCCCTGAGGCTTTGGCCGAGTGAGGTCATCATCACTTTTTTTACGAGGGGGAGGCCGGCCTCCCCCTGTATGCGGCGGGCCAGCATCAGCCCGTCCATGCCGGCCATATGCATATCCAGCAGGACCAGCCTGAAGGGGTCTTTCCCGGCTGCTTCCCGCTTTAAGGCCTCAAGGGCTTCTTTCCCGGAGGCGACGGCCTCGAAACGCATCTCCCAGGCTTCCAGGTAGCGGCTGACTATTTCCCGGTTAGCCGCATTGTCGTCCACTATGAGCGCCCTTACTCCCGAGACCAGGGTCTTTTCCGGGGCGGGCGGCAGCTCCCCGCTCTGCCTTTCGAAAGGCAGGGTGAACCAGAAAGTGGAGCCCTTTCCGGGCTCGCTCTCCAGGCCTATTTCGCCGCCCATTATTTCCACCAGCTTTTTCGAGATGGACAGGCCCAGCCCCGTCCCGCCGTATTTACGGGTGGTGGAGGCGTCGGCCTGGGTAAAGACCTGGAACAGGTTTTTCTGCGTTCCGGCGGGAATGCCGATGCCCGTATCCTTTACCGAGAAGCGCAGCACCGGGCCCGCCGCTGTTTCCTTTTCAACGGATACTTTGAGCACTACTTCGCCGGCCTCGGTGAACTTAAGGGCGTTTCCGAGCAGGTTGAGGAGCACCTGACGCAGGCGCCCCTGGTCCCCGCGCAGGCCGGCCGGAACGTCCTTCTCTACGAAGTGGGCGAGCTCCACGCCCTTTTCCTGGGCGCGCGGCGCCAGGAGTTCCGTCGTGCTTTCCACGGTCTCCAGGAGGTCGAAATCCAGTTTTTCCACCGTGAGCTTTCCCGATTCCAGCTTGGAGAAGTCGAGGATGTCGTTTATGATCCCGAGCAGGGCTTCACCGGCGCCGTTCACCGTTCTGACATAGTCGCGCTGCTGCTCGCTCAGCTGCGTGTCGAGTAAAAGCCCGGTCATCCCTATGATGGCGTTCATCGGCGTCCTGATCTCGTGGCTCATATTGGCCAGGAACTCGGACTTCATCCGCGCCAGCTCCATCGCGGCGTCGCGCGCTTTCTCTATTTCCCGCTGCGCTATCTTGCGGTCGGTTATATCCACTTTCACCGCTATGAAGTTCGTTATTTTCCCCGAGTTGTCCTTTACGGGGGAAATAGCGGCGTATTCCCAGAACAGCTCCCCGCTCTTCTTGCGGTTCAGCAGTTCGCCGGTCCATTCGCGGCCGTCCAGGATGGTGTCCCAGAGTTCCTTGATAGTGCTTTTAGGGATCTTGCCGGAATTGATGAGCTTGGGGTTCTGCCCCAGCAGCTCCTTGGCGGTATAACCAGTGAGCTCCATGAACTTCGGGTTCGCGTATTCTATCAGGCCCTCCCGGTCGGTTATTATGATGGAGGTGGGGCTGGATTTGACCGCGGTGGAGAGCTTTCTCATCTCCAGTTCGGAGCGCTTCCGCGCGCTGATATCCGTGGCCAGGCCAAGGAAGCCGGTCAGTTCACCGTTGTGATCCTTCACGCCTGTAACGATAAGTTCCACCGGGAACCGGGTCCCGTCCTTTCGCACATAGGTCCACTCGCGGTTCTCGAAGCCGCCCTGCCTGGCCAATTCTACGAAGACGTCGAAACCCTGTACCGGCCGGCCGAGTTTCTCCGTCAGTTCCCGGCCGCGCGCCTCTATTTCGGAGAGAAGGTGTATCTTTGCCGGGCTTTCGCGCCCGACCAGCTCCTGCGCGCCGTAGCCCAGCATCTTTTCCGCACCGGCGTTGAAAACCGTTATGGTCCCGACGAGGTCCGTCGCTATTATCGAGACCTGGCTGGCCGCGTCCAGCACGCTCTGCAGCCTGGCATTGGCGTCGGCCAGTTCCTCCTCGGTCTTGATCCTTCTCCTGATCCCGTGGAGGACGGAGGCGAAAGCGCCCAGGACGATGATGAAGATAGACAGGAAAACTACGGTAAGCAGCCTGCGCTGCTGCGTGGAGACCAGGCTGGCTTTAAGTTCAGCGGCGTTCATATCGTCCTGTTCGGCTTTCTGTATCGCCTCCGTCTCCGCCGCTATCTCCGCGGTCATTCGGCTGCCTTTGGCTATGTGCTCTTTCAGCCAGGAGGCGTCGAAGCCTTTCGTTCTCCTGAAAAGTATGGTTTCCTGGAAAGAGGCCTGGCGCTTGCGGATCATCCCCGAAAGGGTCTCCAGGCCGCGCTGGTGCTCCTTGTAACCGGCTTCAAGACGCCTGAGCGACCTTTCCTCTCTTTCCAGCTGCGAAGAGGCCTTCTCGTACAGGGCCAGGGCGTCGGGGCGGCCGGTTATCATGTAGGTGCGCACGGCTGATTCCGCGGCAAAGACCAGGGAACCGATCTCACCCGCGCTGCGGATCGCGGCCTGGGTATGCTTTAAACGGATATCGGCCTGCCGCCACTGGTACAGGTTCTGGTACAGCAGCCAGCCCAGAAAGACCGTCAGTATTATCAGGAGCGCGCCGATAGCCGCGCTTATTCTTGTATTAAATTTCATAAATTATTTCCGCAGCCTGTCTCCTGCCCCTTTCCGGCCCTGCCAATGCCTATAATACTAAAAAACAGCGGCGGAGCTGCCTGCCCGGGAAGATGTAGTCCGCGCAAACAAAGTATTGTAAAATTAAAAGATACTTATAAGGCGGTGCCAATATGATGGACATGGATTCGAACCTGGAAAAGATAAAGAACACCATAGAGATCTCCGGCGGGGGGAAGCGGGTGGACCTGCTGCTTAAGAACGCGCGGGTGATAAACACCTTCTCCGGCGACATCCACCGCACCCACGTGGCCGTGCACCGCGGCCGCGTGGTGGGCTTCGGGGACTATAAGGCCGCCCAGGTCATGGACCTTAAAGGCGCCTATGTCTCCCCCGGCTTCATAGACGGCCATGTCCATATAGAGAGCTCCATGGTCAAAATACCGGAGTTCGCCCGCGTGGTGCTGCCGCACGGGACCACCTCCGCCGTGATCGACCCGCACGAGATCGCCAACGTACTGGGCCTCGACGGCATAAAGTACATGCTGGCCTCCAGCGAGGACAGCCCCCTCAGCGTCTACGTGATGCTGCCTTCCTGCGTCCCCGCCACCAGCCTTGAGACCGCCGGGGCCGAGCTTACCGCCCACGACCTGGGCCTCCTCCTCAACGACGAGCGCGTGCTGGGCATCGGCGAGATGATGGATTACCCCGGCGTCATCAACCGCAACGAAGAAGTGATGCGCAAGATCGCTATCGCGAGGAATAAAGTTATAGACGGCCACGCCCCGATGCTCAAGGGCAAGCAGCTTTACGCCTATGTCTCCGCCGGCATCCGCTCGGACCACGAATGCACCGACGTCGCCGAAGCGCGCGAGAAGCTGCGCGCCGGGATGTATATCATGATCCGCGAGGGCACCGCCGCCAAGAACCTGAAGAACCTCCTCCCGCTCGTCAACTCGGAGAATTCCCGCAAGTTCATTTTCGTCACCGACGACCGCCACCTCGAGGACGTTTTCCGCCAGGGCCATATAGACTACCTGGTCCGCACCGCCATAAGGCTGGGCGTTGACCCCATCCGCGCCATCCAGATGGCCACCATCAACACCGCCGAATACTTCGGCATCAAGAACCTGGGCGCCATAGCCCCCGGCTACGCCGCAGACCTGGTGGTCTTCGACGACCTGAAGAAGCTGAAGATCTCCAAGGTCTTCAAGGGCGGCCGCCTGGTCTCCAGGTCGGGAGAGATAGAGCCCGGCGTTATCAAGGAATACAAGGGCAAGACCCGCGGCACCATAAACGTGCGCTGGATAGAGCACGAGGATTTTGCCATGAAGGCCCAGGGCAAATACGCCCGCGTCATCAACGTCGTCCCGGACCAGATCGTGACCAAGTGCAGCGTCGAGAAGGTGAAGGAGGACGGCGGCTACGTCTCCTCCGACACGGAGAAGGACATCCTCAAGATAGCCGTGATAGAGCGGCATATGGCCAGCGGCCGCGTGGCCCTGGCGCTGGTAAAAGGCTTCGGCCTCAAGAAAGGCGCCATCGCCTCCTCCGTCTCTCACGACTCCCACAATATCGTGGTCGTGGGCACGCACGACGGGGATATGTATACCGCCGCCGTGCAGGTGGTGAAGATGCAGGGCGGCATCGTGGCGGCGCTCAACGGCCAGGTGCTGGAAGCACTGCCGCTCCCCGTGGCCGGCCTGATGTCGGACCGGAGCGCCGACTTTGTCCGCGAAAAACAGAAGCGCCTTAACGAGATAGCCAAAATGCTGGGCTCAAAGCTCTCTGACCCCTTCATGGCCATGTCTTTCCTTACCCTTCCGCCCATACCGGAGATAAGGATCACCGACCGCGGCCTTATCGACGCCGTGAAGTTCAAAGTAACCCCGCTCTTCTGCGGGCCCGGGGGGAAATGAAGCCCCTCCTCGCCGCCTCCCTGCTGCTCCTGGCCTGCGCGCCCGCGCGCGCGTCCAGGCTGGAGCGCGGCCCCTACCTGGAGAACATGACCAAGGATATGGTCACGGTGCGCTTCAGGGTGGACACGGCCTCCCCTGCCTGGCTATCTTATGGCCAGGCCCCGGACTGCGAGCGCTTCCTCACCCCTGTGGCGGCCGTAACCGAGCACAAAGTCCCGCTTTTCGGCCTTCTGCCCGATACCACCCACTGCTACCGCCTCTACCTGCCCGCCGAAGAGAGCAGCGGGGTGTACAAGGCCTACGAGGGGACTTTCACTACCTTCAGGGACGAAACCAAGCCCTACTTCTCTTTCCTGGCCTTCGGGGATTCCGGCTCGGGCTCCGAAGAGCAGCTGGAGCTCGCGGCGCAGATGGAGAAGTTCCGGACCGACTTCGCGGTACATACCGGCGACGTCCTTTCCGACGGCCTGGACGAGGACGCCGACGACCAGTATTTCGTTCCCTACGCCGCCCTGCTCTCGAGGACGCCGTTTTTCCTGGCGCTGGGGAACCACGACTACGGCCGCGAGCTTAAGACCCCGGCCGGCAAAGGTTTTCTGAAAGCCAACTACACTCCTTTCCACAGCATGCCTTACACGGGCCTGCCGCCGCATTACTATTTCTTCGACCAGGCCCACGCCCGCTTCTTCGTGCTGGATACCAACGCTTTCGGCGGCGCTAAATTCGCGCCCGACCTGGCCCAGGGCTCGAAGCAGTACAAGTGGCTGGAACATTTCCTCTCCAAGGCCTCGGACAAGACCTGGAAATTCGTGGTGCTGCACCACCCGCTTTATTCCACCGGCGCCCATCCGCCGACGGAGGAGCTTGTGAAAGCGCTGGAGCCGCTTTTCCTTAAGTATAAAGTGGACCTGGTCCTGCAGGGGCATGACCACGACTATGAGCGCACCCTGCCCATAAAGGACGGCCTGCCCGACGAGACCGCCGGGATAACTTATATAACGCTCGGCGGCGGGGGGAACCAGCTTTACATCCAGCGCCGCAACGAGGACTGGTCGGCTAAATTCCTCCCGGTCTATCATTTCGCCATCCTCGACGTAAAAGAAAAGAACCTGAAAATGTCAGTCTATAACAAGGCCGGCGAAGAAGTCGACACGCTGGAACTGCAGAAATAAAACTTTATTTGCCTTGCCCCCGCGGATTGTGCTATACTAATCCTGCGGGGTAGAGCAGCCTGGTAGCTCGCAAGGCCCATAACCTTGAGGTCGCAGGTTCAAATCCTGCCCCCGCAACCAAAAGCCCTCGAATTAATTTCGAGGGCTTTTGCTTTGGTTGCGGGGGAGCGGGACAACAATTTGTCCCGCGTCAGGATTTGAAAGCCGGAGCCGAGAGGCCAGCAGGCCGCAGCGGCGAGGCGGGGTCGCGAGCGCCGACGCGCGACGGCGCGGAGGCGACTTGTGACCAACTGCCCCCGCGAAGCCTCCGAACAAGTTTCGGGGGCTTTTGCTTTGTATGGTTTAGTACTTCCAGGAGAGGCCGAAGAAGGCGCCTTTGCGGGTGGCGCTGACTTTGTTTAACTTGCCCTCCCAGGTGGAGCCGTCGGTGTAATAGTAGGTCTGCTTGCCGGAGGCGGCTTTGTAGGACCAGGCCATCCAGCCGCCCTCGAACTCGAAGTATTTCCAGAACCTGTAAGAGGCCGAAAGCGAGAATTCCACGAGGGTCCCGGTGGCGCTGCTGCGTATCCCGGGATTCTGCAGGGCGGTGTCCAGGTTCCAGTAATTGCTTCCCTTGTATTTCATGAGCGGGCCGAAGGCTAACTTCCCTTCGGCGAAAAAGTTCTTTCCCAAGGTGGCCTGCTCCCTGAAGCCGGCGCGCCACCCGGACCAGATCATAGTGGCGCGGGAATTAAGGCCGACCGTGGGGCCGACCGGCGGCGTGGGCAGGAACACGTCGGTGGACATGATCGTGTACCCGTTAAAGAGGCGCACCTTGGTCCCGTACCAGCTGTAGCCCGCGAAAAAATCCAGCGAGTGCGCGACCTCGTACTCCTCGTCCTGGGCCAGGGGGTCGGTTTTATAGACGTTCAGGTAGGCGGAGAGGGAATACTGACGGGCGGTGCCGCCGGTTTCGGCCCTGCTCTTGGCATAGTCCCTGTGCTGGGGGCTTTCCCAGACCGCGCCGCTGTAAAGGTAAAGGGTTTTATTGGTGGCGTGCAGCCAGTCGTGCTCGAAGTACTTGCCGCCGGAAAACTTGTTGTCGCCGGTCTCGAATTCCAGCGAGAAGCCTCTTACCGGCTGCACCTCCGCCGATAACAGGTAAAGCGGAGCGTCCATCACTTTGAAGTCGTTGGTGTTTCCCATGCTGATATTGTCGGTCGGGGGGCTCCACAGGTCCGCAGGGGTGACTATCGACGCCCGGACCTGCCCCGAGGTGCGCGTCTGCCAGCGCCTGACCCTGGTCTTGATGAAGAAGGACTTGGGGGGCTTTTTCTCCCAGCTGTAATAGTAGCGGGCGCTGGCGGGGGGCGTTAAGGCGCAAAGGCAGGCCGCTGCCAGGGCAAGGCAGGCGCAAAAGTAAGGGCCGCGGCTTCTATTCATAGGCTGTCCGCCGTTTCCGCCTGGCGGTTCATAAATAATATAAAATAAACGTATGACAGATTCATGGCGTTTTCGTGACGAATGGCTGCTGCGGGCTTTTGCCGGGGTTAAAGGCATAACGCCGCAACTTATAGAACAATTCCGCGAAGAAAAAAAGAAATATCTTTCCCACTCGCTCATCGACTCCGGCACCCTGACTGCCGGCCAGCTGATAACCGCCGTGGAAACGGCGTTCAAGGTTAAATATTTCCCGCTCGCGCCCGAGAAAGTGGACAAGTTCGCCTTCTCCATGGTGCAGGAAAAGATCTGCCGCAAATACGAGATCGTCCCGTTCGCGCTGAGCGAGAGCGAAATAAAAGTGGCCATGTCCAATCCCTCGGACTTCAACGCCCAGTCCGACGTGGAAGCCCTTACCGGCCGCCGCCTCCTGCCTCTTTTCAGCCTGCCCAGGGAGATCGACGCCTGCCTGGACCAGCTCTTCAGCGCGGACACCGTTATCTTCGACCTGCTGAGCAGGGTGGAGGTGCCGGAGGATATCATGGTGGTGGGGGAGAACAAGAACGACGAATCGCTGGACAGCGCCGTAACCTCCCCGGTGATCAAACTCGTCAATTCCATAATTTCACAGGCCTACCGCAAGCGCTCCTCCGACATACATATAGAGCACGAGGAAACCGCCAGCCACGTGCGGATAAGGGTGGACGGCGAGCTTAAGAATATCATGAAGCTGCCGCGCCATATCGCCATGGGCCCAGTGGTTTCCCGCATAAAGATAATGTCGGACCTGGACGTCTCGAACCACATGCGCCCCCAGGACGGCCGCACCAAGATAAAGATAGGCGCGGCCGAGGTGGGCCTGCGCGTCTCCACGCTCCCCACGGCCTACGGCGAGAAGGTGGTCATGCGTATCCTGGACCAGCGCGCCGCCGAGGTCCCGTTCGAAAAGCTCGGTTTCGCTCCGGAAGTCGCGGCGGGCCTGGACAAGTGCATGACCTACACGCAGGGGATAATCCTGGTGACCGGGCCGACAGGCTCCGGCAAGACCACTACTCTCTACTCCATATTGAACAAGTTCAAGCAGGAAAAGACGAACGTCGTGACCGTCGAAGATCCAATAGAATATAAACTGGCCGGCATTAACCAGGTCCAGGTGAACGAAAAACAGGGCCTGACCTTCGCCGGGGTGCTGCGTTCCGTGCTCCGGCAGGACCCGGATATCATAATGGTGGGCGAGATCCGCGACCATGAGACGGCGGATATAGCTTTCCAGGCCGCCATGACGGGGCACCTGGTCCTGTCGACTCTGCACACCAACGACACTATTTCCACCATCGGGCGCCTGATGGATATGGGCGTCGACCGCTTCAAAGTTTCACCGGGACTGCTGGCGATAACCGCCCAGCGCCTGGTGCGCAAGCTGTGCCCGCTCTGCGCCGAAGAGGTCGCGGAAGCCGACCGTGACCCGGCGGTCCTGACGGCCCTGGCCGACCATGGTTTTGAAACGGTTTATTTCCGGGGCGTAGGCTGCAAGACCTGCGAGGGCAGCGGTTATGCTGGGCGCACCTCCATAGTGGAGCTGCTTCTGCCCGACGCCAAGGTCAAAGAGCTGATAAACGCCGGCGCCGTTTCCGACGACGTGAAAGCCGCCGCTATGGGGTCCAAATGCCTGCGCACGATGACCCGGGACGCCCTGTGGCATCTGTCTACTGGCCAGACGGACCTGGCGGAGGTGGAATCCTACCTGGACCTCGGGAAAGCGGCCCCCGCCGCGGCCGTCCCAGGCGCGGAAACGCCTGCTCCAGCCCCGCTGCCCGCCGCTGACGCCGTGGGCATGCAGCCCAGGCTCCAGGACGGAAAAAAGCCGGTTATAATGGTGGCCGACGACGACCCCATCATGCTCATGCTGCTCAAGAAGTTCATAGAAGGCGCCGGTTATACGGTGCGCGAGGCCGTGGACGGTGAGGAAGCCCTTACGGCCATCGCTTCCGGGGTAGTTCCCGACCTGCTGGTAACCGACGTGAACATGCCGCGGCTGAACGGCATGGACCTGGTGAAAGGGATACGGGAAACGCTGGGCCTGCTGGACCTGCCTATAATAATGCTCACCACGGAGAACTCCGACAAAAGCCAGGAGATGGCTTTCAAACTCGGCGCCGACGACTATATTATAAAGCCCTTCAAGGGCCCGATAGTCATAGCGAGGATAACCGCCGCCCTGCGCCGGGCCGGCAAGGTCAGATAGGAGTAATATGCCCGAGAAGAAACTCCCCACTAAATTCCTGCCCGCCGAGAAAGCCGACCCGGCCGAAGTCGAGCGGCAGCATAAAATGATAGCGGGGGCTCCGCTGATCTACGAGATGATGGACGGCATGATCAACTTCAGCCTTATCCTGAACCGCCAGCGGCAGGCGGTTTTTGTGAATAAGGCGCTGAAACGCTTCCTGTCCGAACACGGCATAACGGAGATCATCGGCCAGCGCTGGGGCAACCTCGCCGGCTGCGCGCACGCCGAAGAGACAGCCGGCGGCTGCGGCACTACGGAGTCCTGCCGGCACTGCGGGGCGGCCCTGGCCCAGGCGCAGGCGCTCGGCGGCAGGGAGGCGGGCACCGAATGCCGGATCATGTCGAAGAAACTTGGAGACGACCTGGACCTCAGTATCTGCGCAAAGCCTTTCTGCTACGAAGGTGAGCAGTTCATCCTTATGTCCCTTACCGACATAAGCTCGGAAAAGCGCCGCGAGGTGCTCGAGCGGCTTTTTTTTCACGATATCCTGAATACAGCCGGCGGAGTGCAGGGGCTTATCGGCCTGATGTCCGAGGCGGACTCCGCGGAGCTTAAAACCTATGTCCCTGCCGCGGCGATGGCTTCCGACCGGATGGTGGACCAGATCATTTCACAGAAAGACCTTTCCATGGCCGAGCGGGGGGACCTGCAGGTCAAGATTTCAGATTTGGGCGCGGCCGAGTTCCTGGAGGAAGTAGTGCGGCTTTTCAAGGCGCACGAGGTCGCAAAAAACAAGGTGATCAAGGTGGCGGCGGACTGCGGTGATGTCCGCATAGTCACCGACAAAGTGCTGCTTTCGCGGGTCATCGGCAACTTGCTTAAAAACGCGCTGGAGGCGGAGTCCCCCGGGGCGCAGGTAACGCTCTCGTGCCAGAAAACCCCTGAAGGGGCCGCTTTTCTCGTCCATAACCCCGCCCAGATGCCGGAGAATTCCCGCGTTCAGGTCTTCCAGCGCTCTTTCTCGACCAAGGGGGCCGGGCGCGGGCTCGGCACCTACAGCATAAGGCTGCTGACGGAGAAGTACCTTAAAGGAAAAGTTTCCTTTACTACAGGACCGGAAGGGACCACCTTCAGGGCCGAATACCCGGCCTCGCTTTAGCGCGGCCGCGCGGTTTTTTTGTATTATTAGTAGCAACATAGTTTCAGGAGGAAAAATGAAAAAGGTTCTCATCGCTGTTTTTGCCTGTTTTATCGCCGGCTCCGCCGCCGCCGCCGACGCGCCCAAAGCCGCCGCCAAGGCCGCCGGCCTGACCGAAGACCAGAAGGTCCTCTATTTCCTGGGCCAGGCGGTCAGCTCGAAGATCAAGCAGTTCGAATTCACCAAGGAAGAGTCCAAATATATAATACAGGGCTTTTCCGAGGCGCTCGCCGGCCAGAAAAGCAAGGCCGACGAGACCTACGGCATGAAGCTGAACGCCTACCTGGCCAAGAAGCAGGAAGCCATAGTGGCCAAACAGAAAAGCGCCTCAAAGCCTTTCCTCGACAAGATGGCCAAGGAGAAAGGCGCCGTGAAGCTCCCTTCCGGCGTCGTCTACATACCCGTTAAAGAGGGTACCGGCGTCAACCCCAAGGCCACCGATATGGTGAAAGTGCATTACCACGGGACTTTCCCTGACGGCAAGGTTTTCGACTCCTCCGTCGACCGCGGTACTCCCGCGGAGTTCCCGCTGAGCGGCGTGATCCCCTGCTGGACCGAGGGCGTCCAGAAGATCAAGGTGGGCGGCAAGGCCAGGCTGGTCTGCCCCTCCGACACCGCTTACGGCGACCAGGGCGCGGGCGGGGCCATCCCCGGCGGCGCTACGCTGGTCTTCGAAGTCGAACTGCTCGAGATCATGAAAGAGAGCCCCGCGGCCATGCTGCCCGAGGGCGGCGCTGAAGTGAAAGCGGCGGTTGAGCCGGCCAAAGAAGCCGCAAAGACAGAAGCCAAGAAATAAGTTTACCGGCAAATAAAAAAAGCCCCGGCGGACCGGGGCTTTTTTATTGCCGCGCGCCTTAGATCAGGCCCCGGCGCCGGGCCAGCTTTTCACCTTCCACGGCCAGGAACACTACCGTCGACAGCGCGAAAGCGGTGAGCAATTCCCGCGGGGCCAGCGGCGCGGTCCTGAACACTTTGTTGCACCAGGGCAGGTAAATAACGCCCAGCTGAAGGCCTACAGTCAGCAGCACGGAGTACAGCAGCGGCTGATTGGAGAAGAGCCCCATCTGGAAAAGCGAACGCTTCTCCGAGCGTATGGCCAGCGCGTGGCCGAGCTGGCTCAGGCACAGCACCGTAAATACTATAGTCTGCCAGTGCGCCCCGGTCTTCATCGCCCAGGCCTGGGTGGCAAGGCACAACAGCCCGATAAGCAGCCCCACCCAGATGACATGCGTTCCCAGCCCGCCGGCCAGCAGGCTTTCGCCCGGGCTGCGCGGGGGGTTCTTCATTATATCCGGCTCGGCGGCCTCGGCCGTCAGCGCCAGCCCCGGCAGCCCGTCGGTGACCAGGTTTATCCACAGGATCTGTATAGGCAGCAGCGGGATAGGCAGGCCAAGGAAGGGCGCGAGAAAAATAGTCCAGATCTCGCCGGAGTTGCAGGTAAGCACGTAACGCACGAAACGCCTTATATTATCGAAGATCCTCCTGCCCTCGCCCACGGCCTTCACGATGGTGGCGAAGTTATCGTCGAGCAGTATCATGTGGGCGGCTTCCTTGGAAACGTCGGTGCCGGTTATCCCCATGGCTATGCCGATGTCGGCCCGCTTGAGCGCCGGCGCGTCGTTCACCCCGTCGCCGGTCATGGCCGCGAAATGGCCGCGCGCCTGCAGCGCCTTGACTATGCGGAGTTTCTGCTCCGGGGCTACGCGGGCATAGACCCTGATCCCCTCGACCCTCAGCGCGAAGTCCTCCTGCGAAAGCTTTTCCAGTTCCGCGCCTGTAAGTACGGCGGCCGCGTCGCCTGGCTTCACTATACCGAGGCGCTCGGCGATATTGCGCGCCGTGACCGGGTGGTCGCCGGTTATCATGACCGTTACGATACCGGCTTCCCGGCACTGGGCGACGGCGGCTTTGGCCTCTTCCCTCGGCGGGTCGGCGATGCCGGCCAGCCCTATAAATACAAGGTCCTTCTCCGTCTCCGCCGGCGTTGGTGTGGCGGGCAGGGCTTCCCATTGGCGGGCCGCAAGGCCGAGCACGCGCAGGCCCCGCGCTGCCATCTGTTCGGCCGCGGCGAGTATCTTCTCCTTCCCGTCGGGGCTCAGCCCGGAGGAAGTCATTATATTGGCGGAGTTCTCGAGCAGGCCTTCCGCCGCCCCTTTCGTGACCGAGAAACAGGCCCCGCCCGCCCAGCCGGCAAGCTGTCCGGCGTGGAAAGTGGTCATGCGCTTTCGCTCCGAATCAAAAGGCAGCTCGGCTCCGCGCGGGTGTGCCGCGTCCAGCTTCAGTTTATCGAAGCCTCCGGCGGCCGCCAGCGCGCAAAGGGCGGTTTCGGTCGGGTCCCCGGCCCAGCCCCCTTCCTTCCTCAGGGAGTCGTTATTGAGAGCGAAACCGGTAAGCAGCCGCGCGTAGACTTCCGGCGCCGGGGGGGGCTCGCCGGCTTTGACCAAGGTCCCGTCCAGGTAAATTTCCTCCACCGTCATCTTGTTCTGCGTAAGCGTGCCGGTCTTGTCGGAGCAGATATAGGTTACGGAGCCCAGCGTCTCAACGGCCAGGAGCTTGCGTATCAGGGCTTTCTGCCTGACCAGCCTGCCGGCGCCCAGGGCCAGCGCTATGCTCATCACGGCGGGCAGCGCTTCGGGTATGGCCGCCACCGCCAGCGAGACCGCCGTCAGGAACATAAGCGCCGGCGGCTCGCCCCGCAGCAGCCCGAAGCCGAATACCGCGGCGCAGATGGCCAGCACCGCCCAGGCGAGTTTCTTGCCGAAGACCGTAAGGCGCTTCTGCAGCGGGGTCTCCACCTCTTCCTCGTCCTGCAGCATGCCGGCTATTTTTCCCAGCTCGGTCTCCATGCCGGTGGCGGTAACCACGCCTTTGCCCCTGCCATAAGACACGGCGGTGCCGCTGTAGGCCATGTTCAGCCTGTCGCCCAGCTGCAGGTCCTCGCCTTGTATCGAGGCGGCTGTCTTTTCCACGGACAGGGATTCCCCGGTCAGCGCGGCTTCTTCTGTTTTAAGCGAGGCTGCCTCGATAAGCCGGAGATCGGCTGGCACTATGCTGCCGGCCTCCAGCGCCACGATGTCTCCGGGCACGAGGGTGTTCGAGGGTATCGAGGCCGCCTGCCCGTCACGCAGCACGGAGGCGAAGGGGGCGGCCATTTTTTTAAGCGCTTCCATGGCTTTCTGGGCCCGGTACTCCTGTATGAAGCCCATCACCGCGTTAAGGATAATTATGGCCGCTATCACCCCGGCGTCCAGCATTTCCCCTATGGCCCCGGAAATGACGGCAGCCGCTATAAGCACGGCTATCATGAAGTCTTTGAATTGGCCCAGGAACATGGCCAGGGCGCTTCGCCTGGGCTTCTCTTTAAGGGAGTTCCGCCCGTATTTTCCCAGGCGCAGGGCGGCTTCGGCTGAGGAAAGCCCGGAGGGGGAAGCCCCTAGTTCTTTCAGAACCTCGGGGACTTCCTGCCTGTGCCATTGGAACGCTGGAGGAAGGGGAATTTTCGGCATGTGCCTCCTTTCGGCAATTATATGATTACGGCGGCTAAAAAAAAAGGCCCCCGTTTCGCGGGGGCCTTTTCGCGGGGTTGACTCTATTTGGACTTATGGGGGTCCGGGAGGTCCTCGTGGGGGTGCGGGTGTTTGATCGCCACCGACAGCAGGATGGAAACCGCCAGTATCCCGAGCACGACGCCCAGCGAAAGCAGCGCCGGTATCTTGAAATAGCCCGAGATGAGCATCTTTATCCCGACGTAGAATAAGATCAGCGAGACGCCGGCCTTGAGGTAGCGGAACAGGTCCATGACCGAGGCGAGGAGGAAGTAAAGCGAGCGCAGGCCGACCACGGCGAAGACGTTGGAGGTGTAGACTATGAACTTGTCGGTGGAGACCGCAAGCACGGCGGGGATGGAGTCCACCGCGAAGATGAGGTCGGAGGTTTCCACCACCACCAGCGTGGCGAAGAGCGGGGTGGCGTGCCAGATATGGCGCTTCACGAAGAAATCCCCGTCGGAGGCCTGTTTGTCTATGGGGATGATCTTCGCCAGGAGTTTAAGGACGGGGTTGGCCCCGGGGTCCATATCGCCCTCTTTCTGCACCATCATCTTAATGGCGGTCAGGATAAGCACGCCGCCGAAGACGTAGATCAGCCACTCGAAGGTGTGGATAAGTTTGACGCCGGTGAAGATGAGCACGAGGCGCATGAACACCGCGCCCAGTATGCCCCAGGTCAGGATCTTCGGCTGGTATTTCTTCGGGATGCCGAAGTAGGCGAAGATCATGATGAACACGAACATATTGTCCATCGAGAGCGAGTACTCTATGACATAGGCGGTAAAGAACTCCAGCATCTTCTCGAAGGAAAGCATGTAGCCGGTCAGGAAGCCGAACATCGCGGCCACCAGCACCCAGAAGGCGCAGAGCAGGGTGGCCTCTTTGCGGGTTATCTCGTGGGCGCGGCCGGCCGAAAGCTTTATGTCCGCAATAAAAAGCGCGGAGGCGGTGACGACGAAGACGGTCCACATGATCTCGAGGTTGGTCATATATAAGGAATTATATAAAATCGGGCGGCGCGGCGCTCGCGGCGCTTGTTTACTTTCCACCTGATATTGTTTAAAATTTGAGTATTACATTCTGTAGGAGGAAAAAATGAGCGAAACCTTTGACATAGTTCTTCTGCTGGCCCTGCCGGCCTCCGGTAAATCCGAAGTCAGGCGCTTCCTGGCCAATGTCGAGCCCGAGCGGCTCAAGAACGACTTCCACATAGGAGCGAATTTGCAGCTTGACGACTTCCCCTACGTGCACATGATGCGCCGCGCCGACGACGAGCTGGCTAAGCTCGGCAAAGGCCGCCTTTTCTTCAAGGCCGGCGACCGGCCTTTCCAGGACACTAAGGACTGGGGAACCCTCATCCACCTCCTCAACGAGGATTACCGCGACCTGATGAAGAAGAACGTGGTAAAAACAGATTCCGCCGCGGACCTGCTTATGCGCCGGATAGACAAAGCCGGGGAACTCGCCGCCATCTCCCCGCGCCTGGCGAAGCTCGATAAAGCCGCCTGGACGACCGTGGCCGCCGCCCTTGAAAAAGAGGCCCGCGCCATGCTCGACGAGAAACACGCCGCCTATCCCGACACCTTCGAGGGGAAGACCATCGTCATAGAGGCCGCGCGCGGCGGTCCCGATAAATCCACCTTCCCGCTGCCGTCCCCGCTGGGTTACCAGTACTCCCTGGGCCAGCTGGACCCCGAGATCCTCAAGCGCGCCGTCATCCTCTATGTCTGGGTCACTCCCGAGGAAAGCCGCCGCAAGAACACCGCCCGCACCAACCCGGACGATCCCGGCTCCATCCTGCACCACGGCGTGCCCATGGAAGTGATGCTGGGCGACTATGGCTGCGACGACATGGACTACCTGGAGAACAACTCCGAGGTTCCCGGAACCATCACCATCACAGCGCAGGGCAAGAAGTTCCACCTGCCCATAGGCCGCTTCGACAACCGCGTGGACAAGACCTCTTTCCTGCGCGTCGAGAAGAAGGATTGGGATCCCAAGATGGTGGCCGACGTCACAAACGGGATAAAGGGCGCCACCGACAAGCTGTACTCGATGCTGACCACCGGCAAGAAGTAAGAGCCGGCGTGGGAACGGCGAAGGGCCGCGGGCCTCGAAACCCGCGGCCCTTCTTTTTTCGCGCTTTGCGGTTTTTTTATATTTACTATTTTTGTATCATTTTCGTTTGCGCCGGAATCGGACCGCCTTAAACGCCGGTGTTGTTCATAAGGATTAATAGCTTACTATGTCAATAAAACAAAAAGAAAACTGGGGTTCGAGGATGGGCCTGATCCTGGCCATGGCCGGGAGCGCGGTGGGGCTCGGCAACTTCCTGAGATTCCCGGCGCAGGCAGTCCAGAACGGCGGCGGCGCTTTTATCATCCCTTACCTTACCTGTTTTGTACTGATGGGCATCCCTCTTCTCTACGTGGAATGGGCTATGGGCCGCTACGGCGGAAAGTCCGGCCAGCACAGCACGCCTTTCATGTTCGGGGCGATGGGCAAGCGCTTCTACTGGAAATACCTGGGCGTCTTCGGCATCTTCACCAACCTGGCGGTAGCCGCTTATTACTGCTACCTGGAATCCTGGACCCTGTCCTGGGCCTACCACTCGGCGGCCGGCCATTTTCTGGGGAAGACCCAGGCCGAAGTGTCCGCTTTCTTCAACTCCTATATCGGGCTCGGCACGCCCGAACCCGTGGTCTTCTGGATCCTCTGCCTGCTCCTCAATACCTGGATACTTTCAAGGGGCCTGAAGGGCGGGGTGGAACTGGCGTCGAAGATAGGCATGCCGCTGCTGCTTCTTTTCGGCGTAGTCCTGGCTGTCAGGGGCGTCACCCTTACCGCCGGCGTCAACGGGGCGGTCTACGACGGGGTTGTCGGGCTCAACCACCTCTGGAAACCGGACTTCAGCTCGATCTGGGACCCAGTGGTCTGGCGCAACGCCGCGGGGCAGATCTTCTTCACCCTTTCGCTGGGAATGGGCAGCATCCAGTGCTACGCGTCCTATGTCAGATCGAAGGACGATATCGCGCTTAACGCCATGAGCGCCGGCTGGATGAACGAATTCGTGGAAGTGGTGCTCGGCTCCGCGATCATCATCCCGATAGCCGTAGGCTATCTCGGCGTGGACAAGGTCGTGGAAATGACCAAGGGCGGCAGCGGCTTCGGCATAGGGTTCATGACGCTGCCTTACCTTTTCGCCCAGTGGGGCCCGGTACTCTCCGCCGTGTCCGGGGTGATGTGGTTCGGCCTGCTCTTCTTCGCGGGGATCCCCTCCTCCCTGGCGATGGGAACCCCCTGCATGGGCTTCATGGAGGATAATTTCCGCTGGGGCCGCACCAGGGCGGCCTGGACCTTCGGCTTCGCCGTCATGCTCCTGGGCATTCCCTGCGTCCTGTCCCAGGAGGCCTTCGGCGAATTCGATTACTGGGTGGGAACTATCTCGCTGGTGATATTCGCCATAGCCGAGATCATACTTTTCGCGTGGGTGTTCGGGATGGAAAAGGGCTGGAAAGAAATAACCCACGGGGCGGATATAGCCGTGCCCGTCGCTTTCAAGCACATCATAAAATACGTCACGCCGCTGTTCCTGCTGGTGGTCTTCATCGGCAGCCTGCCGGAGATCTGGGCCACCCTTACCAAGCCGATCACGCCGCAGGTCCTGATGGCCCGCCTGCTGCTGCTGGGCCTGTTCGCGGCCATCTCCGGCCTGGTCTACGCCGCTAATAAGAAGAAGGTGGCAATATGAGCACGAGCGCATTGCTGATGCTGGTAGTCACCGAGGTAACCGTTACCGCCTTTACTCTCTATTTCTTCTGGAAAGTCTTGACGGTCCCGCCCAAGGCCGAGCCGGATTCTTTCGAGGACAATGATGACGTTGAACGCTGACCGCGCCTGTCCCGGCCGGCCGAGCCCGTCCTTTTCCCGATAATGACCATAAGCGATGTCTGCAGGGATGTGCGGCTTTTCCTTAACGGGCTCGCGCAAGAGCTGCCGGATATCTTCCCTGCCCCGCGCCGGGCCGCCCGGCGCATTCCCGTCCGCCACAGGCCGCCGAAGGCCGCGGATGCCGCCGCGAGGAAGAACGCCAAAGAGATAATAGTCGCCAGGGTAAGGCACTGGGCCCCGGCGCTGAACCTGGAATACCGCCGTGTTTTTATAAAGGACCAGCGCACCCTCTGGGGCAGCTGCTCCGGCCGGAAGAACCTGAATTTCAACTGGCGCCTGGCCGCGGCCCCGCCCGAAGCGCTGGATTACGTGGTGATCCATGAGCTCTGCCACCTCCGGGAGATGAACCACTCGAAAAAATTCTGGGACCTGGTCCGGGCCGCCTGCCCGGACTATAAAGCGCGCCGCCGCTGGCTGCGCGAGAACTGCGCCTTCCTCCGGAGTCCCTCGCTCTCCGTCCCGGCCGCCTCCGCGGAGCTGAACTGATATGGACAAAAAAATAGGGTATTTGCTCCTCCTGTGCGGGCTGGGCCTGCTGCTGGCGAGTTCGGTCATGCTGTGGAAGGTTTTCTACGGCGCGATGCAGCCGCCGCAGGCTTTCAGCGCCGACACGGCGATCTCGGTGACCCTGCCCACCGGCGCCTCCGTCAACGTGCCGCTGCCGCCCCACGTGAACAGGTTCGCCAACCTCTCCCTCGCCTTCATGCTCATGTTCTTCCTGGCCGTGGTAGGGGGGAAAATAGGGAACCTTGGCGTGCAGCTTATTCATAAGCCGGCCGGCGACGCCAAAGCCCCGGAGAAAGGGGCCTGACCAGGGCTTTTCCCCTTATCCGGTGAGGGGCCATTTATTTGTTGCGCGCGGCGGAACAATTTTGTAAGTTATTCAAGTTATTGCAAATGCGGAGCGTTTGCGGGTTAAGGGAGGCACAAATGAAGATCGTGATAAAGGTTTCTATCGCCCTGGCGATGTGCGCGTCTTTTTTCGCGCGGCAGGCCAGCGCCGACGTCGTATTTGAGGAGATCACCAGCCAGAGCGGCATGCCGATGGGCGGCGGGGGCGGCGGCAAGACCAAGGTGCTGATCAGCGGCGACAAGTACCGCGCCCAGAAAAAGATGACCATGGACGCGGGCGCCATGGGCGACAGCATGAAGATGAGCCAGCAGATGGGCGGCGTGAACATGAAGATGATGAACCAGATCAGCCGGGGCGGCAAGCCGGACTATCCCGACCATATCATGACCCTGGACGAATGGGCCGAATTCGACGAGAACAAGCAGCTGGTCGCTGAAGCCGCCCAAAGCTCCAAGGGCGGCGGCAAGCTGGGCGAGCTGAAGGGAATGTTCAAGAAAAAACCCAAGAAGACCCCCGCCGGGGCGCAGGACGTGGTCGGTAAATACTGCGGGGAATTCGATGCCGGCATCCTGGCGAAAAAGCAGGACGAGGCGGCCGACAACCTGGCCGCGGGCGGCGGCATGGGAGAAATGGTACTGGCCCAGGCGGTGGATTACGAGACCTGGCTGCGCGCCAAGATCATCAGGGATACCTGCGGGAACGGCGACTTCAGCGAAGTCCGGAGGGTTTCAGACGACAGCACCCCCGAGTACAAGGATCTGAAGCGCAAGTACGAACTTAAGTCCGAATATAAGGCCGATTACGCCAAGCAGAAGGTCAAGAGCAAGGAAATGGCCGGCAAGATGGACAACCTGATGAAGGGCGGCATGGCCGGCGCGGCGGCGGAAGTGAACGACATGATGCTCAGCGTGCAGATCATCCGCCTGGACACCGGCAAGGTCATAGAGCTTTTTCCTCCCAAGAACCCGAAAGATCCCAAGCCGGAGGACGTAACCTATAAGGAAGTATCCCTTGAGGATGTCCGCGAAAAAGCGGAAGCCCAGGAAAAGAAGATGCAGAAGATGATGAAAGACAGCGAAGGCGCGAGGAAGGCCGGCGACGCCAAGATGGCGGCGGCGCGCGCCAAGTACGGCGACGCGGCCATCGACCAGGCCACCGGCGGCAAGCCCCAGGCGAAAAAGATAGGCAATGAGACCGTCAACGGCATACCCTGCGAGCACTGGCAGATAAAAGGGATGTCCGGTATGGACGATTACTGGGTTTCGAATAAATTCCCCGGCGCGGACGAGATAATGGCGTTCGAAGCGAAGCTCAAGGAGAAAACAGGGACGACCCGCGGCGGTATGGCCTTCGGCGGCATGCCGGACATGGGCTCCATGATGGGCGGGGTCGACCCCGCGATGGACGCGGAAGTCGCCAAGATAAAAGCCCGCGGCATCGTGATCAAGAAGGTCAACACCATGAAGAACGCGGCTCCCTCGCAGGGCAGCATGCTGGCCAACCAGAAGACGATGTCCGCGGATATGGGCGCCCACGGCGCCGGGCAGATGGCGTCGATGAAGGGCATGGATATGTCCGCTCTCGCCAAGGACCCGGCCGCTATGCAGAAAATGATCGCCTCCATGGGCCAGCAGAGCGGCGCCGCGGCGCAGGCTTCGGCCGAGAAGCACCAGGCCGCCGGCGACTTCAAGGACGAAGACCGCCAGGACATGGTGAACACCTACGAACTGAAGATCGTGGGGACGAACCCCGTTCCCGCGGCGGCTTTCGAGCCTCCGGCCGGCGCTAAGCGCAAGTAAGCGGCTTGAGGAGCGGTTCATGAACTTCGGGATCCTCCGGCCTTATACGCCGGGGGATTCCTTTTAAAGAGCATAGTGCAGGAGGCTTCTCCATGTTACCAGTAACAAGACAATACGCGTTCCTTCTGGCTGCGGGCCTGTCGCTCTGTCAGCTCTCGCCCATCCCCGCGCAGGCGGAAAAGCTGGAGACTGGCTTCACCAGCGAGCAGGTGGCCGCCGCTTTCGATAAGGTGCTGGCCGACCGCTATTTCGAGAGGTTCACCGGCATCAAGATCTACGACAAAACCTCGATGAGCAAGCCGGAGCGCCGCCTCGGCGGCACGCAGTCTTTCCGCTTCGAGAAATTCTGCCAGACCAAGACCGTGACCCAGCACCAGGACAAGCACACGGAAACCCGCTACAACGGAATCTACGAAGTGACGCAGCGCTGGAGCGAGACGGAGACGAAGAGCACGAAAGAGGTGCGCTACCTCTCCTATCTCCCCACGGTGGAATTCACCAATAAACCTGGCGCGGTAAAGCTCTACTGCGAGGCGGGGGAGTTCGGGCGGGGCAAAGACCCGGGTGGGAAAGGCGTAAATCCCTTCGACGCGCTGGGCGGCCTCGCCGGCGCCATCAGCAAGGGAATCTCCCTCGGGGCGCTTGGCGGCAGCTCGTGGAGTACGACGAACTGCAGCTGGTCGCCTTTCGACCCATACGGCTACCCGGCCTGGATAGAGAAAAAATGGCTGCCCTGGCGCCTGCAGCAGTTCCTGCCCGGCGGCGAGGACAAGCTGGACAGGGCTTTCAACGCTTTCAACAAAAAGAAATATGACGAGGCCCTGCCTTTGTTCGAGGAATTCGCCGCGCATTTCGGTTATATTAAAAAAGCGGTGCCCAAAAGGACTCCGGAATTCAAGGTCTGGCCTTTCGCTTATTCCTCCGATATGCCCGAGATCTTCGCCATCCTGGGCGATATCTACAGGCTGCACCTCAAGGATCTGGCCAAGGCCGAGGAATATTACCGCATAGCCTACAGCGTGGGCGGCTCGCCTTACTTGGCCGAGACCGCGGGCCTAGTCCGCGCCAACAGGGGACTCGGTTATACCATGGCCGAGCGGGCCCGCGCCGCGGCTGCCGGCCCGGACAAGGAGCTGTTCGCCGACCTTGGCAAGGGCGCGGCTTTCCACCTTTACGCCTATCTCGGCTCTTACAAGGACCGCGAAGCCCCCGACCATGCGGAGGCGATGAAGCTTATCAAAGAAGTGGACCCTGAAGAAATACGCCAGCGCGAGCAGGAAGCCAAGGATCAGAAAAAGATCGAAGAGGCCGCCGGAGAGCGCAAAGAGCAGAAAGAAAAAGTAAAAGCCATAATGGAGTATTGAAATGAAGACCCTTATCCTCGCCGTCCTGTTCCTGGCCGCCCCCGCCTGGGCCGCAAAGAAGAAATCCGCGGAAGCGGCTATCGCGGACGCGATGAAGCAGGCGGATGCTATCCCCGCCCAGCTCGCTAAGGATGAGGAGGCCCGGAAGAAGGAAATGACGGACTATTGGGACGCCCAGCCGGAAGCGGAACCCGTAGTGCCCGGGCAGCTGTTTTCTAAATTGAAGAAGACGCCCTGGCCGGACCCGCGGCCCGTACCGAAAGAAAAATACCTTGAGCGGCCCGTAGTAAAGGCGAGGGAGCTGACCGAGGAGGAAGGCGACCCGCTGCTGGCCGGGCTGGGTAAAAAAGAAGACGAGGTCAAGAGCGAGCTGGAAGCGGCGCAGAAAGAAAGCGACGAAGCTCGTTACGACCTGTGGCTGCGAAATTTCGTTTTCTTCCGGAACGCCCTGGACTCCTGCGAGGCCGGCGGGACAGGCGGCGCGGAGCGCGTGAAGCTGCTGGAGGGCGCGCAGGTCTTCATAAGGGAAGGACTGCCGCGCTTCTACCTGAAGGAGACGACGGAGAAGCCGGCGGGGAAGGACCTGGACGGTTTTCAGCACACCGGAGCCGGCGTTAAGAAGGAGAAGGCCGACGCAGGCGACCTGAAAGCGCTGGAGGCGCGCGTCAAGCGCCTCGTCTCCTCGTTGCACAAGGACGGCGAGTATATACCGGACTACAGGTCCATGCTCTGGGCCGAACAGGCCGGCGGCCAAATTGCGGCCGGTATGTCCGGGTTCAGTGAAAAAGAAAAGCAGCGCTATTACAAGATAATTGCGCGGATCCGCAATTTCGACCCGCGCGCCCCCCAGGCGGAGGCGGCGGGCGGAGGGGCGCTGGCCGGAGCCCCGGCGGCGGGCGCGGCGAGGGACGTCAACTGGGAACAGTTCCTGGCGGGACTGGCGGCCCAGTGCAACAAGACTATTTCAGGACTTAATCT
>Ga0209212_1002943_pt1 | contig 23297 bp, 20 predicted proteins | sample RifGroC2_FD_183996 | JGI IMG/M metagenome (GOLD analysis project Ga0209212, IMG submission 183996) | Groundwater microbial communities from Rifle, Colorado, USA - Groundwater C2 (SPAdes) (version 2) | ecosystem: Environmental > Aquatic > Deep subsurface > Groundwater | place: Rifle, Colorado... | reverse complement strand
AGATGCTGCATCCTCCACAACAAATAGTGAATGTTGTTGTGCTATCTGCAGAACGTCCTCCATGTTCATCGGTAACCCAAACATGTGTACGGGAACGATACAGAGGGTATTTCCATTTATGTATTTTTCAAGAGATTGGGTGTCCATGTTGAAGGTTTTTAGAGAAATATCGCACAAAACAGGTCTTAATCCTGCTTTTTTGATGGGCAGAATCAGGGAAAGGGCAGTATAAGCAGGCAGGATGACCTCTGTTCTTTTTGAGACAGTTTTTAATGCCTTTAAGACGATATAAAAGGCGGTCGTCCCTGAATTGGTAAAATAGCAATACTTTTTATTTGTATATGCCTTTATAACCGATTCAAAGGTTATATTAGAGTGACTGCAAGAAGACAAGAATCCCTGTAATATATCTGAAAAAGAGACAGGCGTGCCTGCCGATGGGGTTAATAATTTCATGATTGCTTTATCCTTCCTGCCTCTATTAAAAATGCCTTTGCAATAAACTCAACGGGACAGCCGATAGGCAAAATCCCTGTGCAATGGAATTCATGGCGTTCAATGATATTGGAGATATCCTCGATCTTGTAAGCCCTTACCGGGAATTTTTGTTTTCTTGAATGCATCCAATACTTCAAGCGGATATACGGATTGGATTGATTGCGTATCTCTATGAGGAGTCTTCCTGTGGGTTTGCATATCCGCATTAGCTCCACAAGAAGTGTCTCGATTATATCGAGAGATGCCAGATTCAGTAACGTATTGACACAAACAACCCGATCGAAGGTCTCTGGTTTAAAAGGCAGTTGAAAGGCGTCCCCCCGGATCAAAGAGACATCTTCAATACAGTTGTCTGTAAAAATTCTTTTCGCCTCTTGCAATAACTCCTCAGATTTGTCGATGCCTACCAATAGTTTTTTATTTATTCCTTCATTTAAGAAGAATAAGCCATTTCCGCAGCATACATCCAGGATGGTTTCAGAATCATGGCACAATTCCCATGCCTTATTGCGCACCGCAGTTGTGATGTTGCCGAGAAACGCCTTCTTTCTTGAAACGCCTGAAATGTTCATAATATATCTTCCATGGTTTTGGCGATGTGCTGCCAGTCGAATTCCTTCTCCGCCCTGTTTCTGCCTGCCATTCCAAGACGATTGGCAAAGTTTTTGTCCGCCAGGATGCGCTCTATGGCATGGGCAATCTCACTTTCACTCCTGGGGTCAACCATGAGACCTGTTACGCCATCAACTACGGCTTCGCAACTACCCCCGGATTTGCCTGCAATTACCGGCTTGCCGCATGCGCTGGCCTCGAGAAATACTACGCCAAATCCTTCGTAATCCCCCTTTAACTGGTCGTGTGATTCCGTTTCGCGGTTGGGAAGTACAAAGACATCGCATAGATTATAATAGTCGGGCAACGATTCGTCCGCCACAAATCCGGCAAAAACAACAAGGTCTTGAAGTTTTAGATTATCAGCAAGCTTTTTGAGTCGTTGTTCTTCCCGTCCTTTGCCCACAATCATATATACTACGTTAGGAAATTGTTTTACAACATGAGACACGGCACGAATAACCATGTCGTGTCCCTTGCGTTCGTCCAGCCGTCCGACCGTCATGATAACCTGTTTGTCTTGCAGACGGTGTTTTTCAACAAGATACCGGGATTTCCCTTCTGGGTGGAAAAATACAGTGTCAACGCCTGGCACTATCGTGACCATCTTTTCCTGTGAAATACCCCATCGTTCATACTCGTGCATGGTAAATTCACTGTTCGGAACAAGCTCCTCTGCCTCTTCTATGACCTTCTTCATGAGCCATGACATCATCCGCGAATTGCCGAAGCGGAGAGTTTCTGAGCCATAGACGTACACGTTGTATTTTACTCCAAAGAGTTTTTTGCAGACAAGTCCGGCAGGACCTACAGAAAGAATTTGGCCACAGTGTAATTTACCGATATTATACTTTCTTGTGTAATAGAGCGTATAGAAAATATTTAACACCATCTTTAAAAGCTTGTCCTTGCCAGATTCACCGGTAGGTATCTTTTTTCGGATTATGTGAAATGGTTCTTTTTTGTCGAACTCATCGCATCCAGGCACTTTTGGCGCTAATATCATAATCCTGTCGGGTGGAAGGCGTTTCCAGATTTGATAAAAGACCGTTGAAATTCCGCTCACAATTGGCGGGAAGTCATTGGTAATCAGCAGGCTGATTTTTTTTGAACTTTCGGGTTTGGCGTTCATTCGGACTATTTAATGCTGGCTTCAAATAAGAATTATTGGCTTAATTATAGCGGTGTTCCCGATAATTAACAATTCCTTTCTTGATATGAGAAATATAGAATTTTTGTTGCCTTTTGCCATAAACTTTTTACAATTGCCGCATCATTCCATGTAAAACCCAAACTCAAAAGTAGATGTGAGTAAAAAGATGCCGGGAAGGGGATATACTATGCTTGAACAGATACTTTACAGACTCAAGACAGCCACATTCTGGCGTCTCATATGGTTTTCTGTGATTTTGTCAGAGTTACTCACTGCTATAATCGTTCTTCCCATGAGTATTTTATTCCATGACGGGATTGCCGTTGATTATTTAATTACCGGCAGTGTTGCCGCATTTTTTGTTTCTTTAATCGTGACATTTATCCTTGTGTTGTTAATAAAGGAATTACGGAAAGACGAGAAGATATTGAGCGAACAGAACCAAAGGATTTATGACCTCTCAATACGAGATTATCTCACGGACGTTTTTAACTGCAGGTATTTTTACGAACGACTTGAGGAAGAGACGAAGAGGGCGGAACGCTATCAAAGCTCATTTTCTTTGATAATGTTAGACATAGATTATTTTAAGCAGTATAACGATGTTCACGGCCATCAGGCAGGAGATTGTGTCTTGCGGGATATTGCATTGTTTTTGAAGAAAAATGTCAGGGAACAGGATGTAATCGCACGGTATGGAGGCGAGGAATTTTCGGTAATACTTCCTGAAACAGGGAAGCAGGTAGCCAGGGGGCTTGCTGAGAGGTTGCGGGTGTCTTTGTCATTCCAGTCATTCACGCCTAATGGAGCCCAATCAGATGGCAATTTGACGATAAGCCTTGGGATTGCAACATTTCCAGAAGATGCGAAATCTATAGAGGATATTGTAAAAGTAGCAGATCGTGCTTTATACAGGGCTAAGGAAAATGGCAGGAACAGGGTTATGATAGCTGGTGAGTAAAGCAACGTATATATCCTTTGTTTTTTCCTCTTGGCCAGTACTGAAGGAGTAATCATTGTTTTGTGCTGTTGGATTTGTAGTCTGCCAGCCCAGCCCTATAGCCGCTTATGCCCCAAACTACGATCAGGGGATTTCCTCTCTTGCAGGCAGATAATAGTAAACGGATAAAACTCGAAACGATGAACACGGGCAGCAAGGAACGGCTAAAATTTTTCAGGAAAAAAAGCATGTTGTTGTGCCCGTACCAGTAAAACCACTGTTTGTAATTCTCCGCGCGGCAGCCGCCCTTGGTGTCTTTTAAATGGATAAGTTCTGCCTTTGGATCAAAAACGATCTTATATCCACCCCTGCGAATGCGTAAGCAGAGGTCGGTCTCTTCAAGATGTGCGCTTCCGCCGAAACGTTCATCGAATCCCCCGGCTTTTATGAGGGCTTCTTTCCTGAATGACATATTACAGCCCTGTACATGGTCAATATATGCCCTCTCGGTTGCATCGAAGTTGTCGATAAGGTATGCATCCCACCACCGAACTTTTCCAATTGTCTTGTTATGGTTTGAATTATCGTGAGACTGATTTCCCTTGAGTATAATGCGTCCGCCAACACCGCCCACCTCTTTCCCCTTATAGTTCTGAAGATGATTTTCTATAAAATTAGGGCCGGGGATGACGTCGTCATCACAGAAGATGATAATTTCGCCAATTGCCCGTTTTAATCCGTAATTCCTTGCGTGCGGCAGCCCCTTTACAAATATTTTGTAATAGTGTATCTGTGTGCTGTGGTTTTTGGCGATTTCCATGAGTTCGCTGCAAACTTCATCGCTCTGGTCTACCACAACAATTTCTGCATCTGTGGGTAGCTGCCCAATGAGGTTTGTAAGGGTATTACAGAGTAATTTTCCACGGTTGTATGTGGGAATTATTATGGACGCCTTTATCATAATAGTAGGTTTAAATGTTTCTCAGTCTGAAAACTTAAGCTAATATCGAATTATATAATAAACAATTTTCACATATTCGGATAGGATATATCTGATTTCACTAGGCGACCACAAGCCGCCTAATAAAAATCCACCATCATCTGCAGGGCTAAAAGCCAAAGAGACAGGGGTGTCTTTGAAAACCTTTTTGAATATCATGGAGACGCGCCGCATGTGAAAGGGATCGCTTACAATGATGGCTGAATGGATGCCCATTTTAAGCAGGTCTTCTTTTGCGTATTTTGCGTCTTCATACGTATTTTGTGGTCGTTCTTCAAGGAAGAGGTTGTCTTCAGGAATGCCGTATAATTTTGCCAGCATCCCGGCGAATCGGGGTTCTGTCAGTTTGATATCCTTGAATCTAAACTTTCTGCCGTCGAATTCCATCTCCTGCCCGGTAAGGATGATTATGGGTGCAAGGCCTTTTTCGTACAGTTTTACCGCATGGATAACTCTCGGGACGCCCAATCCTCCACCCAGTACCACTATAGCCTCGCTTGGTTTTTGGGTATCGGGAACGATGAGGAATCTGGCAATTGGTTTGAGAAGGACAAGATAAATAAATGCAACCAAAAGTATTGCCACAAAAAAAGGGAATTTTTTAGACAGAAATTTTTTCATGAAAATCAGATAGAAAAATGCCGATATTAATGATTATTACTGTTCAAGAACAGTGTATCAGAAACCCCCTGGTGCTGCAATTGGCAAAAATATCGTGCGAGTTTTGTTGAAAATTTACCTTGTTTCGTGTATATATATTACGTTTTCCACAGTGTCATGTCATCAAGGCTGGCGCTCTAAAACATTTTACCTGTTCAGGCTCGTATGGAACTGATTGACAAATTTTCAAAAATCGATATTGAGAGAGAAGTTATTTCTCCTATTCAAATCTACTTGATGAACCTTTTGAACACCCAGGATGTCGTATATAATGTGGACAGCGAGGTGGTCAATGAGATTAATTCTTCCCCATATTGTAAGATCCTCCGTTTTGTCAGCGAGCGAAAAGACCTGTGCCAGGCGTATAGCAGGGAACTGTCAAAGAGCGCTATTTATTATAAAAAACCATTTGAGGATATATGCCCTGGCGGCCTGACACTCCTTTCAATGCCGATATTCCTTGACGAACATACCGTAGTTGGCGCGCATTCCGTGGCGATTTCCAATACCCCCCGTTCAAAGTTCAGTGTATATGATATTGCTTCGCAATTCAATATTGATGCCCATATCCTGTGGGATGCAGTAAAAAAAACACCTCTTGTGCCGAAGCCGATCTTGAAAATTGCAAGGGAGCAGGTGATTTCAGCAACTGAGTTAATGTCAAAAGTTCTCAATCGCATTTACACCCTGAAGCAAAGTGAAGCGACAATGGCAAAAAAATATCACGCTATTGAGGAAATTTTCAAAAGCCACAATATAAGTAAGTAGTCATTTTTGTTAAATTTATAGCTTGAAATTTCTATTATAAATGCTAAACTTTAACTAATTTGTTTTTAGGTGCATTACCGTACTACCAATTTTTAAATTTACGTTGATTACTGCCCTGCCTTAACAAATATGGGAGGATGTGCATTATGAGAAGTATTGCATTGCTGAACCAGAAAGGAGGTGTCGGCAAGACCACGACGACAGCAAACCTGGGCGCATGTCTTGCGATGCTGGGGAAAAAGGTACTCGTTATTGATATGGATCCACAAGCCAATCTAAGTGTGCATCTTGGGGTAGATATTCATAGTCTAAAATATTCCGTATATGATATTATTACTGGGGATTGCAAACCAGGCGAAGTAATTTTAAATACCAAAATCCAGGGTCTTGATATTATTCCCGCCAATATTGACCTGTCTGGGGCAGAAATTGAGCTGGTGGGTGTGGTGGGGCGTGAGACAGTATTAAAGGAATATTTAGGAGACATGCTCGATCGGTATGATTATGTCCTGATTGATTGCCCTCCCTCCCTTGGTTTATTAACCCTGAACGTCTTGACATTGGTGCGTGAAATATTTATCCCCTTACAGACTGAATTTTTTGCGTTGCAGGGGGTAAGTAAATTATTGGATACGCATGAAGTTGTTCGGAAACGATTGAATAAAAATTTGGAGATTACGGGGATTATTTTTTGTATGTATACCAGCCGTACCCGTCTTTGCAAGGAGGTTATCGAAAAGGTTAAGGATCATTTTGCAAAGGATCAGGTATTTGATACCGTTATCAGAAAAAATGTAAAACTTTCAGAATCACCGAGTCATGGGAAGCCGGTTGTTTCGTATGCGCCCGGGTCGCATGGTTCTGAAGATTATATGTCCCTTGCAAAGGAAGTCGTGCAACAGGAAAATAGCAAAAAGTATTAACGTGTTGAAAATATAAGTTATAAATCTGTTGGGAGGAAATATGGGTAAGGAAAGTGCGCTTGGACAGGATCCCTTGCGTTGGATGAAGATAACAAAGGAAAATAAAAAATCATTATCGTCTGAAGATGCGAATGCAGCAGGTCAGAATGCCGAAAAGGCTGAACAGCAAACAAGTATTCAGGCAACGCCGAAACAAATACCACTTCCAAGAGATAATGGTGAGACTCAGCTTGTATCAAAGGCGACACCACTACCCAATAATAGAACAGATAATCCTGCAGCGCCTAAACCCAGGGTTGTGATTGGACGTTTGTATGAAAAACCATCTCCAGAAAAGACAAAATCAGTCCAGCGTAACGAGGGTGAGATTCAGGAGACAGGGCGTTCCGTTGAACCGTCAATTCCTGTATCCATGACCATACAACCAATTAATAGAATAGCGCCGGAAATAAATCGTGTCCCTGTCTCTGCCACCGCAAGCCAGTTTTCCACGTATATTATTGTCGGTTATACGGCGCTCTTGCTTATTTTGGGGTACTTTGTCTATAGTGATCTTTCCAAGCGGACGAGCAGGATCGAGGCTAAGATTATGGCAATCGAGAAAGTCCTGCGAGAAAAATAGTAGCTGATTTGAACTCTATTCCTGCAACAGGCTCAACCGTGAAAATAATTTTGATATGAGTTGTTAGGGGTGGATTTTCCGAAGGCATCTTAATATTTGATCGTGGCATGTTCGCCGCGAAATATCTTTATTTCCCCATTTTCTAACTTCATCATCAAACCTCCGTTATTGGATATATCGATGACCTTCCCTGTATATTCCTTTCCGCAGTCAGTAAGGGTCAATTTCTCTCCGATAGTGACGCAAAATTCCCTCCATCTGTCAGTAATATATCCGTAGTGATCGTTCTTTAAAATTGAATACCACTTGTCTATATCCTGGAGCAGCGCCTTTGCAAGGAAAATGCGGTTTATAGGTTCTTTGTTTTCAATAGCGAGAGAAGTTGCCGGCAGACGGGTCTGTCCCGGAAAGTCTTCTTCGGTGAGATTGACATTTATTCCTACGCCAATTAAAAATATTGATTGTTTTTTTAATCCCTTTTCAAACTCTACTAATACGCCGCCTACTTTTTTCCCTCCAATTAATATGTCATTCGGCCATTTAATTTCTGCGGGAAGTTGTAAGGTTTCGCGGATCGTTTCTGTAATTGATACAGCCATAGTGCCTGTTAACAAACACAGATGATCGGGTTGTATGTTGTGTTTTACTAAGAGGGTAAAAAGTAATCCCTTGTATTTAGGACAAGACCATGAATGATCAGAACGCCCCCTGCCTTTCGTTTGCTCTTCAGCAAAAATTACGGTGCCATTGTTAAAGCAGGTATGCGCAAGTTTTTTGGCAGTGTCCATTGTTGACGTTGTCCGTTCGAGGACAATCACGTTATTTCCAATGATCTTCGTTTTTAATTCCCGTGTGATTTCCTCTGCAATTAAACGATTGTGTGAATTTAATATGTGCGCATCCTGTAAAGAATGGTTGGTTTGATGTTTTACCGTTGCAGCGGGTTCTAATATACGGCCTGGTTGCTCTCTCTGCGGACTGGTTGCCCTATTGAGTTTATGCGAACTATGAAGGATGTTTTTCTCTGTTATTGCTTTTGTCATATTTTACGAGGACAAGTTTGTGTAAGTTTTTAGAAATAGTGACATGTGTCGAATGACGCGTGACAAGCAAAACGTCACCCGACACATGCCACGTGCCTTATCTTTACCGCTTTGGTTGCAGCTATGCCGCACCAGGATATATGCTTGAAAAGATAAATTTCTGCGATAGATAATTATTGTGTAAATATATGTCATAAGTAATTTAAAAGTCAACATCAAAAGGAGAAATCATTTTCCTTTAGGGTGTAGTATGTTTTCAATAAAGAACGCTAGACGTCTGCCAGTATGGCAGATGTTGTCTATGACAGAATTTTTGTGCTGTCACAATGGCATACCGATATAAACATTTTGATGATAATTTTATTGGATATAATAATCTTAAGATACTTAATTCCAATTCGTTAAGTTGTTTTGGTGTTCGGTAATTAACTACGGCATTATGTTTGCTCATTGTACCAAGTCAATTAATTTTCTGATATTTATATTTATTTTGTTATTCAGGTAAACATAAGTTTTGAAAGGAGGTATTCAATGGCGAAGCAACTAGCCTTTAATGAAGAGGCAAGGGCCGCTATTGCTCGAGGCGTTACAAAACTTGCCAGGGCGGTTAAGGTTACTCTAGGCCCCAGAGGAAGGAATGCTGTATTGGATAAGGGGTATGGGAGTCCTACAGTGACAAAGGACGGTGTGTCAGTTGCTGAGGAAATTGAACTGAAAGACCCTTATGAAAATACGGGGGCAAAGTTGGTGCGGGAGGCGGCGTCCAAGACCAGCGATGTTGCGGGTGACGGTACAACCACAGCCACAGTTCTTACCGAGGCGATATTCCTGGAAGGATTAAAGTGTGTGACGTCAGGCGCTGATCCCATGGCGCTCAATAGGGGTATGCGCAAGGCCATGGATAAGGTTGTGGAAAAACTGAAAGAGACAAGCAAGAAAATCAAGAACCAGGCAGAGATTGCAAGCATTGGCTCTATTGCGGCGAACAACGATCCCGAAATCGGAAAAATGATTGCCGATGCGATGGATAAGGTCGGGAAGGACGGCGTTATCACCGTTGAAGAGGGAAAGGGACTCGAAACGAGCGTAGAAGTAGTAGAGGGTATGCAATTTGACCGCGGGTATCTCTCTCCTCATTTTGTCACGAATCCCGATTCAATGGAGGTTGAATTCAAAGACCCTTATATCTTTATTTACGAAGATAAGATATCTTCCATCAAGGGATTGGTTCCGATACTTGAAAAGATAGCAAAGACGGGTAAGCCCCTTTTGGTTATTGCAGAAGATGTAGAGGGTGAGGCGTTAGCCACGCTCGTTGTTAATAAACTACGGGGTACAATTAGCTGTGCGGCAATAAAGGCCCCTGGATATGGCGACCGCAGAAAGGCAATGCTTGATGATATTGCGATTCTTACGGATGGTAAGGCGATATTTAAAGACCTCGGAATTCAGTTGGAAAGCATAGATATACGCGATTTGGGCAGGGCAAAGAAGGTAACCATTGATGCAGATAATACAACGATCATTCAGGGCGCAGGCAGTTCCGATACCATTTCCGGACGTATCAAACAAATCCGCAATGAAATTGGAATTACGACGTCGGATTATGATAGGGAGAAGTTACAGGAGAGGCTTGCGAAACTTGCTGGAGGCGTTGCCCAGATATTCGTTGGAGCAGCTACAGAAAGTGAAATGAAGGAAAAGAAGGCCAGGGTTGAAGATGCGTTGCACGCCACAAGGGCGGCGGTTGAAGAAGGTATCTTGCCCGGCGGCGGTGTTGCACTGTTAAGGGCAGCAGAGGCTTTGAATGGCCTGAAACTGAAAGGTGATGAGGCTATGGGTGTCGATATTGTAAATAAAGCCTTGTCCGCTCCTGCAAAGCAGATATTTAAAAATGCAGGCCTCGAGGGGTCTGTAGTTGTTCGTAAGATATTAGAATCCAAGGATAAGGCATTTGGCTATGATGCAGAGAAGGAAACATACTGCAATCTGCTGGATGCAGGCGTTATAGACCCTACAAAGGTAGCAAGGAGTGCATTGCAGAATGCCGTGAGTATTGCCGGAATCCTCTTGACCACAGAATGTATCATTACCGATATCCCTAAAAAGGATGATGAAAAGATGCCGGGAGGTATGGGTGGCATGGGCGGTATGGGAGGCATGGGTGGAATGGGTGGCATGGGAGGTATGGGTGGTATGGGCGGCATGGGAATGTAATTCAATAATTTATCATATAAATTTTAACATGAAGAATTTTATTGTTTATTTTTCTTGAGGAGGTAATACGAAAATGATTAGACCATTAGATGACAGGGTGGTAATTGAACCTATGGAAGCTGAAGAAAAGACGCAGGGTGGAATTGTGCTGCCTGATACTGCGAAGGAAAAGCCTATGAAGGGAAAGATTATCGCTGTTGGCGATGGAAAAATGCTGGAGAGCGGAAAAAGGGCTGAACTTTTGGTAAAAAAGGGAGACAAAGTCCTTTACGGAAAGTACGCCGGGACCGAGATTACTATTGACGGTAAAGAATATCTGGTTATGAGAGAAAGCGATATTTTAGCCAAGATTGAGTAATAGTGATCAGACACTTAAAGTTTTTTGATGATTTAAATTTTTTGGAGGTTTTAAAATGGCAGCAAAACAGCTAATTTATGAGGAAGATGCCAGAAAGTTGCTCCAAAAAGGGATTAAGCAGCTAGCGGATACCGTTCGAGTAACCATGGGCCCTACGGGGAGAAATGTGATCCTGGAAAAAGGATTTGGTTCGCCTTCGGTTACAAAGGATGGTGTCACGGTAGCCAAGGAAATTGAATTGAAAAATCCCTTTGAAAATATGGGGGCAAAGATGGTGTGTGAAGTTGCATCAAAAACCAGCGATGTTGCCGGAGACGGCACCACAACGGCCACCATCTTCGCAGAGGCTATCTTTAATGAAGGATTGAAGAACGTTGTAGCAGGCGCAAACCCAATGGCGATCAAAAGGGGCATTGATAAGGCTGTAGAAATTGTAGTTGCAGAAATTAAGAAATTAAGTAAGCCCGTGAAGGGGCGCGCCGAGATTGCCCAGGTGGGAACTATTTCTGCCAATAACGACACGTCTATCGGAAACCTGTTGGCAGATGCTATGGAGAAGGTCGGTAAGGATGGGGTTATTACCGTGGAAGAAGCGAAGGGAATCGAGACTGTTTTGACGGTTGTAGAAGGTATGCAATTCGATAAAGGCTATCTTTCTCCCTATTTTATTACCGATGCGCAGAATATGCAGGTCGTTCTTGAGGATGCCTACATATTGATTCACGAAAAAAAGATATCGAGCATGAAAGATATCCTCCCCTTATTGGAAAAGATTGCCAGCAGTGGAAAGCCTTTGTTGATTATTTCTGAAGATGTCGACGGTGAAGCCCTGGCTACCCTGGTGGTTAACAAACTCCGTGGCGTGTTGAGTTGTGCGGCCGTTAAGGCCCCGGGTTTCGGGGATCGCAGAAAGGCGATGCTGGAAGATATTGCCGTATTAACGAAGGGACGCGCTATTACCGAGGAGTTGGGAATAAAGCTTGAAAATATGGGGATAGAAGACCTTGGCCGTGCAAAACGGATTACCATTGATAAGGATAATACAACAATTATCCAGGGTGCGGGAAAGAAGGCGGATATACAGGCGAGAATCAATCAAATCAAAAATCAGATCGATCAAACCACTTCCAATTACGACAAAGAAAAGCTCAGCGAAAGGCTCGCAAAATTAGCCGGTGGTGTGGCTGTTGTCCATGTAGGCGCTGCAACTGAGGCCGAGATGAACGAGAAAAAGGCGAGGGTAGAAGATGCGCTGCATGCGACCCGTGCCGCTGTCGAAGAAGGGATTGTGCCGGGAGGCGGTGTCGTGTTCGTCCGTGCAATACCTGTTCTCGACGAAGCGCGTAAAAAATTCAAGGGTGACGAAAAGGTTGGTGTGGATATTATAGCAAAAGTGCTTGAGTATCCGCTGCGTCAAATTGCATCCAATTCCGGAGCGGATGGATCGGTAGTCCTTGAAGAAGTAAAAGAGCTGTCGACCAATATGGGGTATGACGCCAATACAGGAAATTGTGTGGATATGTTTGATGCGGGGGTTGTGGATCCAGCGAAAGTATCCCGGGTTGCCTTACAAAATGCCGCCAGTGTTGCGGGTCTCTTGTTAACTACAGAAACCATGATTACTGAACTGAAGGAAGACGAAGAGGAAAAAGAGATCGAAGGCAGTGTCCATTAATCAGGCATTTATTAAAAATTTACATAACGAGTAAAAGTAAAAAGGCTGCGATGAGTAGCCTTTTTGCTTTTATACACTCAAAAATGTTATTTCAAAAAACAACGTGCCGCTTTTGTCGTTATTTGGTGCGTATTTAAAACACCCTTGATTTTGTGTTGTTTTATATACTATAATTTTAACGTTAATAAAATTGGGGACTCATAGTATCTTTTTATAAAATAATAACTTAATATAAAGACGGTATACATGGAAGAAGATTTTTACAAAGTGTTGGGTGTTGATAAAACCGCAAGCGGGGACGATATTAAAAAGGCATATCGCAAGATGGCTATGAAATATCATCCGGACAGGAACCCCGGAAATAAAGAGGCGGAACAGATATTTAAGAAGGCCGCCGAGGCATATGGCGTGCTGAGTGATTCCGATAAAAGAAGACGGTATGATCAATATGGAGTGGACGGCCTTAGAGGCACAGAGGCTCCTGGATACAGCACCTTTGAGGATATTTTTGACGCCTTTGGAGATATTTTTGGCGGTGGCAGTATCTTTGAAGACTTCTTTGGCGGAGGAAGGGGTCGCGGCAGGGCAGGCCGTCGGGGGGCGAGCCTGAAGTGTGATATTGAGATCGATTTTAAAGAAGTGGCTACTGGCGTTGAGAAAAAGATTGAGCTTACTCGCAGAGAAGTGTGTGATACATGCCGCGGGACCGGCGCTCGGGAGGGTACTTCACCGGTAAACTGCCCCTATTGCAAAGGCAGAGGCGAGGTTCAGCAGTCGCAAGGGTTCTTTACGCTCCGCACTACGTGTCCTAAATGTCACGGTAATGGCAAGATTATAGAGTCCCCATGCGCGAAATGCGGAGGCTCCGGCCGCTATCCAAAAAAGTCAATCATTTCTATTCAGATTCCAGCCGGTGTTGAAGATGGAACACGTCTGAGGCTGACCGGACAGGGGGAGCCAGGTGAAAGCGGAGCGGCTCCGGGAGATTTGTATTGTGACATCCATGTTATTCCTCATCCTATGTTTCAAAGGCAGGGGAATGACGTTCTTTGTGAGGTTCCGATTACTTTTGCACAGGCATCCCTCGGTTGTACCATTGATGTCCCTACCCTTACGGGGAGGGTGATTCAGGTAAAGATACCGAAAGGGACCCAGAACAGCGAAGTTGTTCCGATTCGTGGAGAAGGATTTCCTAATATACACGGATATGGAAGGGGCAATCTCCTGGTACAGGTGATTGCTGAAGTTCCAACGAAGATGACTTCCAGACAGGAAGAATTGCTCCGTGAATTTGCGGAATTGGAGAAAAAAAATGTCTCTCCGCGGCAAAAGAAGTTTTTTGAGAAAATGAAGAATATTTTTGAATAAATTTTATTTAAGCGTGGAATGATATTTTATGAAAGAAGGAGGTAAACTCAGTTTGTTGTTTCGGTATGCTTTGCCAAATAAATAACTGAGAAAGAAATATGCCAACATATGATTATAAATGTAATGGGTGTGACCATTCGTTTGAGTTGTTTCAACACATGACGGAAAAGCCGGTAAAGAAGTGTCCTGCTTGTGGAAAGCTGAAAGCACAGAGGGTGATCGGGGCCGGCAGTGCTATTATTTTTAAGGGTTCTGGTTTCTATCAGACAGATTACCGGAGTGAAGAATACAAGTCTAAGGCTAAAAAGGAAACCGAATCTGTAAAAACTGATACAAAAGCTGCAGAGAAAAAGTAAAAGAAAAATGCCAAAAATAAACTGCCCCAATTGTAAAAAGGAGTTTGTCTACCGGAATATAAAAGAATCGCCGAACTTCCCTTTTTGCAGTGAGCGGTGTAAGCTTATCGACCTCGGAGCATGGCTGGATGAAAAGCATCGCATTGAGGAACCAATGACTCCTGAAGCATTGAGTCGAATCGAAAAAAAAGGAGGGAACAATGGGTGAAACGAAAACTGTCGTACATGACTGGCGCGATATTTTCCGTGCCTTTAAGATGGCATTTGACCCCAAGAAGGTGTTTCTTGGATACATTGGCCTCTTGGCGAGTATTATGTGGTGCGTGGTTGCAGTTGCATTTTTCTCGGCATTGAAATTGGTCAGTACCAATCCTTATGCCTTTATAAAACTTGCCTTATCTTCGGCAAGGGAAGGCATACCTCTCGCTGTAAAAAATTCCTTGTTGGCGATTATGCCCCTGGATTTTGGGGAATTTATTGTTCTTGGGGTACTCGTTTTTGGGCTGCTCGTCATCTGGTCGTTGACAGGGGGGGCAATTACGCGCATCGCCTCTCTGGACTATGCCAGAGACGAAAGTGTAAGTTTGATGGACGCCTTGAAATTTGCCAGGAAAAAATTCTGGTCTTATTTCTGGTCACCTCTGGTGCCGATAATAGGCGTCCTCTTCTTTGCCCTATGTAATGTTATCGGCGGCATGATTGGAAGGATCCCTGTTCTTGGCGACATAGCGGTGGCGGTGGGTTTTCCCCTTGCCATGCTTTCAGGATTGTTGATGGTTTTTATTGGTGGGATCGGCGCATTGGGATTATGTTTCATGTTTCCCACAATCAGTGCGGAAGGTTCAGATGCCTTTGATGCGATGAGCCGGGCATATAGCTACGTCCTCTCACGCCCAAAACAATTTATCTGGTACTGTATTGTAAACACATTGTATGGCCTGGCCTGTCTCATAATTATTGCATTTGTAGCATGGTTGATGATGCGCCTGTCGTTCTGTACGGTGGGTTTGGGTATGGGACAGAAGTTTCAGGCGGTTCAGTCTTTTATATTACAGAAGTGCGACATTGCCTGTCTCGGATTTTGCACTACGCCTTCCGCTGAGGCAAAAGCTGCGGTGGTTTCTCTTGATCGCTGGTCGCTGAAATTCCTGGCAGGGATGTTAATTCTTTATGTCGGATTGATAAAACTGGCGGTGTGGACGTTTGTAACGACCTACCTGCTTTCTGCGAAAACCATTATCTATTTCCTGCTCAGAAAAGAAATTGACAGCACAGATGTGACTGATGTGTATCTGGAAGAAAAGATAGAAGAAAAAACAGAAATATCGACGAAAGAAACCGGGAAACTTTCTTCGCCAACAGAAGGCGCTAAAGAGGGACGCCCATCTACAGGAGAAGAGTCTGGGCCAAAAACAGGTGAAGCGGTTTAACGAAACAAGAAAATGCGGTAAAAAGGGTGGGGTAGGAATCGTTGACCTGATGAATAAGGGATTGCGACACGCCGTAGGGATTTTGATTTTCATTGTTGATTGGTAGGAATCGTTGACCTGATGAATAAGGGATTGCGACTACCCACCAAATACGTACATCTTACCTGAGTTTACTACTGCGTAGGATCATTGACCTGACGAATAAGGGACATAAATTCAATGAGGAATGATGAATGAGAAATTATCAATTGAAGACAGAAATAAAGATTTGGTGAAGCATTCATTGATAATTGAACATTACTTCTTGACCTGATGAATAAGGGATTGCGACATTGCATTCGCCGTATTTTTGGCGCGCACTAATAAATATTTTGATTATGAGAATTTTAAAACCTAAATAAAGTATGAATATTCCAGTTGTTACTATTGTCGGTAGGCCGAATGTGGGAAAATCTTCCCTGCTTAACTGTCTTGCAAGACGCAGAATCTCCATTGTTGAACCCACCAGCGGCGTTACGAGGGATCGCGTCTCAACGGAAATTCGACACAACGATTACGTGTTTGAATTAGTGGACACAGGCGGGATGGGCGTAAAGGACGTGGACGGTCTTACGGAAGACATCGAGATGCAGATAGAAATTGCGCTTTCCAATGCAGACCTGATTCTCTTTGTGGTAGACGTGCGGGACGGCGTGACACCTTTGGATATTATGGTGACAGAAAAATTGAGACGCTTGAGGAAAAAGCTGGTTTTTATTGCCAATAAGGTGGATACTCCAAAGTTTGAATATCAATTGGCAGATTTTAATAAATTGGGATTCGGCGCCCCGCTTCCTGTGTCTGCCGTTGAAGGATTTGGGCGGTCTGAATTGCTTGACAAGATTGTTTCTCTGCTACCGGCGCCGTGCCAGGAATCGGATTCCACTGAACCTATCATGAAACTTGCACTGGTAGGCAAACGGAACGCCGGGAAATCCACGCTTATCAATACCCTGGCAAAGGAACAGCGTGTAATCGTCAGTGAAGTGCCGGGCACTACGCGGGATTCGGTAGATGTGCGGTTCGAAATAGAGGGTAAGCAATTCCTTGCAATTGACACGGCAGGGGTAAGAAAGAAAAAACAGGTCCATGATTCTATAGAATTTTACAGCATGGCGCGCGCCGAACGGTCTATCCGCAGGGCAGATGTAGCGCTATTCCTTATTGACGCCACGCTCAAGGTGTCCGAAGTGGACAAAAAACTGGGCGATTACATCGTCTCTGAAGACAAACCATGCATCATTGTAATTAATAAATGGGACTTGGTTCAGGGCGTTGAGACTGCGAAATTTAATGACTATATTTATAAATGTTTACCCGGACTTGCCTTTGCCCCCATCTCTTTTATCAGCGCCAGGGATAATAAACATGTTGTGGAAATGATACATCTGGCCTTAGAACTTTACGAACAGGCCAACACCCGCATAACGACTTCTGAATTGAACCAGGCGCTGCAGGAGGCCTTGTCTTTGCACCGTCCGACACGCAAGAAGTCCAGGTCTCCGAGGATTTATTATGCCACGCAGGTAAGCGTAGCGCCTCCCACGTTTATCCTTTTTGTTAACGATCCAAAACTCTTCGATAGCGATTACGAACGTTACCTCTCCAATCAACTCCATAGAAAGCTTCCCTTTTCAGAGGTTCCCTTAAAATTCCATTACCGGGCAAGGACAAAGGTACAGCTAAGCAACGCCTGATAGAAGCTTTTAGATGAGTAGTTTAAATTAGGACTTCGGCGGCTTTTTCAAGGTAGCGCGAACTTCAATTCGCTTACATCCCTATGCGAACGAAAGTTCGCACTACAATTGCAACTCTGAACATTTACTATACGGACGTGCTTAATACTATGAATTATTACAGAAATATTTTCAGGAGCATTAAGGTACAGTTCATCTGTTACGTCTGTCTACTGACGACCGTCCCGTTATTGTTCGTTTGTATCGTGGAATATTACAGTAGTAAGAGCGCTATCGAGCAGAGAGTGATTGAACAACTTACTTCTATTGCTGACCTGAAAAAGAGCGAACTCAATAGTTGGTTGGAAGAGCGATTGACAGACACATCGGTGATTGTTCGGAATAAGGTGCTCGCTGCCGCGGCAACAAGCCTTTTGCAGCAGAGGAGGAGGTGTGAAAGCGTTTATCAATTGATGAACTCAGAAACTGCACGCATAAATTACAACAGGGTCTTGGAAAATCTTCATGCGCTCAAACAGTTTTATAAACACTATAACGTTATTTCCATAATTGATGGCGCAAACGGAGAGGTGGTCATATCTACCTATCCTGATATCGTGGGTAAGACCCTGAGTTCGTTTAACAGTTATATCGATGTCCTTGAAAAACAAGATGTGGCGGTAAAAGATGTTTATACCTCTGAACTCATGGGACAGAACTGGATGACGTATTACTGCCCTGTTCTCATGACGGATACCATTACTCTGGAAAGCAGTGATGTTATTGTCGGCGTCATATTATTAGATGTCAATGTCAAAAATAGCGTTGAGCCGTTGATTCGTAGCTGGCCTGGAATGGGCAAGACAGGTGAAACACTCCTGGTGAGGCGAGAAGGAGATACTATCGTATATTTGAATGACCTTCGTCATAAGGAAGGAGCGGCTTTAAAATTTACAAGCCCTGTTCGCTCTACTTTCGACATTCCCTCGGTATTAAGTTCCCGTGGAGAAGAAGGGATTAAGGAGTCTAAGGATTATAGAGGCGTCAATGTCCTTTCTGCTTATCGGCATATTCCCATTCCCAATTGGGGGCTTGTAGCAAAGCAGGATTTGACAGAAGCCTTTGCCCCCATAGAAAAGCTAAAGAACCGCGTTATAGTGCTGATCTTTTTTTGTATCATCATTGTTATTGCCATTGGTGTTTCATTTGCCAACCGGATTACCCAGCCCATATTACAACTGGCACAGGGGGCGAAGTCCATCGGTTCCGGAAATTTAGACCACCGGATACCGATCACCTCGCAGAATGAGGTAGGGATTCTTGCCGGGGAATTTAATCAAATGGCCGCAAAGCTGAAGGAATCATACTCAAATCTGGAACAGAAGGTGGAGGAAAAAACGTCTCAGTTGCTGCGTGCGGAGCGCCTTGCAGCGGTGGGTGAGCTTGCAGCCGAGGTAGCCCATGAAATCAATAACCCTTTGGGCGGATTGCGGAATTTTGCCAGTATGCTGGAAAATGAACCTGAAAATATCACGCAAACAAAGAAATATGCCACGCTTATGCTCGAAGGACTCAAACGAGTAGAGATGATCGTAAAACGTCTCCTAACCTTTTCAAGACCTTATACACTCCATATATCCGGAAACAATATTAACACGATTATAAATAGTTCTCTTGAATTTATAGAGCATAGGATTGAGCCATGCCAGGTGCTTATCAACAAGGAATTCAACGACTCTCTTCCGCCTGTTTTCGTGGATGCAGACCACATATCTCAGGCATTGATCAATATTATGGTAAATGCCATTGAGAGTATGTCTAATGGAGGAAAGCTGACGATAAAGACAGATACTTGTGAGAATCATAGCGAATGCGTTACTGTTTGGATTAGTGACACGGGTTGTGGTATTTCCGAAGGAATTGTTGGTAAAATATTCGACCCCTTTTTTACCACGAAGAGTAAAGAGGGTGAAAAGGGACTTGGGATGGGACTGGCTATTTCAAAGAGAATTATCGAGGATCACCATGGAGAAATCTCTGTAGAAAGTAAGGTCGGGCAGGGAACTACCTTTTGTATTTGTCTACCCTGTTGCACGGCGTAAAAATCCCCCTTAGAAAAGGGGGCGAAGGGGGTTGTAAACTTGTCCTCATGAAAATGGGGAATAACCACGGAAAAACACAACCCCCTGAATCGTTCGACTGAGCTCACGACGAAGTCCCCCTTTATTAAGGGGGACTTAAAAGAATAATTTAAAATGAAAAATAAAATACTCATTGTTGACGATGAAAAACTTATGCGCGTATCGCTCGAAGATAAATTAACCAAAGAGGGATATGCCGTCAATTCACTTTCAAATGCTGTGGAAGGCGTTAAATTGCTTCAATCTACAAACTACGATGCGGTAATAACCGATTTGCGCCTGCCCAAGATGGATGGAATAGATTTTTTAAGGGAGATAAAAAAAGCATCTCCTGAAACAGTTGTTATTATCATGACCGCATACGGCTCCATTGAGAATGCGGTTACGGCTATGAAAGAAGGGGCGTATGACTACGTGACGAAACCATTTTCCCTGGAAGAACTCACCATAAAGCTCCAGAAGGCGCTCAAACATAAGGACACGATTGCAGAAAACATTATGCTGAAACAGCGCGTCCTCAGCCAGTACGGTTACGATAATATGATAGGAAGGGGTGAGGGGATGAAGCGCGTGTTTGAGATTATCAGCACGGTATCAAACCGTGATACCACCATACTCATTCAGGGTGAGAGCGGTACGGGAAAAGAGTTGACTGCCGGGGCGATTCATTACAACAGCAATCGCCGTGACGGGCCTTTTATAAAGGTCAGTTGCGCTGCATTAAATAAGGAAATCCTGGAGAGCGAACTCTTCGGGCATGAGAAGGGTTCATTTACAGGAGCAATAAAAACAAGACGCGGACGTTTTGAACTTGCCGATGGTGGCACGATATTTCTCGATGATGTGGATGACATACCTTTAGAAATGCAGGTCAAGCTGCTGAGAGTGCTTCAAGAAAGAGAGTTCGAGCGTGTCGGCGGCGAGGAGACGATTCCTGTCAATGTGCGTGTCATCTGCGCAACCAAAAAAGACCTTAAGAAACTGGTACAGGAAGGCAGTTTTCGTCAAGACCTCTATTATCGTCTCCATGTGGTTACCGTTCAACTCCCGCCTTTGAGGGAGAGAAAAGAGGATATACCACAGTTGGTAACGTATTTTATTAAGAAGTATGCTACACATCAGCGGGTCAGTGTTAATTCCATATCCCCGGAAACGCTTAATTTGCTATTGTCATATAACTGGCCTGGAAACATCCGGGAACTGGAAAACGTGATTGAACACGCCGTGGCATTTTGCACCTCAGATACGATAATACCCAAAAATTTACCTGGAAATTTGTTAGAAAGAGAAACACCTTCGGGAATATTCCCCATCGAACTTTCTACGATTGATTCCATAGACTTGCAGGAAACGTTGAGTGAAGCAGAAAGAAAACTTCTTTTTTGGGCATACCAGAAGACAAGCGGCAACCAGGTGCGCATGTCAGAGATTTTGCGGATACCCCGCACAACACTTCAAAACAAGCTCGTTAAATATAATATAACCAAGATCAACATTTCCGCCACAGAACAGACATAGCGCAACCAAAACAAAGTTTATCCCGATGGTTATCCGTTTGATATTGTAGTTTGTGTTACTTGTAGGACTTTAACCTCGCGGTTGATGCGTTTCGCCATTTTAGCTTCCGCTATTTCAAGATCGTATCGAGCTTGTAAGCGCAACCATATCCCCGCACTTGTGCCAAAGTAACGTGCCAACCTCATTGCCGTATCTGCTGTAATCGAACGCTGTCCACGCACGATCTGGCTAATCCTTAATGCCGGTACACCGATGTCTTTAGCTACACGATAGCTGCTCAATCCCAAAGGTTTCATAAAGTCTTCCAGCAATATTTCGCCGGGATGAATAGGTGGTAGTCTTTCCATATGTATCCTTTGAATACATAATGTCTAAAATCAGTGGCGTAGCCTCACCGCGTCCGCTGTATTGAGTTGTTATGTTCTCCTTTTCATCAGTTCTTCTCGTTCTTTTTCGAGATACTCATCCCACTTCTTGAGTCCTAGACTAAGGAACTCCAGAAGTGACTTGTAATCGTCATGCCCTATGATTTGTCGTGACCATGTGGATGCCCGGTACAGACTCGAGTAGCGATTGAAAATCTCAAAGCTACGGTCTAGCAACTGCTCCATTTCTGGTTGAGACAGAGGGTTGTCTGCAAGAATTTGATCATTTCCCAAAGCGACCTTTGCTCCCCTATGTGCCACAATGTTGTTCCGCCAGATCATAAGCTTCTTAACAAGAGGATTTCGGCAACTCGAAAATTCAATGTCCTCGTCCAATTGTGCGATGGGGGGAACACGTCCTGTCTGAGCCAACGAGTCAACGAATGCATTGTCTTGCAGTCTTTCCCTAAAGTAGTGCTCCTCAAACAGGTGCAGATTGGCCTTGATCGTGTCGAGCAGGTTCACAAGATTGAGACTCTTCGACTCCTGATCATAGACGCGACAGAGTCGGGTCAATCGGGCATCTCGAAGGGCGTCCAGCGTAAGGCTCCAGAACGTATTGGATTGACTTAGCTCTCTCTGGTGGGAGTCGATTGAGTCCACCAAGTCGCAGAACAGACGATGATAGATGTTTGCATCGACTATCTCATTAGCCAATGCATCAAGAAGACTGTTGATCTCTTTATCTGACTGGATATTGATCTTCATTTTAAAAGCATAACTATTAAGTATGCAGAAATAATTCCACAATAATCATAAAATGCAGAAAGAATTCTGTATATCACAATATTTCTTGACTTTTATAGAATTTGTTATTGAACTCATTGTAATTATCAAATTAGCAAAATCGAGGGGAATTTAACGGATAAGAGAACCATCCTGAAAGAGTAGAGAAAAAAATGTAAAAAGGGAAAATGGAGAAGTGGAGAAAAAAAATATTAAAACTTCTTCTCTATCCTTATTTTCTCCGCTTCTCCCTCGCTCCCATTCTCCTTCCTTACACGCATTTTTGCCAATAGAAAGTTCCAAGACCTTATTTAGTTAAAGCATTATTTCATCTGTTGTTCTCCGTGCTCTCCGCGTCCTCAGCGGTGAACTATTAAGAACAAAGTTCCTGCCAGTGAACGGGCGAATTGATGCCTATATTCAGGCACTGATCTAAGTCTTGAATTTTCAATACCTAACATAGACTAAATTTACTTAAAGAAGCCCGCCAGACTTACTCCAGTCAATTTTAAAATGTCATCTGTCTTGCGAGAAATATAAAAAACCATGACTTGGATTGTTTAACTTATTGTTTTTTAAGCAGTTATAGAGTGGTATGTTTAAGATAGGTATCTATTGGCACTCTCATTGCTCAAGAGTCAGCCAGTTATGAAAAAAATTAAGAGAATAACAACAATAAATCTTAAAATGAAAGGGGGTGGTTGGGAAGAAATTGTGTCCCGAAGTGAAATACACAAAGGAGCAGGAAGATGATAAATTTTTATATCTGTGTGGGTCTTATTGTTGGGTTTGCAATTTTTTATGTAGTGAAGGAGGTTTAACATGTTTTATAAAACTTTGAAGATCGGTATACTGGCTGCCCTTGGTATAACCGGGGTGGTGACGACTGGTCAGTTGATGGCAGGAACGCCGCAGGTGGTGTCGACGATACAGACAGGGCCGGAGTGGGAGCCGCTTCCAAGGGCTGAACCATTGACGGTGCCGGAAGTACAATACCGGGTAAAGCACTCACCGTATAAGAGTGAGTTGGTAAGGTATGGACAGTTCCAATTTAACGATGCATCATGGAGTTTACAGGGTGAGTACGCATGCGCCAGCTGTCATTACGAGAGGGGGCAGACAACAGGCGTAGTTTGGGATCTGGGAGAC
>Ga0209212_1002941_pt1 | contig 23306 bp, 25 predicted proteins | sample RifGroC2_FD_183996 | JGI IMG/M metagenome (GOLD analysis project Ga0209212, IMG submission 183996) | Groundwater microbial communities from Rifle, Colorado, USA - Groundwater C2 (SPAdes) (version 2) | ecosystem: Environmental > Aquatic > Deep subsurface > Groundwater | place: Rifle, Colorado... | reverse complement strand
GCTGCGTAAAACCGCCTCTGCCAGCGAGAAGTTTTTGCTGATCGCATTCATCTCCAGGTCGTCTCCAAAGACCACCCCTTGGTAGCCGATCTCTTCGCGCAAAAATCTGCCAATAATGGCTTGGGAAAGGGTGGCCGGATAGTCACGGTCCAGGGAGGGATAAAGGACGTGGGCGGTCATCAAGGATTCGATCTGATTTCGGCAGGCGCGGACAAAGGGCGGGAGCTCAACAGCCCTTAACGCTGTTAGATCTTTTTCTACAACGGGAAGCTCCAGATGCGAGTCCTTGGTGGTATCCCCATGACCGGGAAAGTGCTTGCCGCAGGGGATGATCCCGCCGTCTCTCAGCCCCTCGATGATGGCCCAGCCGAGCGCCGCCACCTGTCTCGGATCGGAACTCAGCAAGCGGTCGCCGATCACCGGATTATCAGGATTGGAGTGAACGTCCAGGACGGGCGCGAAATTGAGATTGATGCCGACGGCTGCCAGTTCGCGGGCTGTCGCCAGGCCGAACCTGTAGGCAAGGCCGGTATTTCCCGTTCGGCCCAGAGCCGCCGCAGCAGGAAAGTGGGTAAATGGTGCGGGCAGGCGGTGCACCCTCCCCCCTTCCTGGTCGATTGCTATAAACGGCGGGTGTTCTTTCTCTATCTCCCAAAGGGAGCGGCACAGAGAGAGGATCTGTTTCGGCTCTTTGAGGTTGTGGGCAAAGAGGATGAATCCGCCGAATGGATAATTTCTAAGAAGCTGCTCCTCCTCTTTGGTCAACTCCTCTCCCTTTAGGCCCACCATGATCATCTGCCCGATCTTTTCTTTCAGGGTGGCCATGAGTTAACGATACCGAACCAATTGGTTAGGACGCTTCTAGAAGCGGATAGTTTTCCAGTTGTCAAATCTACCGGAAAAATTTGCGTGCTGGCATCTATAGAATGGAATAACCGCCTAGTTCTCTAGTGCTTTGGTCGCTTGCTCCTCCGGCGGACTCTCGCCCTTGAGAAATTTTGCCAGCGCTTCTCCCAGCCCTCGGCAGGCGACGCCGAAAGGAAACGAGACCCTGCCGTGGGGGAGAAGAAAGGGACTAGGAAAAGTTACCAGGCTGACGCCGGCCCCTGAGTTTCCCTTGGCATACGCATGCACGGCGCCGGCGATGCGGCGATGTGCTGCGTCCACGATGATAGCCTCCAGTAACACCTCGTTCTCCCACGACCAGTTGAGCGATGGTCCCGGCCCCCCGAGCATGCTCGTGGCCGCCGTCCATTCGGCTTCAGTGACGCGGCGGCTCTCTTCCGTATTCACAGCGAGCATATATCGCAGCCCCAACGGAGCGATCTTGTTATGAAACGCGGGATCTCGCAGGAGACTCCGCCAGGAGAAGTAACCTGATGGTAGTTGATCAATGGTCAGGTCTGGGAATGCCAGCTTGCGGAGTTGATTTGGGGAGATGATTCGAATACCCGGCTGAATCCCACTGAGCGCGCCCTGAACACACTCTGTCACCTGGTTCTCCAGTTCCGACGAAAGCTCATCCTTGACAGGGGCTGCTAAGATGACGGCGATGGTGTCCTCGGGAGCTAGCCCCGTAGGGGCCATCCGGTGCTCTTGAACCCAGGCGGTTGTGCATCCGCCCCCTACGAGGCTGAGGATTAGGAGAGCAAGGCAAACTGCGCGGCTAACGCCCATTGGAAAAGCTCCCGTCTATCTGTAGCTGTTCTGACAATCCTACCTCGAATAATACCACAAACTGGACAACTTTTGGGGTGTTTGTGTGAACGTCTCATCAAATACACCCAAGGGCTTCAGTGGCCCGGATCCAATATCCACACATCCACTTCGTTCAGCTTGCAGGAATGAGCAAAGAGAAATAGATCTAGACAACTTTTAGGTGTTTGTGTAGATTCGCCTGGCAGGATGACGAAGAAGAAATATATCGTGGTCGAGGGGCCGATCGGGGTGGGGAAGACGAGCCTGGCGAAAATACTCGCCGCTGAGTTTCAGGCGCGGTCCCTCTTCGAGAAGGTGGAAGACAACCCGTTTCTGCCCAAATTCTACGAGGATCGGGAGACCTATGCCTTCCAAAACCAGCTGTTTTTTCTTCTCAGCCGCTATCAACAGCAGCGGGAGATCAGCCAACAGGAGCTCTTTAATCAAAATACCGTCGCCGACTACCTCTTCGCCAAAGATAAAATTTTCGCCAGCTTGACGCTCAGCAGCGAAGAGCTGAACCTTTACCAGCAGATTTACCTGCTTCTGGATACGCGGGTGCCGAAACCCGACCTGGTGGTCTATCTCCAGGCTCGGCCTGAGGTCCTTTACAAAAGGATCAAAAAGAGAGATAAGAGCTATGAGAAAAACATAACCCCCGAGTACCTGGAAGATGTGGCCCAGGCATATAACCAATTCTTTTTTCACTATGATGAGGGCCCTCTTTTGGTGGTGAATACATCGGAGATCGATTTCGTTTCAAGCGGCAACGATTTGGCCGACTTGATCAAAGAAATCAACAACATGGGTCCGGGGACGCAACATTATATACCGCTTGGATCCAGGTAATCTGGACTGAGACGGACGGCACTACGAAGAAGACGGCAGTTGGCACTAAGCAGGAGGCAGGAGTTCACTGCATTCTGGCGCCTGCGGGCTGCGAACTTATTAATGGCCTTCCGGCTTTATCCGGGAGGCTTTTTTATTTTGGGAGGCAAGTTCAATGACGGAAAAGGTTACCGTGCCTGAAATCAAAAAAATGAAGCAAAGGGGAGAGAAGATTACCGCTTTGACGGCATATGATTACTCCTTTGCCCGTATCCTGGATGGGGCGGGGATAGATATCCTCTTAGTAGGGGACTCTCTGGGCTCCGTCATTCAGGGGCAAGGGAGCACTCTGCCGGTTACTTTGGAGGAGATGATCTATCACACCAAGGCCGTGGTGCGCGGCAGAAAAAGGGCCCTGGTCGTGGCGGACATGCCGTTTCTCTCCTTTCAGGTGAGCCTTGAGGAGGCGAAGCGGAATGCGGGGAGGTTTCTGCAGGAGGCCGGGGCGGAGGCAGTGAAGCTCGAGGGGGGAGTTCAGCAACTCGAGACCATCGAGGCGATCGTCCGGATGGGGATTCCCGTCATGGGGCACGTGGGACTGACCCCGCAGTCGGTTCACCGCTTCGGCGGTTACAAGGTCCAGGGCAAAGAGAAAGAAGAGAGAGAAGCCATCCTGCAGGACGCCCTTGCCGTGGAGGAGGGGGGCGCCTTCTCAGTTGTTTTGGAGGGAATTCCTCTGGATCTGGCGCAGGAGATAACCCGGCGGCTGTCGATCCCGACCATCGGCATCGGCGCTGGTATCCACTGCGACGGACAGGTCCTGGTAGTCCATGACATGCTGGGCCTCTTCGACATATACACGCCGAAGTTTGTCAAGCAATACGTTGATTTGAAGGGAGTTATGACGGATGCCGTCAAGAATTTTATTGCGGAAGTGAGAGAGGGGAAATTTCCCGATGAGGACCATTCGTTTCATTAACTTCGCTCGGGGACTTACCTCGCGCGCCGAAAGCAATAGGGATCGCTCGGGAGGCTGCTTCGCGCGCCCAAAGCAATGGGTCAGTGGGTTCTTTGAACCGTTCACGTTCGATGCTTTGGGCTTGCTCAGCAACCTCCCTCGTTCTTGGAGCAGAGCGCCGGGGGCGGATCGAAAGATCGATGCACCAGACGTGGAGGTTCAAGCGTGTCAACGGTACAGCGTACCCGGACTCTATTGCATCGAGCTTGAGAGACACCTCCGGTGCGGAGGCCGCTCGGGAGGCTGCTTTGTCCGCCCAAAGCAATGGGACCGCTCGGGGGCCTGGTTCGCTCCCCGAAAGCAATAGGCGCCGCTCGGGGGCTCACCTCGCGCGGCCAAAGCAATAGTTCGGTGGGCTCTTTGAACCTGCACGACTGGTGCTTTGGCCTTGCTCAGCGAGCCCCCTCACTTTACGGAGTGACCGAGGGGAGCGCGAGTGAGGCTGCGGACGTCCGACTCGAAAGCTTCGGTTTAAGCAGAGGTCTATCGGCCGCAGCCGAGAGCGCGTTCCCCGAGGGAGTTATTGCATCGATCTTGAGAGACGCCTCCGGCGGATGAGTGTAACGTATGAAGGTTATCGAAAAAGTTTCCGAGATGCAGAATTGGAGCGAGCGCGAGCGCTGCGCGGGGAAGCGCATTGTCCTGGTGCCCACGATGGGTTTTCTCCACGAAGGTCATCTCAGTTTGGTGCGGGAAGGGAGGAAAAGAGGGGATCTCCTGGTGGTCTCGCTCTTTGTCAATCCTAAACAGTTCGCTCCCGGTGAAGACTACAAGAACTACCCCCGGGACCTCGAGCGCGACCGGAAACTACTCGAAAGGGAATCGGCAGATGTCCTCCTCCGCCCGTCGGTAGAGGAGGTGTACCCTGAGGGCCATCAGACTCATGTAGAGGTGGAAAGGCTCGATCAATTCCTTTGCGGGGCTTTTCGGCCCGGCCACTTCCGTGGCGTGGTTACCGTGGTAGCGAAGCTCTTTAACATCGTTCGTCCCCATGTAGCTATTTTTGGTTTGAAGGACTACCAGCAGTTCCAGATGATCCGCCGGATGACGGCTGACCTGAATTTCGATATTGAAGTCGTGGGCCATCCGATTGTCCGGGAAACCGACGGCTTGGCCATGAGCTCCCGCAATACCTATCTCAATGAGCCAGAGAGAGGGGCGGCTCTATGCCTCTATCGTTCTCTCAGGAAGGCGGAATCGCTGGTGCGTCGCGGAGAAAGGCAGGGAAAGCCGATTCTCGACGCGGTCAGGCAAGAGATTGGGAAAACATCTCTGGCTCGGATCGAATATGTCCATTTATGCCACCCTTCGAGTTTGGAGGAAGTGGAAAAAATCGACGACGAGGCGCTTCTTGCCCTGGCGGTTTGGATTGGCAAGGCCCGTCTCATTGACAACACGATTCTCAAGGCATAGAGGAGGAAGTCGCCGTGGCAGAGCAGATAAAAAAAGGGGTGGGGACAATAATTCGTGAATGTCTCAGGCGCTATTTTTTCGCCGGTCTCCTGGTCCTTCTCCCGGTGGTGATCACGATCTGGTTTCTCGGTTGGATTGTCGGCCTCATGGACAGTCTGTTCGATTTTCTCCCTTCCTCTCTTCACCCAAACTCCTATCTCCCGATTGCCATCCCTGGTTTGGGCGCGCTCTTCACCTTGGCCTTGATCCTGCTTCTGGGGTTCCTGGCAACGAGCGTCGTTACGCGGCGAATCCTCACGCTCTGGGATTACTTCTTAGGCCGCATCCCGATCTTCCGCGGGGTGTACACCGCAGTGCAGAAACTTGTGGAATCCATATTTAGCCAGGATCAGAGTGGAAGGCAGGTGGTCTTGATCGAATATCCTCGCAAAGGGATCTACACCGTCGGCTTTGCCACAGGTGTCGCGGGGGGGGAGTTAGAAAGAAGCGGCGACGACCGTCTGGTCAATGTCTTCGTTCCAACCACACCAAACCCGACAGCGGGATTCTACCTTCTTGTGCCCGAGAAGGATGTCAAGACCCTGGAGATGACGCCTGAGGAAGCCTTCAAACTTATTGTCTCCGGCGGGATGATCAAACCAGGGGAAAAGCCGGAAAATGAGAATTCGCGTTAGTTAGCCGCTGCCATCGGATAGTTCATGCCGGGACAGGAGGAAAAGAGTATTTGCGTCAACCGCAAGGCGAGGCACGACTACTTTATTGAGGAGACCTACGAGGCCGGTCTGGTATTAAGGGGAAGTGAAGTCAAGTCGCTGCGCGATGGCAAGGCGAACCTAAAAGACAGTTATGCCCGCATTCTCAAAGGCGAGGCATTTCTTCTTAATGCTTATATCAGCCCGTACGCTGCGGCCAATCAGTTCAATCACGAGCCCGATCGCACTAGAAAACTTCTCCTGCATCGGAAACAGATCCAGCGACTTACCGGCAAAGTCAAGGAGCGGGGGTTGACCCTGGTCCCATTAAGACTATACTTTAAGGGTGGGAAGGCGAAGGTGGAGCTGGGTCTGGCGCGGGGGAAAAAGCTTTACGACAAGCGGGAGACCCTGCGCAAAAAAGTGGCCCAGCGGGAAGTGGAGCGCTCTTTGAAATCACGGAGTTAGTTTTAAGTTTTGAGTGCTTAGTTTTTAGTTAAAGAAAAACTTTTCGTCTGCAACTAAAAATTCACAACTCAAAACTAAGAATTAGATATGGGGGCGATCTGGGTTCGACGGGGGTAGGAAGTCAAGGCGGCATGCCGGGGTCCTGTTGGCCCGTTAAACAAACAGGTCTGCAAACTAAACGCAGATAATTTCGAGTACGCACTAGCTGCTTAAGCGCGGCTAGCGCCTTACCGGTCTTTGCCCGCGGGGCTGGATAGGGTGTCATTTAGCGGGATGGGCTGATTCTCCTGCCGGAGGGGATGAGGCCGAGATCTAAACCGGCTGGTCCTTTAAGACCCTGCCTTTGGGGGATTGGAGGATGAGATCAAAGCATCGGCTAAGCATGTAGTCGTCTTCGGCGGAGTACCTTCGGACGGGGGTTCAATTCCCCCCGCCTCCACCATTCGACTCGCTACGCTCGCCCTGGTCTGAGGTTCTCGAAGACTCATGGCCCTTCGGCTGGTCTCAGGGCGGGCAGGCCATCGACTCGCAAGAAGAACAGCCGCTCGCTTCCCTCGGCAGGCCACATTAAGCCATTAAGCGAGACGAATGGTGCCCTGAGCAAGCGACCGTAGGGAGCAGTCGAAGGGCAGATTAGTCTTAGATTACGACTCGCTACGCTTGCCCTGGTCTGAGGCTCTCGAAGACTCATGGCCCTTCGGCTGGTCTCAGGGCGGGCAGGCCATCGACTCGCCGCGTTTCCGCACCCCAAGGCGGTGAAAATATCCATCTCTGTCCGGAAGCCGCCCCGAAGTTGACGTAACGCTACCTTATCGGATACTCTCCCCCCAAAAAATGGGATAGTGTGTCAGTCCGCAAACTCTACGGGGGAGGACGGCAATGAAATCGACACATTGGACCGACAAAACTCTGGCGGAGGTAAAGGCGGATATTGTCGCCCGGATCGGACTGAGACATCCCTTTCTCGGTGTTGATCCTGCGATAGTTCATGAGGTTGTGGAACGGCTTACCAGCCTCGAACGAGATCTCTGGGCAGAGGAGTGGAGCCGGGTGGCCGAACGGTTCCGACTGCAAGGTGAGGCTTTAGCAGCGAGCGGAGAAGTCTCGCGGGCGGCGGAGGATTACTTTCGCGCCTACAAGGCGTTCGCGCTGGCGCGTTACCCCACCCCGGTGAACCAAAAAAAACGACAAGCCTACCGGCGGGCCGTGGAATCTTATCTCGCGGCTGCCAGATTTTTTGATCCTCCCCTGGAGCGGGTAGTTATTCCCTTTGAGGAAAAATCGATTGTCGCGTACCTTCGCCTGCCTCCGGGATCCGGTCCCCATCCCCTGGTTATGCACTGGGGCGGAATAGACATGTGGAAGGAGGACACCCGGCAGGGCGCGGAGGCATTTCTCCGAAGAGGGATGGGGAGTTTCACCATGGACATCCCCGGGACCGGCGAATGTCCGGTTCCGGCCAGCCCTACCGCTGAGAGAGTCTTCTCCGCTACTCTCGATTACATTCTGACTCGACCGGAAGTGGACCCAAAACGGATTGCCGTCCAAGGCGGGAGCTTTGGCGCCTATTGGGCTGCCAAGCTGGCAATCGTCGAGCGTGCAAGGTTGCGGGCTGCGGTTTTTTGGGGCGGGCCGGTCCATTATGGGTTTCAGCCAAAATGGCTGCGGAAAGCCTTGAAGACGAGGAGTTACCTTTTCGACTTCCGGCAAGCCCGCTTTGCGCTTTTCGGGGTCAAGAGCTTGAAGGCGTACCTTGAGGCAAGCGCGCAAATGTCTCTAAAAACACAAGGGCTTCTTGATCTCCCTTCTGTCCCCATGCTTCTCATTAATGGAAAGCGCGATGAGCTTCAGACGATCGAGGATCTCTATCTTCTGCTCGAGGGAGGGAGTCCGAAAACTGCCCGGGTGTACCCCGAGGGGGGGCATATGGGGCGATCTCTGGTGGGCTCCTCTCCGGACATTCAGGGGCTCATCGCCGATTGGATCGCCGACAACGTCGGATCTCCTCACCGGTAGAGGGAAGGGATTTTTAAGTAGGAAAAGCTCCATGCGTCTCACCCTAGCCCGCCATCCAGTAACAGATATCCGATTCGAAACAGCTACCCGATTGGAAGGGACATCGCTTTTTGTTGATGTCGAGGAACTGCGTCGGAACATTCTAGAGGACGATTCTCTCCGAAACGTCGATTTCGAAACCGTTTGTCCTGGCGAGAACTGCCGGGCCGCTCCTGTTTTCGACATCATTGAACCCAGAGCGAAAGAAGCCGGGGGTAGCCAGGATTTCCCGGGGATCTTGGGATCTCCCGTGACCGCCGGTATGGGGACAACGCATCTTCTTGCGGGAGCTGCTGTAACGGTTCTTGGCGAGAGGGCAGCTGGAGGTTCAGGGGGGGCCATAGGAAGGGTATTGGAGATGAGCGGGCCGGCGGCCGGAGGTTCATCCTATTCCTCTCTGAACCATCTGATTGTGATTCCGCATGCGCGATCAGGAATCCCGAACCATGCTGTACAGAAGGCATACCGCGTGGCCGGGCTAAAAGCGTCTGTTTATCTGGCCCGAGCAGCTCTAAGCCGGAGACCGGCATCCATAGAAACCTTTGATCCGGTAGGTCCTACGGAAAAGGGTCATGAAGGACTCCCGCGCGTTGCCTATGTCGGCCAGATTTTTTCGCGCCAGCGAAAACCCGAGGTTGACGAGCAGATCCTGTACGGCGCCAACACCGACGGCATGCTGCCCGTATTGCTGCATCCCGATGAGTGGTTGGATGGAGCCCTCGTCCCTTCTTATTATTCCTCGCTCGGCGGCGCCGAGACCTATTTCTATCAGAATCATCCCGTTATTACCGAGCTCTACCGGCGCCACCATGCAAGGGAGCTGAATTTCGTCGGTACGGTCGCTACCGTTGCGGGATCCGACAACGAGGACCGGGACCGCAACTGCCGTGCGGCTGCCAGTCTGGTCAAATGGGTCCTTAACGCCGAGGCCGCGGTCCTGACCAAGTACGGCGGGGGAGTGCCCCACGCGGATTTGGCAGAGACGGCGCGGCTGCTGGAAGGTATGGGGGTGCGTACCGCGGTCATGGTCTCGGACATGTCCAGGGACCGCCGGGTTGAGTCCGCGCTCCTCTTCAATTTTCCAGAGGTCAATGCAATTGTTTACTGCGGCGGTAACGGCACAAGCTGGAATGCGCCGCAGGTGGAGCGGGTCATCACAGGCAGCCCTGAGGTGGGAGAAGCGCTGGCAGGCCTGAGAGAAATCGGGGCTTATAACGTCGCCGGCGTCGCCAACCAGCAGGGCGCGTCGCGCCTGCGGGCAGTGGTCTACTAGCGGGCCGGCAACAATGGTCAGCCGGCCTGGAAGCGTCTTTCCGGTCCGATGCAATACACCTGTGTTACGCTCGCCAGGTTGCTGATAGATTCTTCTACCCACGCTTGAGCCTGCGCGTCCGGTGCATCGGCCCTTCAAGACACTCCCAGGCTGGCGTTGAAAGACGTTGCGCTCGACTACAGGACCAAAAGGAGGCCATATGCGAGTTGTCCACTATCTGAACCAGTTTTTCGGGGGAGTTGGAGGAGAGGAGAAAGCGGGCATGCGGTTGGAGGAACGGGAGGGCGCCGCCGGACCCGGGCGTCTTCTCGAACAGCTCCTGGGTGGCAACGCAAAGATTGTAAAAACTCTCGTTTGCGGGGACAACTACGCTGTCGAACATCAGGACGAGGTGATCGCCTCGGTCTTAAAAAAGGTGCAGGAGGCGAAGGCGGAGCTGTTCATCGCCGGCCCTTGCTTTGAGGCCGGTCGCTACGGAATGATTTCGGGGGCGCTTTGCTCCGCCGTCCAATCGGAGCGCGCCATTCCCGTAGTAACGGCAATGGCCGGGGAGAACCCCGGCGCGGATCTTTACCGGGAGGCGCTCTATATCATCGACTCCGGTCCCAGTTCCGCCAAGATGCGTGACGTCCTGGTCAAGATGGCAGAGCTGGCGAAGAAGCTGGTTGCCAGGGAGGAGATCGGTCTGCCGGGAGAGGAAGGTTATTTACGCCGGGGACTTATTCGCGACGAATTTGTCGAACAAACGGCGGCAAAGCGGCTCGTGGATATGATCATGGCAAAAGTGACAGGAGGTCCGTTCGAATCTGAGATGGTCCCGACCTCATTTGAACCGATCCCGATGCCGCCCGCAGTCAAAGATCTGTCGAAAGCCAGGGTGATGTTAATCACGGACGGTGGGCTGGTTCCCAAAGGCAACCCGGACAGGATCGAGGGATCGGCCGCCACGAGATGGGGGGCATACAGCATCGAAGGCCTCGACGATTTAAAAGGGGATGACTACGAGATCTCCCACGGGGGCTACGATCCCCGGTTCGTTCAGGAAGACCCTGACCGTCTGGTGCCGCTCGACGCCATGCGCGAGATGGAAAGGGAGGGAAAAATCGGCAAGCTCCACAACGAGTTCCTCTCGACATCCGGTCTGGCCAATCCGTTGTCCAACACCCGCCGAATAGGGAGAGAGATGGCGGAAAAGGTGAAAAAAGAAGGTATTGATGCGGTGATTCTCACTTCGACCTGAGGGACGAGCACCCGCAGCGGCGCTGCGATCACGACCGAACTGGAAAAGGCGGGCATCCCGGTGGTTCAGATTACCTCGGCCCTGCCCATTGCGAAGATGGTGGGCTCCAATCGCATCGTTCTGGGGCACGGTATTGTCCACGTTATGGGTGATGCCGGCCTGTCGTTCCAGGAGGAAAAAGAGTTGCGCCGTAATCTGGTGCGGGACGCGTTGAAGGCGTTGCAGTCCGCGGAAAAAGAGTAGAGGTAAGCAGAGAGGAAATTAGGAGTCAAAGGACTTCTTCTCTTCACTTAGAGACTGCGTTCTCCCTTTTTTGCCGAGACCACCAACGCAACACTGCTGGAGCCGGCTTCGCTTTTCGTTTTGCCGGACGAACCTTCCTCACTCTCGCTTTCACGCAGGCGTCCATGAGGCCGGCCATAAAATCTATCTGAGTGAGACCGTAGGGTACCAGGGAATTGAAGTGGGTGCCCCGGTGTCGTGCTGTCACCCGCGCCTGCGCCCAGTGTCCGAAGGATGAGGCTATGCCGATGATTTCCGGGTGAACGCACTGTGAGAGTTGGGCAATCCCGGTTGCGCTAGCGCCGGCGGGTGTCTCCAGTATGATTTCGTCTCCGTCCGCTATGCCCTTCTTGGCCGCCGTTTCGGTGTTGATAACAAAATTGTAGGCGTAGAGGTGGCGGCTTGCCAGCTCGGCCAGCCATGGATTGTCTTGGGTCATGGTGGCGCTATGGAAGGGCAGTTTGTAGTTGACTACAGAGAGATCGTAATCTGAGGGCGCCAGCTCCTGCGCTGCGCAGGGATACCAGCAAGGCAGCGCCTGAAAACCTCTGGTATCCACCGCCAATCCTGCCTCTGCAGCGAGGCTGGCGAACTGCTGCCCGGTCTCTAGCAGGAACTCGAAGTAAACGTGGACTCGGGGAAGCTTGACTAAGGCCCTGGGGAATCTTTCAGCCAGCGTTCGGGGGAAGGCCAGGAAGCCGCTCTTCCGTAACTCCTCCAGTCCGTGCTCTGCTCCCAGTGTGGACTTTATGTGGCGGTCGATGATTTCTTCCGTCGTATACTTAGGGCCGGTTTCCAACCGGTAGGGCTCCTTCAAACCGAGGCCGGCATTCACGCCGGGAATAAACTTCTCCAGAATCCCGAGCCTCTCGGCCAACTCCAGGTAGATCTCAGCGGGGTGCTTTGCCGTGTTCTCGCCTGGAAGCGTGGGCTGGCGCAGGGTGAAATACCACTGGTCGCCATTGATCCACCCCCGCATCGAGTTCATGGGGAAATCCAACCTTTCTGCCGGATGGAGCAGGGGGAGAACAACGTCGGCGAACTCGGCAGTCTCGCAGAGCTTGTCGCCCAGAAAGACGACGAACGGGAACTTTTTCACTGCTTGGGCAAGTGTAGCCGGGGCAGCACCCGACATCATCATGTTAAAGTTGTTGAGGATGAGTATCTCCGGCTCGTAAGGCAAGAGATGAGGAAGATGGACGAGACTCAACCCCATCATCACAGTGCCCATGGCTCTTCCGAGGGGAATCAGCTCCCGGAGGTTCACAGTCTGGGCCGGCTGGGGGCGGCGAGCGGGGTATGGGCGCACATCTTCGGGAGTTGCCATTACCAGCCCATCCGCACTCTCCTCAACGCGGAGCTTCTCTCCCGGGCCCAAGATGTTGGTGCTTAAGCTCCCTCCGGGAACATCAAGCGCCCCCACTACGAGGTTGAGCAAGTGAACGTTCATGGTGGCCCACATGCCGAACTGATGGGAAGACAATCCCCGGCTGTCGCAGAATGCGCAGGCGGGGCGGTAAGGCATTTTCTTTCCTTCAATCACGATGGTGCTGCCGATGCTTGCGGCCTCCCCGAACTCCTGGGCTAGCCTGCGTATCTGATCGGGCGACACCGTAGTGGCTTTGGACACCGCCTCAGGGGGAAACTGTTTCAGGTGTTCTTTCAGCTTCGAGAAAGCGGGCCGGCAGGATTGGTTGCCGACTTGGAAATTCCCCTCGAGCGCAGGAGAGGCCGGCTCATTGAAGGTGCGGGTCCGCTCCGAGACCTCATCCCAGATCAGAGGCTTGCCGGAGGCTGGATCCCGGACGTAGCGCCCGTCGCCTCCGACTAGATAGGCGGCGTTGGTGTGCTTCTGGAGAAACTCCCGGTCAAAGATTCCCAGTTCGTTCAAGAGAACGTGCAGCATGGAGAGGGCCATGACGCCATCGGTGCCTGGTCGGATCGGCACCCACTCGCTAGCTTTCGAGGCGATCGGGCTGCACATGGGATCCAAAACTACCAGCTTCATACCCCGGTCCTGGGCCTGAACCATTTCCCTGGCCGCTCGCATGGCATCATGGTTGACAACCCCGCCTCGCTGCGAGCCAAACAGCATCAAGTAACGGCAACGAGGCAGGTCAATCTCTACATGCATGGTGCCGTTTATCAAATAGCAGGCGTCGACATGGGTGGCGAAAAAGGGGCCGCCGGCAAAGTTCGGCGTATTCAATGTCTTGGCAAAGGCTCCAATGCAGCTTCCCACCCAGTCCGCCTCGCCGGTGCCCCGGAGAATAACCAGCTTGCGCGGGTCATCCTTCACCACGGCCCGAATTCTGTCAGCGACCATACCCAGCGCCTCATCCCAAGAGGCCTCTCTCCACTTCGGATCAATCCCCAACCCCTTTTCAGGGTTGGTCCTGACCAGGGGAACTTTGGGGCGGCCCGGATCATAGTAGCTCATGATGTTGGCCATCCCCTTGGCGCACATTTTGCCAAAATTGTGGGGGTTGTCGGGATCTCCCTCGATCTTTACAATGACGCCGTTGCGGCGGTGGACCTTGATGCCGCAGCAGTTTGAACAGACTCGGCAGACACTGGGAATCCAGACATCATCCACGGTAGGACGGGCCGGCGTAACGAGTGGCGAATTTTGATCCATTGCTACACCTCCAGTTTTCCCCGTTCTAGTGTGGTGCGTCATAAATCTCTTTACTTTGATTGTCATTCTGAGCGCAGCGAAGAATCTCGCCTTTTCAAATACATGAGACCCTTCACTTCGTTCAGGGTGACACGTAAAAACCTTTTTCAGCATCCTGCTAATGTAAAGAAGCGTTGGACGCACTACACTAGCGACCCTCGTGCTCCAGCCAGAAGTTCGCCATGTCGACGCAGCGGCAGAACCATACCCCCGAGTGGCCCTTGACATAATCTATGAAGTTATCAAAGACCTTTGCCAACCCCGGTCGCCCGCCGGTAAAGTTGTGCATTGAGTAACGGAACTTCATCGGGTGGCGTTGGGCTTCCTCGTAGTGGGCATCGAATTCGTCCTTCAACTGCTGGAGACCGCCTGACAGGCCGAGCTCCATGATGTCGTTGTCGGTATAGGCGGGCCGCACATAACCCACGGACACGACCTTCGCGCCGTTCACGTTGATCGTGTATGGGATATCAGAGTCGGAGTAGTCGCCATTCCATATGAAGCCGAGCTCAGCACACAGCTCCAGGGTAAAAGGGCTGGGTCTGGGTCCCGGTGACATATAGCCCAGAGGCCGCTCCCCGGTGGCCTTCTCAATGGCGGCGATGGACTTCAGAATGGCCTCTCGTTCCTCCTCCTTGGTTTTGTACGAGGGGGGCTGCAACGTTTGGTTCCAATGGTGCGACGCCACTTCGTGGCCCCGTTTCCTGGCCTCCCTGACCGTATCAGGAAAGAGTTCCGCAGTCAGACCACTGGAGATCACCGTCGCCTTCACCCCGTGTTTGTCCACGACGTCCAGGAGCCTCCAGATGCCGAAGTTGACCCCATACTCCCGCGCCCCCAATCCAAGGAAGTCGTCAGTGTGATAAGAGTTCGGAGGCATTGGAAAACGGCGCATTGTAGCCCAGCCAGGTTTTGACTCCCATTCGTGCATGATGGTGAAGGTCACCGCAATTCGGTTCCCCCCAGGCCACTCGGTAAACCAGGCCGGTCGCTTGGGAATTTGTGGTCTGTAGTTCCACTGGTAAGCCTTGACGAAATCGAACGATGCCATAGTATTTTCTCCTCCTGTTGTAGCCGGTGTCCCGCTCTTGGAACCGCAAATAACATGCCACTGCTCTTTGGCCCGCCTTTTCCCTTCTCGTTTGGCCGGAAAAGGGGTTCCTATTCCCTGAAGTAAGAAAAAAGGTGGCTATTTTCCAAATTATGCAACTGGACTCTCCGGATATATAGGAAAAAGAAGCCATTGCACAGTAAACAGTAGTTGCCTATATTCGATGTTAACCCCGCCTCTTGAGGCGGGGAACCTTTAAGGTGGGGTTGTGGGGTAGGGGTTTGAAGGTATGGTAATGTTTGTTGGAAGAGCTGTTGGTGTCGGCACTGCTTTCTTGTCATCCTGAGCAAAGCGAAGGATCTCGTTTTGCAGGAGATTCTTCGGCCTGCGGCCTCAGAATGACACGAGGGGTCGGCTCAACTTGAGCAGACTTTGTCTGACGGGTGGAATCTAGAGTTTTGCAAATTATTCTGAAAGAAACCCCGCCCCTTGGGGCGGGGAGCTTCATTTGCCTTCAAAATGGCAGAGAGGCATCTTGCAGACCGAGTGAGAGGAGGAAAGGTATGAAGATTGTTAGACTCTATACGGGCGGCGATAAGCAGTCGCACTTCGAGGAGATAGAGTTATCGTTCGAAGCTGGAGAGAGACTCCAGACGACTGCGCTTCAAGCAGCGACCGAAGTTGTTTTCCGTCGCGCTCCGGCAGGCCAAGTGTTGGACTGGCATCCCGCTCCCCGCCGTCAGTACGTTGTGACTCTTTCCGGAGAATGGGACATCGAATGCGGTAATGGAACGGTACGGCGCTTTAGGCCCGGTGACGTTATGCTGGCGGAGGATCTGACCGGTCAGGGTCATATCTCGCGGGTGGTCGGCGACCAGCCGCATGTCTTCATGGTTGTGCCGTTGGCGGCATAGTCTGGTTGGATAAGGTCGGCAAATCCTTTTAAAAAAGTCCCTGCCACAACCTCACGGCTAGAAAAATTCCGCTCCCGATGAGCAGAACCCCCGAGAGCCGGTGGAGGTGAGGTTCCAGACGGGGCGGTAGAAGCCTTTTTGTGCGCGCCACGAGATAAATGACTATCAAGGTAAAAACGCCGGCGCCAAGCCAGAAGCCCAGAGGGAATACCGCAGCAGCCCAAACGCCGCCGCTTTGAAAGGCTTGCCGGACAAAAGTGGAGCCGGCGGTCCCCCAGTAGAGGTAGGGGTAAGGACTTGTGAGATGTGTCAGGACCCCCTTGACAAAAGATGGGGTCTCATGGTTGCCGTCCGCCGGGGATTGGAGTTCTGAAACTCGAAACTTGTTGGCGCCCGCTTGGATGGATTGGGTACCCAGCCAGACGAGAAAAGCCGCGCCAACAAATCCGAGGAAAAGCGCTCCTTTTCCGGAGAAGATTGAGGACTGGAGCACAAGTCCGAGGGGCAGCATTATCACGGCATCCAACAAAATGGGCGCTGCCATCGTGGCCAGTCCGGACTTGGCGCCTTTTCTCAGGGTCTCGGTAGCGACGAGAATGATGGTTGGGCCCGGAATAGAGGCAACAGAAAATCCGATAGCGAAGGCGAGCGGAAAGGTCACTAGAAATTATCCCTATGATGATTTACTTCGGACACGCCGTGAAACATTGCCGGTGCTTCCTTGGTGATTCTCTATACCACAGTGGCTTCCCTCTTTTCCAATAAACAGGGAGAACCGATTTCCGTGGCGGCAACTTCTTGGTGTTCATTCTTACCGGGAGATGCTACAATTAGCATAAAGGGTATTCCAGAGAATTGGTTTCATTGGGAGGAAGAGCCGGCACTTGATGAAATCCGGGAAAGCGATTTGCCTGATCCTGGCCCTGGCCGTAGAACTGTCCGGTCCCCTCGCAGGCCGCGCGCGGTCTCAGGAAGAGCAACCCCCAGCTCAAGCAATTGAGGTTCAAATGGATCCTTTGCCCTCCGTGCTCACCGCAATGAATATCCCGGCGCGTGGGGTTCTCTGTGGATTGACAGGCCTGATGGCCGGCATCGTCATGGCGGCAAGCGCCGGCATGAGGTATGCCGATGCCGCCCAAATGATGGAGGACGGTTGCTCAGGTCCCTGGATCATCACTCGGGAGATGCTGGAAGAGAGTCGCAAGAAAGAAAAAGAGGAGACAAGCGGCAGCCCGCGCCCGAGCGAAACACCCTCAGCCCCGGAGGGAGGCTCCCCGCCTGCGTCCCTTCCTTGATTGACAATAGAGTAGTTAGTGGTTATGGTGAAAAAACGTTAGATTTTTCGAGGATAAACGATGCCGATCTATGAGTATAACTGTCGGGAGTGCGGTGGGTTTGAGGTAACGCAGAAGATTACAGATAAGCCCCTGACGCGCTGTCCTGCCTGTAAGGGAAAAGTAAAAAAACTTATCTCCAGCACCTCCTTTCAACTCAAGGGGACCGGTTGGTATGTTACCGACTACCCCCGCAAGGAGAAGGCCCCCAAGGAAGAGAAGAAAGAAAAGGCGCCTGCGGCCGAGGCCAAAGGGGACGGCAAAGCAAGTTCCAGTTCGGATACGGGAGAGAAAGCTCCGGCAGAGAAAAAACCAGCCAAGTCCGCGACCTCTGAATCCACAGCCCCATAGATAGGTAGCAGCGAGCCCAAATTTCCCTCAAAAACTCCTCCAATCTTCGAAAGCTAAGCTGGATCTGTGCCGTTCTGGAAAACCAGCGTCCCGCTCCATCGAGCAGCGGAGCGCTACTACAAAGAAGCCGGGCATCTCAAGTAACCATACCTTCGGGACGTAGCCGAAGTTGACCTGGTAGAGGCGCCTACTTTCGGCGCTGTCGGCCACTTCTGCCCGGCCATTTACCTCAAGCCTATTTCTCGCATTGAACTTCTTCCTTGCCACCCTACCCGCAAATCGCGTAAAATCCACCGAACACATGCCGGGTAATCACAACGAAATCGAAAAAAGACTGTGGGATGCGGCGGACGAGCTGAGGGCAAATAGGTTGACCTAAGCCATAAATATGGGAGTATGGACCTATGAAGACAACGATTGAGATACCGGAGAAGACGTTTCGGCGCGCCAAAACCCTGGCGTCTGCGAAGGGGATGACCCTGAAACAGCTCTTTACCGAAGCCATCGAAGATAAACTTCGCCATGGCAAGCCTCGGGCCGAAGCGGATGGAGCTCCATGGATGAGGTTGTACGGAGCGTTCGCCAAATCCGAGGAGATGCGGGCTGAAACGCGCCGGATTCAGAAGCTCATTGACGAGGAGTTCGAGAGGATCGACCTGGAGGATTGGAAGTGATCCTCGATATCACCTCCGAAACCAGCCGTGTTCACGCGGAAATCCGGTATGAGCTCCGGCTGGCAGGCCGGCCGATCCCTGAAAACGACCTTTGGATTGCCGCTCTGGCCCGGCAGCATCGACTGCCAGTCCTCACCAACGATGCCCACTTCGATCAAGTCTCCGGAGTGCAACGGGTCGGTTGGTGATGGACTGCCATGCCTGGGAAGCGCACAGAGGCAGAAAATCGCCTGTGGGATATGGGAGATGAGCTAAGGGCAAATTTGAAGCTCAAGTCGTCAGAGTCTTCCGGTCCGATGGTGGGATTGACCTTACTCCGTTACAAGGAAGCTTCATGGCAAGAGTGAAGAATAGTAATCAGAAAAAGAAAAACAACGGCGCTAACGTCGGCTATGAGGCCGAGCTTTGGCAGATGGCGGACGCGTTGCGCGGCAGCATGGACGCCGCGGAGTACAAGCACGTTGTCCTCGGGCTGATCTTCCTCAAGTACATCTCCGATGCCTTCGAGGAGCAGCACGCAAAGCTCGAAGCCGAGCGTACGCAAGGCGCCGACCCGGAGGACCCGGACGAATACCGGGCGCTGAATATCTTCTGGGTGCCGCCCGAAGCGCGTTGGTCTCATTTGAAGGCGCAGGCCAAGCAGCCCACGATCGGTGAACTCGTTGACGACGCAATGGCGGGGATCGAGCGCGACAACCCATCGCTCAAAGGCGTGCTACCAAAGGACTATGCGCGCCCCGCGCTGGACAAGCAGCGGCTGGGTCAACTCATCGACCTCGTCAGCAACATACGGGTGGGCGACAGTGAAAGTCGTTCCAAGGACATGCTCGGTCGCATCTACGAATACTTCCTCTCGCAGTTTGCAGGCGCAGAGGGCAATGTCGTTTTCGCCACACAAAGCATTCTTCCCGGGGAAGTGGTGATTGAAAAATTCGCAGGGGTGGCAAAGCCAATGATGGTCAAGATAGCAGCGAATGAGCGCGAATCCCGCACCCTTGCTGCCCTGCGCGACACGCTGCTGCCGAAGCTGTTGTCGGGCGAGATTCGGATCAGTGATCTCGAGAAAATGGAGGGTGATTCACCCCAATGTGGCCAGATTGGTTAAAGGTAATTCAGTTAAGCCCACGATTTCTTTTCGGGCTATGGTTTCTCGGTGTCCTAATTCTATTCTTGCCGCCTACTTTATCTGACAATTTGGGCATAAGCGAAATACGTAAGGATTACAAAGGCTGGATCGGGATTGCCACACTTGCTGCTTTTGCTTTTTGGGTGGTACAGCTTGTTCCTTCATTTCAAACTGTATATCGCCGTCGCAAGCTGCGGAAAGACATTCTCAGTTCTCTCGATTCGCTGTCGCAAAACGAAAGCCACCTTTTAGCATATTGCGTTTACCGTGGACAAAGAACGATTCCATTGCCTATCACGAACTCTACGGCGGCATCTTTGCGTCAAAAAGGCATACTGGAACAAGCGGGAGGGACTGGAAGCGCACTTGCGTGGCCATATACGATTCCATTTTTCGTCTGGAAATATCTAATATCGCGTAGGCCAACACTATTTTCTGAACTTGAGAATCTACGTCCGAACGAAAGGGAAGAAGTGCTGAATGAATTAAAAAGATCCTTCGGCGGTTTACAATAAGGGAGGACTGCCAAGCCAAATTTTTCCATCGTTTTCGAACATGAACGAAAACTACCCGATACCGGCTCAAACACTAATACAGACTCTTGACGAACTCTTTTCTCATCTCGGAGAAGAGGAGATCGCAGGACTGCTCCGACAAGCCGAGGCAAGTATTAACTGGGAAGGACAGGATAACTGGGATGGCGGCAAGGACTTTTATTGCCTGAATCTTAAGATTCCCGTTCCTGCCTTTGCGAGTATAGATTCTAAAAGAGCCGCAGTGGAAAAGGCTCTGTTACAAAAAGTGGGAGCAGTGACGCGCCAGTTCGACCGCGACGTAATTAGCAGAGTGATAATAGTTCCTGACGTGCGGGTAACAGGCGCACCCGGTGCTGGCCAGCTCTCGCCCGATATTCTTCGTAGGATTTGGGAAGGTGATGGTCTACGGCTTTTTATTACCCATCGTGCCCAAGACAAACTCGCTGCCGTGGAGTTGAAAACAAAGGTTGCTCCCTATGGTGTCTCAGGTTTTGTCGCGCATCAGGATATCGAGCCAAACCAGGTATGGCAGAGTGAAATCGAAAGTGCTCTGGTCTCGATGCATGCACTTGTTGCCATGATTATTCCAGGCTTTGATTCAAGTGTGTGGTGTCACCAAGAAATCGGCTTCGCTCTCGGGCGCGGAGTCCCTGTAATTCCGCTCCGCCTTGGCGCTGACCCGCACGGTTTCATCGGCCGGATACAGGCTTTGAATGGTGATCTTTCCAACATTCAGGCTTTAGCGAGCAATCTGGTCGACACGCTGCTGAAGGCCGATCAAACGTCCGCGATGATGCGAGAGCGTCTTGTCCTAGAATTTGAACATGCGAAAACATGGGAAACGGCGCGGCTGCTAAGACCAAAACTTGTGACAGTCACCCGCTTTGACGGAGGGCAACTCACTCGAATTGAGAAGGCGCTTACCGAAAACCAAAAGGTCGCAACAGCCTACGGGGTCCCCGAGGCAGTTAATGAATTTCTTGCCAAGCAGCGGCGTTCAATCTCTCGGTCAACATGACCAATAACCGATTCACCGAATCCATCGTCGAAGACGCTGCGCTCGCTTGGTTGGAGAGCCTCGGCTATGCGGTTAAACACCTGTCTGCGCCGCAAAATGACACGACGCGGCAGGCAGGCGGCCCCGAGATCGCGCCGGGGGAATAGGACAAATAGGACGAATAGTAAATTGAAGAAGGACGTGTCGAGATGCCAGATAAACAGGACAAGCCGAGTCCCGGTTTGATCCCGCCGCACGGCGGATACCGCAAGCTGAAATCGTATCAGAACGCGGAGATCGTCTATGACGCGACCGTAAAGTTCTGCGACCGTTTTGTGGACCGCCGCTCCCGAACTCATGACCAAATGGTGCAGGCGGCACGCAGCGGCAAGCAGAACATCGCCGAAGGCAGCATGGCTTCAGGCACTTCCAAAAAGACTGAGCTCAAGCTGGTGGGTGTGGCAAGGGCGAGTCTCGAAGAGCTGCTTCTCGACTTTGAGGACTTTTTGCGGCAGCGCGGCTTGGCGGTTTGGGGGAAAGACCACGCGACAGCGCAAACAGTCAGAAAGCTCGTGTATAGGACCAATAGGTCGTATGAGACCTATAAGCCCTATGTCGAAGATGCTCCGCCAGAGGTCGCTGCGAACACTTTGATTTGCTTGATCAACCAGACGAACTATTTGCTCGACCAGCAACTGCGCCAGCTTGAGCAACAGTTTTTGGAAGAGGGCGGGTTTACGGAGAGGCTGTACCGCACGAGAGTACAGGCCAGAAAGAATCGTGACTAACTTCACCGAATTCGTCGTCGAAGATGTCGCGCTCGCGTGGTTGGAGAGCCTCGGCTATGCCATTAAGCACGGGCCGGAGATCGCGCCGGGAGAAATTCTGGCCGAGCGTATGACGGCGAGTGCCTTATGAAAACCACGCTCGAAGAATTGAACGGCTGGATGAGTGCCGTACGCGAGAGCGAGCAATTGGAGTTCAAAGAAGCGAAGAACCAATACGATACCACGAAGCTTTTCCGTTGTTGCGTAGCGATGGCCAACGAAGGCGGCGGCAAGCTCGTCCTCGGCGTTGCGAATGAAGTGCCGCGTAAAGTGGTCGGTACCAAGGCGTTTCTGAATCCGGCGGACATTCAGACCAAGATTCTTGACAAGCTCCGCTTTCGAGTCGAAGTCGAAGAATTGATTCATCCGGACGGCCGCATACTCGTTTTTCATGTACCGTCGCGCCCCGCTGGTACTGCCTACCAGTTCGAAGGCGCTTATCTTATGCGTTCAACGGAAGACACCGTGGCTATGAGTGAGGATCGCCTACGGCAGATTTTCGATGAAGGCAAACCCGACTGGCTTTCCCGACCGGCACGGGAGAATTGCGCCGGTGATGATGTTGTACGCTTGCTCGACACGCAGAGTTATTTCGACCTGCTGAAACTGCCGTATCCGGCAAACCGAGAAGCAGTGCTGAATCGCTTTGAGCGCGAGGGACTCATTACGCGTAAAGGAATCACGTGGACAATCACGAATTTGGGCGCGGTCTTGTTTGCTAAACGCCTGGATGAATTTGATCGGCTTGGTAGAAAAACGGCGCGAGTAGTGGTCTATGAAGGCACCGGGAAGTTGAAGACTCGTTTGGACAAACCAGGTGTTAAGGGTTACGCGGTTGGTTTCGAGGGACTGTTGGATTTTATCAACGGGTTAATCCCAACCAATGAGGTGATCGGCAAAGCGCTACGGCAAGAGGTAAAGATGTTTCCCGAAATCGCCGTCCGTGAGCTAGTAGCGAACGCCCTGATCCACCAGGATTTCGCAGAGACAGGGACTTCAGTGACCGTCGAAATCTACGCGAACCGGCTAGAAGTGTCGAGCCCTGGGAAGCCCTTCATTCCGCCCGAGCGATTCATCGATGAGTATCAGTCACGAAACGAGCGGCTCGCGGACTTAATGCGACGGCTCGGTATTTGCGAAGAAAAGGGGAGCGGAATCGACAAAGTGGTGAATACCGCCGAGGTCTACCAGCTTCCTGCGCCAGACTTCAGGGTGAGTGAGCGCCGGACTATAGCAGTTCTCTACGGCCACAGGCCATTCGATGAGATGGACCGCAACGATAGGGTCCGGGCTTGCTATCAGCACTGCTGCCTGCGTTACGTCATGAACGAGAAGATGTCGAACCAAAGCCTTCGGGAGCGTTTCAAGCTCCTTGAGGAGAAAGCCGAAACCGTGTCGCGGATCATCCGGGACAGCATGCAGGCGGGGCTGGTCAAATTGGACAACCCAGAAAGCACATCGAGACGGTATGCGCGCTACGTGCCTTTCTGGGCATAGCCTCATTTAGTGGCTAAGCGGACGTGTGCGTGTCGATAGGATATAAGTGACTGAAATATCTAGTATTTCTCATTTAGGTGCAAATCTGTGACAGCCGCTTTATCGGAATCCGTAGTCGAAGACGCCGCCCTCGCGTGGCTGGAGAGCCTCGGATATGCGGTCAAGTACGGACCTGAAATCGGGCCAGAGGAAATCTTTGCCGAGCGGAGCGACTACGGACAGGTCGTGCTAGTGTAGTGTATCAGTAATATCTTTACAACATAAATTTATTCTGTTACGGTTGGGGTTATGTGGAAACCAACCGATGCTTTGCCGATAACAATGGAACAGAGAAAAGCGCTTGAGCGATGGATCC
>Ga0209212_1002939_pt1 | contig 23325 bp, 19 predicted proteins | sample RifGroC2_FD_183996 | JGI IMG/M metagenome (GOLD analysis project Ga0209212, IMG submission 183996) | Groundwater microbial communities from Rifle, Colorado, USA - Groundwater C2 (SPAdes) (version 2) | ecosystem: Environmental > Aquatic > Deep subsurface > Groundwater | place: Rifle, Colorado... | reverse complement strand
GATCGTCGGGCGCTTCGAGGCGATAGGGAAGGGGGGACGCGTTGTCCCGGACGACCCGCGGCTCGGGCGCGACCTCTTCGTGCCGCCCGGCCCCTCCGGGGGAAGCGCCAACGCGAAGGACGGAGAGATAGTGCTGGCGCAGATCACCTCCTACCCGAGCGGCGCGCGCCCGCTGGAGGGGAGGATCGTCGAGGTCCTGGGGAAAGCCAACGACCCCGAGGTGGAGGCGCTCACCGTCATCAAGAAGTACGAACTCCCGCACGTCTTCGGGCCGGACGTCCTGGCGGAGGCGGAGAAACAGCCGCAGCAGGTGCCGCCGGAGGCGGTCTCGGGAAGGGTCGACCTGCGCGAGCGCCTCACCGTCACCATCGACGGCGAGACGGCGCGTGACTTCGACGACGCCGTCTCCGTCTCCCGCGAAGGGGACAAGATCCGCCTCTGGGTCTCCATAGCGGACGTCTCGCACTACGTCGTCGAGGGGTCGAAGCTCGACACGGAGGCGTACCTCCGGGGGACCTCGGTCTACTTCCCGGACCGCTGCATCCCGATGCTCCCGGAGCAGCTCTCCAACGGGATCTGTTCGCTCAACCCGCAGGTGGACCGGCTCACCATGACGGCGGAGATGCTCTTCGACGCCAGCGGCGCAAGGATCGACCAGAAATTCTACACCAGCGTCATCAGGAGTACCGCCCGGCTCACCTACACCACCGTGAAGCGGATCCTGGTGGACAAGGATCCCGAGGCGATGGAGACGAACTCCCGCCTGGTGGCAGACCTCCAGGTCATGGAGGACCTCTCGCTGCGCCTGAACGCCGTGAGGAGGGAGAGGGGGAGCATCGACTTCGACCTCCCCGAACCGCAGATCATCCTGGACCTCCAGGGGGAGACCACGGCGATCGTCCGCGCCGAGCGCAACCTCGCCCACAGGTTGATCGAGGAGTTCATGCTGGCGGCCAACGAGGCGGTGGCCCATTTCCTGGAGACCACGCCGGTCCCGTCGCTCTACCGCGTGCACGAGAACCCGGACCCCTTGAAGCTGCAGGACCTCTCCGAGTTCGTCTTCAGCTTCGGCTACATCCTGAAGCTCAAGGACGAGAAGGTGAGCCCCGCCGCGCTGCAGAAGCTCCTCCTGGAGGTGGAAGGGAAGCCGGAGGAGCGGCTCATCAACGAGGTGCTGCTGCGCTGCATGAAGCAGGCGCGCTACAGCGCCGAGAACCTCGGCCACTTCGGCCTGGCCGCCCCCTCCTACACCCACTTCACCTCCCCCATCCGCCGCTACCCGGACCTGGTGGTGCACCGGATCCTGAAGCGGGTCCTCGCCGGCAAGATGAAGCAGGTCGACAAGGACCGCCTGGAGGCGCGGCTCCCGGAAACGGGGCTGCACACCAGCCGCCGCGAGAGGATCGCCATGGAGGCCGAGCGGGAGATGGTGGATCTCAAGAAGATGCAGTTCATGAGGGACAAGCTCGGCGAGGAGTACGACGGCTTCATCACCGGCGTGGCGCCGTTCGGCCTCTTCGTGGAGCTGGTCGAGCTCTTCGTCGAGGGGATGATCCCGGTGGCGACGCTCCCCTCCGACTACTACGTCCACATGGAGAAGAGCCACTCCCTGATGGGGGAGAGAAGCCGCGCCGTGTACCGCATCGCCGACCGCGTGAGGGTCAAGGTGGCGGCGGTGAACGAGCCGCGCAAACAGGTGGAGTTCGCCCTGGTAGGCACCCTCGAAAAGCGCCCCATCGAGCCTCCCAAGGATCCCGGCGCCTTCGCCAAGGTCCCGATCAAGGGGAAGCGTCCCGCACCCCGCCGGCGCTGAAAGCTGTTGCGCTCGCTTTAGCCGCTGTGATATAAAATCTGATTGAGCTCTACGCGGCATTCATTAGGAGAAGTGAGGTTTATGGAAGAAAAGGTACTGCCGTTCATGGAGCATCTGGTGGAGCTCAGGAAGCGGCTCATCGTATGCGTCATCGCCATCGTCATAGGGATGGGGGTGGCGTGGAACTTCTCCAACGACCTCCTGAAATTCGTCGAGAAACCGCTGACCGGCAAGACCTACCTGAGCGACATCAAGAAAACGCTGTACGGCGAGGTGAAGAAGCGCTACCCGCAGGCCTACCAGCAGTTCAAGCTGGAGGAGGACCACGCGGTGGCGGAAAAGCCGCGCATGCTGAACTACAGCGCGCCGCTCGAGCCTTTCTTCGTCCAGTGCAAGATCGCCATGCTGGCCGGCCTCATCATCGTGCTCCCGGTCCTCTTCCACCAGTTCTGGCTCTTCGTGGCGCCGGGACTGACCCGCACCGAGAGGCGGCTGGTGGTGCCGTTCGTGACGGCGGCCTCGGCGAGCTTCTGCGTCGGCGCCATGTTCTTCCTGGTCATCATCTGGCCGGTCATCATCAACTTTTCCCTCTCCTACGAGGCTGCGGGCCTCCAGAGCTGGTACAACATCTCGTCGTACATCAACTTCTGCCTGCGCCTCATCCTGATGTTCGGGGTGATCTTCGAATTGCCGATCCTTGCGCTGCTCCTGTCCCGTTTCGGAATCGTCAATTACAAGATGCTGGCCACCAAGAGGAAGTACGCGCTCCTGGCGAGTTCCATCGTCGCCGCCTTCCACGCGGACCTGGTGACCATGTTCGTCATCATGATCCCGCTCTATCTCATGTACGAGATAAGCATCTGGGTGGCTCTTTTGTTCGGCAAGAAAAAGCCTCCCGTTGCCGAGGCGGAACCGGCCGAGGCCTGAGGATTCTCTACACGCATGTTCATTTTTAAGAGCGTTTCCGAAATAAGGGAAAAACTGCGGCGCCCCGTCGCCACCATCGGAAACTTCGACGGCGTTCATCTTGGGCACCGCGAGATCTTCCGCCGGGTGCGGTCGCTGGCCGAGGAAAAGGGGGGCGTGTCGGTGGTGATCACCTTCGTGCCGCACCCCCTCAAGGTGCTGGCCCCCGAGCGCGGTCTGAAGCTCATCACCACCTGCCGCGAGAAGGAGTCGCTCATCGGGTCGGCCGGGATCGACTACCTGCTCGAGATCCCCTTCGACCGGGAGTTCGCCGCCATCTCCGCCACACAGTTCGTGCAAAAGGTCCTGGTGGACGCGATAGGGTTGGAGAGCCTGGTGATCGGGTACGACTACGCCTTCGGTCGCGGCAGGGAAGGAAACGCGACCCTGCTGAAGGAACTGGGCGGGCGCTTCGGTTTCGCCGTGGAGGAACTGCAGCCGATTTCCAACGGCGCCACGGTCTACAGCAGCACCGCCGTACGGAACATGGTGCTGCAGGGGAACGTGGAGGGGGTGGTCGACGTCCTGGGACGCCACTACGCCGCCACCGGGACCGTCGTGCACGGCCACCGGCGCGGACAGCAGTTGGGCTTCCCGACGGCGAACATCATCACGGAGAAGGACCTCCTCCCGGCTGCCGGCGTCTACGCCGTGAAGGTCTGCCTCGGGCAGAGACTCCTGGACGGGGCCTGCAACATCGGGACTAACCCGACCTTCGGCAACGACCGGGTCTCCCTGGAGGTGTTCCTCTTCGATTTCGACGGCGACCTCTACGGACGCGAGGTCACCCTCTTTTTCATCGAGAGACTGCGCGAAGAGAGGCGTTTTGCCACTCTCGACCTCCTGAAAGAGGCGATAGCCGCCGACGTCGCGCGCTGCAAGGAGATCCTCAAGGATGCCGTGCCGGTTGGCGCGGGCGACTGGGGCGGGCAGGAGTGCGGGGACGCGCGATAGACGCAACATTTCCAGGTCAAGAGCAAAACCGATGACAGGAGCCAGCTTGTTCAAGGAAAAACCAGATAAAAAGCTCTGGATCGGCATCGCAATCAGCGTGTTTCTCCTCTTTCTGCTCTTCAGGAAGATCGATTTCGATAAAATGGCGGCCGCCTTCGCCGCGATGGACTACCGCTTCCTTGCGCCTGCCCTGGTCCTCACCTTCGTGAGTTACTTCATGCGGGCGGTGCGCTGGAAGTTTCTTCTCCTTCCCACCAAGCGGACGCGGCTCTCCAACCTGTTCCCCTCCACCCTGATCGGCTACATGGCCAACAACCTGCTCCCCGCAAGGCTCGGCGAGTTCGTGCGCGCCTACTCGCTGGGGCAAAAGGAAGGGATCGCCACCTCCGCCGTATTCGCCTCCCTGGTGGTGGACCGCCTCTGCGACGGCTTCACCATCCTGTTCGTGCTCCTGATCACCTTCTTCACGGTGAAGCTCCCGCCGGGGATGGAACTGGTCCAGGCGGGGCTCGTCACCGGCGGCTACGTCACCTTCGCCCTCTACCTTTGCGTCCTCGCCTTCCTGGCCCTGCTGAAAAAGCGGACCGGGGCGACTGTGGCCCTGGTGGAGCGTCTGGCGCGCCCCTTTTCCGGGAAGCTCGCCGACCGGGTAGTGGCGCTTCTGGACTCCTTCATTTCAGGGATCCGCATCCCGACCGACCCGGCCGGCATGGCCGCCACGCTCTTAAGCTCCATCCTGGTCTGGGCCACCGCCATCTGGCCCGTGGACCTGGTGCTGCGTTCCTTCGGGGTGACGCTCCCGATCACCGCGAGCATGTTCATCATGGTCTTCCTGGTCTTCGCGGTCATGATACCCGCCGCCCCCGGCTTCATGGGGACCTACCACTTCGCCTGCGTCACGGCCCTCTCCGCCTTCGAGGTCGGGAGCGAAAAGGCGCTCAGCATAGCGATCGTCTCGCACGCCATGGGGTTTTTCCCTGTGATCGTGGCGGGGCTTTACTGCCTCTGGCGGGACAAGCTGTCGCTCAAGAAACTGAGCGAAAATAACGAAACAGGAGCCCCCGCGTGAACAATAGAGGACTCTTCAAAAGGCTCGACCCGTTCGCCATACTCGCCTTCGGCATCCCCTTCTTCGTGTACATGCTGACACTCGCCCCGTCGGTGACCTTCTTCGACAGCGGCGAGTTCATCACGGCGACGGCGTCCCTGGGCGCGGCGCACTCCCCCGGGTACCCGCTTTTCATCAACTACGCGAAGCCGTTCACCTGGCTCCCGTTCGGCAGCATCGCCTTCAGGGTCAACATCGCCACCGCGGTTTCCGCCGCTCTCGCCTGCTACGGCGTCTATTTCCTGACGCTCCACTTTTTGCGCGACGAGGAGTTGCCGTGGCTCGGGAGGCTCGGGGAACTGGCTCCCAGGCTCGCCGCCCTCTCCGCCGCCGTCACCTTCGCCTGCACGGCGAGGCTGTGGCTGCAGTCGAACCACGACAAGCCGTACCCGCTTCTCTCCTTCATCTGCGCCGTGGTCTTCTACCTCATGCTCCTGTGGCGCGAGAGCTACCTGGCCGGCGAGGAGCGCCCCTGCTACGTCTACCTGGGGGCCTTCCTCTGCGGGCTCGGGACCGGGGCCCACCAGATCATGGTGCTGATGATACCGGCCTACGCCTGGATTCTGATCTCCGCCGACCGGCGCGTGGTCCTGAGGGTGAAGGAGTTCATCCTCGCCCTGGCCTTCGGCATCCTCGGCTTCGCCATCCACCTGCACCTGATCGTCAGGGCGCTGCAGAAGCCCCTTCTCAACTGGGGGGACTCGAAGAACCTCACCCAGTTCCTCTGGAACATGCTCAGGAAGGGATACCCGATGGAGAAGCCGGCCCGCGACTGGAGCCTCCTCTGGGCGCAGGTGAACGGCTTCAACGTCCCGTACGAGTTCACCCTGGCGGGGCTTTTGCTCCTCATCATCGGTCTGGCCGCTTTCGCGGTGAGGAAGAGGCACCTGGTCCTCGCCTACCTGATCAGCATCTTCTCTTTCCTGCTGGTGATCGCCGGATACTTCAACACGCCGCGCGAAGTGATCTTCCTGACCGAGGAGTTCTTCACCCCGCTCTATCTCCTCAGCGCGGTCTTCATAGGGGTCGGGCTCTTCACGGTGCTGAAGGAGACTCCCAACATCCTTCTCGCCATGTCTCAGCTGCGCCCGGGTCGGTTCCGTTTCCTGGCGCCACTCTTCAACATGCTTAACCTGATGGGCAAGGCGCTCCTCGAGTTGTGGAGGAAGCCGGCGGTGCAGTTGGCGATGCTTGCGCTTCTCTTCGTGCTGCCGGGAACCGTCTGCGCGCTGAACTATGTGGAGAACGACCAGCACGAGAACTACATCGCCTTCGACTACGCGGCCAACACCCTGCGCTCGCTGCCGCAGGGGGCCGTGATGTACACCTGGGGAGACTCCGGCGCGTTCCCGCTCTGGTACCTGCAAGGGGTGGAGCGGATGCGCGAGGACCTGGCCCTGCCGCATACCCCGCACCTCGTCTTCGACTGGTACCTGGACACCTTCCCGGACCTGTTCGCAAACAGCCAGCTGCGCCGGCTTCCCGCCGACCAGCTCTTCCCGGAGAACACGCTGGCCCTGTCGGTCATGGAGCAGTACCCGCGTCGCCCGGTCTTCGTCGACTTCTCCACCAGGTACTCGGTCCCCTTCGCTGATTTCTTGCTGCACCAGCGCGGCATCTGCTACCGTCTGCTGCGACCGGACCGGCCGGTTCCGCCCCCGGACGCCGACATCTGGCAGTACTACTCGCTTCGCGGCGTGGCCGGCGACAGCGACATGTTCTTCCGCGACCTCGACACCAGCAAGGCGATCCTCATCTACGCCACCTCCCGGATGGAGTCGGGGGAGTCGCTCCTGAAGCTCGGGATGATCCCGGCGGGGGTCATCGATCTCCGCGAGGCGGGCAGGATCGCCCCGGAACTCAAGCCGCAGATAGACCAGACCATGTTCAGCTACAGGGTGCGCTGATGGAGATTGCCGGCGTCCGATACGGTGCAGGCGCCCCCGGTAACGCAGCCGGTGGAGCAGGCACGGGCGCCGGGGATACCGACGGCCGACGGCCTCGGCATGCCGGTTGCAGAGGGCGAAGCCCCCTTTTCGACCCGGGCCGGCGCGGACGCGCCGCGGGGGCGCATGGAAAAGGCCCTGAATACGCGGCTCTCGGGGTCAGGTAACCCTTGACAACTCCGCGATTACAAAATACCATTCACAGGATATTCGACCCCCTGAGGTATATATGCATATAAGCAGACTGGGCGAGCTGCTCGTCAGCAACAACCTGATCACCAAGGAGCAGCTGAAACAGGCGCTGGCCGAGCAGAAAGCGGCGGGGGGGCAACTCCGTCTCGGCTCTATCCTGATCCGCGACTCCCTGATCAGCGAGGCGGATCTCACCTCGTTCCTGTCCAAACAGTACGGCGTGCCGACCATCAACCTGGCGGACTACGAGGTCGACGGCGCCGTGGTGAAGATCATACCCGCCGAGATCGCCCACAAGTACCAGATAGTGCCGGTGAACCGGGCCGGTTCCACGCTCATCATCGCCATGAGCGATCCCTCCAACATCTTCGCCATCGACGACATAAAGTTCATGACCGGCTACAACGTCGAGGTGGTCGTGGTCGCCGAGAGCTCCATCAAGGCCGCCATAGACAAGCTGTACGACCAGTCCGCCTCCCTGGCCGACGTCATGAACGACCTCGAGATAGACGACCTCGAGGTCATCGGCGACGACGAGGAGGTGGACGTAGGCCAGCTGGAGCGCGCCACCGAGGACGCCCCGGTCGTAAAGCTGGTCAACCTGATCCTCACCGACGCCATCAAGAAGAAGGCGAGCGATATCCACATCGAGCCGTACGAGCGGTACTTCAGGGTCCGCTACCGCATCGACGGCGTGCTGTACGAGGTGATGAAGCCCCCCCTGAAGCTGAAAAACGCCATCACCTCCCGCATCAAGATCATGAGCGAGCTCGACATCGCGGAGCGCCGCCTTCCCCAGGACGGCCGCATCAAGATCAAGCTGGGCGGCGGCAAGGACATGGACTTCCGCGTCTCGGTCCTTCCCACCCTGTTCGGCGAGAAGATCGTCCTGCGTCTCCTGGACAAGAGCAACCTGCAGCTCGACATGTCGAAGCTGGGCTACGAGCCGGAGGCGCTCGCCCATTTCCAGAGGGAGATCCACAAGCCGTTCGGGATGGTGCTGGTCACCGGACCTACGGGTAGCGGCAAGACCGTTTCGCTCTACTCGGCCCTCTCCGAACTGAACAAGGTGACGGAGAACATCTCCACGGCGGAGGACCCGGTCGAGTTCAACTTCGCCGGCATCAACCAGGTGCAGATGCACGAGGACATCGGGTTGAACTTCGCCGCCGCCCTGCGCTCCTTCCTGCGTCAGGACCCGGACATCATCATGATCGGCGAGATACGAGACTTCGAGACGGCGGAGATCGGGGTGAAGGCCGCCCTTACCGGCCACATGGTCCTCTCCACGCTCCACACCAACGACGCCCCCTCCACCATCAACCGCCTCCTCAACATGGGGATAGAGCCGTTCCTGGTCGCCTCGGCCGTCAACCTGATCTCGGCCCAGAGGCTCGCCAGGCGCGTCTGCTCCGAGTGCAAGGTCGTGGAGGACGTCCCGGTGCAGGCGCTCATCGACGCGGGGCTTCCCGCCGACCAGGCTCCGAACGTGGTCTGCTACCGGGGGACCGGGTGCCCCAAGTGCAACAACACCGGGTACAAGGGGAGGGTGGGCTTCTACCAGGTCATGCCGATGCTGGAGCCGATCCGCGAGATGATACTGGGCGGGGCCAACACGGCCGAGATCAAGCGCGAGTCGATGCGCCTGGGGATCAAGACCATGCGCCAGTCCGGCCTGACGAAGCTTGCCGAGGGAGTTACCTCGTTCGAGGAAGTGCTGCGGGTAACCGTCGCTGACGATTAAAAGGTGAGGTATTCATGATCAACTTTCATCAACTGTTGAAGGACCTGGTGGAGCGAGGCGGTTCCGACCTGCATATCACGACCAACACCTCGCCGCAGATCCGCATCGACGGCAAGCTCACCCCGATGGACATCCCGCCGCTGAACGCCATCGAGACCAAGCAGCTCTGCTACAGCATCCTCACCGACGCGCAGAAGCACAAGTTCGAGGAGGAGAACGAACTCGACCTCTCCTTCGGGGTCAAGGGGCTGTCCCGCTTCAGGGGTAACATCTTCGTGCAGCGCGGCGCCGTGGCCGGGGTCTTCAGGGTCATCCCCTACAAGATCCTTTCCTTCGAGGAGCTGGGGCTTCCCGCGGTGGTCAAGACGCTCTGCGAGAAGCCGCGCGGCCTGATCCTGGTCACCGGCCCCACCGGCAGCGGCAAGTCCACCACGCTCGCCTCCATGATCGACAGGATCAACATGGACCGCCGCGACCACATCGTCACCGTCGAGGACCCGATCGAGTACCTGCACCCGCACAAGGGGTGCATCGTGAACCAGCGCGAGGTCGGGGCGGATACCAAGAGCTTCAAGCACGCGCTCAAGTACGTCCTGCGCCAGGACCCGGACGTGGTCCTGATCGGCGAGCTCCGCGACCTGGAGACCATCGAGGCGGCGCTGACCCTGGCCGAGACCGGCCACCTCTGCTTCGCCACGCTCCACACCAACTCCTGCGCCCAGACCATCAACAGGATCATCGACGTCTTCCCTCCCTACCAGCAGACCCAGGTGAGGACGCAGCTCTCTTTCGTCCTTGAGGGGGTCATGTCGCAGACCCTGATCCCGAGGGCGAGCGGATCCGGGAGGGCGCTGGCGCTGGAGGTCATGGTCCCGAACCCCGCCATCAGGAACCTGATCCGCGAGGACAAGGTGCACCAGATCTACTCCCAGATGCAGGTGGGACAGGACAAGTTCGGCATGCAGACCATGAACCAGTGCCTGATGAGCCTCCTCTCCCGACGCGTCATAACCGTGGACGACGCCGTCGGGCGCTCTTCCGAGCCCGACGAGCTGAAACAGATGCTCGCCCCCGGCGGGACGCCGGGACAGTTCAGGCGCCCGCCGCAAAGATAGCAGCGCACCAGTCCCGGCCTGCCGGGAAAGGAGTTTGAAAAATGCCTAAGTACGATTGGGAAGCAAGGAGCAAGGCGGGCAGCACCCAGAAAGGGGTGATGGAGGCCGCGAGTGCAGCCCAGGTGGATTCGCAGCTCAAGAGATACGGGTTCACCGGTGTAACGGTGCGGGAGTCGGGGAAGGGGCTCAGCTTCGAGATCAAGTTCCCGGGCAGTGGACCGAAAAAAATCGACACCAAGGACCTGGTGGTCTTCACCAGGCAGTTCGCCACCATGATCGACTCCGGCCTGCCGCTGGTGCAGTGCCTCGACATCCTCTCCGGGCAGCAGGAGAACAAGACCTTCAAGGATATCCTGGTCAAGGTCAAGGAGAGCGTGGAGAGCGGTTCCACCTTCGCCGACGCCCTCGGGAAACATCCCAAGGCGTTCGACCAGCTCTACGTGAACCTGGTCGCCGCGGGCGAGGTGGGCGGTATCCTCGACACCATCCTCTCCCGACTCGCCGCCTACATAGAGAAGGCGATGAAGCTGAGGAAGCAGGTGAAGGGGGCCATGGTCTACCCGATCACCATCATGTCCATCGCCGTCATCGTCGTCGGCGTCATCCTCGTCTTCGTCATCCCGACCTTCGCCAAGATGTTCGCCGACTTCGGCGGAGAACTCCCTGCGCCGACGCGGGTGGTCATCGCCCTTTCCGACTTCCTGACCAAGTACATCCTGGTCCTCATCGGCGCCGCCTTCGGGATCAAGTGGGCCATAGGGAAGTACTACGATACCCCCAGCGGACGAAAAGTGATCGACAGACTCGCCCTGCAGGCCCCGATCATCGGGCCGCTGGTGCGGAAGGTTTCCGTGGCCAAGTTCACCAGGACCCTCGGGACCATGATCAGCTCCGGCGTTCCGATCATGGACGGCCTGGAGATCGTGGCGAAAACGGCCGGCAACAAGATCGTCGAGGAGGCGATCTACAAGGTGCGGCAGTCGATATCGGAAGGGAAGACCATCGCCGAGCCGCTCGCGGAATGCGGCGTCTTCCCCCCCATGGTGGTGCAGATGATCTCGGTCGGCGAGGCGACCGGCGCCATGGACGCCATGCTGAACAAGATCGCCGACTTCTATGACGACGAGGTCGACGACGCCGTGGGCGCCATGACGTCGATGATGGAGCCTTTGCTGATGGTGTTCCTGGGTACGACGGTGGGCGGTCTGGTCATCGCCATGTATCTCCCGATCTTCAAGCTGGCGGGCGCGGTTGGCGGCTAATTAAAATGATCGAAAGACGCAGGGTTTTCTGGTTCATACTGCTGAGACTCCTGGTGGTGTCCGTTTTCCTGGTCACCACCATTTTTCTTGATGAGCACACCTACGACGTGAGCGGGGAGGTGGCCAGGCTCGTGCTGATCAGGCTGATCGGCGCCACCTACCTCTTCTCGCTCGGCTCGCTTCTGGTGCTGCACCGCACCCGCCTCCCGATCCGCACCATTTCCTACGCCCAGATCGTCTGGGACCTGATACTGGTGACCGTGCTGATCCTGATCTCGGGCGGCGTCACCTCCCAGTACGCGTTTCTCTATTTCCTCTCCATCATCAGCGCGAGCGCCCTTCTGGCCCGCTCCCAGGCGTACTACACCGCCTCTCTCTGCGTCATAATTTACGGGGCGATTCTCGACCTCCAGTTCTACGGCAAGCTGGCCGCGTTGGGGCTCTCTCCGCTCCCCGCCCAGCAGTACGGCGCGGGGTACCTCTTCTACCTCATCTTCCTGTACTGCGCCGCCTTCTACCTCACCGCGATCCTTGCCGGCCACCTCGCCGAGAGGGCGCGGCTGTCGGAGAGCGCCCTCCAGGAAAAGGCGATCGACTACGAGGAGCTGGAGCGGCTTAACTCCTCCATCGTCTCCACCATCGACAGCGGCCTTCTAACCATCAACTCGGAGGGGAGGATACGCGTCTTCAACCGCTACGCGGAGCACCTGACCGGGATCTCGCAACAGGAGGCCTACGACCGGCCGCTCATCGAGGTGGTCCCCGGTTTCACCCCATTCCACCGGGGATTCCTCGGCAACCTGCAGGGGGAGTTCGAGTACCTGGGGCAGGACGGGACGCAGATGCTGCTGTCGTTCAAGTCGGTGCCGCTGACGGGCAAGGGCGGGGAGACGATCGGCGCCATCTTCGACCTGCACGACCTGACCGAGATGAAACGTATGGCGGGAGAGCTGAAAAGGGCGGACCGGCTTGCCGCGGTCGGCGAGCTGTCGGCGCGCATGGCGCACGAGATCCGGAACCCGCTCGCCGCGATCAGCGGGTCGGTGCAACTGGTGGCTCTGAGACCGTGCGTCGACGAGAAGGACAAGCGCCTTTTTTCCATCATTCTCCGGGAGACGGACCGCCTGGACGGGCTTTTGCGCGACTTCCTCTTCTACGCCAAGCCGACCCAGCCGACCAAGGTCCCCCTGGTCCTCAGGCGGGTCATCGCGGACCTGTGCGCCCTCCTCTCCACCGACCCCCGGCTGGAGGGGGTGGAGATCCACAACAGGATCCCGGAGCACCTGGTGGTCCGGTTCGACAAGGACCAGTGCACCCAGATCTTCTGGAACCTGGTGGTGAACGGAGCGGAGGCGATTGCGGGGAACGGCAGCATAACGATCGAGGCGGCTGCCGTCCGCTCGCAGGAGCGCGACGAGGTGCGCATCAGCGTCGCGGACAGCGGCTCCGGGATGAGCCAGGCCGACCTGAAAAGGGTTTTCGAGCCGTTCTTCACCACCAAGAAGGGTGGGACCGGCCTCGGGCTCGCCACCGTCTACCGGATCGTCGAGACGCACGGCGGCAGTATGGACGTGACCAGCGCCGAGGGGAAAGGGACCACGGTGACGGTGTTCCTGCCGGCTTAGAGGCAAGGAAAAGGCTAAGGTAAAGATAAAGATAAAGATAAAGATTGAGACAAAGATTGAGACAAAGCTTAGGGAAGAGTGGGGACGGGACCTGAGGTCTTTGTCAGGCACTAGCGAGGTTTGCATGAAAGCCAGGATTTTGGTGGTCGACGATGAGCTGAGCATGCGGGAGTTTCTCGCCATCCTCCTGGACGGGGAGGGGTACCTGGTGGACCAGGCGGAGAGCGCCGAGGACGCGCTGGCCTGCATGGACCAGCAGCGCTACGAGATGGTGATCTCCGACGTCAGCATGCCTGGCCTGAGCGGCATCGAACTCCTCTCCAGGATCAAGGCGCAGTCCCCGGAGACCGCGGTGCTGCTGATCACCGCCTTCACCACGGCGGAGCAGGCCGTGGAAGCGATGAAGCTCGGCGCCTATGACTACATCGGCAAACCGTTCAAGGTGGAAGAGGTCAAGGTCCTGGTCCGCAAGGCGCTGGAAAAGCGGAGCCTCGAGGAGGAGAACAAGCGGCTCAAGGCGGAGGTGCAGGAGCGGTTTTCCTTCAGCGGGCTGATCGGCAAGAGCAAGCAGATGCGCGAGGTGTACGACCTGATCGCCAAGGTCGCCGAGAGCATGGCGAACGTCCTCATCACCGGGGAGAGCGGCACCGGCAAGGAGCTTGCCGCCAAGGCGATCCACTACAACAGCCCGCGCCGCAACGCCCCCTTCGAGGCCGTGAACTGCGGCGCCATCCCCGATACCCTCATCGAAAGCGAACTCTTCGGCCACTCCAGGGGGGCCTTCACCGGCGCCATTTCCGATCGTCCCGGCCTCTTCGAGCAGGCGGAAGGGGGGACGCTCTTTCTCGACGAGATCGGAGAGGTGCCCCTGCAACTGCAGGCCAAGCTCCTGAGGGTGCTCCAGGAGCGGGAGTTCCGCCGCGTCGGCGGCAGCAGTTCCATCAAGGCGGACGTCCGCATCGTCGCCGCCTCGAACCGCAACCTCGAGGAGCAGGTTCGGGAAGGGAGCTTCCGTGAGGACCTTTTCTATCGGCTGAACGTGGTCCAGCTGCACATGCCTTCTCTGAAGGAGAGGGTGGAGGACATACCAGCCCTTGTCGAGCATTTCTACAAGAAATACTCCATCTGGTCCGGTTCCGGCGAGATCATCACCCCCGAGGCGCTGAAGGCGCTTTTCAACTACCCGTTCCCGGGCAACGTCCGCGAGCTGGAGAACCTGGTCGAGCGCTGCGTGGTGCTGGGAAGCCGTGTCATCGACTTCGAGTGTCTGCCGACCGGCGTGCGGGAGCACCGGACCGCCCCGGCGGTAGCGGCCGAGTTCGAGATCCCCGAGGAGGGGATGGATCTGCAGGCCTACCTGGACGCCCTGGAACAACGGCTCCTGATCCGGGCCCTGGAGAAGTGCGGCGGGGTGAAAAAGCGCGCCGCGGCCTTCCTGGGCATGACCTTCCGCTCCTTTCGCTACCGCCTGGCAAAATTCGGCATGGACGAGGAGTGACGAAAAACGTCACTCTTGGTCCCCTAAATTGTCGTTTTATTGGCTCGGGGTCCCTCTTTTTTGCGCTCTCCCAGTCGATGTATACGCTATTTCGGCTACTTATCCGGCTTTTCTCCCTTGGCCTGCAAATTGCTGGGTGATATTCGTTTCCGAGAATTGTTACCCGATGGACCCAATCAGGTCGGCAAACCACAACAAAAGGAGAAGCAGATGTTAAACAAACTCAGAAGCAAAAAGGGCTTCACCCTCATCGAGCTCTTGATCGTCGTCGCGATCATCGGCATCCTGGCCGCAATCGCCATCCCGCAGTTCTCCTCCTACAGGATGAAAGCGTACAACTCCGCTGCTCAGAGCGACCTGAAGAACACGAAGACCGCTCTTGAGTCCTACTACGCTGACAACCAGGTATACCCCTACTAAATAATCGTTTTTAGATTAAAGGAGAATATTATGAAAAAATTATTAGCGATTGCCGCATTGTTGACTCTGAGTGCCAGCGCCGTCTACGGCCTGAACGATCTGGCCTGGACCGCTCCGACCAGCGGCGCCTTCGTCCTGGGCGCAGGCTCCGGAACCCCTGCCACCCCGCTCCTCACCATCAAGCCTTCCGCCAACGTCTACATGGCGTACAAGGGCGGCGCGAATCCGACTGCAGGCACCACCTACAGCCTCGGGACCTTCCACACCTCCGGCAGCAAGCTGTTCGGTTCCAGTTCCGTGGAAACCAACATCTTCTACTACGACAAGGGTGTCGCTATCGGCGCCACCACCGACGTCACTCCGGCCATCCCGGATTCCACCAGCATCGCGGCCGGCGCTTTCGCTGCCGGTTGGACCGCCAGCAAGTAAGTTTCGCTTCCTGCAGTTCATCAAACGGAGTGCGCCGCATGGTGCACTCCGTTTTTATACTTCAAGCAAGAAGGGTTATGCATGTCCAGATTTGAAAACTTCTTCAGGTTGAGTGTCGCCTCGCTGGTGCGCGACCGACTCCTGCATCTTCTCTTTGTCCTGGCGGTGCTCTCCCTCTTTCTGATTCCGGCCTTCAGCTTGTTCTCGATGCGTCAGGTGCAGGAACTCGCCGTGACGCTTTCGCTGTCCGCCCTCTCTTTCCTGCTTCTCGTCCTCACCGTGCTAACCGGCGCCTCCTCCATCTGGCGCGACGTCGAGAGGCGCTACACCTTTTCTGTTCTCGGTCTTCCCGTCTCGCGGGCTGATTTCGTCCTTGGCAAATTCTTCGCCATTGCGCTTTTGCTTGCCGTTGTCGCGGTCGTTCTCGCAGCAGGCTCTTTTGTGGCGATCAAGATAGCTGTATCTGTTTACCCTGCTGACATACCCGTTAACTGGCTTAACTTCGCGGTTGCCGTCTGCTTCGATTACCTCAAGTACGTGCTGCTGCTCTCTTTGGCCTTCGTATTTTCCGCCGTCAGTACCTCGTTCTACCTCCCCTTCCTGGGCGCCATCGCCATCTTCATGGCCGGCAGCGCCAGCCAGGAAGTGTACGAGTTCGTTACCGGCAGCGCCGGCAAGGACTTCGCCCCTCTCGCTAGGTCCGTCGTCAAATTGGTCTACTACGTGCTACCCAACTTCGCCGCGTTCGACCTGAAGCCCCAGGCAATCTACGCCCTGCCCCTGGTTCCCGGTACCCTGCTTCTCACCCTGCTGTACTTCGTCTGCTATACCGGCATCATGCTTTCCCTTGCCGTCTGGAGCTTCTCGAGAAGAGAGCTGTCATGATTGGACGGATCTTCTTTGGCATCCTGCTTTGCGGGTACCTGGCCGTCATCCTCCCCTTCAGTGCCTCCCTAACCAATCGCCCTATCGTGGTGAAGCTCGGAACGCTTCCCGAGGCCGAGCCCCTCAAGATGATGGCGGGAGACCACCGCTACCTGGTCGCGCAGTACGTCGTGGCGAAGGTGCTCTTTTACTACGGGTCGCTGGTCGAGCATCACAGCAACAAGCTGGTGCTCGAACCCGAATACCCCAACATGTTCAAGATGATGCAGACCTCCTCGAAACTCGATCCCTGGAACGCCGACGTCTACTACTTCACCCAGGCCTCCTTCACCTGGGAGGTGAACAAGATCCGCGAGGTCAACGAGATGCTGGACTACGGGATGAGGTACCGCACCTGGGACTACCAACTCCCGTTTTTCGCCGGCTTCAACTCGGCCTACTTCCTGAAGGATTTTACTTCGGCGGCCAGCTACTTCAAAAAAGCCGCGGAGCTTTCCGGCCAGCCGCTCATGGCAAACCTCACTGCCCGCTACATGTACGAGTCCGGGCAGACCCAGATGGCGCTCGGTTTCATCGAATTCATGCAGAAGCACACCACGGACACCAAGATGATCCAGTTGTACGAGTTCCGAAAAAAGGCCCTCGTCGCCGTCCTGACCATCGAGCGTACCGTCGGTGAGTACCGCCGGCGATTCGGCACCGCCCCACCGAAGATTTCCGATCTGGTCGCATCCGGTTTGCTGGCCCAGGTCCCCGATGACCCGTACGGCGGCAGCTTCTTTCTGGATGAAAAGGGTGTCGTGCGCAGTACCAGCAAGTTAGCCTTTGGCGGTCGCCAACCAGGCCAAAAGATGCACCAGCGGGAGACACAGTAATGAATGCATTGGAGATTTCGGGGCTCACCAAGATCTACCGCACCAAAAAACAGGGGAAGGTTGCTGCGTTGCAGGACCTCTCCCTTAAGGTAGCTTCCGGAGAAATATTCGGTTTTCTAGGCCCCAATGGCGCAGGGAAGAGCACGACCATCAAGATCGTGATGGGGCTCATCAATGCCAGCGCAGGCTCGGTTTCGGTGTTCGGTAAACCTGCTCTGGACCCGCAGGCCCGGGTCAAGGTCGGGTTTCTCCCGGAGAACCCTTCCTTTTACGATTTCCTTACCGGGCGGGAATACCTGCAGTTCGTGGGCAGGACCTTCAACATGACCGATGAGGCGATCAGGAATTCTGCGGACCGGCTTCTCGACCTCCTTGAGCTTTCCCAAGCCGCCGATCGCCCCATGCGCGGGTACAGCAAAGGGATGGTGCAGAGGCTGGGGCTCGCCCAGGCTATGGTGCATGACCCCGACTTATATATTCTGGACGAGCCGATGAGCGGACTCGATCCGGTCGGGAGGGCGCTGGTGAAGGAGATCATCAAGGATCTCAAGCAGCGGGGCAAGACTGTTTTCTTCAGCACCCATATCACCGCGGACATCGAAGTGGTCTGCGACCGCGTCGGGATCGTCGCCGCAGGGAAATTACGGGCCGTTGACACGGTGACCAACATCCTGCAAAGTGGCGTGGAGGGTTACCTCCTGCAGATCAGCCGCGCCGGGGTGGTCGAGGAGTTGCTGGTAGAAAAATCCCAGCTGCAACAGACCTTGGCCGATCTGTTATCTTCCGGCGCGATCATCGAGCGCATAGAGCCCAAACGCAAGGATATGGAGGCGTTCTTCCTTGACATACTGGCAAACCAGTCAGCAGCAGGCCGTTAAAAAGCAGTCTGCCATCCTGTTCCTTGCGGTCGTCGCCCTGTACCTTCCTGCGGTGTGGGGCACGATCGTCACCATCGACGACCTCGGGATCGTGAAGTTCTATGGTTCCCGCACGCTCACCATCTACGATGTGCTCCGCCCCGGGGACGGGTATTACTATCGCCCCCTCATCGCCTTAAGCTTTTACCTGGACAACCTGCTCCTGGGGCAGAACCCGTACCTCCTGCACCTGGAGAATGTCCTGATCCACGCTGCTAACGCGGTGCTGCTGTTCCTGCTCGCCTTGCGGCTGTTTCCCTCTTCGCGTTCGGGACTCCCGGCGTTGGCCGCTCTGCTTTTCGCCGCGCACCCCGTCAATTGCGAGGCCGTCAGTTGGATTGCCGGCCGCACCGACCCACTGGCCACTCTGTTCGTGCTCCTTGCCGCCCTCTCCCTCATCACCGCGTTGGAGAGCGGCAAGCTGCGCCATACGGTCAGCGCGGTGCTGCTCCTGTTGATCGGCGCCCTTGCCAAGGAGACCGCGCTTCTCTTCGTCCCGGGATCCCTGTTGCTGGTCCGCTACTGGCCCCTTTTCCGGCCCGATGCCGATTCCGTAAATGTCAGGCGGCAGGGGAGGGCGCTATTGCTGCTGTACGGAGGCTTCGCCCTTGTTCTGGCCCTGGCCTTCGTCGGCCGGCTCGACAGTGACCACAACAGCGTGCAGAAATTACTTGGCGGCAACAAGCTCGACCTCGCGCACTCCCTGCTGCTCGCCGTCAAGATACTCGGCTTCTACCTGAAGAAGATGCTGTTTCCCTGGCCGCTGAACTTCGCCACCATAACCCTTTCCGACTGGTACCTGGTGCCAGGCTTTTCCGGGGTGCTGCTCGTCGCCTGCGCGCCCAGGAAGAGCCCCTGCTTCGTCCTGATCTGTCTCGGGGGACTCTTCCTGCTTCCCCCCCTTGCCGTGGGACTCTTCGACATTGCCTGGACCATGGTGGCCGAAAGGTACCTCTACCTTCCCTCTGCCTTTTTCTGTCTCGGAGGGGTCGGGTACCTGCACCGCGCTGCGGAGCGGTTCAGCTTCGGGCGCCTGGCGATAGCCGGCACCTCCCTCTGCATCGCCGTGTCGGCCGTAGCCTCCGTGGACAGGACCATGGTCTGGCACTCCAACCTGCGCCTCTTCCAGGACACCGTCGCCAAAACTCCCGACTTCGGAATGCTGCGCAACGAACTCGCCGTAGCCCTCTTTCATTCAGGAAGGGCCGCCGAGGCAGCTGCCCAGTTGGACCAAGCCTCCTCGCTGCACAACAGCGACCTGGTGCGGAGGCTGATCGCCAGAAACAGGATGCTGATTAACCTCAAGGGCGCCACCCCGGCCGAGCGGCGCCGCATGATCAACGCCGCCATTGCCGATCTGTCCAAGGAAGACATGGACCTGCTGATCACCCTGCGGCGCACCGACTACGAGCTTCTTAAATCCCTTTATCCAGGGCCCGAGAGGGACGAAGTGGTAGCCGAACTGATCAAGGTGAGCGAGGTTCTCTTCTCCAAGACCGGCAACGCGCACTACCTCTACAACAACGGACAGCTCCTGCTCGAAATAGGTGACACGAAGGGTGCTTCAGCCTGCTTTGAAAGGAGTTATCATGCGGCCCCCGAAGACGCCTACTACAGGACATCTGCGCGTAGGCTGGCCGAGAAGCTAAGGGGGGAGAGGCTATGATTGCCTACCTGAAACTGGCCCGTCCGCACCAGTGGCTGAAAAACCTGATGCTCTACTTCCCCCCCTTCCTCTCAGGGGCGATGCTGCAGCCGGGACTGTATCAAAAGGGTATGCTCCCCCTGGTCTCCTTCTGTCTGGCCTCCAGCGCGGCCTACGTCTTCAACGATACGCTCGACGCTCCTCGGGACCGGAACCATCCCCAAAAGGGGGGTAGGCCGGTCGCCTCGGGCGCGGTTTCCCCGTTGGCTGCCGGCGTGTTCTCGCTGTTGCTCCTGGCGGCAGGTGTTTCCGTGTCGCTGCTGGTTCCCGGCAAGTTCTTCCTCTTCGTCGCGGCGTACCTGGCCGTCTCCCTGTGCTACTCGATAAAGCTCAAGGAGCTTCCTGTCGTCGACCTGTTCTGCATCGCTTCCGGGTTCGTGGTAAGGCTCTACGGTGGTGGGGCGGCCTTCGGCGTGGTGATTTCGGATTGGCTTTTTCTCTCGGTATTCTTCCTTTCCGTTTTCCTTAGCACCGGCAAAAGGCTGTGCGAGAAGGGGACGCTTGGCGAGAGCGCGGGTGATCACAGGAAAAGCCTGGAGGGGTATCCGGAGGGGTTCCTGGACCTGGCGATGGCGCTGACCGGCGCCGCCGTGCTGGTCACCTACACCATGTACTCCCTGGCGAAGCCTCCGCTCGTCTACACTGTGCCGCTTTGCACCTTCGGGCTGCTCCGCTACATCATGAGGGTCAAGGCTGGGGGAGGGGGGGACCCTACTGACGCCCTGCTGAAGGACCTGCCGCTGTTTCTCACCGGTCTTTCCTGGGCGATACTGGTCGCCTACTGCATCTACCGATGAGCGTCTACATCGTCCTGGTCAACTACAACGGCTGGCGCGACACCGTCGAGTGTCTGGAGAGCCTTTTCCGTTGCGCCTACACCGACTTCCGGGTGCTGGTCTGCGACAACGGCTCGTCGGACGGCTCGCTGGAAAAGATCGCCGACTGGGCCGAGGGCAAACTTGGAGCCACCCCTGAGAGGGGAGGCGAGGGAGGGGCGCAGGAAAGACCCCTGCTCTATGCCCGTTACCGACGGGACCAGGCAGAAGCCGGCGGGGACCCGGCTGAGAAGGCCTCACTGGTTCTGATCGACTGCGGCGGCAACCTCGGCTTCGCCGGAGGCAACAATGTGGGCCTGCGCTACGTGCTGGCCATGGACGATTTCAGGTACGCATGGCTGCTCAACAACGACACGGTAGTGGAGCCTGACGCGCTGGGACACCTGGTTCAGCGCCTGGCCGAGGCGCCGCAGGGGGGGCTGTGCGGCTCGACGCTCCTTCACTACCATGACCGTGCGACGGTTCAGGCGCTGGGGGGAGGGTGGTACTGCAAGTGGCTCGGCCTCGCCTGGCACCTCGGGAGGTTCAGCCGCTGGCCCCGCGCCGTGGACCGCGAGAAGGTGGAGCGGCAGATGAGCTACCCGGTAGGCGCCTCCATCATGATCACCCGCCGGTTCCTTGCCGAGGTGGGGCTTATGTGCGAGGATTACTTCCTCTACTTCGAGGAGCTCGATTGGGTGTTGCGTGCCGAAGGGCGCTTCGCGCTTTTGTACGCGCCGCAGAGCGTGGTGTACCACAAGGTGGGCGCCACTGTCGGGACCAGCAGCAATCCCGCCAGAAAAAGTGCGCTCTGCGATTACTGGAATGCCCGGAACAGGCTCTTTTTCACCAGGCGCTGGTACCCGGAGGCCTTCCCTACCGTGTATCTCGCCCTTTGCTGCACCTTGCTGGCGAGGGTGCTGCTGTTCAGGTGGGATCGCGTTCCTCAACTCGTCCGTCTTCTTGTCGGCAGGGACCGGTAGGTCCTGGAAAAGCTTGCGCGGCTAGGAGCAATTCATGCTGGAAGTGAAATGCGGCAAACGGCAGGGGAAGGTGACGACAGCGCCATGAAGATATCGGTGATCACTATCTGCTACAACAGCGCCGCGCTGATAGAAAGGACCATGGCCAGCGTGTTGGGACAGTCCCACCCCGACCTGGAGTACGTCATCGTCGACGGCGGCTCCAGCGACGGTACCGTGGAGATCGTGAGGCGGTTTGCGGCAAAGGACCCGAGGGTGAAGTGGGTTTCCGAGCCTGATCAAGGGATCTCGGACGCGATGAACAAGGGTGTGCGCATGGCCAGCGGCGATATCGTCGCGCACCTGCACTCGGACGAGTATTACCTTCACCCCGAGGTGCTGTCCGAAGTGGCTGCGCTGTTCAAGGAGAACCCCGACCGTGGCTGGCTCACCGGCGGTTTTCACTTCGTTGACAGGAAAGGGCGGTTGCTGAGGGAAGTCAGGGTGCGCCGTTACTCTTACCGCCGCCTGATCCACTCCAACATCATCCTGCACTCGGCGACCTTCATCAGGCGCAGCGCCTTTCTCGCGGCGGGTGGCTTCGAGCAGTCGCTGCGCTACTGCATGGACTACCACCTCTGGCTGCGGTTGGGGGCCATGGGCGATCCGCTCACCGTCGATCGCCCTTTCACCTGTTTCACGGTGCACCACGGCAGCCGCTCCACCGTCGAATCCGGCGCCACCTACGCCGAAGAGTTGCAGGTGAGGCTCGCGTTTTTGAAGGAGCGCGGCAAGTGGCAGTTCCCGTACCGGGTGGAGTATTTCATCCGGCAACGGCTAAACCGGCTCTACATGAAGAGGCTTTTCTCCGCCTCGGGTGACCCTGTCGGAGGAGAGTCGTGAGCCGGGCGCCGAAGGTGTCCGTTGTCATACCGTGCTACAACCATGGCGTCTTCCTGGACGAGGCCGTTGCTTCCGTTTTGCGCCAGAGCTGCACCGACTTAGAGATCGTGGTGGTGAACGACGGGTCGACAGACCCCTTTACCGTCGACCTGCTCAAAAGCTACGACAGGCCCAAGACCCGCGTCGTTCACACCCAAAACGCCGGGCTCGCCTCGGCCAGGAACACCGGGATACGCAACGCTCTGGGGAGTTATATACTGCCGCTCGACGCCGACGACAGGATCGCCGAAAGCTACCTGGAAAGGGCCGCGGCCATACTCGATGAACGCCCCGAGGCGGGGGTGGTGTACTGCGATCAGGAACTGTTCGGGGAGAGGCAGGGGCTCTGGGATGCCCCGCCCTACGACCGGACCGCCATCCTCTTCGACAATCTCGTCTTTGCCACCGCCCTGTACCGCAAGAGCGACTGGGAAAGGGTCGGTGGCTACAGCTCCAGGTTCGTCTACGGCTGGGAGGATTGGGACTTCTGGATGTCGATGACCGAACTCGGAAAACAGTTCGTCAAGCTGCCGGAGCCGCTGCATTTTTACCGGATCCGCAGCAGCTCGATGAATCGCTCCATGCGCTTTCGGCACAAGATGGCCATGATGCTCCTCCTCGTGGCGCGGCACCGTGCTCTCTACCTGGAAGCACTTATGCATGAGCCGGGGAGGGTTTTCCGGGCTGGGGCAGGGAGCTTCGCCCACGTCCTCGACAGGGCAAGGCGCGGCTAGCAACCCCACCTCTTTCCTTTAGCATAGACCCGCAGGCTTGTCGCACAGGGCAGGTCAGCGTCCAGGTCTGCGGCTGGCGCATCGTGCCGATTGCCTGCCCCTGCGTCCCGACTGAACAAAGAAGTATATAAAATCCCAGTTATCCTGTATGATTGCCCGCATTCATCCAGATTCAGGTCAGCAAATCCTGACAACGCCCGACGTCTTGGTTCATGCAAGGAAATTTGATGGAGAAGGCCGCAGACAGGGGATGGGACAAAGTAATCAGGCCGCGCAGCGGCTGGTTCGATGTCGACCTGAGGGAAATCTGGAGGTACCGCGACCTGATAGCCCTTTTCGTCTGGCGTGACTTCGTCGCCGTCTACAAGCAGACCATCCTGGGCCCGCTATGGTATCTCATCCAGCCGCTGCTGACCAC
>Ga0209212_1002937_pt1 | contig 23340 bp, 23 predicted proteins | sample RifGroC2_FD_183996 | JGI IMG/M metagenome (GOLD analysis project Ga0209212, IMG submission 183996) | Groundwater microbial communities from Rifle, Colorado, USA - Groundwater C2 (SPAdes) (version 2) | ecosystem: Environmental > Aquatic > Deep subsurface > Groundwater | place: Rifle, Colorado... | reverse complement strand
GGGAGGGGGGGGGGATGCCTTTATTCGTGTCCATTCGTGTCATTCGTGGACATTTTTTAGATTGACGGGAGCGGTATGACCAAGAAGGTACTGCTGGTGGACGACGTCAGCATGTTCATAGAACTGGAGAAGGATTACCTGCAGTTGTCGGCGGCCACCATCCTGACCGCGCGCAACGGCGAGCAGGCGCTCAAGATCTGCCAGGCCGAGCGCCCCGGCATCGTCTTCATGGACCTGCACATGCCGATCATGAACGGCGCCGACTGCTGCAAGGCGATCAAGCGGGACCCGCAGCTGGAAGGGACCAAGGTGGTGCTGATCACCTCCGAGGGGAAGGAGGCGGACCGCCTGCTCTGCCTCAACGCGGGGTGCGACGGGTTCCTGACCAAGCCGCTGGATCGCCAGATCTTCCTGGATACGGCGCGCAAGCTGCTCCCGGCCATCGACCGGCGCGACAGGAGGGTCAACTGCCGCCTGAACGTGAAGTACCGGGCCTTCGGCATCACCCTTTCCGGATACATCGCCAACCTGAGCCAGAACGGGGTCTACATCGTGACCGGTTCCGAAGTGGCACAGGACGCCGAGGTCGATCTCATCTTCGCCCTGCCGGAGCCGAGCGCCCTGATAGTCCAGACCAGGGGACGCGTGGCCTGGCTGAACAGCAAGAAGACACGGCGCAAGCCGTCGCTTGCCGAAGGGTTCGGGGTGGAGTTCGTCTCGCTCCCCGATGAGGCGGCGCGCGCGATCGGCCGCTACATCGAGAGCGAGAACCCCTTTACCTGACCAGTTTGGAAAGCTTTTTGAACTCCTCGGTCCCCGCCACCTTGAGCAGCTGGAACAGCACCTGCTCCGTCGTGGTAAGCACCGCCCCCGCCTGGGTCAGGGTCTGCAGTGCCGTGTGCCAGTTGTCCTTGCGCCTGCTCATCACCGCGTCGACCACCAGGTGCACCACGTAGCCGTTGGAAAGCAGTTCCAGGGCGGTCTGCAGCACGCAGACATGGGTCTCCATTCCGGTCAGGATCACCTGGCGCCGGCCGGTGGCGGCCAGCTTCTCCATGAACCCCTCTCCGCCGCAGCAGCTGAAGGTCATCTTCTCCAGGCTGGGGCCCGGGACCCTTTCCTTGAGCTGGGGCAGGGTGGCGCCCAGTCCCTTCACGTACTGCTCAGTGGCGACCGCGGGGAGTCCCAGTTCGGCCGCCGCCTCCAAAAGGATCGAGATGTTTGAGGTGAGCTTCTCCAGCACCTTGTGGTCCATAGCCTTGCACAGCTTCTCCTGGACGTCGACCACCACCAGTTGCGCGCTGTCCCGGTCCAGAAAAAATCTCTCCATCAGCGTCATACCGCCCCCTTTTGAGAAACAGATTAAGATTAAGATCAAGATTAAGTGAAAGCTACTCCTTCCGCAGTTCTATCCCCAGCTCGGTGATCTTCTTCCTGAGCGTGTTCCTGTTGATCCCAAGGATGTCGGCGGCGCGCACCTGGTTGCCGCGGGTCTTCTCCAGCACGAAGCGGATCAGCGGCCGCTCCACCTGCTCCAGCACCATGGCGTAGACGTCGCCGCTCTCCATGCGCTCCATGTTGGTGAAACTGCCGCGCAGCTTGAGATCGACGATCCCCTCCAGGGAAAGCTCCTCCCCCTTCCCTTCCCCCTGTTTGCTCCTTAGGCCCGGGAAATCCCCGGCCACCAGAAGCGGGTCGGGCGAAAGGATCACGGCCCTCTTGATGGTGTTCTCCAACTCGCGGATGTTGCCGGGCCAGCCGTAGGAGGTCAGGACCTTCATGGCGTCGGCGGAGCAGCGCTTGGCGGGAACCTCCAGCTCGGCGCAGATCTTGTTCAGGAAATACTCCACCAAAAGCGGCACGTCCTCGCTTCTCTCCCTGAGCGGCACCAGCTGGATCGGGATCACGTTCAGACGGTAATAGAGATCCTCCCTGAACTGCTTCTTGCGCACGCTATCTTCCAGGTCCTGGTTGGTCGCCGCGACCACCCTGACGTCCACCTGGATGCTCTGGTTGCCGCCGGTCCTGGTGATCTCCCGCTCCTGCAGCACCCTCAGGATCTTGGCCTGCAGGTCGAAGGGCATGTCGCCGATCTCGTCCAGGAAGATGGTGCCGCCGTTGGCCTGCTCGAACTTCCCCAGCTTGCGCTCGGTGGCGCCGGTGAAGGCCCCCTTCTCGAAGCCGAAGAGCTCGCTCTCCAGAAGCTCCTTGGGGATGGCGGCGCAGTTCAGCGGCACGAACGGCTTCCCCAGCCTTTTCGAGTTGTAGTGGATGGCGCGCGCGATCAGCTCCTTGCCGGTGCCCGACTCGCCCTGCACCAGCACGGTGACGTCGCTTGGGGCGACCTTGCCGATGGTCTTGTAGATGTCCCTCATGGCCGGGGAGTTGCCGATGATGGTCTTCTCCAGCTGGTAGCGGTCCTTGAGCTCCTCCTTGAGCAGCGAAACCTGCGAGGTCATCTCGCGCGCCCGGCTCACCTTCTCCACCACGGCGTCGATCACCCCGAGGTCGAAGGGCTTGGTCAGGTAATCGTAGGCGCCGCGCTTCATCGCCTCGACCGCGTTCTTCATGCTCGCCTCGGCGGTCATGATCACCACGAACAGATCGCTGCGCTCCTCCTTGACCCGGTCCAGAAGCTCCAGCCCGCTCTGTCCCGGCATCTTGATGTCGAGTATCGCCAGGTCGTAGACGTTCTCCTTGATAAGCCGCAGCGCCTCGTCGCCGTCGCGTGCCAGTTCCACGGTGAAGCCTTTTTTGCGCAGGGCCTTGGAAAGGACCCAGCGCATGCTCTCTTCGTCGTCGGCGACAAGGATGTGGTTGATCGACATATGAAACTCCTGGTTCGGCGCCAGGGGAGCGCGATCGCGTGCTCCCCTTTACGCCTCTTGTTCCTCACGTTAGCGCATCTGATCCGCGCTGATCATCTGCCCGTACTCCCCTGCCGCTCTACGCGAGAGGACTGGGGAGGGTGAAATGGGATCGGGCGAAGCGAAGTTCGCCGCTACTAGCATGCCCCACCAACCTCGTTGTATGGTGGGCGTATCCTGCATTACTGAATCAGGGGAAGCATGACCGTGAAGACCGTGCCGCGGGTGGGATCGGAATCGACCTTGATCATGCCGCGGTGCTCGGAGACGATCTTGTGGCAGATGGCCAGCCCCAGGCCGGTCCCCTTGGATTTGGTGGTAAAAAACGGGGTGAACAGGTTTTCCAGCACCTCGTCCGCGATGCCGGGACCGTTGTCCGCGACGTCGACGGCGACCATCCTGGCGCGCCGCTCACCCTTCTGGTTCATGCTGTAGTCCGAGACCACCCTGCTGGTCACCTTGACCACGCCGCCGTCTCCCACCGCCTCCATGGCATTCTTGATCAGGTTCAAAAAGAGCTGGGTCAAAAGGGACTCGTCCGCCAGGATCGGGGGTATGCTCGGGTCGAAGAACTGCTGAATGGCCAGGTCGCGGTCGCCGGTGGCCCGCTTCTGCAGGAGCAGGATGTCGGAGAGCACGCGGTGCAGGTTCACCTTGTCGAGCTTCAGGCGTCCCGGGGAGGCCAGCGCCAGGAGTTCCTCCACGATCACGTTGACCCGCTGCACCTCCTTCAGCATCACCCTGATGTAGTCGCGCAGCTCCTCGTTCTCGGGGAACTCCATCTCGAGCAGCTGGGCCGCCCCCTTGATCCCCCCGAGCGGGTTCTTGATCTCGTGGGCCAGTCCCGCCGCCAGGGCGCCCAGGGAGGAGAGGCGATCCGCCTGGCGCACCGCTTCTTCCAGTTCCCGCACGTTGGTCAGATCGCGCAGCAAAACGACGGTGCCGATGCGCTCCCCCCCCGCGCTAAGCAGCGGGGAGGTGCTGGCGCCGACCGGGGTGAGCTTGCCGTTGCGCTTGAGCACGATGTTCTCATGATCCGACACCGACATGCCGGTCGCCACCGTCTTGGCGACCATGTCGATCAGGGAGGTCTCCCCCTTGAAGATGTCGCCGAAAACCTTCCCCTTGGCCTGCCGCGTGGAGACCCCGACCAGTTCCTGTGCCGCCGGGTTGACCAGGGTCACCGCCCCCGTGTTGTCCAGCACGATCACGCCGTCGCCGACGCTGTCGATCACGTTCGCGTAGTAGGTCTCCATCGGTTCAGTCATGAAAAAAATCCTCCATCGCCAAAATGAGTTGCGGCGCGTCCTCGATGCGGTTCACCGCGGCCCGGAACTGGGCCGCGCCCGGCAGCCCCTTGGAGTACCAGGACAGGTGCTTGCGCATCTCCATGAGGGCCACCCGGTCCCCCTCCCACTCGGTGAAGAGCGAGAGGTGCTTGCGCGCCGCGGCCAGTCGCTCGGCGGCCGTGGGGGGAACCGGGGCCTCCCCCGCCAAAAGGGCCAGGGCATCCCGGAAGATCCAGGGATCTCCCATGGCGCCTCGGGCCACCATCACCGCGTCGCACCCGGTCTGCTCCAGCATGGCCACCACGTCGGCCGCGCTGAACAGGTCGCCGCTGCCGATTACCGGGATCTTGAGCGCGCTCTTCAGCTCCGCGATCCTGGACCAGTTCGCCTTCCCCTCGAACATCTGGGAGCGGCTCCTGGGATGCAGCGTCACGGCGTCGCACCCCTCCTCCTGGGCGATCCTGCCGATCTCCAGGAAGGTGTCGTCGCCGCAGACCCAGCCGGTGCGGATCTTTACCGTGAACGGGAGCCTGGTGGCTGAGCGCACCGCCCTGATGATGCCGGCCACTTTGGCGGGCTCGCGCAAAAGGGCGCTCCCCGCGCCGGTGCCCACAACCTTGCGCACCGGGCATCCCATGTTGATATCGATAAGCTCCCCGTACTCCTCGACCAGCCTGGCGGCCTCGGCGAGCATCGGCGCGTCGTCGCCGAAAAGCTGCATCCCCAGGGGGCGGTCGGCCGGGACGCTCTTCAAAAGGTCGAAGCTCTTGCGCCCCTCGCGGGTCAGCCCGTTCACGCTCACCATCTCGGTGAAGGTGAGGGAAGCGCCGGTGTCGCGCGCCATGAGCCGCATGGGAAGGTTGGTGATGCCGGCCATGGGGGCCAGGAAAACGCGGTTTTTCAGGGTCAGGGAGCCGATGGCCACCGTTTTTTGCATACTCTGTTCATTCCTTATCTGCCTAAAAAATAAGCATAGTAGCAACCAGGGGTTTAAAAAGCAAGGGGTTTTTACGAGTTAGAAAATTGACTTCTCCCGGACGGGGGGAGGTTGGGCTTGCGCGCCGTAGCGCTTCAGCGCGCAGGCGGGAGGGGGGAAGAGTCGGCTGACGGGACAGGCAGAGTTCCCCCTCCCTAACCCGGCCTAGCCGGAACCAAACAGGCAGACCGTGGAGACTAACTCCCCCTCCCTTGACGGGAGGGGGCAGGGGGGTGGGTGAAGCTGCCAAGTGCAATGGATGTGGCCCCTACCCCCACCCCCTAACCCCCTCCCGCAAGGGGAGGGGGATAAGGACACCAATTTGTTCAACATAACAAGCAGTTGCAAACACTTTTGCTCACGATCTGTAAGCACTGCAGCCTTAAGTGACTACCCCCCCCTCCGGGGGAGGGGACTTGAGGCGTCGGGTCCCATGATGGCAACTTGCTCAGAGACACTCATTAATGCCGCGCACTCCCTCCAAGGCTGCACACGGAAGCTGGAGATGCGGGGGGGAGATCTGCGGTTCGCGGGGATTGATCCTGATGACCCGGGCCTGGGCCAAGGCGCCGATCCGCTCGCTGGTGGCGCGCACCGTCGGAATCGCCGTCCCGGCCCCCATCTCGAGCACCACGATGCGCCTGCCGCTTTGGCGCGCGAGGAAATCCCGGAAGCGCTCCTGCTGGCGCTGGGTCCGGTCGCCGATCCAGGAGTAGTCGCCGAACATGAGGATGTTGGGGCGGGCCGGCGCGCCGCAGCGGGGACAGAGCGGGACATGGTCGGCCCTCATGCTCTCCTCGTCGATGCCGAAGCTCTCCCCGTTCTCCCAGATCCGGGCGCAGCAGGGCCGGGTGCACTGCAGGTGGTGGATCGAGCCGTGAAACTCCAGGATCTTCTGCTCCGGGAAGCCGGCCTTCTGGAATTGGCCGTCGACGTTGGAGGTGGCCACGAAGTACTGCAGGGCGAAGCGCTCGATCCACTCAAGAAGCAGGGCGAAGCCCCGGTGCGGGACCGTGGCCCGGTACAGGTTGGTACGGTGCCCGTAAAAGCCCCAGCCGAACGCCGGGTCGCGCTCGAAGTGCTCCGGGTTCGCGGCATCGACGAAATTGATCCCCAGCCTGCGGTACAGCGGGTAGGCCTGCCAGAAGCCGCTGTCGCCGCGGAAGTCGGGAAGCCCCGAGTCCACCCCCATGCCGGCTCCAGCCGTAATCACCAGGGCCTGCGCCTCCCGGATCAGCTCTGCCGCCTGCGAGAACTGTTTGCCCAGATCCATGTCTGCACCTCCGATCCGCTCAGATGGCCACGTTGACCAGCACCGGCTTCAGCACCCTTACCAGCTCCGCAGGGGGCATGGAGACCAGGAAGCCACGGCTGCCGCCGTTGATATAGATAACAGGGAGAGACATGATGCTCTCCTCGAGGTAGACCGGCATCTGCTTGCGGGTGCCAAACGGTGAGGTCCCCCCTACCAGGTAACCGGAATGACGCTGGGCGGTCTCTGGGGTGCAGGGGGCAACGCTCCTCGCCCCGATCTGGCGCGCCAGCTCCTTGGTGGATACCTGCCGGTCACCGTGCATGAGCACTACCAGCGGGCTCTTGCCGTCGTCCTCCATGATCAGGGTCTTCACTACGCTCTCCTCGGCGACCCCCAACTCCCGAGCCGAAACCGCGGTCCCCCCCTTCTCCTCGTAGTTGTACGGGTGCTCGCCGTAGGCGACCGCAGCCTGCCTGAGCACCCTGACCGCCGCGGTGACCGGCGACTTGACCTTTGCCATTTTTAATCTCCTTGCGATTTTCGCTTTCACATGAAAAAAGTCGCTTGCCAGAGGTTGGCAGACACGCTATATGTAAACCTCTAAATATCACGTCTGCAGCGGCTTCACAACGGCTAACACGGGTAAACTCATGGTGAACGGCAGTCCGAAAGCAGCAGCAAAGGTACTGGTCATGGACGATGACGAGATGGTGCGCTTCGTGGCAGGCGAGACCCTGAAGAGATACGGCTTCCAAGTGGAGTTTGCCAACGACGGCTCCCAGGCGATCGAACTGTACCGGCTGCATTTCCAGGCCGGCGCCCCGTTCGCCGCTGTGATCCTCGACCTCAACATACCGGGAGGGATGGGGGGCGCCGAAACCATGAAGCGCCTGCTGGAGATCGACTCCGGCGCCAAGGGTTACGTCTCCAGCGGCCGGACCGACGATCCCGTGATGACGGACTACGCCAGCTTCGGCTTCAGCGGGACCATCGAGAAACCGTACTTCTACCTGAACAAGGAACGTATGGAAGAGTTCACCAGAAAGCTGCAAGGAACCAACTAGAACCATGTCGGACCTGGAAAACTACCTGGCACTGATCGGCCGGGTCGACGAGATGTGCGCCAGCACCGCGCAGCGCTTCGACGCCCAGATCTCCTGCCGCCCCGGATGCGACGCCTGCTGCAGGCATCTCTCCATCTTCGCAGTGGAGGCGAAGGCGCTTGAAGCCGCCTTGGCCGCCCTCCCCGCAGCCGAGGCCCGGCTGATCCGCGACAAGGCCCGCAACTGCGCCCCCCAAGACCCCTGTCCCCTGCTCCACGAAGGACTCTGCCTGCTGTACCAGGCGCGCCCCATCATCTGCCGCACCCACGGCCTGCCGCTTCTGATCACCCGCGACGGCGGCGAACGCGGCGTCGATTTCTGTCCGGAAAACTTCCGCGGCCTCGCCAGCATACCGGGGAGCGCCGTCCTCGACCTGGACCGCCTGAACGCCGCCCTCACCGCGATCAACGCCCTGTTCCTCAAGAGCAATCCCGGTCCGGAGCGCCTCACCATGGCGCAGGCAATTTCCCCATCGGATTGACTTTCCCGCCACCGTTCAGTATAAATAGCTCTTTCGCCAGACAGCAGTACCTCACGGCGCTAAGCGCCGTCAAGGGATACCAAAGGAGAGTAATCGCATGCAGTTGAGCTACGAAACGTCCGGGAGCTGCGCTACCCGGATCGAGATCGAAATCGAGGATGGCAAGATCGTGGGGACCGAATTCATCAACGGCTGCGCCGGCAACACCCAGGCGGTCGCCGCCCTGGTGCGCGGCATGGAGGTCTCCGAGGCGATCAAGAGGCTAAGGGGGATCGCCTGTCAGGGGGATACCTCCTGTCCGGACCAGCTGGCAAGGGCGCTGGAGCAGACCCAGACCGGGGAGTAAGCGCTTTACAAGGAGGGGAGCATGGAAATCTTCGGCGGCTTCATGATGATGCTTTCCATCATCGGTTTCTTCCTGACCGTGATCTGGTTCATTCTCCCCTTCGTCATCTTCAACATCAAGGGACGGGTGGACCGCACCCTGTTGCTGGTGGAGGAGATGGATAAGCGCCTTGCCGACCTGGAGCAGAGCCTCAAGGCGCGCGAGGAAGAGCTGAAAAGCCCGCCGCAAAGGCCTATTCCGCCACCCCCGTTATAAAATCGCGCAGGCAGCGCACGATCCGGGGATCGAACTGGCTACCGGCGCAGAGTTCCAGCTCGGACAGGGCAGCGGCCCGCGCGCTGCCGCTTTTATAGGGGCGCTCGGAGACGATGGCGTCGAAGGCGTCAGCCACGGCTATGATGCGCGCGTCCAACGGGATCTGGTCCCCCTTAAGACCCGCGGGATAGCCGCTGCCGTCCATCTTTTCGTGGTGATGCAGGATCCCCGGCAGCACCTCCTTCAGCTCCGCTATCGGCTCCAGGATCGCCACCCCCATCTCGGGGTGCAGTTTCATAGCCGGCCCCTCCCCGGCATGGAGCAGACCAGGGCTCTCCAAGACCCCCTCCACCCCAATTTTCCCGATGTCGTGCAAAAGCCCCCCGAGCCTGACCCGCTCCAGCTCCTTCGGGCCAAGTCCCAGCGCCGCGGCGATGATGACGCAGCTGCGCATGACCCGCTCGGAATGTCCCTTGGTCCAGCGCGACTTGGCTTCGATGGCGTTGATCAGGCTGGAAACGGTGGCGACCAGGGTGCTGTGCGTCCCGGCCGGAACAGGCGCGTGCAGGGCAGCAGCGCCGCCAGCGCGGTCCGGCTCCCCTTCCTGCGCACCGGCCTCAGCCGGCCCCGCTCCCCCGCCTCTTGCCGGGGCGAGCGAGCCCAGGGCGAGCGCGGCATGGGATACGGTCCACCCCAGCAGGGAGGATTCGTCGTAACTGAAGGGAATCTCGCGCAGGGCGAAGGCGACTCCGATCACCTCTCCCCTGACCTGCAGGGGGAGGACAAGGAGGCTGCCGGCGGGGAAAAGCTCGGCGACTTGAGCGGGGAAGATGCCGGGGCAAAGCTCCCCGGAGCAGGAAAAGCGGCGCCGGCGGCGGAGCGTCTCCTCCAAAAGCGGCAACTCGGCGAGGGTGAGGGGGTGCTGCAGGAAGATCCGGATCGAGCGCGGGGAGAGGCCGCTCCACCCTACCGGCAAAAGCGCACGGCCGGCGCCGTGCAGCTGGTAGCAGAGCGCCATGCGGCAGCCGAACGCCTTCTTCATGAGACGGGCCAGCCGCAAGAGCAGTTCCATCGCGCTTTCCGCGCGACCCAGGCGCTCCCCACCTTCCAACACGTCGCGACAGCTCTGCTCCATCCCGATCCCCCCGGGCAATTAAACCACAAAAAACGCCATATTCCTTGCCAAGGGGAACTTTTTTCATTATCATGCCCTGCTGTATGTCGGCCAAAGCAATAGAGAATTTTAATCTGCCAGCGCCGACAGGAGGAGACTTAATGGGTTTACTGGAAGGGAAAAAGGCCCTGATTTTCGGGGTCGCCAACGACAAAAGCATCGCCTGGGCCGTGGCCGAGGCCTACCGGCGCGAAGGTGCCGAAGTGGCCCTCGCCTACGCGGGCGAGGCGGTAGCGAAAAGGGTAATTCCGCTGGGCGAGAGCATCGGGGCAAGCCTGATCCTCCCCTGCGACGTGAGAAGCGACGCCGACTTGGCCCAACTGTTCGCCCAGGTGCAGCAGGCCTGGGGCGGGCTCGACATCCTGATTCACTCGGTGGCCTTCGCCAACAAGGACGAGCTCAAGGGCTCCTTCCTGAACACCACTCGCGAAGGTTTCGCCATGGCGCTCGACATCAGCGCCTATTCGCTGGTCGCCATGGCCAAAGAGGCCGCCCCGCTGATGCAGGGGAGAAACGGCAGCATCATCGCCATGACCTACTATGGTGCACAGAAAGTATTTCCCAGCTACAATGTGATGGGTGTGGCCAAGGCGGCGCTGGAGGCGAGCGTGCGTTACCTCGCCGAGGCGATGGGCCCGGAAGGGACCCGGGTGAACGCCATCTCGGCCGGCCCCTTGCGCACCCTGGCCTCGGCCGGCGTCGGCGGCTTCGGGCAGATCGCCGGGCACGTGGCGAGCAGGGCGCCGCTTCGGCGCAACATCAGTCAGGAGGATGTCGCCAACTCCGCCGTTTATCTGGCGAGCCCGCTCTCCAGCGGGGTGACAGGCGAGATCCACTTCGTCGACAGCGGCTACAACATCATCGGGCTCTAAGGAGTAGCGCCATCAAACAACCTCACGGCAATCTCACAGGACTTAAGCCCAGCCAGGTCAAGAGGCTGGAGCGGCTGTACCGGCGCCGGGTCAGCCCGAGCGAGGTGATCTCCCTGGAACTGGCCCGGGAGCTGGCCGACATTTCCCTGGAAATCCGGCGCCAGCTCGGGGTCCTGGTGAGCCGGATCGGTGAGGTGGCCTACGTGGTGGTGGGGGACGAGCGCGGGCTTCTGATACCGACGCTCGAGGAGTACCCGCTGGGCAAGAGGCTATTGCGCGGTTTAAGGCTGGTGCACACCCATCTCAAGGGGGAGCCGCTCTCCGACGACGACCTGACCGACCTGTCGCTTTTGCGCCTGGACCAGGTCGCGGCGCTGCAGCTCACCCAGAACCCGGACCGTTTCTCGATCCAGACCGCGGCCCTCATCCCCCCCGAGGCGCACGCCCTCCCCTACCATGTCGAGCCTTCGCTTCCCTTCGCCCGCTACGAGCTGGACTTCCGCGCCTTCATCGAGACCCTGGAGTACACCCTGGAGCGCGGCCTCAAGGAGGGGAAGGTCGTCGGCACCGGCGAGGAGCGCGGCATACTGATCTCGGTGACCAAGAACTCCCTGGAAGAGGCGGCCGACTCCATGGAGGAGTTGAAGGAGCTGGCCCGCACCGCCGGGGTCGGCGTCCTGGACACCGTGATCCAGCGCCCCAAGGAGTTCAACCCGCGTTATCTCATGGGAGAGGGGAAGATCCGCGAGGTGCTGATCAAGGCGCTGCAGTTCGGCGCCACCATGCTGGTCTTCGACCAGGAGCTTTCCCCGGCCCAGGTGCGCTCCATCTCCGAACTCTCAGAGCTCAAGGTGATCGACCGCAGCCAGCTGATTCTGGACATCTTCGCCCGGCGCGCCACCACCCAGGACGGCAAGGTGCAGGTGGAACTGGCCCAGCTCAAGTACCTGCTCCCCAGGCTGACCGGGCGCGGCGTGCAGATGTCGCGCCTCATGGGAGGGATCGGCGGGCGCGGCCCCGGCGAGACCAAGCTGGAGATCGACCGGCGCCGCATCAGGGACCGCATCGCGCACCTGGAGCGGGAGCTCAAGGACCTCTCCAGCGGCCGCTACCAAAGGCGCCAGAAGAGGGTCAAGGCGGGCATCCCGATCATCTCCATCGTGGGATACACCAACGCGGGGAAGTCCACCCTTTTGAACACGCTCACCAAGAGCGAGGTCTTCACCGAAAACCTCCTGTTCGCCACCCTGGACACCTCGTCGCGCCGGCTGCGCTTCCCCATGGACCGCGAGGTGATCATCACCGACACGGTCGGCTTCATCCGCAGCCTGCCCAAATCCCTTCTGGGCGCCTTCAAGGCGACCCTGGAGGAGTTGCAGGACGCCGACCTTCTGATCCACCTGGTGGACTGCTCCAACCCGCGCTTCGAGGAGCAGATCAACGAGGTGGACGCCATCCTGGCCGAGCTGGAGCTGGCCCAGAAGCCGAGGCTACTGGTGTTCAACAAGGCCGACCTGCTCCCGGAGATGAAGAAGAGCGACCCGCTTGCCTTCATGAAGGTGCGCCAGCTGACCCGCAAGTACTCCGCGATAACGATAAGCGCGTCGGACCGCAAGAGCCTGGAGCCGCTCCTCAAGGAGCTGCAGCAGCGCTTCTGGCACGACGTCCCCGACTACCAGTCGCTGCAGGAGCAAAGCGAGGCGGAACCGGAAGAGTAAGAAAAAGCGCCAAGTCCCCCGACTTGGCGCTTTCATTTGGTAAGCATGACAGGCGTGAAAACATGAACAATCCAGCAGACATCATCTACGCGCTCGACCTTCTGGGCACCGTCGCCTTCGCCGCATCCGGCGCGCTGGCAGGGGTGCGCCGCGGCATGGACCTCCTGGGGGTCGTGGTATTGGGGATCGTGACGGCGACCGGCGGCGGCGTGATGCGCGACGTGCTTCTGAACGACACGCCCCCTTTTTGCTTCAAGAACGAGATCTACCTTTACCTGGCAGTGGCCGCCTCCATCGTGGTCTTCCTCACGCCGCGCCGCTTCGAGCGCATGAACCGGGCCATGCTGCTTCTGGACGCCCTGGGGCTTGGGACCTTCCTGGTGATCGGCGCCTCCAAGGCGCTCGCCTTCAACCTGGGGCTCATGGGAGCCGTCATCATGGGGGTGATGACCGCCACCTGCGGGGGGCTGGTCCGGGACCTCCTGAGCAACCAGATTCCGCTCATCCTGCAGCGGGAGATCTACGCCTCGGCCTGCGTGGTTGGGGGCGTCCTGCTGTTTTTCCTGCACCGAACCGAGTTCCCCTCCTGGCTCAGCCTGACCCTGTCCGCCCTGACCGTGATCGCCATCAGGTGCGCCGCCATCGTCAAGGGATGGCAGCTCCCCCGCGGCCAGGCGCTGTAACCCCTACTCCAGCATGACCAAAAGTATCTGCACGCAGATGATCTTCAGTATGGTGGCCGCCGGATAGACCGAGGCGAAGCCGATACTCGGGAGATCGTTCCCGGTCTGGTCCAGCGCGTACCCCAGCACCGCGGTCTGGGTCTGCAGCCCCGCCACGATACCCATGAGAAGGCTCATGGGAACCTTCATGAACCGATAGCCGATCCAGAGCGCCAGAAAAGACGCGGTGCAGGTCAGAAGAACGCCGACGCCGAAGATGACGAAGCCCCCGCCTTTGCTGAAGGTGGAGATGAAGCTGTAGCCGGCCCGGGTGCCGATCCCGGCCAGGAAGAGCACCATGCCGATCTGGCGCAGGGTCATGTTGGCGCTGTAGGGGAGGGTCCAGATCATCCGGCCGCTGTGGCCGATGTACCCGAGGACGAGCCCCACCACCAGCGGCCCGCCGGCGAAGCCGAACTTGAAGACGATCCCTCCCGGCAACGGTATCGGAACGAGCCCGAGCAAAAGCCCGAGCGCCAGACCGAGTCCGAAGGTCAAGACGTCCACCTCGCTCACCGCACGATAGGAATCCCCGAACAGCTTGGTGACCGCCTTCATGTTGTCGTGATGGGTCAGCACCCTGACCCTGTCCCCCAGTTCCAGCACCAGGTCCGGAGTGGGGAGAAAGTCGTCGTCGCCGCGGCGCACCCGGGTCACCACCGCCCCAAACTTCTTGCGCAGGTTGAGGTCGCACAGGCGCCGCCCCGCCACCTGCCGGCTGGAGACGAAGATCCTGCGGTAGTCGAACTCGCTGCGGTCCAGATCGATCGCCTGCTCGCTTTTTTCCCCCAGGTACCGCGCCACCCGCTCGATCTCCTCGGCCGCCCCCACCACGGTGACCAGGTCCCCCAGCGCCAACCTTTCCTCCGGCGTCGCCAGCTGGAAATGCTCCCCCCGCTTGACCCGCCCGAAGATCACATCCCAGCCCTGCTCGCGACGCAGATCGTGCAGCGGCTTGGAGCAGCAGCAGGCCGCCTTGGTGACGCGGATGGTGCAGTTCATGAGCGGCTCGGTCGGCGCCCCCAGGGCCCTGAGCTGCTTGGCCTCCGCGGCGAAACTGATGTGCCAGAAACGCTGCGCCAGGTTGATGGCGAGCACGGTGCCGATCACCCCCATGGGGTAGGTGATGGAGTACCCCACGACCGGCTCGGCCAGGAGTTGCTCCAGAGCCGGTCCGGCGCCGGGATAGTTATGCTTCAGGGTGTCCAGGATGGCGGCCAGGGCCGGCGTGCTGGTGAGGCTGCCGGAGAACATGCCGGCGGCGATGGTCCCCTTGAGGTGGAGCGCCCTGCCAAGGCCTGCGGTAATGGCGGCGCAAAGGGAAACGATGAAGAGCACCAGCAGGTTGTAACTCAACCCCTGGCGCTTGAAGGATGCCACGAAGGTCGGGCCGCCGCTCAGCCCTATGGAGTAGATGAAGAGGCTCAACCCCAGCATGTAGACCACTTCCGGCAGTTTCATCTGCGGGTGCAGCGAGCCGAAGGCAAGTCCCACAAAAAGGACCGCGGCCACCCCGAAGCTGCTGCCGAAGATCTTGATGCGCCCCAGCGGGAACCCTATGCCGGCCACCAGGAACAAAAGGAGCAGGGGATTGTCCAGCAGTATCTGTATCATGAGCCTCCCGTGTGCAGACGGCAGCGAGCCCGGAGATTAAACCGCAGACATTATAGCAGACAATCGGGGCTGGCCGACCGCGGGGCCAAGCGGCTGAAAAAGTCAGCGTTGTCCGCTTTGGCCTTTGCACTAGCTCCAAAACTCCCGCAAATGAGTCCCCCCTCCCCTTGCGGGAGGGGGGGGACGATGCAAGCACCTAACCGGACACTACTGGGGAAAAAATTGGACTGCCGTTTTAAAGGGGAAGCTGGCGGCCCTGCCGACAAATATTTTTCACTGCAGAAAGGAGCCGGGAGGCGGCCTCCCCGGCGCACGCCGTCAGGCGGCGCCACAGCACTGGTCGAACTGACGCTCCCAGCAGCCGGCTCTGTCACAGACAGCCTCGATTGGCGTCAACAGGGAAATCGCCACTGTCACAGGCAGAAGATGTTATCTGGAAAATAATTAGACAATGCAAATACTATAAAGACTGTGACAGTCCCGGACCAGTCAATAACTTTTCCCGCCATCGTCTACCCCGTTTTATATCAGTGTTTCATAAATATCCGCTTCGAAAACCACTCAAGTTTTGACTGCTATGGGACGATACTTGTTCGATATTATTCACGTTCTTCTATGAGTTCTCTGCCGACCAAGACCTTAAGTACTGCGATGAAGCGGAACTGGGGGGCTTTGAGTGCGAAAGCTCCGGGGATCGTGCCAACGGGGAGGGATGCGATGAAGATTCAAAACGTCAAAATCGGCATGCGGCTGGCTCTTGGGTTCGGGTTGATCCTGGTGTTCCTTCTTGCTATCAGCGCCATCGGAACGGTGGGGATGCGGAAGATGGACGCTGGACTGAACCAGATCGTCAAGACCGACTATGCCAAGATCCAGCTGGCCAACGCGTGCTCCAAGGAGGTCAGCGCCCTGATCTCCAGTATCCAGACCATGATTCTGCAGTCGGACCCGGCGGCCAGGCGGGAAGAGAACAAGAACATCGAGCTCAACCGCCAGCGCTACAAGAGCGCCATGGATCGGCTGGAGAAGCTGGAGCAGACCGACAAGGGGAAGGAGCTGATCGCGCAGGCCAAACAGTCCCTGGATCAGGCGCGCAAGGCGAACAACCAGGTGATCGAGCTGGCGCTGGCAAGCGACGCGTCACGTGCCGCCGCGCTGTTCGAAAAGGAGGCCGCCCCGCTTGACGCCAAGATCTTCACCTCCTTCAACGAGTTGGTGCAGTATCAGGAAACGGCGATCGATCTGCGCTACAGCGAGGCGGCCCAGACCTCGAGCAACGCACGCTACCTCGCCCTGACCATCGCCGCGTTGGCGCTTTTGATCGGCGCCGTGATCGCGATCCTGATAACCCGCAGCATCAGCAGGCCAGTGATCGCGCTGGCCGCATGCGCCGACCAGTTGGCCCTGGGCGACGTGGAGGTGCAGATCACCACAGACGGGGAGGACGAGATCGCCATGCTGGCCAGATCCTTCAGGAAGATGGCCGACAATATCAAGGGGGCCGCGCTGGCTGCGGAAAAAGTGGCCCAGGGCGACCTGAGCGTCCAGGTGACCCCGAAGTCCGAGCACGACCTGATGGGGAAGAACCTGTCGGCCATGATCGCCACCATAGGCGGCCTCACCCGGGAGATGGACCTCCTGATCAAGGCGGTCCAGGAGGGAAAGCTCGATGTGCGCGGCGACGCCACCGGCTACAACGGCGCCTGGCGGGAGGTCATCACCGGGCTGAACCGGCTGATCGAGGCATTCGTCCAGCCCATCCAGGCCACCGCGGAGTATGTGGACCGCATCTCCAAGGGTGACATTCCCGACAGGATAACGGCAACCTACCACGGCGATTTCAACGAAACCAAGAACAACATCAACCTCCTGATCGACGCCATGAACAAGGCGACCGATCTGGCCAAGGAGATCGCCGGGGGCAATCTGCAGCTTCAGGTGGAACAGCGCTCGGCCAACGACGGGCTGATGCAGGCGCTCTCCACCATGGTCCAGAACCTCACCAAGGTGGTGGCCGACGTGAAGTCCGCCGCTGACAACGTGACGGCCGGGAGCCAGGAGCTCAGTTCCACCTCGGAGCAGATGTCGCAGGGAGCCAGCGAGCAAGCCGCCTCCGCCGAGGAGGCCTCGGCCTCCATGGAGCAGATGTCCTCCAACATCCGCCAGAACGCCGACAACTCGCTGCAGACCGAGAAGATCGCGGTGCAGTCGGCGGCCGACGCCCAGGAAAGCGGGCTGGCGGTGGCGAAGACGGTGCACGCCATGAAGGAGATCGCGGCCAAGACCTCGATCATCGAGGAAATCGCCCGCCAGACCAACCTTTTGGCCCTGAACGCGGCTATCGAGGCGGCGCGGGCCGGCGAGCACGGCAAGGGGTTCGCCGTGGTAGCCTCGGAGGTGCGCAAGCTTGCCGAGCGCAGCCAGCATGCCGCCGGGGAGATCGGCGCCCTGTCGCTCACCAGCGTACAGGTGGCGGAGAACGCGGGCGAACTTTTGCAGAAGCTTGTGCCGGACATCAAGAGAACCGCCGACCTGGTGCAGGAGATCTCGGCCGCCTGCAAGGAGCAGGATGCCGGCGCGGAGCAGATCAACAAGGCGATCCAGCAGTTGGACCAGGTGATCCAGCAGAATGCCGGCGCCTCCGAGGAGATGGCCTCCACCGCCGAGGAGCTCGCCTCGCAGGCGGAGCAGTTGCAGGGGACCATCGCCTTCTTCAAGATCGACAGCCAGGCGATGGTGGGGCTGAAGCAAATGGCAATGGTAAGGGAGCCGGCGGCGCCGCGTCCCGCCAGGAAGAGCCCAAGCCCCAGGATCCTCACCAAGGCGGGCGCCGGCAAGCCGGCCGCCGGGGTGGATTTCGACCTGACCGATTCCGCAAGATTGATAGATATCGGCTTCGAGAAATACTGATTAAACGGTAGGGACATCTACCAGAAAAGGCGGCCGAGAGGCCGCCTTTCTTCTCCTGATCACTGTCAATCTTCCGCTTGGCCAATTCTCTCCCCTCTCTTGATGGGAGGGGCAGGGGGAGGGCGACGGTCAGCATGCTTTCCACCCTCTCCCCCGCCCTTGCACCAGTTCCAAAACTCCTGCAAATCAGTCCCCCCTCCCCTTGCGGGAGGGGGTTGGGGGGTAGGTGCCACATTTTCCCTCGTTGGCAGCTTCACCCACCCCCTACCCCCTCCCGTCCAGGGAGGGGGGGCGATGCAAGCACCTAACGAGACACTCTGGTTTGGTTCCGGCTAGCTCCTGTAGGTTGGGAGAAGCCTACAGATTCTTCGGGGTGATCAGCACCGTACCGGGGGTGTCCAGGTCGCCATTCACCCGGCTCACCATGTCCAGAAAGAGCGAGGTCACCATGAGGTTGGTCTCCAGGTGCCTGGTGATGCGCGACGTGGCGAATACCGAGGCTCCCCGGGCCTGGGCCAGGTAGAGCACCAGCTGGTCCGCCAGGTGCGGGTCGACCGGCATGCCGGTGCCGTGGTGCTGCAGCAGCTCGCGGGCCGCCTCCTCGCCCACGCGCTCCGCCGGCTTGCCCCGCTCCCCGATGGCGGTAAAGCCGGCAACGGCATGCTCGTACTCGCATTTCAGGAAGATGAAGGTCCCCTGCCCGAAGACGGAAAGTTCCTGGATCCCAATCTCGATCGGCACCCCGCTCCCCAGCACTTCTTCCAGGCGGCTGTGGGCCGAGTGGGCCTGGCGCTCGGCGATGCCGCGCGGCAGGTTCCCGACCGCCGACAGGCCGACGACGCGCAGCAGCTCGCCGCGCTGTTCCGCCTGCAAGGGGGCCAGGGAACTGCAGGGCTCGACACGGCAGCGGACTCTGCCGCCCCCCTTGGGGTAGAAGCCGCAGGCCTCCAGGCTGAAGTCGAGATGCACCCCCAGCCGGGCCAGGGTCGGCGCGAAGACGCCGTCAAGGTAGTGCCAGGAGGGGCTGAAGGGGACGTGGGTTCCGCCGGTCAGCGACAGCCGGCTGCTGGCACCGCCAGCCAGAAGCGGCGGGATGACGGTCTGCAAGACCAGCGGCGTGGAGCCGGCCGTCCCGATGTCGAAGTTGTAGTTGCCGGCCTTGACCGAACGCGGCTTGAAGGCCAGCTCCACCGAGCCCAGCTGGTCCCCCGTCACCTCCGCCCCGGCGAGGCGCGCCGCCTGCACCGCCACCAGGTGCTGGCGCATCAGCCCCGGCTTATCACGGTTCTTGCGGATGTTCCCGATCCGGAACCCTTTTCCGGTGCTGCAGGAAAGGCTGAGCGCGGTGCGCAGCATCTGCCCTCCCCCCTCCCCCTGGCTGCCGTCGATCTCGATCATAACTCCCCGCGGTTAAAGTCTGAAACGAAAAGCACGGCGCCTAACAGGGATGGAGGGGATGAAAGGGATAAACCACCAAGAACTTTTTGTTTTACAAGAAGCTTGGCTTCTATCCCTTTATCCCCTGTATCCCCTTCATCCCCGTTAAACGCCTTGACTCGTTTTTTAGTATAAGAACATCGGCTTGCCCATCACGTGGCGCACCTTGGGGCGGTACTCGTCGCAGTCGTAAAGCTCCGGGACGTCGACCCTTTTCTGCCCCTGCATGATGGAGCTGATCGGGATGTGCTGGTAGGTCCCCCCCTGCAGGCAGACCATGCGCCCCGACATCCCTTCGGCTATCAGGTCCATGGCCATGTTGGCGTAGTTGAAGGCGACCATCAGGTCCAGGGAATCGGGAGCGCCGCTACGCATCAGGTAGGAGAGCTGCTGGTAGATGATGTGCGATCCGGTCAGGCGCTTGATCGCCTCGCTGACCACCACGCCGATCCCCCCCAGTTTCTTGTGACCGTAGGCGTCCTCCTGGCCGTACTCCACGATCTGGCCGCCGATCATGGTGGCCCCCTCGGAGATGGTGACCATGGCGTAGTTGCTGCGGTTCCCCTTCTTGTCCTCCTTGAGCTGGGCGGCGAGCTTCTCGACGTCGAAGGGGACCTCCGAGATCAGCGCCCGGTCCACCCCCGCGAGATAGGCGGAGATGAGCGAGGTCTCGCCCGAGTTGCGGCCGAAGAGCTCGATGACTGCGATCCTTTCGTGGGAGCCGGCGCTGGTGCGCAGGCTGTGGATGAAGTTGACGCTGCGCGTGACCGCGGTGGAGAAGCCGATGCAGTAGTCGGTGCCGAAGACGTCGTTGTCCATGGTCTTGGGGATGGCAACCACCGGGAACCCCTCGCGGTGCAGCCTCTCGGCGTAGCTCAGGGTATCGTCCCCTCCGATCGGGATCAGGGCGTCGATCCCGAGATGCTCCAGGTTGGACAGGATGTGGGCGGTGAAGTCGTGGGTCCCCTTGGCGGAGGGATCGAAATCGGCGCCGCGCAGGAACTCCGGCACCTCGGAGCTGCTGACGTTGGCCGGATTGGTGCGGCTGGTGTGAAGGAAGGTGCCTCCGGTGCGATCCACGGTGCGCACCTCCTGCCGGTCCAGCGGCATGACCATCTGCTCCAGGGAGCTCGGATCGTTGCGGTCGTAGTTGAGCAGCCCTCCCCAGCCGCGCCGTATGCCGAGCACCTGGTAGCCGTTGTCCGCGGCCCGGTTCACCAGGGTCTTCAAAGCGGGATTGAGGCCGGGAACATCGCCTCCGCCGGTCAGTACGCCTACGGTCTTCTGTCTCTCAGCCATGGCTAACTCCTTGCAGTTACAGCGGTGAACGGTTGATTTAATTAACGCTCCCATTATACCGGAGGGCTCCTCCATTTCAACCGCGACCGGAGGTGGGCGCTTGCGCCACTAACCCCGGCGTGAGGGAAAAACAGACCGAGCGCCTTGGTTCCTCTTGGCGTCCCTGGCGTCCCTGGCGTCCCTGGCGTCCCTGGCGTCCCTGGCGTCCCGGCGGCTCGAGCTGCTGTCAGGCGCCGGCCGTACCGACAGCGAGCTTGCCGTGACCGGCTGCCGCTATTTCCCGCCGCATTTATTTCTTGTTGAACTTGGAGATGAAGGCGCTCAGGTCTTGGGCGCTCAGGGGGCGGGCGAAATAGAAGCCCTGCATCAGGCGGCAGTCGATCGAGGTGAGGAAATCCTTCTGGGCCTCGGACTCCACCCCTTCGGCGATGGCCTCCATGTCGAGGCACTTGGCGATGAACATGATGGTGGTGGCGATGGCGGCGTCCTCTGAGGAGGTCACCACGTCGTCCACGAAGGAGCGGTCTATCTTGAGCGCCTGGAAGTGGTAGTGCTTCAGGGAGGAGAGGGAGGAATAGCCGGTGCCGAAATCGTCGATCTGCACGTGGATTCCCATCCGGTGCAGACGCTCCAGCACGTCCAGCGATTCCGTCTCGTAGATCATGAGAGACTGCTCGGTGATCTCCAGGGTGAGCCGGTCCGGGGGGAGGCCGCTTTCGTGCAGCACCCCTTCGATCATCCGGACCAGGTCCTCATGGGCGAAGACCGAGGGGGAGATGTTGACCGCCACGTTCACGTCCAGGTTCTCGCCGTGGTACCACTGCGCAGACTGGCGGCAGGAAGCCTTCAGCACCCACTCGGTGAGCCCCCACATAAGCCCCGCCTTCTCGGCCAGGGGAACGAACTGGGCCGCGCCCAGCACCCCCAGCTTGGGATGGTTCCAGCGCACCAGCGCCTCGACGCCGACCACCCGCATCAGGGATGTGTCCAGCTTGGGCTGGTACACCATGAACAGCTCGTCCTGGCTCATGGCCCGCAAAAGCCCCTGCTCCAGCATGATCCTCTGGTCGCGCTGCTGCTGCCACTCGCCGCCGTAGAAGGAGAAGGTGGATCGTCCCTGCTGCTTGGCCTGGTTCAGCGCCAGGTCGGCCATCTTGAGGAGCTGGCTCCCCTCCTGGGCGTCGGCCGGGTACAGGGCAACGCCGATACTTGCAGTGGTCTTCACCATCTGCCCCTCGACCTGGAACGGCTCGGCGATCGAATCCAGTACGCGCTGGGCCACCACGCTCACGCCATCCGGCAACTCGGGCTGGCGCAGCAGCATGGCGAACTCGTCTCCCCCCATGCGGGCCACGATGTCCTCGCCGCGCCTTGCGCACCACTCGCTGAGACGGCGCCCGGTCTCCACCAGCACCGCGTCGCCGGCGAAGTGGCCTCGCCTGTCGTTGATCGCCTTGAAGCGGTCCAGATCGAGAAAGAGCAGCGCCAGCGATTCCCTGTGGCGCTTGGCGTACTCGATCGCCTGGCCCAGGAACTCGTCGAAGGCCTGCCGGTTGTACAGCCCGGTCAGGCCATCGCGTGCCGCCTGCTCCCGGACCGACTGCTCGCTGGCCAGATGGCGCGCCCGCAGGATGGCGGTGAGCAGGTAGATGATGGCGGCCATGCTGAAGACGCCGAGGAGTTCCAGGAGGGTGGAGGCAAGCGGGCGCAGTTCGGGACGGCCGGCGAACAGGCTGTCGAAGATGAGCCCCGCCAGCAGGAGCCAACAGAGGCTGCTGAAGAGATAGATGACGGATATGGAAGCGGGACTAAGACCGCCTATCCAGCTGATGAAGTCGGACAGTTTGCCACGGATCATGCATTCCTCCGTGTCTGGAACCGCTTCGGGGGTCCCCCCCTCCGCGATCAGTATCCTTTTTCCAGCACGTCATCGACCCAGGACATGGCCGCGGCCATGGAGGGATAGCCTATGGTGCTGGTGAGCGCCAGCACCGCGTGACGCACCTCGTCCGGCGTGGCGCCGGCTTCCAGTGCGCGGATGGCGTGGCTGTGGGTCGCGCCGTGCGACTTGATGGCGGCGGCCGCGGCAAGCTGAACCAGGTGCAGCGTCTTCTGGTTCAAGGGACCTGCGGCGTTAGCCGCGTTACCCAGGGCCTCGACGGCAGTCAAAAGTGCGGGATGGCGCTCCCTCAGGTGCAGGTAATGATCGTGCGGTTTGCGTGTCATCGCGTCCCTCCTCTCATGTGTCTTCCCTTGCCGGGATCTTTATTGGTAGCCGAACCTGTAAGAGTTTAGCCGCAATCCGGCAATAGGCAAACCTGCCCGCACGCCCCCTCCCCCGTCCTGCTCAGGTCATGTAGTAGGTGATCTCGTGGTGTCCGACCAGAAGATTCAGCCCGAGCAGGGGCGGGTGATCGCAGGGAGCGCAGCCCCACTGCTGAATCAGCTCGGCCGCGTATTTCCCGGCGTCCGGCGTAAAGTACAGGTCCACGCCGCCATCGTCGCACTCCCTGCTGAAAAGGGCCATGATACGCGGTCCCAGGGCAGCCATGAAGGCCTTCTCGAAAGCCTCCCGGTACTCTTGAACCTTGCCAGCAGCAACCTGTTCTCCCGTCAGCGTCAAACGATACCAATCCATCGCTATCCCCATCCTCCTTGTTATGCGGCCGTTTCTGCCGTGGTCGGCGCTTGCGCCACGGAGATACTATCCTTTGCCGCGCAGACAGTCAATGATGCTGGCTAAACGGCTGCCGGCACCCTCTTTCGTTGTGGAGTCGCAGCTACCGCGGAGTTGGAGATGGCTGAAGTGAGGAGCGGGTATTTGAGTAGGCGCCCAAGAACGGGGAACCTGATTAGCGACAATCTTCCGCCAGGGCGTCCCTCCCCCTTCAAGGGGGAGGACAGGTGGGGGATGGGGGACCGGCCCTCCCCAGCCTTCGCCAAGGCTTCGGCCGACAGGCCTTGAAGGGGAGGGGGAGTTTCTGCTAGCGGAAGATTAGCGCTACCTGGTTATCTACTTGGC